>Ga0179593_1639953_pt1 | contig 30676 bp, 41 predicted proteins | sample CZODoug2_1_08_16_FD_185931 | JGI IMG/M metagenome (GOLD analysis project Ga0179593, IMG submission 185931) | Vadose zone soil fungal communities from Angelo Coast Range Reserve, California, USA - CZODoug2_1_08_16fungal (PacBio error correction) | ecosystem: Environmental > Terrestrial > Soil >...
GCTAGAGGCAGCAAATCCTAGAGGACAACAGTAGCAGCTTAGCTCCTCAAAAGAAAAAGTTTCAATCCGAAAATCTTACATGGGGTTTGGCCTCCTGGAGGAGATTTGAAAAAAAAAAGGGAAAAAAGCAGTTAGCCAGTGCAGTGGAGTATGGGAGGAAAGAACTGCCTGAAAATTCGAGTGGAAAAACGACGAGGCGGAAAAAAGCTCTTCGGGAAGTTTGTGCTAAAAAAGACGCTCGGCTCTACAGGGGATTCGCAGCGAGGTCATCAAAGGAAGCGAGGGAGGGGGGGCGTACAAAGGGGGGCTGGAACGCCTGAACTGATAAACCCAAAAAAGGGGTTTGTCGGGTGCGAATTCATCTTGGAAATCAAGAACTCGGGAAACTCGGGGAGGGCGTTTAGTAAGAGAAAAGCAAGACGGGTCTCACCGGTCTCTCTTATTTGCGTGGCCCCAGAGAGAAAGGAAAGTTACCGGGTGGAAAGGGATTGAGTAACGAATCGGGGGACCGCCGGGTGTTAGGAGGGGACCCGGAGAAAGAAAGGACCAGAAGAATGCGCAGGTGCGTCGGGGTAAGGGCGTCCGGGTTGGAAACGGATACAGGTCGAAGAAAAAGAAAGAGCGAGGGGGAGTGGGGAGGAAAAGCCTTCACAGAGAACATAACCTGAAAAAAACCACAATCGGAGACGGAAGTCGGTCAAAATTGCTCCACCTTTTATTGTTTGAGGAAAGAGACCAAGGGGAAAAGGGGAAAGTACACACCTTACAGTCTGTCTAAGGCCTTCCCATTGATTGCGCAGGGGAAACCCGAAGGAAGGGGGAAAAAGACAGGAGGGGGAACCATGCAAGAAACTCTGCTAAGGGGGAAGCTTTGCCGAGAGAAAAACAAGTTCTAACAACGACAGCATGGGAAATAGGGGAAGGCTGAAAAATAGGCACAAAAAAAATCAAAAGGCGCAGGACGGACCAGGCAGGACAATCTGGGCTGCCTTAAAAAAAACACATCGAACCCTGCAAGAGAAGAAAAGGGAATCATTAAGGGAATGAAATTGGTCGACGGGAGGACGGGTCGCACACGTAGCCCTTGGGTTTAAGTCTATCAATTGATAAAAACGGACAAAAGAAAAGAAAATCTACAGAAAAAAAAGAAACTGGAAAAGGAATTGGGAAGACACAAGGAAAAAGCGTTTGACTACAGGGGGCCCGTCGGTAGTTGTGACGACGAACCTGAGCAAAAAGGCCCGGAGCAAGGAGCCACTGGGGGACAGGCACCGGAGAGGGGGGATGTAAAAAAAACCAAAGAAGAAAAAGGGGTCTCTCCTCGGTTCGTACGATAAAAGGGGGAAAATGCCAAGAACAGCAAAGACGGAACGGCCACCCTCACATCAGAGGGGGGAAACAATCCATGCAACACCTAAGACCCACCGGGCTGGAAAAAGGATCTTGGAATAGAAAAAGAGGGGGCGAGACGCAACCATAAAATAGGAGAAATGGTGCCCTCAAGCGTTTTCGATCTCTTTTAGCAAGGGGAGCAGGGGAAAGATTAGAGGGAAGGAAGATAGGAGGATGCCACACATCCAGGTTAGAGCAGTCTCGCCTCAAATACAAAACGAAATTCTATGGAAGGATGCCTCGTGAATATTAAAAAAAGATGAAAGCGCCGCAGTGTTCTGGTGAAACAAAAAAAATGGAGGCCAAAGACGCTTTCAAATAGGATAAAGAAAAAGGGGTCAGCCCGCGGCGACAGAACGATGGCATCGATTTGTCGTTTTATGAAGACAGTGCGTAGGACATAAAGGAGGGGAAGCCAGAGCAGAAGCACTAAAAAAGCGAAGCGGAAAAACGACTTCGATCTCATGAAAGAAAACCAGAAGATCGAAAACATCCATCCGCGCGCTCGGCACCATGGGGGCAAGCTGGTAGGGAAAAAAAAACACCAAGGGAGGGAGATCAGAGAGGAAAGGTAAAGGGGGAGGGGAAGGGCGGTACTGAGGGGGCATGTTGGGGGAAATGAGGAACTCCTGCTGTGGGAGGGGGTGACTCGGACTGAGAAGGCTAGGGAGATAAGAAAAAGAGTAAGGGGCCAAAAAAGGGGGCGAACTCGAGAACGAAAGACGGCGCGGTCAGAGACGGGATACTAAGTCTAAGGTAAGGGTTCGGGGAGGGGACATAAAAGCCGAAAAGATTACCATTCAAGGGTAATTGGGGGGGAATTTCTCAAAGGGGGGGGAGTAATTTCACGAGGGGTACCAAGATCAAAAGGGCCACAGAAAACAATAAGAAGGGAGTGTCGTAAGTCGCGCCATCGGGAGAGGGAAGGAGCCAATGGGCCGTAAATTAAATATGGACATTTAAAAATGAGACGACGAAAAGACGTAAATCAAACATAGGGATGAGTGTCAAAAGTATAAATAGAGAAAATCCTTCGTGGTATATCCAAAAGGGGGAGTTGCAACTAAGGGGAGGGTCATGGCGATCGGCCAGAAAAGACTTGGAAGAGTAATTTCTGAATTTTTCCTGTAAAAAGGGTGATCCGAGGATGTTGGGAGGGGAAAAAGGATCAAAAAAGGGAGGGGTGAATTCAAGCCCATCGCTGGGAGGCGCCGTTTGAAGGTGGTCACTAAGAAGCAAAACGTGATAAAAGCGAAGGGGGGAAAAAGTGGGGGTAAGGTGGGGGGTTTCAAAAAGTGAAGCCGTGGAGAGTCGTGACACCGCGATATAAACAGTTGAGGGTCTAGAAGAAAGAGGGGAAAAGGTCCTGAAAAAGGCGCTGAAGTCGAAAAAAGGAAATGATAAGGAGGAGAGTTCCTGTCCGTCAAATCAAGGAACGAAAAAGGGGCAGGAAGGAGAGGCTTGGAAACGGGAAGGGGGTGCGGTTTTTGGGAGGGCCTTTTCAAGAAAGGAAAAAACGCTCCGACTTCCTTCTGGTTCAGACTAAAGGGGGGAGAGGAGCAGACAGGAAAGAAAAAAAAGAGACCAGGGAATGACTGTCAACACTGTGAGCTAAACCCGGGGGGAAAAAGACCCGAAAAGCCATAAATGTGAGGTCCTTAAGGGGCTTCGATAAAACCTCGTATCCGATCCGGAAGAAGAGAAAAGCACAAAATTGAAGAGTCCGACACGATCGCTCATCTGGCGTATGGAGGAAGCTTAAACTAGCAATACTAAGGGGAGGAACAGGGGTGTGACAAGGGGAACAGCATTGACGCCCGAGAGTTACTCAGGTGGGGCTGGATTTAACGAGGGGAAGGTAAAGGGGGAGGTGCGATTGTCAAAAGGGAAGAGGAAGGGGACATTAAGGAAGAACGCGATCTTCCGGAAAACGGAGTGTAAGAGCCAAATGATCTGTGACGACTGAGGAAGAAACCCTTCTAATCTGATGAGACAAAAAAAAAAAAAAAAAAAAACCCAAAAACAAAAACCAAAAAAAAAAAACAAAACACCCGGAGACTTAGACAACGCGCCCTGTTACCCATAACCTCCATTCGGAGGACTCAACTAACCCCCGGGAAAAAAACGGGGAAGAGCCTCCCCACCCTAGTTCAGTTCTGCGAATGAAAGAGGTCAAGAGGGAAAATCCATTGCCGGGCATGAGGGCGGGACTCTCTAAACAACAAGGGAAGAATACCCCAAGGGTGCAGAGGAGGATCGGAAGGGTCGGGGGAGACGCCTAGAAGGAACCGCAATCCAGAGGAGGGGGAAGCAGCCGGTTAGAAGGACGTGTCCGCTTTGCAAGGGGGAAATCTAGGGGGAAAAAAAAAAAAAGCCGTCAGTGGGGAGGGGTCGTCGAAGGCTCTATCGGCTATAAGAAGCACGAATAGAAAGTTTGTACGCCAGAAAACGTCTCGAAACATAGAGAGAACCGGCAGGGAAAAGGTAAAGGGGGGGGGCTTTTTCGGAAGAGAAAAAGGTGAAGCTGTCACACCAAGGAGGTGAGGGGTTCTCGTGGGGGGCAGCGTCATAGGGGACAGAAATGGCTATTTAAAAGAAGTAGCAGAGGGACCTAGGGAAAGAGGGGTGGAAGGCCATGACGCTCGCTCGGCAAACTCTTAAAGGGGGATCGCGACGGCAAGCAAATGACTTTTTTTCTTTCTACGGATTTTCGAAAAGGAAAAAAGGGGGGGTTGGGGGGGAGGGAAAGAGAGGGGGTCTGTTGAGAAAAACACTCGATGGCCGGCGGGGGAAGGGCTGACGAGCTTCTCAAGGTCCGCCTCAGGGGAACACGGAGGGAAGAACGCCATGGGAGGGGGGGGAAATTGTAGGGGGAAAAAGGGGAAAAGAACTGGACGAAGATAAGGGAGCATAGGGAGGAAGAATTTCGTCTTCGGCTGACAGGCGTACGGAGCAGAGAAACTCAGAAGGTGATCAAGGAAAAAGTCCGGGGAAGAGGATGACAGCATAAAGTCGAACTCGGAACCAAGTCCATTTGGATATACCTCAGTACATGGAAAAAGAAAGGAACTAAAAAAGAGTCAAAGAAGGGAAGGTCTCATGCTCGACGTTGGGGGGGTCGTCACCCACTTTCAATGCGAAAAGGGGGAAATGTTCACGAAAAGGTAAGCAGCATTACCAGGTTTACAGGGGAAAAAGACCGACGGGCTTCTCGTAATGGGGAGGAAAGTTGCAGAAGCTACTTAGGGGGGGAAAAGATAGGAAAACTAAAAGTTGCCAAACCAGGGAAATGGGAAAGATGGGATCGTAACATCGTGCGAAGCATCCTCGAATGAGACCGATGGAGAAAGCCCCTCTAGGTGGTCCGGGGAGCAATAGATTCGTCACCACCGAAAAAGAAAGGCATCGGAAATGTCCATATTACTGATGACCTTCAAGATCGAAAAAGAAAAGTTCAAAAGGAGGCCAAGTCAGGAAAGAAAGGTGCTGATGCTTAAGGAACGGGGAAAAAGAGATAAAGGCCCTCGAAAATCTCCCTCGGGACAAATGTATACAACTATAAACTGACAATACCCGGGGTACGGAAGGGCCAGGTCTAGGGAACAGTAATAATGAGATAACTGAAAAAAATAAAATCCCGGGACGGGTCTTTAAATAGGTCTTGAGGACTACCGGAAGGGATCACCCAGGAATCATCCCTAAGAAAACCGGTTATTCGGAGGGAGATTAGCCCTGCCTGCTGAAAAAAAACGTCCAGACAACCGGAACATGCCATTCACAGGGGAACTTTCAAAATCAATTACAATGTCTGCAAAGGGGGCTTATGAGAGAAGGTTGCAAAGAAAAGTGGAAAAAAGGGAAGGAAAAATGTTGGAGAACGTGGAGTCTGGTCAGAAAGGGAGGAGATCGAAGTCTTGTGAGCCGCTTTCAGACAGACGGATTTGAGAGGGAGGAGGAAAGAACAAGTCAAGGGGGGACTGGAATCCCAAAGAAAAGGGAAAAGTAAAGAGCGGAGAAGCTTTAACTTTAAAAGAAAAAAGGCGCAGCGCAGGGGAAGGAGTAGAGACTCAAAAAAAAACAGTATTAAAAGAGAAATAAAGAAAAACGAAAGAGGTGCAGCTGGGGGATTTCGGGGTTGTAAAAAGACGTGCGAAAGAAGCTCTTTGAAGTTTGCAAAAGAAGAGGGGCACTGGATGGTTAAAAAGGGAAAGAACTCGGGGGCCACGAAAATCGTAAAGGAATCTTCAAGGCGCAAGGGGGAGAAGAAGCCGAGAAACAAATACGGAAGGGCTCAGAATGGTCGAAGGGTGTAATGGTTGCCGTCTAGAGATAAAAAAATAGCTGGGGTCCAGGACGTATTCATAGGGACGGAAGGGAGGGGAAGTTTTAAGGAGGTTGGAGGGGGAAAATGTGCGGATAGGTTGAAGATAAAACGGTGGAAATATTGTCATCTGGAAAAATCCTCAGAAAGACCCTTTCATTAGATACCAACGGGTAATAGAAGTACCAGGGCGACTAAGAGGAATGGGAAGGCGCCGGGGAACGAAGTTGGTCTGAAGGGGAAATTCTAAGGATGAGACGGGGAACAGAAAAAGGAGGCGTCCAAACGCGAGCGTAGGGGTGGTCCCTTTGAAAGAAGAAATTTAAGAAGTGGCGAAAAAGGCTCTCTGAGAGAGAGGATCCTCAGAAAAAGAGAGGCAGCACCAAGGGTGCTAGATGAACGTTTCTCGCATGTTCGCCCGGGCTCGCCCATTCAAAACGATGATGGGGTGGGGAAACCATATTCATGGCGATCAATCGCTGGAGTGGGAGAAATTACAGTTAGTGTCCATGAGATAATCTCGAAGCAACATTCTGAGTACGAAATGGAGAAGGCATCCGGGGTAGTTCTGGATCGGAAAAGGGGGGGTGTGGTCCTGACGGAGAAACTTTCTATTGGGTCCAGGCCCCAAAGGTCGGTGGAGGCTCAGAGGAGAGAAATATTGTCCAGAGGAGGTTGCTTAAGGAAGGTTACACTTCACAAAGACCCTCAAATAAAGGCCCGAAGACAGAAAGGGAGAAATTGTTGGTTCTGGAGAAGGAATCCTGTGAAAACTCGTACAAAGGGGTAGATCCACAACAGTGGTGGATGTTGACTCTTCTTTCGAAATCAATGGAAAAAAACTCCACCAAGAATTCAGGGAGAATGGAAGTGAAAATCTATCCGAAACCAAGAGATAAAAGGAGAAATGTCACAGGGGAATCTAACAATCTTAACGGTTCAACCAGAATTCAAGGGGGGGTTCAAAAGGAAAGGGAGGGGGGGGTCACAAAGAAGTCGAGAAGGTGGCAAAGCCACTAGATCGGACTGTATACGATCAAGGGGGAAGCAGCATAGACGATAGACCTTCTCGGATTCGCGAAGGAAAGGTATTTGACGAGGCTAAACAAAGGAAGATACTACGGAAATGTGATAAGTTTCGGAAAGGAGACCACGCAGGGAAGAGACATAAAATCAAAGAGCTGCCTGTCGCCCCGAAGGGGGGTTCAAAAGAGGGCCTAGCAGAGGAAGAGGAAAAAAAGGGATCGGGAGAAGATCAACGAAGGAGGCATGTTTCATGATTAAAAAATGAACCTCACAAAAAACACACAAAGGGGTTCTCGAAAAGGTGACATCTGGAGGGACGAAAAAACAAACTGGTGAAGAGGAGGTATGGAGTTGGAGGGGCTCTTTGGGGGGGGACGACGGATTTTCTTCCAAACAAGGGAACTCATGCAGCTCTATAAAAGTAGAACAGGCGTCGGCGGCTACTCCGCTAAAAGACTAGACAGGTATTCAGGGAGAAAAAGAAAGTAAGGCTCCCATCCGCTTCTGCACGCAGAAGGTCCGGGGAGAAAAGAAAAGGAATGACGTGGAGGAAGTTGCAGAAAGAACGTATTACGGAGACAATTGAAGAAGGGAGGGAGGAGACTCAAAAGGGGGGGGGAGGAAAAAGAATATGAGAAAAGCCTAGTTTGTCCAGAACAATTGGGGGGATGGAAGCGTAGGGGTTATGGCGAAAAAAAGAAGGGACCTTTGGAGGAAGGAAAGAATTCATCCACCGCAAAGTAGGGGGGGGGGGTGTGGGGGGAGGACTGTACTAAGAGCAACATCAAGCATCCGGGAAAGGGGGAGGAAGAAGGATTCACAAAAAGTTCACGAAGGGAGAGACTAAGGGAGAGGGCGAGAGCTCTTTCAAGGCCTTCGCCGACTTGCTTGGAAAGGAAGAATCCAAAACCCATGGAAAATCAACAGGGGGAAAAAAGGGAAAAAAATATAATCTCTCCAGTTTTAAGGACTTTGCGTAGAGTCACAAACACACCACTAGACATTTTAAGTTAGAAAATGGGAAAAATGTGCGGGGGGCCGGAGGGGCAACAAGATTCAGGGGACAGAGAAAGAATGAGAGATCTTCCTCAACTATTCGAGTGATTTTGTGGGGAAAGCTCAAGGAATCGCGGAAAAAGACTGAAGAAGGTGGAGGAAAAAAAAAACGCTTCATAGGGAGTAGCATGTGGGAAACACAAACCGGGTTTGCCGGTCGATGGGAGAAGTCAAAAAAAGGGAGAAGGGGGGACGATGAAAGGTTCCGTATATCTCTCAAGAGGGAGACGGGAGGCCTCGGATTGGGGAAAGGACTGAGGAAATGCTCGAATGGGGCCCGCAGTCCATGGAAAATGGGGGACAGATCAGAAGGGAGGTCCGACCACGTCGAGTGCAACACGAAATCAGGATCAGAATCGTACGCAAACGGGATAAATGAGCTCCATGGGTCTTCCGTAGGAAAATTGGGAGAGGAAAACATGACAAAACCAAAGATCTACTCCAAGCAAAGTCCAGCCGGCTCAGAAATAAAATGGAAAAAAAGAAGGGCGTCCCTGTAAAAATTGAGAAGGGGGTTATTTGGAGGAATACCGAATCAGAGTTCTGCGAATAAGTCACAGTGGGGTTAAATCACTCCATCCACCGGTGGACTAGAAAAGGGAAAAGAAACACTAGGCCGAAAAAGGAAAGCACAACGTCTGGGGGGAAAAGATGAACATCCTGGGGAAAGTAGCCATACGAAGTAGCGTGCACTATCTAATCGAGGTAAAATAAAGAGTACTGGGAGAAAAAGGATCCGGGTATAAACAAAAGAATAGCATCTGGAATGAATAGACTGCATTAGGCCCGGAAGGCTCTAGAGAAAAGAAAAGGTAGGGATAATCCAAGTTGTAATTCTTGAGAAAGAAATACTAAGAAAGAAAAGGAGAGAGGAAAAAAATTCAATCAAATGCATGAGAAACACCAGTCTTGGAAAAAGAACCCGGAGAAAACGAAGAGGGGGAACTGAAAGAAAAAGAAAACTGAAAAAAAAGACAACCGGCGCGTTACCAAGAGGGACCTTTAAAGCGATTCGAAACGTAAATTTCGGTGCTCACATGCAGAAAGACAGGGGGGGGCTTCAAGTCCGAGGAAAAGGGGGAAAACCATTAAGTTCCACATAAAGGCAAGGTACCGCCAGAAAATCACAAGTCTCCCTTTCAAAAAAAGGGCGCAAAAGGGTATGAGCAGAGGGGATTGGGAAAAAGGAAAAAAACGAGGCCATGTGGACGAAAAGTGCGATCTTGGGAGTCATGGAGAAGGGCTTCACTAGATCAAGTCGGCTTCAAGTATTTCGGGGGGTCTGAGGGGGTAGAAAAAAAGGACATCCAGAGGAGAGGTCGAAAAAAAGTATCAAAACGAACAGTGGCCATCAGAGTTGACTTGCAAATATAAGAGGGGAAGAAACACCTCCAAAAAATGCAGAGCCGACGAGGGGTTAGGGGAGAAAAAAAACGTAAGGTGAGTAAAAGATAGTATATAAGAAACCCTACGCGGCAGAAAAAAGGGATCTTTGACGAGTCTAGGGGGGGGGGAATTGTGAAAAACCTCGGAGCGCTAGGGTGTGTCTCAAAAAACCGGGGGGGGGAAAATCTGGGGAACTTAAAATAAACCTCTATCATCAAAATCAAAAAGCGGAATAGGGAAAAAGATCTAAGAGAGAAAACATCAGAGAGGAAAAACAGGCGAAGAGTGCACTTTTGGGGAAAGAGCAAATAGAAAGATCAGGGTGCCCGCCCTCAAATAAAAACGGGACGGCCGGTGCAGAACCGGTTAGGTTCGGTAATTTTGACATGAAGGACTGGACGTGTCAGGGGCAGAGGAGGTAAGAGAAACCCTGTCAAAATACCACTGGAGGTATTTAATAGTGAATAAAACAAAAACTTCCGGGAGAAAAATGGGACGAAGTTCTAAGGGGGAAAGGGGGAGTGGGAGATGAAGTTGAACATAACGAAGGGGGAGGAAAGAGAGGAAGTCCGTAGGGGAGGGGAAGTTTCAAGGATTGAGATTGCTCGGATTGGAGGGAGAGGGTTCTTCACAAGGATAGCCGGAGGGAAAAGGGGCTAAAGTGAGGGTGACAGAAAGAAGACTAAAATTGGAATTATCATTGTAATAAGATGAAATCTGGGGAGAAAAAAATGCAGGGAAAAAAGCGTAAAAGGCAAATGAGACGGGAAATAGGGAGTACACTCGAATGTCCTCACTAGTAAAGGACGTTGCAAAGACGGCGTCCGGAGGTAGGGGGGGGGGGGGGGGATAATAGGGAAGACAATGTTGATGAACAGAATTGAATAGAACGCGTCTTTCGGCGATGTGGAAACAAAGGGGGAAATGAATTCCTGCAAAGAGAGAGGGGAAAGTTACAGGGTTGGGGAGTTTTCCTTCAAGAATAAGCCTAAAAGTCTTGAGGAGGAAAAGACCGAAGAAAGGAGGGGGTTAGTTACCAGGCGGAGTTAGAAGAGGTTACGAAGGACGAACGGTCATAAACCTAACTTACCTGTAGAAAGAATCGGGAGGTCTAACGGGAAAGTTCAAAAAAAGGGGAGTAACGAAGCAAAACGCTGATATGCTGAAGAGAAGGAGGAGAATGGTCAGGACGCACTGGAATCAGCGAACTTTCTTTACTAGGAATCGAGGAAGGGTTGTTCAGAAGAAAGATAAAGCAGGCAATGTGGGAACAACTCAGGGAAAATGCCTATCTAAAAGCCTGACTTGTTCTCTAAAGGATACAGAAAAATCAGGGGGGATTCAAAGGGGACACTGTGAAGAAATGAGGAAGAACACCCTGTTTTGGGAAGAAAGTGCAGACTACCAAAGTCCACATCCTTTCTTTAGGAAGAGGAGATCTGAGGGGGGAAGGAGACTTAAATAAAAATCTTGAAGAAAAAAAAAATCATCAGGAAGAAGAGAGAAGCTGAAAGTTAGACTCCTCATTTCTTCAGGTTGGGGGAGCTTCCCCCTAAAAAAAAAAACAATTATGAAAAAATTGATGAGGGTGTGGAGGCGTGAAAAACAGGGGAGACAGGAGAAAAAAGGCGTGAAAAAAAATGTTAGCTTTAGTGGGAATTTAACACGGGGTATGGTGCGCGATTCGGAGAGGAGGAAAGGGGCAGGGAGGCACCAGAGCACCTCACTGCGAAAAAGAGGAAGGAACGGGAAGGAATGCTCACGAGGCTCCTCGATCGATAGGGTTCAAAGGCAGGAGAACCACCAAACGTAGCAACTAACGGACCGGGTTGCAGAGAAAAGAAAAGAAAAAGGGGGAAAGGGAGTGAGGACGGGTCGGCCTGGGAAGTCTACATCAAAAAAATTTCTTGCAAACTAGGACGGGAAACGGATGAGGAAAGAAAAGATTTTCCAAGCCATCTAAAGAGAGGGAAGAAGGGAAAGGAAAAAGGGAGGGCCTAAGAGGGAAAGGCACGAATGCCGGAAAATCCTCATGACTTTTGTAGGGACCAGAAGGGTTCAATAAGGGAAGAGGGGTACCGGAAAGTCACAAGCAGGACCTGGCGCTAAAAGGAAAGGGAGGCCTCTTTCAACCCGCACTGCCTCTATCTAAGGGTGGTCGAGAAGGTATCGAAAATATCACGGAAAGGGGGGTTTGCGCCTTTTGCACTGACAGAGTAAAATGGAGGTGGGGGGGAAGCCGAGGGACAAAAACAAGTGCAAAGGGTACCCACACCATAAGGGGGTCGGGAGGAAAGGGGTGAGAAAAAGTGGGGGACAAGGAACACATTTCCTCAAACGGGACTGACGAGAACGAGTGGTGTGGAAGAACGCCTCCGGAGAGAGAGGGGAAGGACAGGACATCGCTAAGAAGCGGGGGGGAGAGATAAGAAATGATGAATGGTTATGGTCAGGGACGACTACAGGCCTGGAAAGATGAACAGAGAAAAAGTTTTGGGAATCTTGGGGGCCCCGAAAGGGAGGCCGGGGAAGGTCTGCGGTTATCCGGAAGAAAAACAGGGGTCTAGTAGACGTTCGCTTCATTGCGAGGGGGGGGGAAAAAAAGGGAGAAGGTCAGTACAGGATGGAGGATTATGGAAAAGGGAGGGGTTAAAGGAGGGATAAAGAGAAACGGAAATTCGTATAAAGCGAGTGGCCTGATAACAGTCTAAGGGAAGCCGAAAAATGGTCGTATCGAAAGGGGTCGAAAATGGGGAAACGGATTCGTGGAAGAAACTCGGTGAGACCCAAAAAAGAATTTAGAGAATGGTGAATCGCTTAACAGGGCGTGAAAAAAAAAAAAATTAAAAAACTCCCAAGAGTTTAAAAGGATCCGTGTTTGGAAGGGGGCTGTCAGTGCAGGACGGTAAAAAGCGCCTTAAGCTGGGAAAGGGGGGTCTGGCCCCGGGGGGGGGGGGGACAAGAGAAATTCTCGAAAAATCTCGGAAAAGGAAAGAAATACATGATCTAAGGAATCAGTCAGGGGAAGGAAATCAAGTCTTGGCCGACCACGAGGAAAATTGGGAAGGTGGTCAAAGAAAGTGGGACACCCGGAAAAAAACGGCTCAATGGGAGGAGACAAGGCAATCTGTGTCGCCGCTTGAAAAACGGTATTCGGAAAGGGGCGAGGAAAGTGAAGAAAAGGGAGGAGGGGGACTGAGGCCACGGGAAAATAGCAGGGGGGAGGCGATCAAAATAGGAGATCTTGTAAGAGGTGCAGAAAAGAAAATCAATCAAGCAAACTTATCAAAAAAAAAAGAAATGACAAAAAGAGTGTGACTCTGTATTGCACAAACCAGTCTAAATTACGGTGAATGGAAAAAAGCATCATGAAAAGGAAAAGGGGGGAAAGGAAAGTCAGGAGGGAAGGTAGTGGCGAGGAAATCTCAAATCAAGCCATGTTTCTCTCACTGAAGGAGACCTTAGAAAAATTCACAGGAAAAAAACGAGGTCCAAAGAAGAGTTTCCCTCAAAGGAATACACATTCACCCAGAAAGTGAAAAAGGGGCAAAGGCATGCAGAAAGGGATTATAGAGGAAGGGGAGTCTGGGGGGGGAGTGTCTATTTTCTCGAGGAAAAAAGATCACCAGAAGGAAGAAAGCGGGAGGATGGGTGGAAAGAGATATAGAGATTTCCCGCCGTCAAAGGATTTTCAGAGGGGGGAGAGCTGATATCTTACAGAATCAACGATCTATCAACTCCCGGAAACAATGAGTCGGGGGTGAGCTCTCCGGGAGTGCGGAGAGAACAACTATAAAGACAGCTCACTAAAGGGGGGGTCTTTAAAGAAAACACCGAAAAGAGAGAGATCCAACAACAGAGGTGAGAGGAAAAGAAAGTTGTTAAAGATGCCTCTCCCAAGCAGACTCAGCGAACTTTGGAAAAGGCGACGAGGGAGTGAGGGGAATAGGAACCCTTAAAAGAGGGAGAAAAACTATGTCTAAAGCGACGAGGTTAAAAAGGGGAAAAAAAAGAGGAAAACAAGCTTGAGGCACAGGGGAAAAGAGGGCCGTAAGAGGAGCAAAAAAAGAGGGTGGCACAAGATCATACGCCCCATGTTGCAAAAAAGGATGTAGGGGGGATGGGGGGGGCATGGGGACAGGGAGACTGAGTGCATGTGGGACGTAAGGACCGTCTTGGAGGCATCGGCCAGGAAGTCTGGGAAAAAAACACTGTAGGAAACAGGGCGGAGTTGGGAAGAGGTTCTCCTTTCATCAAAAGCGTGGAGAACGCAAAAGCGCGGCAAAAATCGAAGTCGTTCGTGATCAAGAATGACCGGGGGCATAAAGACCTTCGTCTAGCTTCAAAAACGCAGGCCGGGTATTGGTTGCATGACGTAGTTGTAGAGTTTGGAAAGTGGGAACCTGGGGGATCAGTTCATACTTCATTGGCCAGTATTCGGAAGGTATCAAGTGTTCTAAAAATTCGCCGGGTCAAGGAGCGCAAATCTCTCGCTCTAAAAACGGAATCATCAGTTAAAGGAGGGGATGCCTGTGGGGAAGTACGAAAAGGGTAACGGAAGGAACGAAACGCATGTAAAAAAAATGGGATCGGTCCTTTTGATTTAGTATTGCCCGCAGGTGAACACGATTCCGGAGGGGTCTACACCCTTACTGGAGAAGGAAGAAGCATTTATTCAGGGGAGGAGGATGTGTACCCGAAGGCGGTGAAGTCCGCGTGTTATATAGGTAACAAGGGAGGGATCGGTCTTGTGTCCTTCGGACTATTTTGGTGTCCTTGACAGGAATTACCCGACTTTCTTGGGAAGGTTTCGAAACCAAAAAGGTGCGTGGGGGGGGGGGGGTAAGGGTAGGTACTGCGGGGACGATTTAATGAGTTCCTAGCCAGGGACCAAAAGGGCGGTCCTGCCTCGGAAAACTCCTGCCGAAAATAAAAGCCCCAAAGCATATTAGGGGGGGGATAAAAGGGGGCTTTGGAAAGGGGGTCCTGCCGAAGCCGAAAGAGTGAGAGACAGTGTGGGGAGTTCTGGGAGGGGGACGCGTGAGCCGGGGGGGAGGGGGGGCACTACTGCGTCTAGACCCCCCAAATGGATGAACCCACTGGTAGATCCGGTGAAACATAAAAAAGACTGGGACGTAAGAAACCACCGTCTCGATCATGATTAATGGAAGGATCGAAAAGACACTCTAAGAATAACGGGATCGGGGTCAAGAGTATGTGTGCTAGGCAGAAAAATCAAGGTAAAAGGGAGGAATAGAGATAAAAAGCGAGAAAAGGACCTGGAAAACTAGAAGGAGAGGGCCGAAAGCGTGGGGGAAAAGGGAGGTCTCAGATGAATACTAAAAACGGGGTTATAAAAGGAGCGACTACACTAAGCTCAAAAAAAGGCCAGAAGGATTGGAGAAAGCTCTAGGAAAAAGCGGGAAGAACCGAAGGAAGGCTCGCACAAACTAGACTCACTATTGGAACACGAGGCAGGAAGCAACAGAAGGTTGGGGGAAATGAAAAACAAAGACGCGACACAAAGTGGAGGGAAAAAAAAAGGGAGTGTAGGGGGGAGCGGTGCAACATTGACTCAAGGGGAGTCAAAAGAGGCTGGCAAAAAAAGGTTTCAGGGGGAAAGAGAAGAGAAAAAAAGGAGTTGGGGGGGGGAAACATTCTATCGGGGCCAAAGAACGAGAGACACCTGGCCGAGGACGCGACCGGGGGAAAAAGTCGGTGAAGAAAGAAAAGGCTCTCAAGGGAAGGGCCGGAAAGAAGTCTGGAAGAAACGCAGGGCAACCGCAGTGAGGGAGGGGGTTGGAACGGGGCAACAGGGGACCTTGGTTTAAAATTCCTGCGAGAGTCTGAAAAAGGGCAATAAAGAGATTGAAAAAGTTAAGTCCGTCGAGGAAAGAAAAGGACAAACATAAGAAACAACAAGGGGAGATTGCCCCTAGTGCCAGGCAAGGTGAGAGGGAAAAAAAGCGGTAAGAGAAAGGTCTTGGAGGAGGCATGATAAAATCGTCCATAGGGAAGCGGGGGAAAGGGAATTGAGGGAGACCGGTCAGGTCAGAGAAAAAGTAGTCCCTTAGAAGGGTCGGTTCTTGTCAAGGTTCGCCGGGTCAGAGGAAGGGCAGCGAAGGGAGGGGAGAGTAGGAAGTATGGGAAAGAAGAAGAGAAACACTTAGGAGACCATCCCTAACCGCAGGGGAACAAGTAGTGCTCCGGGAGGACTCAATGGAGGAAAAAGGCTGCGTAAGAAGGTGGATCAAGGGGAAAAGGGTATTAGAGGGGGAATGTGGGGGGGGGCCTTTCAATGATGCAAAGGCAGTAAGAAGAGGCTTGCAAGGGGAGTGAAAATTGGTGTGGGGGAGAGGATGAAAAAGGAAAGGAGAGGGAGAAGGTGGAGCGATGGAAAAGATCGAAATGTCGGCTCACAATCTCTTATTCAGATGTGGAAACTGAAGTGGATGTGAAGCTTGAACAGAACTCTAAAGGCAGGAGGAACGAGGGGAGGAGGGGGTGGTCGATCAGCGAAAAATCGGGGACTCGGGACTCGTAGGGAAGAGGATCAGAACGGAGAAGTGAAAGGTTTATGGTGAAAGGCCATGTTTTTAATTGGAGTACAGGTTAAATAGGTCTAACGAGAAGGGACCCCCAGAAAACCCAAGTAAAACTCGCCACGAGATCGTTGGGCAACCTCGGGATCGGTCGTCCAGAAAATTCATCGAAAGCCCAAGGACCGACTGGGGGGAGGGCCAAAATGGGATGGGGGAAAGGGTCACAGACGCGTATAATAAGACAAGGTTTGGGTTCAAGAAAAACTCTGAGGAAAAGAAAGGAAAAAAGAGGGAGGGCTGTAATTGAAACCAGGGGGGGTTTCGTTTTGATGGGGGTGGGGAAGAACAAAAACCGAAAAAACCGAAATCGAATAGGGGGAGGAGAAAGAAGTCCTCAGGGGGAGAAGTTGTTCCAGCGCATCCCCTAAGTTTGGGAGAAAAAATTGGGTCTTCACCAAAAAAGTCAAAAAATAAAGTTGCCGATCTCAAAAAAAAACGGTAGGGGAAAGTCCAACGATGGGACGTTATGGTTTGACAGACGTAAGAAATTCCTTTTTTCTAAGCTAAAACTGCAAGTCTTGCAGGGAAAAACTTCAAAACAAATGAAGCGTCCCGTAAAACGAACAATTGCAGAGGGGGGAGAGGGCCATAGAGAATAAAGAAAAGGGGTTCGATCTAAATATTCATTAAGTGTGCAAAAAAAAGCAAAGTGACTGATGAGCTTGGAGAGCGAGACGACAGGGAAAGAATAGGGGATGCTCCATGGTCAAACTGAACCAGAAGGGGAAAACGGGAGATGTATCACGGGAGGTGTAACCAGAGAAAAGGGGAAAAAAGTCTTAATCTCCGCTACTTTAAATGTAAAGCGGCTAAGGAGGGAACTGAAAGAATAGATAGGGAAGATCCACGGAGACTGAAAGGGTTCTCGTCTAGCCCGGCCGTAAAGGTCCAAATTCAACGCGAAAAAAAGATTGGGAGACGGAAAAATCAAGAGGGATTTCCACCCTGATCCATTTAAAGGAAAAAGTATTCAAATAGAAAGGGGGTGCGGGAGTACGGACAAACAAACTCTCAAAAAAGGCGGCCTGAGATTGATACGTATTCGGAGGCGAGGAGAGGTAGACGTAGTGAGGTGCGGGAGTCCGATGATTTCAGCTGAGCACCGAAGAGGGTCTCCCCAAAGCTTCAGAAACGACGCCCCACAGAAAAAGAACTAGGCATCTCGATGTCGCAGAAAAAGGACCCTCCAAATATCTGGGGGGGGGAGGGGGAGGGCTGGTAGAAAAAAAAAACGGTATGGAGAAAGGGAAAAGCGGGAAGAGGAAGAGAGGATGTCTTTGGTATTCACTATCGTCGCTCTCAGGAGGGGGAAGTCCGCCGAGCAGGTTTGATAGGGTAAGGACCTTGGGAAGATAAAAGGGAACCTGGGGATCGGATTGACACGTGCAAATCACGCAACAAGTCTACAGAAAAAAAGACTCCCCTCCTTAAAAGGAAAAGAAAAGAGAACATACAGGAGGGGGCACAGGGGCTCGACTAGTGCCCTGGGGGCTCAAATAGAAAGATCGGTGGGGCAAGTTACAGAGAACGGGTGGGAAGAGGTGGGGGAAACTTGCGTGGAGGGGATTGTGGAAGGGAGGGAACGAACGGAGGTTATGACGCTGGAGGAAGACCTCGGCTTAGAAAGAAGTATCTAAAGATGGAAAAGGAAGGGGCATGGGAGGAAAACTTCATGTCTCACTACAACTAATCAAAATTTAGGTCGCGGTGAGATTCGATCTCAGCGGGTTGACAGATCAACCAGAGAGGGGGGAGAATTAAAGGAAGGGTGGGGGGTTAAGAAACTAATACTTGAGTCAGACATGAGTGGATTACCAGGCCTAGCCGCAGATGGCTCCGACCTCAATAAACATCTCGCCGTTAGTCGGTCGTCAGGAAGCTGGGCTTGACCCAATGTAATATCCTCGGGGACCTCGCTTTGCGACTCCCGTCGCTTTACTTAACTACTTCGCTCGGGGCGGTCCGTTGCTTGTGCGAGCCCCAATTGTCACGGTCAGTTTTTTCACCCTCACTCTGTTAGAGTTAATGAATATGAAGATTGGGCTCAGGATGGGGAGGGGGGGGAAAAGCAAAGGGAGGAGGGAAAAGAAGATGCGGTTCTCAATGACCAGGAGCGAGTGCTCTTAAAGTTACTAGGAGGGAGGGAACTAGGTGCGTCCGAGGAAATCAAATTCAAATTGAGAAAGGTAGGGAAAAGCGGTAACACTGGAATTCGGGAGTTACAAGGAAGTATAAAGGAAAGAAGGTACGGGGGGGAGAAAAAGAGGGCTGCGGGAGTGGGTCAACTCGAAAGCCGCCTCAAGGAAATCAAGGAGGGAACAAAGAAAACGACTGTGGGAAAAGTGTTGAGGTTGAACTGGGGAATTCGGGAAACCGGAGTCATAGAACCCCGAAGGGAAGTTTTGGGAAGAGGGGACGCTGTGGCGTCTCAGTTCAAAATTGAGAAAACCAAACGGAAGGCATGGAAGAGGGGACGGGAAAGGAAATGGAGGAGAAGGAGAGGATGTCCACGGAGGGGCCCTATACGAACAAAAAACGGCTGCATAGCGTAAGGGGGGTGGAGAGGATGGTCACCAAAAAACAGGAATTCAGGGGAAAAGCAACGCGCAAACTACTTTTAGCTCAAGGGGGGAGTCGAAGGAGGAGGTCGGGGAGAGGGGAGTGGGCTGGGAAATCTCAAAAGAAGGAATAAAGAAAAAAAAGGTGGTGGGTTCTAGCAGTGTGCTCAAAAGAAGGGAAGAAAAAAATACCAGAAAAAGGGGAGGGAAATCTCAGGGATACGGACAACTCGGAACCGGGTCGGAAAAGAAAGACGAAGCAGTCATCTTCATGCTTATTGTGCAACAAATTTTGGAGAGAAGTCTAAGAAAAGCATGGGGAGTGGGAGGTGCAACCGCATTGGAAAGAGGGGCGAAAAAATGTTAACTTTGCTGGTGGAGGGAGGACTAGGGAGTATGTGAAAAAAGAGGAGGGAAGGTCTACTGAAGGCCAAAACGAGGGAGAGAAAGGTCTCGGGAGTGTAACTAAAAAAGTCTCCGGAGTGTGCCTTGGGAAGGGGCCATGGGTGAAGAGGGAGGAGGGATTGGAAAGGCAAAACAAAAGGAAGGACAGATAGCCTCCCCTACAGTTTGCAATGTCGCCCGGACCTTCGATAAGTTGTCAAAGGGTCCTCAAAAAAAAAAGGAGAGAAGGGGGCACAGAAGGGGAATAGAAGCGAAAGCACCTTTTATCTCATTAACGCGATGGTCTGTCAGGCGGGAAGGGAAGTAGGGGTCCCGGGTGTACGTGGGGAGGGGGAGAGGATCTTAAAGGCATGGAGGAGAATGGGGAAAGTCGCAAATCCTTTTTGTACACAGAAAAAGGTCTGGGAAAAGGTCTATGGGGAAACCTGAAATTTTGGAGAAAAATAAGAAAAAAAAATAATGATCAGATACCCGACCGCCAAGTTCAAACATCCAGGAAGGTTTTGCGCCATACGGGGGGCACCAGACGAAAAGTTGCAAAGTTAAGGGTGGGGGTTCTCGGACATGGGTGATCAAGTGACATTCATCACTGAGGGGAAGAAGAAGGACGTCGAGGGGGATTTTGGACTCAAGAGAAGATGAAGGAGATTAAAAAAGAAGGGGGGGAGGAGGGCATTATGGTTTCTGGCGACGACAGGAGCACCGAGAAAGGACCCCAACCCGAGCGGAGGCTCACAGAATTGCATTCCGAGCCTGAGGCGCTCGCTCACAGGAAGAAAAGGTCAGCTGGGTTCTGGAAGGAGGAAAGGAAAACTAGAAAAAGGGAATAGGTTACAAAATTTCTTTCCGGGGAAATGGGGGAAAACTATAACAAAACCAGAAAGAAAGGAGGTCTATCCGCCAGTTTCGTAGAACAGGCAGATAAAAAAGTCAGAGGGGAAAATCAAGACGGAAAAGGGAAGGGAACAGGAGGGGGGGAACGGAAGTAGGGAAGGGGAAAACGGTACCCCGAGCGAGGGATATACGCAGTGAGAAAAAAGACGCTTCGAAATAAAGGGAAAAAGGAAGCGGGGGGAAAAACTAAAAGAAACGGGATGATTTGGCGGCTTGGACAAAAAATTTCAAAAAATCGAAGAAGGGAACGGGAAAAAGTGTGGGAGGCACAAACATGCCAGCCCGCCGGGACTGGAAAAGGAAAATGAGTAAAAGAAGTATAAGAGGGGAAATGAAAGAAAAAAAGGGGGTTGCAAAAAAAAAGAGCATGGTGGGAATTGGGAGGTCGGGGGCCTGTTGCGGAAGAAGACGTGGAGTTTAAGTGCGTGTGAGGGTCGGTACAACCCGAACCTATGACAAGGCGGCATTTACTCACAATGGGAGGGGATGGGAGAAAGATGGCGCATAGTGTCTCCACTGTGGGGGCCAGAAATGTGGGGAAGAAAGAGATAAGGAGAAGAAATAATCCCAAATGAAGGAAAAGAAAGGATGGACCATGATGTAACCCACAGAACCCTGAATTAAAAAACAAATTTCGTTGGAGACATGATAATGAGAAATTCGAAAAGTACCGGGAGAGTAAGGACAGTTTCGTTGGCTAGAGTTCCAATGGGGGGTAAACAGAATCGTAGACTGGGAGTACGGAAAGGGTTCGAAACGCGGGGGACTTAGAGAACATAGGACCAGACTAAGTACAGCGTCCCCTCTAATTATTTCCCTCAAGGGGAAGACTACAGGACAATTACGTCCCTGAACGAAAGGAAATGAGTGAGTAGGGGGGGAAGGGTTTGTCATTGGGACGTTTCTCTACTTAACCATCAAGTCTTCTATCCCCATGGAAGCAAGCGGAGGAAAGTAATGAAGAGTTAAAAATAGGGGGGAAGATTAAAACGCAGAGAAGAAGTATTTCAACAGGTTTCTTTCGCTGAGAAGGAAGCTCGGATGGTCACATGCTAAAGTCGGAGAGGGGGAGACCTCATAACAAGAAGGTAGAGTTCTCCAGTTAAGGTCGTCAACCAAAGGGAAAACTCTTCGGGGGGAGGAGAAAAAAAGGGAAGGAAGAGGAGAGAGAAAAAGGGAAGATCGAGGACTAGGATGTCGATTTTTTAAGAACCGCGAGATTGAATTGGGAGGGGGGGAAGGTGATACAGAACTGGGGCTTACAGTTGGGGACATCCGGTCACAGAAGAAAAAAGAAAGAATCTCTGCGCAAAAGTTCTAAAGAGATCCAGAGTAGCAGGGAAAAGAAAAAAGAAGAAAACAAAAGGGAAGATCGACCCATGAGACGCTGGTCTCTACATCACCAGACTGGAAAAAAACGCTCCGGGATGAAAAGTTGGAAGTTAGGTGGGAAGGGGGCCGGGAGAAGATGGTTATTTGTGCTCGGGAAAGTGTGGGGGGGAAATTATTGGCGATGAGAATCGAAGAAAAATCCCGGGGGGGGGAGGTATCACTTTGAACACTACTGAAACAAATCCGAAGGGTGAGATCTAATATCCGGTAAAATAGAAGAATCGGGTATCGTTCTCATGAGGAAAAAGGGCCAGAGGAGCGTCACGAGAGGGAGGGTAGGATGGACGGAGGGCGGTGGGGGATGGAAGGAGAAGAGAGTCGAGGGCTCTTTGCATTACTGGGAGGGAAAAACGAACATCGGACAAAGGAGAAAGGGGGCTTACTGATTGATAAACATCCATTTGCCAGGGTGATGTACTTAAAGGGAAGGGTCGGATAGGGCAAAATGGAAACGCAATGCACCGGGGGGGGCTCTTGACATATACACAATTACCAGATAAAAGGGTAAATACGGGGGCGATGGGAAGAAAGATAGGACGATGGAGGCCCGAAGAGGGTCGGCAGAGTTGTGCGGTCCTGTGAAGAAGGACTCCGGAGGTATGTGCAGAGGAAAAACTAAAGGGAATCCACCAGGGAGATTGAACTGAGAAAGGACCCCAAATGGGGGGGAAGGAAAAAATAGTCGGGGGGGGTCACGACCATCGCTAGGTGTCGTGCGCAAAGTGGGGGAGCTGCAAGAAAGCAACCCCGGACGTAGGGGGGAAAAAGCGCCGAAGGGGGGAAGGTAAACGAAGCAGAGGATTAGGTCCATCTGCTGCAGACCCGAGATGGTGAGGGAGTTAAAAGGATGCTGGTCAAAAAAAACGGGATAAATGAGACAACGCACCGTCATTAAGAGGGGAAGAAGTCCACGATGGGGTTGGGGAAAAAAAAATAAAAGGGAGGAAAAAAATGGACCTATCTTAGGTTCCTCTAAGCGGAGGAAATAAAAGAATCCATGGGAAAAGGGAAAATTGGGACGAAGGACAGGGGAACAGTTTCAATCAACACGGAGACGTCGACCGGAATGTTTACGAATACGGAGACAAGAGGGAAAAGGAGGGGAAAATGGGGAAAGGGGTTCTGGTGATGAAAAATCCTCAGATTTACTCTGACTAAGAAAAAAAGGTTGGTGGAAAGACATGGAGATAAAAATCCAAGAATCGAAAGAAGGAGGTGGATTGTCCGCTCTGTCGATCGGGGGGCTCTTACAAGTACTTATAAGGCCATTGCAGAGTAAGAGGAAGAAGAATCTTAGACGAAGGCAACGAGTCTCGGATGTGGGGGAAAAAAAGGGAAAAAACGCGATGCAAAAATAAAAGAGCACATTAGGGGGGAAGAAAATCTTTCAAGTGTTGGCTGTGCAACAGTCATTTATCCAGTATAAAAAAGTCAAAAAGGTCTGATGACTTGGGGGGGGATAAGAGTCTAAAAACGTAGGGATGAGGAAAAGAGCACTATCCGTCTTCCTAAAAACGACCTATTAAAAACCGGGGCCACCACCCGGAAAGAGAGGATAGAAAAGCTTAAGGAGGAGAAAAATACGATCAGGGTCCTCTTAGTCCGCTTAAAAAAAAAGGACCTATGGACGTATGAAAGTCAATTGTAATTAGGAGTCCGGCATGAAGGTGAACGGGTAACTGGGTCTTGATGGAGAGAAAGAGGAGGGGGAAAACTCCGGGGGGGAGGATTCCCTAGGGCTGCCGAGAGGCAACAAAGGGGTTGGAGCAGATCGTGGACAAACTTGACAAAACCACCCAGTTTGGAAAGAAGTCAGAAGGAGATCATTGGGTTTTTTGTGGGGTGACGGAGTTCATATCTGCATCAAGGGAGGTCACAGGGGAAGGGGAACTACGCCTCGGAAATTACCTCCGGATCTTCATATTCGGGAAAAGGGGGCCTCCTGTAGCTAAGGGGTGAGCCCCTATATAAAAGGTAACCGAAAGAAAAAGAAAACGTTAAAACCAGTGGTGGTGCGCGCCGGGGTTTCTGGAAAAGTGAGGTTTCACAGCTGGAGACTGGAAACAAGGGGGAAAGAATTGTTTCACAAAAGAGGGGGGGAGGATATATTGGGTGAAGCTGGGGGGCGTCATGAATACAACCTTCAAAGAACTTAACCCTTACAAAAACTCGATGGGAGGTGAGACGCATAGGGGGTGCCTCAGGGAGAAAGGGGGGAAAAAGCCAAACAAAAATTGATCTTCGGTTTTCTGGGAAAAAGCTTAGGGGTGGTAAGAGCGGGGGAGGTGCAAGGTTTAAGAACACGGAAAGCAGGAAAACCTCCAGAGTCAGCCTGCGGGTATCACGTATGAGGAAACAACGCACAACGTCGAAGGTGCCACTTCAGTGGTCCTCACTGCCGAACTGGAAGGGCTGGGTTCGGTACGGAGGGATGAAGGAAGGAAAGGGAGGTCCCACGGGAAAAGAGAGGAAAGTTCGATCCAGACATTCTCTCCCTCAAATCTACTAAAAAACCATGGGTGGTTCGAAATGCGTCCCTAGAGCCAACAGAGGGGGGCTCAGGGGTTTGGCACTAAAGGACAGACAGTAGGTAAAGAACCAGTCGAGAATTTCCAGTAAAATTCTAGACTCCGGGGGGTTGTATTATTTGTGCGGCTTTAAACTGGAACAAAAAAATCTAAAATAGATTTGTGGAAAACCGGAAAGAGCTGCTAGAGAGGGGTCTCCGGAACTCGGAAGGAAGACTCTTAAAAAGATAATAGGAATACTTGGACCGGAAAAAAACTGCTGTCAACCACATTCCGTCAATGGGGAGCCGAAGAAGGGAAAAGTTAAAGAAAAAAGAGGGTCTGAGGAAAAGTGAGGGGACAACTGGGGTTCCCTTCTTCTAAAAACCCTGAATCGGATCGGAACGAAAAAAAAAGGGAACCATGAAAAGTTGCGTCCCGGAACGTTTGATACATTAACGGGGAAAAAAAGGGACCTCACGACAACAGAAGGGAAACCACTACGGATGGGAAAGGGGAAACGTGGGGAGGTCATGGAAAAGGGAAGGGGAAAAGGAACTTGCATCCGGCTGACGCAAACGCCATGTTGCGGACTAAAAAGCCCGAGAAACCATTGCAGCAAAAAACCCTGTGTAAAAAAAGCGGACGGAGGACAGGAAAAGAATCGGGGGGGGGGCCACAACCTCTTAAGGGGGACAAGAAGAAGGGGTCAACGGCACATTCCCATTCAAATGAACCACAAAAATTTCCAGAGGAAAAGGAACACTGCCTCAAAAAGATGATCGATCGTCACCCGAAGGGGTGCCGAGACCACCAGGCACAGAAAGGTTGCCGAGAAGAGAGCTAAGAAGGAGAAAAATAGGGGATCCGCTGAGGGAGGGAGGTCATGCAGAAGGATCGTAGTGCGATCTCGGGCACAAATCCAGAAAGAGAGAAAAAACGAAACAGAAGATGAGAGGGCGGGTTCATAAAAGGGAAAGGGCGCAATCACAAAAAAGAAGGAAGGGAAATATATGGAAAAAAAGAAGAGGAATCTTCAAGAAAGGGTAGGAAGAACGATAAATGCCCTCGCACAAATTCGGAGGGACTGGGGGACGGGGGAAAAGGATAGCTGAAGGGATCCGTCAGGCTAGGTCATCTACTTGAGCCGACCTGAAACGAAGAAGCTCGGCAACAAGGTTGCAAGTCAAAAAACCCAAACTTGGAAGGCGGGGGGTGTGGGGGGGGGGGGGGGGGGGGGGGGGGGGGGGGGGGGGGGGGTGGTTGGGGTTTGGCGGGGGGGGGGGAAAAGGGGGACTGGAGAAGGGAGGAGGAACTGAGGGGGAGGGAAGGAACTCTTTGTGGCCGATATTTGCCGCGTATGCTAAGGTCTCCAAAGAGAACAGGTCGGGAGACGACCTAAGGCAACAAATGGCTGCATTCTAAGAGGGAGGGGAGGGAGCCTGGAAGACGAAAAAAACGCGCCGAGGGCGGAAGGGGAGGGGCTTTGGAATACTTTTAGTGGTCTCAGGGTGGGGGGGGGGGGGGGAGATGCGTGAAGGATCCAGGGTAGACCGGCCGAGGGGGCGCCGCAAAGGAGAAAAGTTCGAAATTTCAGCAGGGCGGGCAAAAAAAATGGATGATGACAGTTGGAAGAGCTGGAAGAGGGCCCCAGCAACAGGGATGGGGTAAGCGCGGCCTTGCTCAAAATGAAAAATGAAATCGTGTCAGGGCGCGGGCAAAGGGGAATCAGGAAAGAATACGGGTCGGCACGTAGGAGATCGGAAGGCGATAGGGGGGGAGGAGGTGGTAAGCTTTTCAGTTAAAAAAAAAAGGCTTGCGTGGCCAAAACGCACTCCCCCGGGGAAGGAAGAATTTCGAAGATAGGGGGTGAAAAGAAGCCGCAACTCAAGAAGCGGTTGAAACGAACGAAAAAAGGAAGGGGTGGTTGGGGGTTCAGTTGGCTGGGGAGAAGGAAAGGCTACTGCGTAAAAAAATCGGGAGCTGTAGCATCTGGGCGAGCCGTTGGGAACGAGCCAATGGCGCTGATAATTCTTAAATCGGAAGACATGGATCAGAGGGCAATAAGAAGTCTCTGAAACGAGAAAAAAAAGGAGGAAGGGGAGAGTCAAGGGGGGAGACCGCCATGGCCACGAGGAAAGAGTTCATTCGCTAAGGGTTAAAGACAACTACCTGGAGAAAGGGTCGAGCCGGGCCGAAGGGAGGCGCAAAGGGAGGTATTTGGGACCGGAAAAAATGAAAGTCGAATAAAGCAACCCGTGGGTGTGTCGATACAGGGAAAGAACTCGCAGAGGCCCGAGTCAGTCGCAGAGGTCACCTCAAGAAGAAAGAATGGCCGAAGAAAGAGAAAAGGAAAACATCGAGGCGTCAGGCGTCATGATCCGCAAGTAACGGAGGCATGGAAACACTACTCTAAAAATGCGTCGTGCAAAGGGGGGAGAAAGATAAAAAGGAAAAGGGAAAAACTTGCTGGAGTGGTGAGCTAATCTGAACTCTATGGGGAAAACTTCCCTGAACCATAGATCGAAATACTAGAAAATGTGAGGAAAGGGGGTGCGGGGGAAAGAGACTAGGCATTACGATCCTTTATGAAAAAATCAACAATAGAAAAAAAGAAAGGAGGGGCCCGAGAAAAAGGACAGCTCCGGACCAGAAAGAAAAGGTCAATTCGTCGAATTCGATTACTAACCGAGGGAGCTGGACATCGCATTGGGCTCTCATAAAAAAGAGGAATTGCAAAAGGGGGGGGGTGTGGGGAAAAAAGGGGGGGGGGGGGGGGGGGCAAAACCGGGGGGGGGGGGGGGGTGAAAAGAGGGGGATTGGGTTCATCGAAGACAGCTCCTAACATTAATGCAAGGATGAGGGCCATATTCCCTTTTATCCCTAACAGAAATAAAGGGGACCACATCAAGGAAGGGTATGAGGCCCCACAAAAAAAAAACTTTCAGAAAAGGGATAACAAAATAAGGAGAGTAATCCAGAGAGAGGGCCGGATGGGATCGAGTGTTTTCAAAATCACTGTTAAAGCCGAAAGCTTATGCTTTCAAGAAAGTTTTGGGATGACGGAAAGGAAGGGGGGGGGGGAACTCCTGATGTAAAAATTGAAAAAAAAAAAGTATCCAAGGGGAAAAGGACGCTTGGGTTTGGCCAGGAGGCCGCAAGACTGAGAGAGAGTGAATCTGGGGGGTTTGAGAGAAGGACTGATAGGTCGCAGCGAGGAGAAGAAAATCTGGGAGGTTCTAGACGCAAGGGCTGAGGAAAGTTCGGAACCAAACTTTATCAGAAGACCTTAAAGGAAAAGGGGTTAAGGCAAAGGGAGAAAAAAATTGAAGAGGGAGAATAGGGATGCGCAGCCACGCAATTATCGTACTCCCTTTGAGGGCGCGTGTGATGAAAGAAAAGGCAGGAAATCCTCAGCCTTTGAGAAAAGGGCGACTCTCGAGAACCGCAGAGCGTCGAGGAAAAAAAAGTTCGGAAAGATCAAAAAAGATCAGGGGAAGAAAATTAGAGCAAAGGAGGTAAGTCAGGCAAAAAATGGGAGGGGGGGAGGAAAGAAGAGGGAACTGAAGCTGCCACCACATTCTAAAGGGGAGACTCAGTAGTAGGAACACAAAAAACGGGGAAGACCAGGAAATACCTTGGGGTAGGATGTTAACAAAATTATCACGCCTGGGGAAGGGGGGTTTTCAGTGAAAATCTCCGGAAAAGGGGGAGACACCGGGGGACCCCAGGGGGAGAAGGGGGGGGGGAACTAAAAGGGGGGGGGAACTCGAAATGAGCAACAAATGGAGAAAGGTGAAAAAGATATACTGTTCCTACTCACAGAAAGGGGGGAAAACAGAACTAAGGGCTACCTAAAGAAATCGATAGACTTTAAGTGGATGGATCGCCATCATTGCGTGTGAGACTTATCCTAACCAGAAAAAATCATACATTAAAATTTGCGAGGCCGGCGGGGGAAAAGGGAATACCCAGGCGGAAGATGATGCGGATAGGGGGGTGGGAAGAAAAAATAGAAAGATGGAAATCTCAGAAACCCACCAGTCAGGGAAAAAAAAAGAAAAGAAGGGGGAATCGAGGAAGCGCTGGGGAAAACGTCTTAGGAAAAAGACTGTATCCACTTCATTAGCATCCTGGCGCTGTAAAAAAAAAAAAGGGAACATGTTGCGTGAAGGGCTCCAAAAGCTCAAGAAAAATGGGCTAAAAAGGTTTAGGGCAACCTGGGACAATCGATCATCGGCCACAAGGGACCGCGGCAACTACCCGCCATGGAAGTCAAAAAGCCGGAAAAGGGGGAAAGTTTACAAGAGACGTCCCCGTGGGAGAAGGGGGGGGGGAGTGAGTGGGGCAGATTGGCGCTACTGGGCATCAGGCAAATCAAAATAGCGGAAAGGAAGTGTCAAAAGGCAGATCTAAAGTCGGACCCGAAGATGAGACATATTGGGGGGAAAAAGGGAGCTGGCTGGGAAAGGAGGTGCACGAAGGGAAACATCCAGGGGGACGCGTCAAAACGAAAATGTATCGCCGGGGATGCAGGGGAGCGAAGAAAGAAGTCAAGAGGGAAGAAGGGGGGTCGGGAAGAAGAAACACAACGTGTGTGAAAAAGAAATTCCAAAAGAACATCCTCTGGTGGGGAGCGATCGCCCGAAAGTACGGGACGTTGGATGAGAAGTGGGGAGGTCCTCAAATGGGGAATGAGGGACTCTAATAGCCGCACGAATCGGGGAAATCCGTCTGAAAAGAAACTTCCGAGATATTACCAGAGAGAAAGGCCTCGGGAAAAGTTTTTCCGTCGCGATAAAGGGAAAAAGAGGTGAGGAGGGAAAAGAACCTGGTAAGGAAGGGAGGATGGATGGAATGTTTTCTTGACGGGTCATCAGGAAGGGACGTCAACGCTGCTATGAAGTCGCATTATAAACAAAGGGAAAAGGGAATGGGGAGCAGCACTACGAGAAGGGCCGCGCGTGGCGCCGCCGGTAATTCTAAGTTGGCTCCAAGGGGAAAGGGGGAAAATTTGAACAGAACAACTCGCTGAAAGAAGAACAGACGGTAAAGAAGGTTGGATGGGAAAGGAAGTGAAATAAGTGGCCAATTAAAGAATAGGACACGGATCGCAATGTATCCGACGCACAAAAGGGAGGAAGGTCTACCTTGAATTTGAAACCTGGGAAGGGGGAATTAGGGTTTCAAGGGGAGGGGGACGAAGAAGGGGAAACAGCATGGCGAAGCGTTGCCATGACCATAAAAAATGGTTCGTCAGAGGAGTTACGCCACCAGGGAAAAAGAATGACAGAGAAAACTACAGGGTGGATTGTCCTGTCTATCGGCACGGACCTAAGGGGGGGAGTAGGTCTGAAAAAACTTTTAGGGAAGGCGGAAAAAAAAAAAATCAACAAGGGAAGGAGGGCAGAGAAAAGGTACACGTAAAAGAGGGGAGGGTGAAGTGGTCCTGCACGAAAGACCGCCTCAGAAAGAGGTTTTGAAAGCCGTCTCAAAAAGTTTCAGTAAAGCCGGCGCAGGAAAAAAACCTGCTGTGGGCTAGGAAGGGGGGGGGGACGAGTTCGCGGGGTCTGTAGGGATCAGTAAATAGACGTACGAACCCATTCTGCAGTGAGCAAAGAACTGTAAGCAGGGGAGGGGGAAATAGAAAGGGGGAGAAAAAGGAAACGTGTAGCGGGTGGGGGGCAAAGAAACAGGGTCACCACGAAATGAGAAGGGAAACTTTGCTGAGCCAGAAAAAAAGCCTGGAAGACGGAAGGGGAAGGAAGAGGGGAGGGGATCCATGCAGATAAATTCAAGAGAATGAAGACTACATACCCGGTGTGGTTCCGTATTTCAGGCGGACGAAGGCTTCGCAGGATTGCCGTGGAAGCTGGGGTATCAGAAAGGGGAAGACTAACATCGAAAAAGAGAAGAAGAAGAGTCGTCGGCGAAACTCTTGGGGGGGGGGGTCTGGGGGGGGTGGGGGGGTTGGAGGGCAGGATCAATTACGCCCCCAATGCAAATAACAATACTCAAGAAAGGCGTTCAGGGGAAAAGCATTGGGGAAACAAAAGAAGTTGACGTGGAGGGGGACTCCAAAGAGGGAAACGACGGGGGTTAAGAGTGACATAGCGACTGCTGAAAAGGGGAAAAAATGTAAAGCTCAAAGGACCGGTTAAAATACAAGCATTCTAGGGGAAAGTAGAAAGAGGAAACGTCCATATGTCAAAAAAAAGGGCAACGCCGGAAAGGACCCGCAAAAGAGAAAATGCAAAAAAGTCACTGGGAAGGAGGGCCGACTGGCAACAGGAAAAGGGAGCAAAACTAAAGGGATAAACAAATAGTGAAAAGGAGAGATATCCCGCGTTGAAAAGTCTCAGGAAGGGCCGAAAGGAAAGGCATAACTTGGAAAAAAGGGCCTCAGGAGAAAAAAGAGAAGATGGTTGAGGGGTGGGGTTTTTAAAAAAAAAATCCCAGGGGGAATCCGGTAGGGAAGCATCGGGAGGGACGAAGGGAGGGGAAAGAAAAGAAGACTGGAAGAAGACGAAAAAGGACGTAAAAGACCGAACCCTGACCTTCACAGAGGGGGGGGGAAAATCCGTCGCGCATATCTACCATATCGTTCAGGGGGGGGTCAAAGGAGAAAGGGGGAGTTCGGGGGAAAAAGGGGGAAAAACACTTTCAAAAAAAAATGGGTAGGTTTCTAGTGGTTTTAACTCGTCATGAATGAAAATGAATTTGCAAGGACAACTTGGGCAGAGGGAAAGCATATGAAAAAGACTCGTCGAAGGAGAAAGAAAAAAGTCGAAGGAAGGAGTGTCGGGTCGCGATTCTGTTAAGTCTTTCGTCCCGGAGCAACGGGTTTTGGGAGGCAGCTAAACTCCAAGAGGGGAATCAGTCACAGGAAAGGCAAGGAAAAGGATCAGAAAGGAAGACGTCTCATCTCTTCGTGAGTGAGCGGGTGCAAAAGTAGCAAAAACATGGAGTGACTTGGGAGGGGGCGTAATACACAAGGAGAAGACGGAGATCAACCGCATTCGTCGGAATCAGATCATCAGGAAGAAAGAAACAGGTGGGGAAGTTCGCCATGGGGGGGAAAAAAAGTGGTAAATCTAACGGAAAAAAGGGGAAATCTTTTTAGTAACGCAAAGGAGG
>Ga0179593_1809715_pt1 | contig 30675 bp, 35 predicted proteins | sample CZODoug2_1_08_16_FD_185931 | JGI IMG/M metagenome (GOLD analysis project Ga0179593, IMG submission 185931) | Vadose zone soil fungal communities from Angelo Coast Range Reserve, California, USA - CZODoug2_1_08_16fungal (PacBio error correction) | ecosystem: Environmental > Terrestrial > Soil >...
CGCCGTCAGGCCATTTAGGGCGACATCTCATGTATCGAAAGGAAAAAAAAAGAAGAGGGTCAATGGGATAACTACGGCTGCAAGGAAAGTCAGAGGAGTAAATTAAAAACGAAGGTCTTGGGGGGGCAAACAAGAACGTCGTAACGGCGCAAAAGAAAAGGATTGGAAAGAGGTGACAAAGGAAATTTCCTCGTCATTAAAAAAGGTCCGCGCCGCGGCAAAACGTGCGTCAGAAAAAGGGTCTAACCTAGAGAGATGCTTCGTTATGGAGGGGGGGATAGTGGCGCATTGAGAGAAGAAGGAGCCACATTATCAGCGTCAAAGGGACGGACAGGGGGGGCTCCGATTTCCAGAAAAAGAAAATCTACTGCTCAATTGGTCGCAGCCAACAATCCCGACCACCCATCAAAAGAGGCGAGAGAGGGAGGGATCTCATCATCCAAAAGGCAACTCGCGTAATATAGCGGGAGTGGGCATCTTCAGGTATAGAAACACGCCTGGACAAAAATAATGGGACGGACTCGAAGAAAACATCTAACCTAGAACAGCTATTGAATAAGGGACTACTCGGTTACGTTGCTTCAAGAGAGCAGATTCGATCAAGGAGGGCCCTGCCAAGGGCGGGGATTGGAAGCGGTGAGGAAGGAAGTCGGTTGCCGGATCCTCACGGCTTGCTCAAAAAAGGCTAATTTTTGGGAGCGACGTTCGAAATGAGATGGGCGGACAACTTGCAGAAGAACGGCGGGGCAGCAGTTTGAGGGAGGGGACTATTCTACGATGAACAAGGAGACACTGCGCCGGACTGGGGGATCAAAGAGGTCGAAGCACGTCATTTCCCAGAAAAGGAGAAAATAACGACTGAATCTTGTTCGAAGATTGGAGTACCCGTCGAGCGATCGATCGCAAAACTCAACAGCGGCGCCCCCCCATCAGGGAAAGGGGTCAGGAAGTGGCGGAATCAGACAAGAAAAGGCGACGGACATTAAGGGAGCTAAGAAATTTTTGGTAGGCTTCAGACTGAAAATCCTTGTTTGGGGGCGAGCGAAGTCATATTGAAGCATCGGCGCAGTAATTCATGCCCGCAATTGACATCCGCTCGGAAGCGGCAAGAAGAGATCAAAAAAGAGGGCCGCCGTGGCCGCGATAAAGAGGGGGCCCACCTCGGCTAAGAAAGGGCAGGTCCGAATCGAACGCAGCGTGCGGATCAGACGTCCATTGGTCTCCCTGTGCCCTCTTGTGAGGCGGGCTCTAAAGGGGGTAATCGCCCGGTTTCGGCAGACAGGTCATTAGTGGGAAAAAGACAGTGAACAGTAAGGGGAGATTAGTGAGGGACCAAGGGTTCACGGAAAAGCTTCAGAATGCCGCGGTACATGGTTGCGGGAATGGGACAATCACGAGGGGGGGATTTTTAAGGTATGTTTCAAGAGTCGTATTCCAAGCAAAGGGGGTAAGCCGCAAAACCGAAACTCACGAAGACGCCTGTAGAGTCAAATGCTGTAACTCAGCGCGCGCGGGACGGCGTTTATCAAATCGCAAAGGCGATGGGATGTTCGACGGGAAGGGAACGAAAGTGCATGGAGCGCCGGGGATCGAGGAGGTCGCCGAGGGATGCAACTCTGCTGGAGAGAGGGGAGAAAAACAGCGCAATCAATAGGGAAGATCATCAAAAGCGAAAATATTTAGTGCGAATAGAGAACGGATTTGGACAAAATAAAACGAATCGCTGTACAAAGGGAGAGGGAAACTCTCAGTATATAAGACGAAGTGTCGAATACGATCTCAAGGTTCTATCTAAGCCCGAAGGGAAAGACGTTCAAGGAGGCGATCACCCTCAATACAATAAGAGAGAACAGCGGCAGACGCGCCTGGGCAGGAGAAAATCACAGTTGCGACTAAGGACCTCATAGACTTTCTGACGCGCGAGCCCGGGATTTCCTGCACACGTAAGCCTTGGGAAAAGTTCGGAACCTCCGGAAGGAAAAAATATCTTCCTGGGACGAGATAAGCAATGAAACGAATAACAGAAGTGAGTAGAGTGGGGTATTGACTGGAAAAGGCCACTCAAACAGTCCAAAAAGGGAACGACGATGAAAATAAGGCTGGAAACTCGATTAGATGGGAAGTCACCATCTGCAGCATGGTTAGCGCTACCATCGGAAAAGGGGTCGGGAGACGAAGAGCAGGCTGTTATCCGATTTCAAGAGAAAGGAACAGTGACCCACGAACAATGGGACTGCTTCTTAGAACCCGAAGAAGTCCGTGTCAGGCGAGGCCCTGACTGTCGGAAAGATCAAAAAAACAACATAGGGAGGGAAAAGAGAGGGTCCATAACGTGCAGAGCATGACGAACGACGTCCGGTGGGGTAAGACTGAACCGCCATATGGTGCGAGGGGAAAAACTGCTTTGGGCAAGTGGCGATTATCGAAGAGAGCGGACTCAGGAGGCATCAGAAAGGTCCTTCGGGAGAGCCGACCAACAGGGTCACCGGGGAGGAAGGTTGGGGATCTATCGGGGTCATCCTTCGGTAATTAGAAGTTCTTGTGAGGAAGGGTGGGGGCGGTAATAACAAAAGGGAGGTACGACGGTTTGATTGTGGTGCGGCGTAAAGCATCGGGGGAAGACTTTGGGTGAATGCAAGTTGCGGTTGAGGGAAAAAGTTTCGCAATCAGGCTACGGGGTCTTGATATCCACGCTCGCACGGGGGAGAGTGCTAGGACTCGAACGCTGGGATTTCGCAAAGACAAAGAGAGAGAACGAATTATAGAAGGATGAGTTGATCAAAACGGCCTATCATGGGAAACCCTGGAGATTTCGGGGAAGGGGCGGACAAGGGGCAAACGGTCGAGATAGGGAAGCTCAAAGGACATGAAGATCGAAAGTGTGGCCAATCGACATCTGGACTGGAGTTCGGGTGAAAATTCGAAAAATCGGAGATAATGAAATGAACGAAAATATGTCGGGAGGGGGATGATATATGAGGAACGGCTGGGACAGACACATAACCCCTCAGAGGTGCGAAATCGGCTACACGAAGCATAGCAAGAAAAGGGAAGTTCGACAGGGGAAAAAACACGGTCACACAAAATCGAAAGCCTTGGCGAGTATCACCAAGAAGAAAAAAGGATCGCGCCATCAATTCAGCCTTGAACTACTTCGGGATGGGGGCGTGAGGGGAGGGTGTGCTGGAAAGTTACCGATTTGCGGAAACATCCTTAAAGCAATAATGTGCGGTATTGAAATGACGCCAAAACACCGGGTCAGGTAACACTTACGGAAAACTTTGCTCATCATCAAAATATCCCAAAAATTTCAATATTGGAAAAAGTTGTGGTCCAAAAGCAAGTCAGGGATTAAGAAAAAAGGCTAGGAGGGAGGGGGGTAGACCAATCCAATCAACATAGGGCACCAGGATCCTATCGACGAGAACCGGGATAGGACGTGAGCATCTTGGAAATAGGGGAGATTAGGGGGAGGGAAGGAGGAACTCGCGGTTGGGGGGCGTAGGATCGTGAGTCCCATGCGTGGCCGAAAGAAATCGTGGGATGGCAGCTCTCAATGAGCTTATTTTCCATGGTCTTGAATCAAAGGACGCAGGGCGATTAGTGAAAGAGGAGTCTGATAAAAGGGATGGTTACGGAAACCAAAAAAGTGCGTCCATTGGTTGACCGGTCGCGGAAGGCTTGAGAGAAAGGCACGTCAATTAAAATGACAGGAACCGGGGCAACCCGTGTTGCTTGTCAGAGAGGGGGGAGAATCTCAAGGGGAAAGGGAAAAAAAAATTTGCAGTCGGCATCTTTGGTCGAAAAAGAAGGTCGCTGGGAGGATTGAGCGTGAGTGGGAATCAAAGTAAGGGAGCTGGGGTGAACGGGAGGTCTACGGTCAAAAAAAAGCGGTCCTCGTCTCAAGGATGTAGGGAATAGTTCATTCTCGAAAGTCGCGACACAAGTCGGGAGGGTTGCGAAAGTGAGGAGAAACGGACCCGCCGATTCAAAAAAAGCAGAAAAAATTACCATTAGCCAGAAGCACTTTTTCAGGGGGGAATGAATTGTCCTACAATTATAATGCCTAAGAGGAAAGGGGTAACAGAGGCCGTATGGCAAAAGGAAAAGGAGGTCGGGCATGGTGTGCGAGGAGAGGGAGGCATGGAGGGGGATAGGGCGGCAGTGTGGAGGAGAAATAGGCGGAAAACACACCAGAGAGCGAGTGCAGGAAAATCGGCATTCGGGACGAAGAGAAGAAACGATCAAAAGTGGGATGATGGGAGTAGGTGAAGGAGACCCAGGGAGCCGGGAGAATACTGAAAATCGCAACCCAAACTGCCGAAACCAAGGGTACCTGATCACTGGCCACAATAGCCGTGTCAGACGAGGAAAAACATCCAAGGCAAAAGATCAGGAATTTAAAGGACAATATCGACTGCCCGAGGGGTGTCCGCGGACTGCGGCATGTTGTCTTCAAGTACGGGGATCCTCGGGCGGTAAAAAATTTCATCAAGGTTCGGTAGGGAGCCGTGGAATACTTCTGGGTAAGAAAAAAAACTCGAGAAAGAGGAACCTCCGCGGGTACTCAGGCCATTAATTGGCTTTGAAAAGAGATAAGCTTAAGGGGCTAACAAATTGGGCCTAGGAGGAGTCAGCTCGTCAAAAAAAAAAAAACGGGAGGAGTGATGAAGGAAGGGGAAAAATTTAGAAAAAAAAAAAAAACGGGGGAAGCGATGTGAAAAAACTCCATCGAGGAAAGTGAGGAAAAGGATCAGGCGAGTTTTCTTAAAAAGGTCTGGGGAACACGGAGGGGGCACGAACTGGGTTTGATGGGATGAGACGCGTTAATGCCTGTGGACTCAGTCCTAGAAAAAGCCGGGTCGGAAAACAGAGGTGTCAGTGAGAATTATACCCTAGTCGAGGCCTTACGATTCGTAGACGAGTCCGCGAGCGGAGAGCAGGCCAATGAAAACCGCTGGACGGTTGGGACGATTTTCAAAGATTCCGACGAGCCACTGCATGCAACCGAACGAAGAAATCCATCACAAAAGAAGGAAGACTCGGTCAAGAGATAGCCTACCCGCAGGGAAGGGAGGGGTAAATAGGGGAAAACAACTTCTGGGCCACCAGAATCGAAAAACACAAATCGACATCCATCTTGGAGGGTAATCAAAAGAGGGGTCCGTTAGCAGATTGGCAATGAGTCGGTTAGACACTTTCATGCAGGCCTGAATGGGGAGGCGTTGATTTTGACTAAAGTCATGGGAAAAAGAAGAGTTTGAACCTCAGGAAGGGGGGGGGGGGGATCAAGGTCAGAGACTGGGACAGAAGGGAGAGAGGGGATGGACCCGTGTTCTGCAGAAAAGGGTGACTATGAAAACAGCTGAGGGAAAAAGATTAAGGCAAAGGGGGCTGGGGCGGAATGGAAAACTATAACAATAGTGTTGCAATAAGGGAAGGTGGGTAAAAAGGGAGGAAATTCGGATCGGTGCCAAGCAAGAGGGATTGGAGGTTTTTAATTAAGGGGTGACCGACATGACTCGGAAGAACGAAGGGGCAGACCGGGAAAAGTAATGGACAGTGTACGTGGGAAGTCCTAGTGGTCGGGAGGAAGGGGTCATTTGTACCCGAGAAGAGGTCCGGGGAGCACAAAAAAGGCGCGTAAAAAAAGGAAAGCGTAGGAGAGAGGGGAAGAAGTAATGGCACCTCTCCAACCGCGGAGGGGGGGGGAATGCAGGCGTCTAAAGGCAGAAACACAGAGAGACTACGAAGGGTCAACTTTGAGCTGGTGGACTCTCCAGGTTCGGCAAAGCTTGTCTTATGAAAAGAGGGGGGGCCCATTAGGAAGGTGGGGGGTGGAAGAGAAAGGTTGCCTTAGAAAGGCGTGAGGAAGTCGGGGGGTGAGTGGGAAAAAATACGCCTTGGTGCGGTGCGTGCGGAGCAGAGGGCTAAGAAACAAACAAACTAAAACTCAAGAACAGAAAGAGTAAGCGTACTTGGGAAGCAGCGCGGGACTGGCAAATGGAACAGAACTCCCGAGAGGGGGGGGATAACTGCGGGGCGGAGGACCGTACGGATTGTGAGCTCGAGCCGTAGCGGCTGCGACGGCCGGGTTGCCGCACAAGAGCGCGGAGGAGGAGGAACGCCAATCTAAAGAGGAGAAAACGGCGAAAATTCAGGCATTAAGGTATGAGGGGAGGAAGCTCAACCCCGGGGTCGGTGGAAAAAACGCAGGAGACACGGCAGTTGGGGAGAAGGGAATCAAAGATTTGAAAGAAAAAAAGGGCCGACCTCCGGCAAGCAAGAGACATGACTAAAACTGATCGTATCACCATCATAAGAATATAGAAAGAAAAAGGGAGCGAAATCCGCAGACTCAGAAGAGAACAAGGGACTTTCTGACCAGCGAGCACAGGTATCCGGAACACGTACACTGCAAGGGACGCAGGAAAAAAAAAAACGCCATTTGGTCATAAGGCAAAAAAAAAGGACAGCAAGGGTCGGTTAGGCTTGTCAGCGAAACAGGCGCAACGATGAAAAACGCGCTGGGGGTCTGGAGGAAAAGTCTCAGTTTGGGACGTACCTCAAGACAGGACAGGTTGCTTCCGTCCGGAAAAGGCGATGCTCTATTTCACAGAGGAAGAATAGACAGCTCACTGCATTAACGTGTCCAGGTGAGCTGAGGTCGATCTAAAGGTCGAAAAAAACGAGGATGAAGGAGATCAAAGACAGGGTCAAAGGAAAAGGAAAGGGACTGACGGGGGATCACGGTAAACAAGAATGCCATAGGGGAGGGGAAACTGGGGACACTTTAAGGAGGAAGAAAGTTCTCTGCGGCAATACCAGTTGGAAGGAGGCGCTGAAAAAACACGCAAGACTATGGAAATGCCATAGCGCGGGAGGAAAGCGCTACAACATGGGGGTTCGGAAGGGGAGGAGAAATAAATGCAAGAAAAAAGAACGGAGATAAAGAGGTGTGGGCAGGCGCCAAGCCATGACTCGAGGGGGGGGAATGCCTTAGAGGAACAGGGTGCATTCTTGGGGAAGGGGGAGAAGGGGGGGGTCTCCGGACATTTCTAAAATGGGAGGGAGGAGCACGCTGGTCATTTGGCGCCAGTTGGCTGAGGGAGGGAGTAGGATGAGTTTATCTAGTGCATTGAACGCAAACATGGGATGTAATGCGGGAGTTTCCATCACAAAGGAAAGGAGAAAGTACCGCGCAGTGACGGAAGTAGAATCCGGGGGGGACCGGGGAAAATCGGTTGGGGTTAAGGAGGAAGAAGGTATCGCACGAAATTTAGAGTGTGCTGGGCAGCGCCGATGGATGATGATCAGGAGGGGTGGCAGAAAAAAACATCTCCACCGGACTGAAACGCGCAACGGTCGATACCGGGGGCCGATCTACAATCCCTTAAAGATCCGGCAGGAAAGGGGGTCATAATAAAACGGAAGGCGTATCATTCATCAAGGCTCACGGGAAAAAAGTAAGAACAGCAAAACACGTAAACAGCGGAATGGTTTGGTAAGGGGCGGATACCGGGTTAGATGCAACCGCCGTAACCACAGCATTGGCGGGGTAAATCCCACAAAAAACCAGGAAATCGTTAGTAAAGTGGCTCTAAGAATTGACAGAGGGGGGGGACATGTTTTTCCAAAGAAGAAAAGGAGCGGAGCCGAACGGCGCAGGCTTGGAAGGCCCAAGATTCACAGTAGAAGGCCGGGGGAGAACCGCGTTGCTCGAACATCTGGAGCCTCGCTGACGAAAATGCAAGAAACAGAGGGGGCGTGGGGGAGCCACGAGAGCGATATGAATCTAGAAACGAGGGGGGGTGGCCAGGGGGAAAAAAGGACCAGTCAAAAATGGGAGACAAAACCTGACGGGCCTCAAAGTAGTGGGAAGAGGAAAAACAATTGCCGGAAAAAAGGGTGTGCCAGGGCTTCCGGGTATTTTAAAGGGGGGGCTGAAACGTAAGGGGCCGTTAGAGGTGGAGTGCGGCGAATCCGGAAGCGGACGGGTCAAAGGCGGGAAGATAGAATGAGAGGGGAACCAGCCTTGATCGTCCGACTTGAAACGTTCATCAAGTCGAAAGAGGTTTAGCACCCACGTGTGAGAATGGATCCGCTGGGTTCAATCAAAATAGAAGACGGTGAATCAAAGTCACGAGGGCTAAATCTTTGGAGAATGTTACGAAAAAGAGCGAAAACCACTGTATTGAGGTGTTGGATCAGGGTCGCACCTGAACAGAAAAAGGGTCAAAGCACGCTCAGAGCAAAGCTAATGGAAAAGCGTGATATGCACTGGGGGCAGCAACTTGAAAACCGCGAGGGCAATGGGACTGGATCGGTCAGGTGTTCTTATGCCGCTTGCAGGCTGAGGGGCAAGGTGTTCGGTAACCGGTCTTGCCCCGCCCGTCGCGTTTAAGGGATTCTGTTAAAGTTAAATAAAAATCATAGGGCGTCGTTGGAGGGGGGGTAGTTTTATCTAACAACAGTGACCGTGAGAATTCAGAAATCGGCGCCAAAACAAAGTGGTACAGGGCTGGAAACAAAAATCACTCCGTTCGCGAAGAGGCCGCGAATAAACGTATAAGAAGAACTACGCAGGTTTTGCAACTTCAGGCCTGTTGTCTAACGAGTAAATTGGGAGTGTCAGCGCTCCATAACCAAGAGATAATAAACGTTAAGTAGGGCGCACTGGAGTGGAAAACCGTATAAATTCCGATAAGCTACAGTATATCGAGCTATGCTGTCAAGAGAAAAATTCGAGCGCCCAAGGGGGGGGGGAAGGGGACGACAACAACGGGGGGAGTAAAGGAAAAAACTCCCAAGGGCGGTCGCTCAGGGAAAGAGGGGGGGGGAAGGGGAAATACTTAAAAATAAGGAGGAGGGCGGACCGCTCGCTGGAAAAATTCAGGAGGAAGGATTTTCAAGGGCGAAGTCGTAAAACGAGATAATAAGAAGTGACAATCTGTCCTGGCACTGAAGGGAAGCGCCGCTAAACAGCGTTCGGGAGGGAGATTGGAGACATAAGGGAGCGATCGTAGAGGAATAGCGGGCGGAGCCCATTATCAAACCCACTGGTGCGGGGAAGAACGGCCAGAATCTCACGGACCAGGGTTGTGAGAGTCACGCAACTATCAGCTATCGATAGGGGGAATGCGCGGAAATAGCGATTAGCCTGGGGACGGATGAGAGAACACAAGCCGCCAAGAAAGGGAAAAACGCTAATCGTGTAAAGAAAAAGGGGCCGTCAGCGAGGCATTACTTGGAAATGGGTAGGCGAAATGCTGCCGTCGATGGGAAGCGGTTGGGGGGGGGGAAGGAATTAAAACCGTGAGGGGAAGGCGTCATAAATGTGGCAAATGGTTGGAGAGGCGTCGGCAATGAGTCGAAAACATAATGGTAGAGACGCGAGACCGCTTTTGGTTGCGAAGGATATAAAAACCACTGCGAATCCGGAAGGGAGAAGCGTTCACAGCGGACGATCGAGTGGCCCGGAGGAATCTTTTACTCAATATTGGCTGAAAATAGAGCTCGAAAACGGCGCACCCAAATTGGAAGGAATACATCTCCATGAAACGGGGAGCGACGGGGAAAAGACCAGGAGTTTGGGGGACGGCGGATAATTGGGGGCTGATCGAGTCAGATTACGCCATCAAGCCGGGGATCAACACGGCGAGATGAAGAGGAATAACGATCAGCTCTAGGAATACGAGCATCGACACTCTGCTTGACGAAAAGCCAGGACTAAAACCATATAAAAAAGAAGCAGCCAGGAAAACTCCGACCGGTGGGGGAGAGGGGGGGGGGAGGTTCAACGATGGGGAAGAAGACGCCTTAGGTAAATCATGTTGGCAATAATGGAAATTTGGGAGTTGGAAAAGAAAGTTTGAAGGAAAGGCTCTCAGTAGGGCGTTGTTGCTGGAGGACATACCAATGCGTAGGCTGGCAACGGGTTTCAATCCGAACAAACGAAAATCACGGACAGTAACAGCTGGAGTAACCTTGAAGCGGGGAACGGTGGAGCCCGTGGGGGGGAGCAGAAGAACGAGTGCATTCCGGCCGGCCGGCGGGACGGCGATCGAAGATGAGCATGGGGGGGGGGGGGGGGGGGGGGGGGGGGGGGGGGGGGGGGGGGGGGGTACGGGAAAACAAGGCATATCGCTTTAGAAAAGGGCGGAGTTCGTTCCGGGATCAAAAAGGAAGCGCAACACACAATGGGTGGGAAAACGTGATTGGAAAAACCGTACCGTAAGGCACAGGAAGCCGCTACGATTTAAAAGCATGGGCCCCCTCCGTCAGACACAAGACGGATCGGATCACAGATAGAACTAGGCTCCGCCTAGAAAACCCGTTTCGCTCAGAAAGATAGGCAAAGGGACTGCAGAGACGAGACCGGGAAAAAAACAAATCCGTGCAACTTCCGAAAAAGAAGTCCCAAACGTGAAAATGAAAAGCAAACACCCGTGATTAGCGTCTATGCAACTTGGGTAAACAAGCAAAAAGCAAAGACTACGAGGGAAACTCGATGTAATGGCGTAAGATTAAAGCATTGGGTCCTCTCCCGCAAGGACAGGTCTTGGGTAACCGCGCGCGAAGGGGTCAGCCTCTCAAGGGGGGGGAAACGGCTGCAAATCACAAATGTCCGTTGGTCAGGGCGGCTGACTGAGGGAAAATCTCCAAAACCTTAAGTAGGCATCACCGAGGAAAGGGTTACGAGACGAAGCCGCCATAGGTGACGCGGGAGAAGCTCTTGCCCTTGCGCTGAAAAAAGGAAAAAAAGCGCGGAGGCAATTGGACAGGAGCACAACGTCAGTAATGGGATTCTCTAGAGGGGGGGAAAGACGTAACTGAGCGGTTCGTGCCGACGGTTAAGAAAGAAAGGCATAAAACAAAAAAATACAAAGGGGTGGAGGGGGGGTCGATTGCGCTCAAATCGCAAAGGGTACTTTAGCAGGCTGGTTCAAGGGGGCCATCAGGGGAAGGGTAAAGGATCCTGTACTATTAGGCGATACGATTTAAAGTGGAGCCAGAAAGCCTGGCGGAAGTGATGTCTTATTAAGGGGTGATCGGAAAATTAACGTAAGGGAAGGGGTCTGGATAAGAGCAGGATCGAGCCGTCAATGCAATAAAAGCAATGTTCCAACGCGTGACATCGGGTTTGAGCGAAAAGACGGGGAATCAGAATGGCCAAATATTGAGAGGGACGAAGAGGGGCGGGGGCCGGCGGTTTGTCAAAAGGAAGATCCGGAGCGGTCAGCCGATCGATAAGGACGGGAGTCTCTGAAACGGAGGAGGGCAAAGAAGCAGTCGGCCGTGCACAAAGGGCATTCCGGAGCAATTCATTTGAAGATAGGGATGGCGATGGATTGTTGGGGCGATGGGAAAGAAAACCTATGCTTCTCACTCCCGGTAAGAACGACATTGGGTCTCAAAAACGGGTGGAAAGGCATCGGGGAAAACAGTCCGAGCACAAGGGGTCCATAATGGGGCATTGAGTTGCCAGACCAAGGCTTGATGACGCGCGTTGAAAGAAGCCTCCAAAGGCAAAAATCAGACGTAAATTTACTAACGGGTTCAAAGGAATTTTCGCAAATAGCGGGGGAACGGACGCAGGACGCACCGCTGGTGGGGGCAGTGTCGAGGCGTCCGCGCATTGGACAACTTTTGAAGGGTGAAGGGCATCACCACAATGGCGTACTGAAGCTGTAAAGGGGGACGGCAGCCGACCACAGAAGAGGAAAAAGGAATTGTCCAATTGAAAGATCGGTTCGGGGGGCCACTTCCTACAAGGGCGCCGATTCAGAGAAGATCGCGGCCAGCTGGAAAAATATTTCACCGGAACCATCGTTGGAGTGGCCGTACAACAAAAGGGATCGAGGAATAGCCCGTGCGGTGAGAAGGGACATCGTCAGGACGCTACAACCTTCAGCGCGCTCCAGACAGAGCGACTCTCTCTCTCGAAAGCAGCGCACACATCGTTATTGGGCAAAAAGGGAAAGTATGATCGGCTTACTTGAACACACGCCCAACAGGCAGGGGGGATGGTCCGGCTGTCTAAATCGAAAAATGCCGAAAGGCTGGAGCAACGTAAATCGGTCAATCCGGTCTGCTGAGTATGGGGGAAAAAAGCAGCTGGAGGTCCGGTGTCTCATAACTTCCGAGCAACCCGACTGAGCTTCATTTCGGCTGGGGGGGGAAGCTATCTTCTCGAATGGGGGTGTTTCTTTGTTCGGACCAAAAAGACGCCATAATTAGGAAACTCTAAGCTCCAAAGTAAAAAGCAAGAGGGTCCGTTCTCGGGGAAGGTTAATGACTGACTATCATCATTCAAAGGGGAGATCGAAGCAAAGCGGGTTTTCTCTTCTGTGTCGGGTTGAGAAGGAAGGCAGTGATTTAAATCAACATCTAAATCACTGGGGGGAAAAAGGCAGGTACTACGGTTAAAAATACCTAGAAACGTCAAATCCGCGATAAGTTCATTAGACGATGAGGAGAGAAAAAAATCGAGCTAAAGAAAGGCCGAGGTCAGAACAACAGGGTTGGGGGGCGGACAAGGGAAGTCATCTCGGGGGGGGAGTGAAAAAGAAAAAAAAGTAGAGGTGCGACCTTAGCTGTTCCTAGGTTTTCGACCGTCCGGCGCCCGAAGAAACTTGTAGGAGGGAGAACGTGTCGAAAGGTGCCGCTTCAGGAACCGAGGGCGAGGCGGTGCGTGAGATTGTCGAACAGCGGCTCTGGCAGGAGAGACGGGAAAAACGGAGCACAGGGAAAACTTGGAGCAGTCTTGTCGGGAAGTTTCAATTCTCCAAGGCGCAATGTGGGGCTAACAAATCACCAGGCGCGACTTTACAAGCAGTTCCCGCGCGACTAGCGGCGAACTAACATCCACGAAACAATTAGAGACTACCGTAAAAAAAAAAGATAACGATGAAATCGAAGACGTTTACCGTTTGAGAGCGAGAGAAAGGTCTGGGGAAACGGTAAGAAATCAGTTCTCTTGGAAGCGTAGCGGGACGGTGCGATACAAACAAGGGGGGGGGGCGTGTCGACAATACAGAAACGAGGAAACTTTTGGTGCTAGGAACGAGAACGGTTGTGTGCAGTGGGGGGTTAAATTCAGGGGGAGCAATCGATAGCACGAGGGGACGCGTACGATCGAATACTCGTAAATCTACAAATGGGGGGCGGACACTTGGATCTCGATCACATCGTCTCCCGGAAGGAATTTTTCAGAAGTTCCAAAAAATAAGAACGGTTTCCAAAGAAAAAAAAAAGAAGCAATGTTTGCTGAGACGAGACATTTTGCGGAATCAAGAGTACTCACGAGAAATTAGGGCCATAACAGGAAAAAGGAAAAGCAAAGACAAGAGAAAACGATGCCGAGCACCTCGCCACCGCTGGAGGGGCGTGCGTCCGCAAAGACGATGCACTCAACGTAAAGAGGAAAGGGACGTCCACGGTGAAGGGGTCAGAAAAGCGACGAAACCGTTTCGGTCTTGTGGTAAACTAAATGGGGCCATTAGGGTTAATTGAGGTAAATTTTGAGGGTTTGGGGAAAAAGGGGGACCATCGTGCGGCTAACGAAAAGCGCGGTCTGAACAAAACCCAGCACCAGCCTGTCTCCAGCTGGGAGAGCTCGCCCTGAAGGAGACGCGCAGCGAGAAGATGAAAAGGCTGACCGATGCCGACGGATGTCGCTCGCCGGGTCGAAGAGCGGCGATCGCGGGCGGATATGATGGCAAAAACGCATCTCCATCGCGCTGTCAGAATTCGTGAAGAAGGAAGCTCGCGGAGTGTTCGAGCTCAACCCGAACATGAAGGGGCCCGAAGTCGAAACCGGAATCGGAGAAATGGCGCCGATCGAAATTTGCTTGGTCCCACCGCAAGACTCGAACGGGCAAGGGCAACGGCTCCTCAAGAGACGGCATATGGTCGCGAACATTGGCGGGGCGAACTCTGAGAATTGAAGGGACAGAAGCAACTCAAAAAGAAAGTCAGAACTTAGTAGTGCAACCGGGGCGAAAATCTGATAAAGATCAAAGTGCAAGGTCATAACCATCAAACAGATCCCTGGGTGATTGTTATTAACGTAAAACCGATTTTGAAACTAAGGGTGGCGGCTTGAAAAAAAAAAAAAAAAAAAAAGAGAAAAAAAAAAAAAAAAAAAAAATAAAAAAAAAAAAAAAAAAAAAAAAAAAAAAAAAAAAAAGAAAAAAAGGATCCAATTGTTCGCAAGCCCGAAAAAAAAGGACAAGGGAGTGCGACGCAACAGCTAAAGGAAAAAAAGGAGCAATCAGGTCGCATAGGAAAAGAGGGCTACCGGGGAGTCGGGGAGTGTCTTTCTCACAACAAAAGGGGATAGGGAATATGCTACCGCGAAACCGTTACTGAAAAAGAAGGAAAACGAGATTTCAGAGAACTAGGCTGTGAATTGAGAAGAGGCGCCGAAAAGGAGCAAGACCTGGTCCTTAGGCGTACAAATTTAAGAAAAAAAAAAAAGAGGCCAAAGACGCCCCCGGTGGGACTATGAAGGTGCGACGGTGTTCTCCGGAAAAAGGAATAAAAAAAGAACCGGATAGGCACTATGGTTTGATGGTTGAGCGCCCGTATCGGGGGATTTACGTAGAACAGTTCGAAAGGAAAGGGTTACGAAGCTCGCGCGTCAGGAAGAAGTGGAGTGGACTTTGCAGAGGGGGGAGAAAGCCGTCGGGATTATAAGGGGTGGATCAAGTTGAACGTTTTCGCGTAATGCCGGGCTGCGCAAAGGAGCCGCCTTGCCCGACGCCCATCAAATAAGAGAAAGGGGAAGTGTGTGGCATTAAACGAATCATGGACTATTAGGAAGAACCGGGGGAGGGCCACGTTTGCACAATTCGAGTTGTCGACGTCGCGGAAAAGCACGTGTCCGGAAGTCCAAGAAAAATCGCTGAGCTGGATGCAAGCAGTAACAAAAAGCCTTCGCAAGGAAGTCTGGTGAGTGAGGTGGATTGACCGAGAAAGATGCGGGCTCCTGGAAAAGAAAAAAAGAGGGGGAAGCCAAATTGTCAAGAAAAAAAAAAACAAAAGACATGCATGAGATCCTGGAAAGGTAGGGAACGATAAAAATTTCCATAATGGGGGGAATTGCCCTAGCAAGCGGGCCCGGCTTGAGAACGAACACAGGGGAGCAATGGACGCCTCTGAAAGGGGCAAGTTCGCATTGATCAGGTACGGGAAACTGCCGGCGGGTGGGGGAGGGGTGATAGGGAGGCAGCGCAATGAAGGATTCACCTAGCCCAAATCGAGAGAAATGGCACATCAAACGACGCGTCGAGGGTCAATACTGACGGGCTGATCAGCCGATGAGTAGAAGTAACCAGGGGAGGCTAAAAATTGAAGTGGCCGGTCCGCGGCCGTCGGGAAAAAACTCAAAGCGGGAGGGAAGGGGTGGGAGATATCCTGACGAAAATCCCCCAGACGGAAGGAACAATATTCAGGAAATTCGATCGACGGCAATGACGTGCTATGGCACAGACAAGTCGGACAGCGCAGTGGCAGGGGGAAAAGAATCCAAGAAGACCCCTGCAAAAGCGCGCTCAAGTCGAATTTCATTCTCAAACGCAGAAACAGGTCGTGAGGGGCGCAGAACGACAGAACCCGAACTCCAACGTCCAATCTCGGCGGAACGTAAGTGCCTAAGAAGCGGGGAGCAACGGTACCGAGAAAAGAGGGGAAAAAGGGATAGGTGGGAGCTGTGGCGGGGGGAGGTAAATTGGAACTGAGATCCCTATGAACCGGCTATCGCTAGGCCAGGCTAAGGAAAAAGGTACGAACCGACAGGGGAGCGTGATGTGGGGTAGGGTGGTAAAGTAACATGGGGGAAATCGCGCCAAACGCACCAGCGGACCGAATGATAAATGGCTCCAACCGAGTCGCGCAAAAAAACGAAGGAGGAGTTCTACCATAAAAAAAAAGGTGTGGGCCGGCGCGGCTAAAGATTCTATACAAAAAGACTAATAACATAAAAATTCTGGTGAGGCTGTGACAAGAAATGGAGAGACCTCTAAGGAGTGAGAGCCTCTTATAGATAATTCTTCATCTGGGAGTAGAGCGACAGGTGGCCGATTAGGGTCGATCAACAAATTAAAATAAAGGAAGGCGTCCTCCTCGGCCAATTTAATTCGCAAGCGAAAGTGTCAATTGAGAAGCACCTTTATCGACCTCTGTTCATGAGGATGTTTTTCACCGACTGAAAAAGGACGCCTACTAAAAACGGTGAATATGGGATTGAGCAGAAGCGGGGGGGATTGGTGCCTACCACATTACCTGAGACCAGTGACATTCTCTAATCCTGAGATTGTGCGGTAAGCGCCGAACGATATATCACGTTAAGGTACGTAGAAGATTTCAAGAGGAAAGCAGTGGCGATTTGGCCAAAGCCCGCTCTTAGATGCGCAGGCTGAAATCACCTGAAGTCTGGAGGGATTCTGAACAAGAACCCAGAAGGAGAATCGCGAAAAACAAATAACCGCATAAATGTATAGATGAGTCCAACAGAATTATCTTTTCCAAGAAATTACAGTTATTGAAAGCGTTAAGCCTGTCGGGCCTGGAGCCTCACTTCTTGTCAAATGAAAAAAAAAAAAAAATTAAGTGGGGAGAAGGTGATAATCGTTGGGGGCCACGAACATCGTTTTGCGGAAAGGAATTAAACGCTAACAGGCCGTCTCAAATGAATGACTTCATAAAAGAGCAGAAAAGACCGAAAATTTAGACAATGCTCCGTTCATCAGAACGACAGAAAAAACGGCAGGGAAGTTTCTGAAGAAAGCTTAGAGGCAAAAACGGGAAATAAGAACATTTGGTGCGAAACGAAGATCACTTGCGAATCAAGAACATCGAACGTGAGCAAAAGGACCAATGGCATCCGGTGCAATGATGCAGACATCCGAGGAAACACCAACCGTAGGGCGGGACCCAGCAAGCGTCCGATCAAGTGGCGAACGATGAGTAACGAATAGCCGGGGAGCACTCCCTAAACTGGTGAACGATGAGAAAGGATCGCCAAATTAAAAGAAGCTGAAAAAGATGGTAAACTCAATGTCCAATGGGATTTGAGGGGAAAAAAAAAAAAAAAAAAAAAATTGGGAAGGGGTTTGGGGGGGGGGGGGGTGGTGTTTTTTGCTCTCAGCAGTAAAAGTTAAGTATTGACCATCCAGGGCGTGCGTTAACGGAGGCCGAAGTAAGAGTACGGCACCAACAAAAACGCGATAAGAACATTACTCTAGATGCCCGAAGCATAAGCAACACAGGGTATAAAAAATACCTGGGCCGAGGAAGGTATTAAAGCACGGCGGATCGATTCTGCGAATCCGAGCGACCTCTGAGACAACCGCCGAAAATCTATCAGCCAGAGAACGTTCGTAAGTCATGATCTCGTTGGGCAAAGCAAAAAAAAAGAAAAAATCGATGCAGACGAGATAAGGTCGCGGGGGTTAGGGGAATGAACGAGAAGAAGCAGCTCAACTGATGGCGATCACGCCTCACTAAACGAGCTATCTCGGCAAATCCAGCGGGACTAGAGGAGGTCAAAGAAAAAAAGGGATCCGGCAAACGTAGCCTGATGAGCAACTGTTCGAACCAAGCATCACCCAAAGTAGAGGAACGGGACATAGACAGAACGTGGAGGTAAAACTTTTTGGCAGACCAAGTCCTCATAAAGGCTGGTCACCCTCAGGATGTATAGGTGCCTCCTGGCCTGCATGGAGCGCGAAAGGCAGAAGGGAGGGTCCGGCTCAGGCGGGATTTCCTCAGCCCCAAGGAAGCGGTGGGCCTCGCACTGGGGCCATCACTAAGAGACCGAAAGGCGAGTATTTAGGAAAGAAAAAAAAACACAGGGGAAGAGCAAGAAAACAAAAAAAACTGACAGGAAAGGAAGCGGGTGTACGCCAGGAATGGGGGGTTGAGACTGTGAATCGAGAGCAGCGGCACAAAAAAAGTTGGGGCCTTGAGAAACCGAAGACGATGGTAACAATACATGAGTGGAAAAATCCGTCCGTTCACGAGTGGAGTTGTGAATAAGGCAAAAGAAAGAAACGGCCTGTTTGTTCATTGCTGAAAAAAATCTGTGGCAGGACGATTGACCAGGAAAAGTGCGTATCAGGGAGAGGCCGTCAAAATTTGGCGTTGACGCCTTGAGCACGCGGGGTTTTCAGGGGGGGAAGGGAGAGGTTGAGAAAATTACAAATGTGGCAAGGGGGAGGACAGTCGCAAAAGTCGGCTCACCGCGCACCGTGCACAAGCCGGTGGGACAGGGAAAAGATTCGTTAACTAAAGAAGGGAGAACGGCAGAGAAAAAAAGATGCGTGATGGACAGCGCCGATGGGGGCCGTGCCAGTCTCGGAAATCGGCGATCCGGAATCATACTGCCGCGAGAGAACACGGCGCAGACAGACCAGAAAGGGGACTGAAGGGAAGTCCAGCGAAGCAAGGGCACGCTGAGGCGATGCGTGGGGAGTGGAGCGGAGGCTGACACCGATCAAAACGCAACGGCAGGAAAAACGAGCAATGGAAGGTTAAAAGGAACGTGATGGGGGAAGTAAAACAAGACATTGGGCAAATTGAGGTCCCTGATTGCTCTAGTCTAGGGGGGAGCCGCAGAAGACTCCATTCCGTCGGTACTTGTGCGGGCTGTCCGAACGAACGGGCAATTGGCGAGGGTCCCGCGTCGAGATCAAGCGAAAAGGCGGAGGTGGCGTCACCGACTGGCGACAATACAGACGTCATGCAAATAAAAATCGAGAAAAAAACGGTAAAATGGAATGCCAGGCGGCGGCAGCGGTTTCACGAAGAGTAAAACAAGGAAGGAAAGGCTCAAACACTAGACTCAACAAACTTGAAAAAAGGAAATCGGCAAAAAAGGCTTTGGAGGTGGCCGAGGACTGGTGGCGTAACAGAAAGGGGGTTAAAACATAACTAGGTTCCGCAGAAAACTGGGGTCGAGCTAAAAGTCGGTCGACATAAAACGGCCACACCAAAGGGCGTTGAGTGAGGATCCGGATCACGCCGGCCATCAACGAAGACCGGGAATGGGGGGCCGATTCCTAACAAATGCTAGAGGCAGCACGTACCAGAGGACGAGTAGTCGAAGGTTCTGTCGAGAGGATGGTGCAACGCGGGCGCTCTATCCGGCCGATGAGCCGCAGCGAGCTGTATCAGCCATGGGGGGCGGGCAAGGAGGGGACCGAAACAGGGCGAGGGGGTGGAAAGGAGCAAAGAAGCGGTTACAGAAAATTTCTCGCCTGTCCGCTACGTGCCCCATCAAATGCATCGGCAAGAGGTCGATAAAGGAACCGCTGTTTGAAGGCGCTTGAAAGTGGGCGGGCTTCATCCCAAAAGACGTTCGGGGGGCGGCAGAAGGAGGTGACTCGACACGCCGAGGGTCGAAAGTCGAGGGAGGCCTCATTCGCAAGAATGGCCGAGGAGGCAAGATCTAGAGCCAACAAACGAGGAGGGCAAGAAAAATGGGCGGAGAGTTAATAATTCGAGAGAGAGGCTTCGGAGGAGGCAGAAGAGTTTTTCACGAAGGTAAACCCGACGTGGATAGATGGGGGGCTGACAAAGGCTCCATAGCACGCAAAGCCAAGGGAGGCGAGTCGGACATCGGCTCGACTCGGATTGGGCGACGAACGCGCCGCACGGGTGTGCAGGGGGGCGGATCATGTGACTTTTGGACACGCCCTCCTCCAATGCACCACGATACGATAGATCGGGAATGCTGTCCCTCGCGAGGGGAGCTCCGAATAGAAACAACCGCCCGCGCACCAGTCGAATCGCTGACGACTGAACCAGTGACATCGGAAAGGGTAGCCGGAACATAGTGCAGATTAGCACGGAGCAGGAAACCATGGAAGCGTTGATGGCGGGACTATCCAAAAACCACGCGCAAAAGCACATTGGGTTGAGAGAAGTCTAGAAATGTCGCATACTGGGGAGAGAAAAAAGTAAGATTCTTGCGGAAGTATGAAACATCGTGACCGGGCTCAAATTGAGCAAGAATCCCAGTAAATGGTCCGACGTTCTAAGAGGCAGAGCGGAAACTATACCAGCCCGGGCCATGATCGAGAAACAGGAAAGGGGCGGCAGAAAGGACACTGAGAGATTGCTCTATCTCAAAACCTTGGCTGATAACGTTATTGACGCCACGAGTCGGGAAATGACCAGCAAGACGAAACGGGCAGATGGCTCTCGATCAATAAGAGAAGTCGAGAGCCGATCAAGATGAGACCGCAAAACCGGCCTCTCAATCTTGTGAATGGGGGGGGGGGGGGGGACGGGCTAAGAGAGCCGGTTTCGCAATCAAGGGAAGGGAAAATGACTATTGAATTTTTATTTAAGAGGAAATTTTCCTAACGGCTAAGGATCGTGGGCGGAATGACAAAACAGGGATACGTACTCGGCGGTCACTTCACAAACCTTCATGGTCTTCCGTAACTTTCACGCTCAACGGGAAGTTGAAGCGCGGCATGGGATGCCTGAGTACCGGACGGAGGGACTGTCGCCGTCGAGGCCAAAGCAAATGATCGGGAGATCTCCACCCAATAAGAATGGCGATGACAGCACCCAAATGTGGTCGTGCCATCATGATAGAAGGGGGGGGGAGTTCAAGACAGAAAAAGCATGTCACGATGAACCGGGCAGATGGACGATCAGGAAGTGCGAAGGCAAATCCGGCAGAAAAACGATGGACGTCAGATCAGCATATCCATCAGCCACGGCTAAAGACCGGAAATGGGGGCTAAGCAAAAAGGAGACTTCCGGAAGGCAAAGCAATCCGAGCCTGGAAACCCATCCGAGGGCGCGCAGCAACCAAGGCGGCCGGTGAAGAGGTGCGCGCACACAGGGGAACGAGGAAAAAGAACCTGTCCCAGGCGTGGGAGCCTCTTCAAGGGTGGACTGCTGGCGAAGGCAGGCGATGCTCGTTCCTAGAGGAAAAGGCGCACCGAAAAGAGGGAGTCACGCATTCCGTTTGAGCCTGATCTTGATCTCTGCTCAAAACAAAAGGAGAAATAGAGATAAAGCAGTCGCCGCGCCAAACTCGCACGGCCATGAACGGCTTGGGTTGCGAGAGGTCCCGCTGGCGTCAACCTTCCTGCGGGAGAGCGAACCACTAGGAAGGATGAAGGAACATCTATTCAAAAGAAGTAATCGGTAAACGTCAGAAATAATCCCCATACCTGCGATCAACGCCTGTTTAGGGTTTCATTGATGCGACAGGGGCAGTAGCTTTGTTGAGGGCGGTTTCTTCAGGCTCTGGGAAGCCGGGGGAAGTAAGCTGCGAAGGCCGCTGCACTTCGGGCGGCCAGCAAGATATGGGAGAGGATGTATAGGATTCGCCGGATCAGTTGAAAGTCATATTCCACGGTCCCCTGATAGCAAACGAAGTAAAAAAATTAATAGGTCCAAAGGAAAGAGGGAATCGTCGGGTGGATCGAAATCCAGCGTGGCAAGAAATCTGCTGAGTTGGGGGCCGGCGGGGACACATCAAACTCGGCGCGCGGCCTTCGATCTACCGTGGTACGAAAATCCCATACCGCGTCTCCCGGCATCCTCGAAAGGTTCTGAAACTGGAGAACTTTACGACAGATGCTTACCGTAAGTGCGTGATAGTTGTGGGTCGGCACTGAAGTACGTCCGCCAGATGGTCACCCGCAAACGACGGGGGAGGTAAATCCGAATAAAAAATCCATCATTGAAAAAAAGTAGAGTCGCGAACCGAGCGAGTCTTGGGCCAGCACACAGGTATAGAACCAGAGACGTTACTGGGGCCGCGCAGGAGGCGCGAAAATTCGGGTGGGCGAGGTTATAAGGCCTCAGGCCACAATCAAATCCTGCCAGCTCATCGCGAAGGGGGCCATGCGGGGCATAACAATCGATGGGTCAGAAAGGGGAGGTAGGGCTGCAGCCGAACCAAAGCGGAAGTGTCCACGCGCGATTTCCGAGACGAAAACTAACTTCACAGGGATGGAGGATCGAGGTCAGCAAAGAAAAAAAAAATGGATTTCGAACCTCTGTTTCGACTACGGGGGGGGGGGGGAAAGGGGATCGGGGCCTTCTTTAAAAACGCGACAGTGCGCCTGGAAACTGTCAGACAAGCTGGGAGCGCTAGACGTGTCTGTCGACTCTTCACTACATGCGTAAGAAAAAGGATCGGGAAACAGGAAAAAAAGAATAACCAAAAATTGAAGGAGGGGAAGGGGGGGGTGGTAAATGCCTACCTACTAGGAAAGATGCACGGATCAAGGAACCGGCGAGAAGGGTGGAGGATGGTGGGGTTACGATGACCATTTTCCGAGTCTTGTACCGTTTACGGATGAACGCACGGCGAGGACTGGCGAAAGGCTGTGATGGGGAGGTGCTGCGAAACAGGCGAGGAAGAGGAAGGAATCGGAAGCCAACACTCGGGTAGAGGACATGAGAGCTCACCGCCGCCGGAGAGTCGGGTCAATCTCGAGCCGACAGAAGAAAGCTATTTGCGGCGGCCTGTTTCTATACAGGCACAGACATAAGCTAAAAAACCGGTTCGTCGGGAAGGTACACGCAAAAGACCTTCGGAACAGACCAGGTCAGTATCGAGCGGGTCGAGCACCTTCTAGAAATAAAGGGACCGAGGAAGAGCGATATCATAAACCACAACGGAGGGGAGGAGAGATCTTCCACCAATTTCGTCTCAGAAAAGGGAAAGGAGGAGGAAGGTCTCTCGGAAGGAGAGCAATGTTGTTTCACCGACCGCCGTCAGACCGACGGGGGATGAGTAGGGGCGGATCATGGGGACTGGTAGACAGGATACAACGCACAGCCGGAGATTGTCGAAGGTCGAGTTCGGGAGAGACGTCTCCGGAAACATGGAGTCCCGGGGGGGGGGGGGGGGGGGGGGGGGGGGGGGGGGGGGGGGGGGGGGGGGGGGGGGGGGTGGGGTGGGGGGGGGGGGGGGGGGGGGGGGGGGGGGGGGGGGGGGGGGGGGGGGGGGGGGGGAGGGGGGGGGGGGGGGGGGGGGGGGGGGGGTGGGTGTTTTGGTTGGTTGATGCTATGGGTTGGGAAAGAGGGTTGAGGTGTGGGTGTGTGCGGGTGGTCGGTGTGCTGGGTTTGGGGGTGGGTTGTTTGCGGTTGTGTGTGGGTGGTGTGCGTGTTGTGGGGGGGCGGCGGAGGGGGGGGCGGGGGGGGGGGGGGGGTGCACATGGCCGGGGAGAAGAATGGCCCGGCAGCAAAACCCTCCCAATCCCAACGCGGCTAAACGGCCCGAAGAAAACCAAAGGAAAGCGATGAGCTCTACGAACCGCGCTCACGAATGAACGACTTCAGACAGAAAACGACCCTCTCAATGGGTAGCTTGGGGATTGAGAATGAATTCGAGGGGCCGTGCATAGTGGAACGTTGAAGCATTCCCCGCGGGTCCCGGTAAGAACCTTGGAAAAAAAGACGGGGGGTCGAGAAGTTCAGGAATGGCGAAGGACGAAAGGAAACTTGCTGGACTGACCTTGAAAGAAGACCTTGCGCGCAAGCCGTCCGTGGGACCCCTCAGGAAAAGAGGGTCGACATATGTCTAGGGGGGTGCGTTCTGGCAACGCACAGAGGGGACCTTAAGTGTTAGAAGTTCCGCTATGGAAAGAAACCGCGAAAGGGGAATTCAAACATATTGGGGAAGTTGAAGTTGCGGATCGCGGTATTTACGCATCTGAGGGGGGGAGACCTGTTGAAAGAAGTCGGGGAGGAAAAAGGGCAAGTAATCGTGGGGGAGAGGGCTAGCCAACCAGCGGCGGCATGCCGGAGTGAGCGACTCAGGCCGACAATAATGGAAAAAAGGAGCTAACGCGCTAGAATTTACTCAGAGAGTGACGACTCGGGGCGGAAGAGACCTTGTATGTAAACTCAAGTGCCGATATGGAAATTTTCTTATTGAGAGAAGGGTCCGGGGAATCCGAAAAATATGTTGTGTGATGCACGGCTGCGTTAGCGGAAGAGCAGGTACTCTAGCACTCAAAAACTCCAGAATGGGCCACAGTTAAGCTATTATGGGATGGGGGACCTTTGAACGGGGGGGGGGAACTTTTGCTGCCTGAGAAGGACTGAAGGTGCTGTCGCCCACGCTAGGCGAAATCGAAGAGGTGCGCAATCGAGCGGCAAAGAAGGCCGAAGTTCCTCGAGCGAGCGGGCAATTAGAGGAGGACTCACCCGTCTGGAGGGAGGGTGAAATTGCAGGAGATCGTCTGCATGCGCTGCAAGCTCTACGCTTTCAAACATGGATAATGGCTTCATTATACGGCGACACCTCATATCATCAATAGACCGACGCTCGCGGCGAAAATCCCGGTGGTCACACAAGGACGACGATAGCACACTCATTAAAGGAACTGTGTCAAGGATTCCCACATACGGCCTTGGGCACAATGGCAACGTAGTCCTGGGGAGGTTAAGAGCACCCCGAGAAAAAAACGGGACTTCTGTGGTCACAAATGTAGATGGTCCCAGAGGCCTCGCGCCGCAACAGGGGTCTCCGAGAGCGAGTCTGGCAGCCAGATTATGGAGAACGAGCAAGTTCGGAGTCAAGGCCGTCAGCTGGACGTCGCTCTTACGCTTATGAGAAAAAAACACAAAGGTAGAGATATAAAAGGAAGAAGCCTCAGAAGGGTTCCAGAAGGAAGGGGGACATATGCATAAGAAACTGCTGGGTTGCCGGGAAATATCTACCTCTGAGGGACCTGGAAGGGAGGAAAAGGAGAACCCGCTATTAAGTAGTACTCAACCCTATTGTTTTCGACGGTGCCGAAAAGAAAAAGGCATACCAAAAACTCATGTTTAAGCAGTCAATTTGGGTGAATACCCGGTTTTCCAGGTGCTCCATCTCTACGGTGCCGATAAGGAAGCGACGGAAAGAGTTCAAGCGAAACGTTATTTGGAAAAAGGAGGATGCCGTGGTAGGAGGGGATAGGGGCGCCGATGAACTCCATATGGACGGAGCAGGAGCAACCACGCGTTGCGGGCAAGATTCCTCTAATCGACAGTGCAGTCGATTTGTTTGATCTTGGTCCGAGATAAAGGTGTCACGAGGGGAATGACAGCGGGGGGAGGGCGGCTTTGGCAAAGAATCCAGCAGCGCCATCGGGGAAGGGGAACCTCGATCCCCTTCACACCGATAGGTCAAAGAAAAACGGGCTGATCAAGGAAAGACGCAGTAACTAAGCTGGTCTTGGATGGAGTGGCGGCTGCGACCATTTCTGCTGCACCGGTTCAGAAAACCGGGATGGAAGAGAAAACGGGGCTCTTCCACATCAAAGTGGGTCAAATTGAGTTCCTAGGGGAACCAGGTATGGTCGAGGGAAGGAGATCAGGCGCTTACGGCTTATTGATCGCGTGGGGGTTGCGTACAAAAGGCCAGGTGAAAGATCGACTGCGATCGATTCCAATCATCGCGGAGGGCCTTGGCGGGCCGAGCGTCGTGGAAAAAAAAAAAAACGGGGCGAAAAACGGTCGGGGAAACCAAATAATGTGCCTGGGTGGGGCCGAAAGCAGAGTCGAAAACCGAAAAGCTGGGCGCCAGCTTGTTTAGGTGCGCCAGGGGAACCATCGGAGTTTCGTCGAACCGGGTCGAAGCGGGAAATGACGTTGCATCTACCGATGAGCCGCGGGCAGTGAGCCCACGTCGGAGTCAGAAAAAATGTACGCCGACAAGGTGAAGAATAGTCATCGAACGGCGCAGCGGCTTTGTCGCAAAGGAATGGTTAAGGCTCAAATTTCAAGGAAAGTACTTATCAATCTAAGGCCGAGTTCACAAAAAGCGAGTATTGAAGGCCGAAAGGAACGCTTCGAGTCAGTAAAATTCGAGGTGGGGAGGAAAGAATCAAACGCCCCTAAGGCTAAAGTCTGGAGGTCTAAATCGAGGTTGTGCGGGATTGGGAAAACTCTTAATTCGGGGAAAAAAAAAACCTCAAAAAACTTTAACGTCATGTTCTCCACTGTGCGACGTAGGCCCGAAACAGCACGGGGTTCGACAAACAAAATTTAGTAGGGAGGCGTTCTATGGCAGATGTATCGCTCATCCCCTATCCATAACGGTGTCGGCGAGAAGAGCTTGAAAAAAGGTCTAAAACTTCCGCCCGAGAAGTGCTTAATCAAAATTGCTTATACAAAGAGGGAGAGGAATACTCTCACAAACAACGGAGGAGAGAAAAGAACCCTCCCGCCTCGAAGGGGGGGAATAATATAACACTGGACCACAGGAGGAGGGGGATAGAGTTTCACCGGGGGGAAGTCGGGGCCCGAATGTGTGGAGTGACACCAGGTGCGGAGGGACAGGGACCGCCGAACAGCTGTGTGTATGTAGACGTGCCTTAGCAGCGCAGAGGAAAACTACCAGCGGTTCGTTCAATTCGACGGGGGCGACCTGTGGGTCGCAGCCCCGAACGAAACTCGGGGGGAAAGGCGTCGGCACGGGGGCCTGCTCGCGAAAGGCGGGACGGATAAGAAAGGCCGAGAAAGGATACGAAAAAGAAACCGGCGCTATTGAAAAAAGCCTCGTGAAGGTGCTGCCAGCGGGCATCAGAAGGGCCTCCATGTCATGCCGGGGAGCGTGGAGCGTCTTCCGGTGCGAGAAATGACACACGACAGTGCGCGCAAGGCGAGAAGTAATAGAAAGACTTGTAATCTCGAGGACCAAGGTGATCAGGACCGTAGATACACTCACGCCGTAAGGCTCATCCAGCCGGGGAATGGCCAGGGAGGAATTCCTGAAATATTGGTTGGGGACCGGCATCGTCATCACGCAAGGCAGAATGGCTAATCCGGAAGAGGAAGATCTACCTGCACCGCTTAGGGATACGCAGGTGTTTGGACTACGGAAAAATGAATCGCGATATTGCGCTAGACGTCCTTGGACCTAAAACGTTATAACCGGATGGGATCACGCTCAAAAGAACTAAAAAGAGGGCAACAATGAAGGCGAGTAGAGCCCTGTCAGGATGGCTAGGAATGCCGGCGCACGGCTTAGGCTACACCTGGGGTCGGCGTTGGAGATCAAGTTCCTTATAATCTCTGGAAAAGTCGTGGGGGGGGGGTTGGACCAGCCTTGCGTGGGTGCGGTGTCAAGAGAGACAGGAACTGCAGCCGCCAAACCCATCTCACAGGACTCCGTTACAAGGAAGGCGTAAAAAGGTCGCCTTTATCCAGCTGTGATCGAGGAAAGATGCCTAGGAATGCTGTCCTCGCGGCCGGACGGAAAGGCAGGGGTGGCGGCCAAAAGCCGGCAGCCCGAGCCACATGACCTTATTATGCGAGGAAGGAAGATCATTCATGGGGGAGAACCGAAAAATATTTCGCGTCAACCTTGGGGTTGCCCTCCGACATCGACATGTCAACGGCGAGGGAAAAAATCGGGGCGCGGAAGGGAAAGGCAAAACCCTTGCGCAGAGCTGCACGCCAATGAACGGACCGGACCTCACAAGGGCAGGATGGAAATCCGAAAAGGCACACAACGCGGCCTGGCGGAAAAGAACATAAAAGTGGTACGCGTCTGGTAGGATATCGCCACACACGTCGAAAAAGATTAACCGGCTATGTGAGGGCGCAAAAGGGGGTCGCTCTCCCTCATTACATGGCGCCGTGCAGGCTATCGATTTCCTCAAGGAAAAGGGAAAGCGTGACGGAAAAAAGGAAGAACACTATGGGGCGGCTGGCCTAACACAAACTTCAGGGGGAGGGGGAGGTGATCTTAGCCCAACGGAGGAGAATAAAGAAAGAGATCAAGACACGAGCCGCAACTGGGCCGTGAACCATGGTGATAGGAAACCCCGCTATAGAGCCTGCGCCTAGCGAAGAAAGGCTGCGTGAGCGGCGGGAACCCTACGATTGGAAGGGCCATAAAGCCTGGAAACCATCTTAAACTTGGGCGGTAGGGAAAGAAAGGCAAGAACAGAAAGAGGGAAAACACGCTGTTTGATGTCAGGCGCCAAGCCGCTGGGGGCAAGAGGTTCAAGAGCGAATCATCCGGATTACGTCTACGCGTCAGGAAGTCAGGGCGATTTTGCCAATTGATTGGCGCAGCGATGACTGCGGGAGAAAAAAAATAGTGGGATCTTCCCTTCGGTGCCGGAAGCGCATGAAAGCGATCGGCGTTGTGAAGTTTCAAGAAAGGGGAAAAGGATGTGAAAAGGAGCTCAAAGAAGAAAGAGCCGAATGAAATTTCGCGGGTGCTGACATCGGATATTCGGCGTTGCAGCCGTCGAGACGCAATCGTCCCACCAGGGAAGGCGAGCGCCATGCTTGGCACATAGCTCAAAGGAGCGGGAAATGCGGGAACCTCCAGACAGACGCGAAGCAGTAACGGCGGAGGGAGATGGAGGTTGTGGGGGGAGGCGGCAGGGAAGAACCCTCCGGAAAAGGGCAACAAATTGGGCATAATTCCGAAAAAAGACGGGCATGAGAAGCCTATAAACGCGAAACAATATAACCATAATTGGGGGGGGTGGTTTCCGGTATTAGGGAGAGCCCCACACGAGCAAGACGTCCATGTAAGCAAGAAGGAGCTTGGGATTGCTGCTAAGCCATCAGCAAAAGCATGGGGAAGAGAGCCCACTGCCGGGGGCCACACCGCCCGCGCTGCGGATTGGAGGGACGGGCAACGATGAAAGAAATGTACGTGGGGACGCGCCGACAAATGCGTCACGGTGAACCCGTCCGTTACGAGGACTTCCGAGGGCGGGGCCCTCTGGGAGAAGGGAGAGAGGGGGAAAGCTTTAAAGTGAGAGCACCATCTTTTTCTATCCGTCCGCGGGGGAACTTCGAGGGAATTGAAAAGAGGAAGCAGTGAAAGAGGGTTTCCACATCCACAACGATGCCTGACCCTGAGTCTGCGACACATTGAACGGAGGACAGGCTGGGGAAGGAAGGGGGGAGTCCACCGGACAAGAATTCGCCATCAACGTGTGCGCCGGTGCACTGAGGCCAAAGTGACCTAAGAGCATCGAGGGGGGAGCCGGTACGGTTCGGCGCTTTCGGTCGTAGCGCATCTTGGGCGGCGGGGGGTTCGCTATAAAAGGAGACCGAAGGCAGCTCGGCTGGTAGGCCTATCGTGGATTTCGGAGTTGGAAGTCGCAAGTCCGGGGCTAAAAACGCGCACCAGCGGGGTCTTAAATCGCCGAGGAAGCCTTGATCGGCCTGAAGAAGGAATGAGCGGGGGGGGGGTGGACAAGCAGGCACAGCGGGGGGGTTCGAGGGAGCCCTTTATGACTAGAAAGCTCTTATCATAGACCATCATCCGTAGCGAGCCGGTACGACGAAGACCTGAAAAACGCCGAAAGAAAGTTCTCAGACTTAGCGATTTGGTCCAAGAAACGCTTCGCTAACTGGGGAAGGAGGCCGACGCTCACACAAACAAAAGGGGAAGAAGGATAGGGCCACGGAAAAAAAAATCGTGCGCACTAGGATGAAAAGAATAAAAAGGAGAGCTTACTAGTCTGGTTTCACAACGACTTCGCCGGCGCGACGCTGGATGAGGGGGAAGGGGGAGGGACAGAGAAACACATAGTCGAAAAAACAGGCGGGTCAGTTGTCGAACTCAGGGAGGAAGTTGATGGAACTCGCGCACAACCCAAGACGCTGGGGGCGTTTTTGGAAGATTCAATGAACGCCGTGGTCGGCCTCCACCAGCATCGGTGGCTCGTACGCACGAACACAGGAATAGCCCTGGGCGGGAGCCTCCAGAAGGAAGCGCACCAGCGAAAAGTCAGCCGAATATATAGGCCTCGGGGTTTAAAGGGTGCACATATTGCAGCCGAAAGTATAGATTTGTATTTTATTGCTAACACGAGGTTAGTCAATGAGAAAACACAAGGGGGGGGGCGAGAGAGTAAGTAATGTCGACAACGCTAGCGTGTACCAGCTGTATAGACGAGAACCAAAACTACAAGCTCAAAGTAGAAGAGAAATTTCCCCCAAGACGTATAAAAGGTGCCGACTTAAGGTGTTCGACATTTGGGACCGAGAGCGAGATCGGAAAGCGTCTCGTGTGGGGAAAAAGGGCCATTCTGGAAATACGCAACGGACAGGGGCTCAGCGACTTCAAGGGGGGGAAACGTCCAGAAAAGCGCCTACCATCCGTAGGAAAAAATGGGCCCATCAAATTAACGAAAAGCGGGCCGACTCGGAACTCCGGGGCGTCGCGACGAACAACGAAAAAAGCGTGAGGCAAGAGTCCGGCCAACGGGCCTCTTGAAAAGAGGAGACTCAAAGGAAAGTTCGTCCTGCCTTTCTGGAAACTGAAAACATTGTACAGGGGGGTACTAGCGGGTAGTCTAGGAGGGGTTTTGCGGGATGACCATGCCGCCAATGGTTCTACGCTGTAGAGGGGGGGGAAATCCTCCAAAAGGGACCACTCTTTTTCATAACGCTGAGGCAATTTAATCTCAAGAGATATGTCTGTCCCCGAATGCTGTACGCTTCCGGGTCTGAGGATGAGGAGGGGGGAACACTGCTCAGTCGGCCTGAAGGAGAAATCGTCTCGAAACCGCGAAATTGCATGTTTCCTGGTGTAGATAAAAAAAAACATCGATTCAGCTGAGGGGGGAAACTAGAGTCACTTGCGACGTCTACAGAGCTGTTGCATCAGAGAACAGCCAGCAGACAGAGGTATGCAAAAATCGCGTAGAACTGGCGCTAAAGAAC
>Ga0179593_1325461_pt1 | contig 30671 bp, 36 predicted proteins | sample CZODoug2_1_08_16_FD_185931 | JGI IMG/M metagenome (GOLD analysis project Ga0179593, IMG submission 185931) | Vadose zone soil fungal communities from Angelo Coast Range Reserve, California, USA - CZODoug2_1_08_16fungal (PacBio error correction) | ecosystem: Environmental > Terrestrial > Soil >...
ACCCAAGGGGAGAGTGCCGCCAGGGGGGCGTGTGTGTTTGCTGTAAGGGTGAGTGACCGGTGTGGAAAGTGGTGTGAGGGGGTGGGGCGGGGAGAAATCGAGTGCCAAGCACAACAAACAAACGGCAAGGGGGTCAAAAAGATCGGCCCCCAATCGGTCTTGGAGTAGTGAGTGGGATGGATGTCTTTTCTTGTTCTTCTTCCCAAGGAAAGTCGCACAGGGGGAAAAAGGGCTTGGGTCCATAAAAAACTGGAGCATCTGCCCTAGCCAACACATGGCTACGGGCGAGTGGGCGGGGAGAGAACATTCAATCTCCGACTTCGGAGAGGGCAAAAAGAAACAAGGCGGGAGGGGAAAGAAACCTTTGGTGCCATGCTGTGGGGGTCATGTTCCCTGTCCATCAGATGATGTCAGGGTAAACCTTGCAAGGATCAAAAAAGAAGAAAAAAAAAAAAGAACGTGGGGGGCAAGGAAAAATAGAAAACTTCCCATGTGGCAAACCATAGCGTGATGGGGGACAGTGTTTCAACCAAAAAAGAAAACAGCGAACACTGGTCGAAGGGACGGAAAAAAAGAGGGGGGGTGCTTGTTGTAACAGCTCGGTTTCAGATTGCCAATCGCAAATGGAAGGGAAAGAAAGGCAAACGTTGCCATGTAATAGGGGGGAAGGACCCACACGATGCCGTTTTGGCATGAACCGGGGGTTGGGGGGGGGGCCGAGACATGGATGGACCAGAAAACAAAAAGAAAGGGAGGGGAGGGAAGCTTGAAGGTTAAGCCGACAACAAAAAGAAGGGTTGGGGGGGGGGGGTAATCTTTAACTTGGGGGGGGGGCCTTACAGTACGCTGAAAGAGCCAACAAAGAAGAGAAAGGAGGAGGGATTTGAAAGTAAAGGCCGCAGGCCAAAAAGAAAAGGAAACAAAAACCAGCGCACAAAACTGTTAAAAAGAAAAATCATCAACAATTTGGTAGAATGTGTGGTTGTGGGCCGGGACAGCATTGACACTTGACCAGAGAGTGAAGGGGGGGGGGGAGCCATAAAATGAATGTCGTAACTTACCCAAAAGACACCAAAGGGGGGGGAAGGAATGAAAAAAAAAAAAAACTGGCAGGTTTCGTCAATCACTAGATAAGGGGAAAGAAAAAAAAAGAAGCCACACTCCAACCCTAAGAATAATTCTGCAATCGGCATGGGGACCGGAAGGAAAAAGGGGTCTACAGTCAAAAAGGAAAGAAAGTCCGCGACCTAACAATCCCCACAGAGTGCCAAGAGGGGGGAATAAGGGTATTGCCGAAGGTCGCCTTGTTGCATTACATCCCCCTGGAAGTGGAAAAGGGGGGTTGATGAGGGGGGGGGAAGGAACCGTTCTACGGTGACGAGAAGGGAAAAGAAAAAGAAAAAAAAAAAAAAAAGAAAAAAAAAAAGGCCATGCACGATTCGTGTTCCCCTAGCCGAGCACCAAAAAAAATAAACACAGGAGAAAAAAAGTTCGGGGCGTTGTAACGGTGAGTCAGGTAAAGGAAAGTCATGCAGGAAAGTCGGGAGGAATGGGAGCCTATGATCCACCAAAAGCCGGTAAATCAAAACTCAAAAAGGGGGGAGGAAAAGACAAGGGGGCCACTGGCTGGGTGAGATGACGCCGTTGTAGACAAGAGAAGAAACAAGCAGGAGGGGGAGCAGATTACTACTGCTCAAACCAAAAAAAGGCAAATGGAGTAACATGTTGGGGGTGAACCGGTTACAGGCCCGGGGAAAAGAAAAGGGGAGAAAAACGCCGCAATCTTTTCTTGGGTCAGGCATGTGCAAAACTTCAGGAGAACAGTAGAGGGGGGGGGGGGGGGGGAGGAGAAAGCAAGGGGGGGACGCTGGTGGTACCTCCGCCCCGGGAAGAAGAAAGAGGAAAAAGCCCGCAGCGAAACGAAAAAAAAGATCGGTTCAGTGGGGGGCAGGGTTGGAAAAAGAGGTGGAAGCGGTCACGAATGACAGGTCGTCCAAAAGACGGGAGGGTGAAAAGCCCGGCAACAGGGGTCTTTATTAGGTGGGAAACGACAAACGGGTCACGGAAAAAAAAGGTTTTCGTGGGTCGACGTGGGAGACCAAAAAGGGAAGAGACTTTTCACCAAAAGGGTGCGGCACGGGGAGGCATCAAGGAAACCAAACACTCCTTTAGGGGTTTGACTGGTCCCAAGTCGCACATTGGGGTAAGGAACGTGCCCCACCGTAAATCGCCATCGATCAAAAAGAAGCAGGGAAATGCCAGGCCACCTTTGGCCAGGTCGCCGGAAAGGGGAAAAAGAAAGAAAGGGGCCCAAGACGTCCCTTTGGAGGGACGTTGCACGGGGGGAGGGGAGGATGGTTTCGTTGTAGTTGGTTTGACTGGCCGTTGGGCGGGAAAAGGCAATGGTTATTGGGGGGTGGGGGGGGGTCACGGGGAGGTGCCAAGGCAGGCCTCTGACAATAGCTGGTGGGGGGGGAATCGGGGTAGTAGCTTCCTTTTTACAACGTACCCCAGCAAGGGAAGACGAAAAAGGTGGACCGCCTGGTCGTGCACGGGGGGCGAAGGAAGGGGGAGGAAAAAAAAACGAAATCCACAAGCGGAAGTGAAAAAAAAAAAACAAACTTTGGAGGAGGAAAAATCGAGATGGGTTCAGCCGACAAGACAAAGGTGAGGCAACGGGAAACGATGAGAAAATTTAATCATGGGCGGTCACATTCCATCATTCATCAGGGGGAGGAAAAACAAGAAATAATGGAAGAGCCCGGCGACCGGTCCAAGGGTACCTAACACAGGTAAAACAGGGGGAACGTCAGCATTCCAAAAAAAGACAAAGAAGAAAAACCAGTGAACTTCAACTCCAGGGAAACATTTAGGAAAGGGGGAACGGCTGGAAACTGGTAGGGGAAAGACGTCCAAGGTGGATTGGGCATCACCACGCCTTTGGGGTTTGGGGAGAGGAGGTTCAAGATTGGGCAAGTGTGCAAGGACCAGAAACAGGAACAAACTTCCTTGACCAGAAACGCAGCAAGGGGGGTTTTTTTAACATGTTGACGATGAAAACACGGAGAATGGCAAATCTGGGGAAATATCGGAACTGGTGACAAGGCGAAAACTCAAGCGACGACCACTTTTGCAGGGGCACCTCTCAGGAAAGGGATAGGAAAACCGTTCCGACGCCGTGTCTCATGACCTCTAAAAAAAGTCGAAAGAGAAGGCGAAAGTCCGGGGAGGAGAAAGTACTAAGGATTCACGGGGAGTCCGGCTAACAAAAAAAGCAGGAAAAAATGCTCATCGACCTCTCTAAAACATGAAGATGAAAAGAAGTGAAAGAACGAACCGAGCTCTCTTCCTCCGTGTAATCCGGGCCAAAATGTAAAAAAAAAAAGGGCATGTCGAACGGCCCCCCCGGATTGTGTGGGAAGGGGCAGGAGGAAGATGGCCTGAACGCTCGTTTTTTGGATGCTGGTCTCCAAAAAAGGTAAGAAATAAAAAGACGGACCTCTGCATGTTGCAGACGTGGGTGCGGAGAAGACAACGGAAGAGAGAAAGAACTAACGCGCCCGACACTTTGTGCAGAAAAAGAAATTGGCTCAAAAGTTCACTCCGAATGTTCGACGCGGGTGGTGGAGGGCGGGAGAGAAAACTGCAGCCTGCCCCGCATCGGTAGGTTTTTAGTAGGTAAAGAAAGAGGGCTCAAAGGAGAATAACGTTACATTCCCGACTCCCCTAAACTTTAACAACAGGGGGGGGGGAGTTAAGAAAGGAGAAGGAGTAATACGTATCTGAAAAATCGGCCCACTAACACAAGAGTGAAGGGGGTAACGGGAGGAGGGCGGTAGGTCCGAACATTTTTACAGTAGAAAAGGCCGAGATGAGAAAGAGAGCGGGGTGGACAGATCATGGGGCTGCCGGCTCTCACTCTGAGAAACGGGAGGGATGTACATCATCTCTACCCTTTTAGCTTTTAAGAAGGCATCAGGGGAAAAGGGGAGTTGTGCTCAAAAAGATGATAAGGGGGGGGGAGGTACAAGGAGGCCGGCAACACATCTCCCCGTATATTTCCGGAACCAGTGACGGGGGGGAAATGGTGGCATGCCTTCCTAGTTTCAACACTACGGGGGTTGGGGGGGGGTGGAAGACACTTGAAAGGAAACCGGAAGGAGTTCCACGATGAAAAGAAAGAAAGAGGGGTGTTGTCGGCCTACTAGACTTCAGGCAAACAAAAAAGAGTGTTGGGGGGGGGGGGAACCTGGTTACCACGCCCCAGAGTTAGGAGGGAAAAAGGGGTCATGCAAAAAAGGAAAAAGATGTTGGGGAGGCCAAAAAGGTAGACAGGTGACAGCATGCAAAACAAGGCATTTGGGGAGCCGGGGGGCCATCTGGGCCCCACAAAGGGGGACAACAGCAATCATAATTTTAACAAAAAGAACGAAAAAAAAGGAAACGGCGGGGACAGTACATCACGCCCGAAGGGGTTCCCCAATTGGAATGGGTTTTTGGGTAAAAACAAAAAAATGAGATGGTTTGGGGAAAAAAGGTGAGAACGAAGGGTTAATCAGCCTGATGGACATGAAAAAAAAAAAAAAAGGCAAAGAAAAACTGGGGTCCGACAAAAAGTGGATTACCGAGTACGAAGTCGGTCGAGGGCACGGTGGAAGAGAAACAGCAGCGGCCAAACGAGGAAAGGGCAAAGGGGGAGGACTCAGACCCGATGCCTCAGGGTTCTTGACCCAAGAACAGGGAGAAATTACCAAACGGCCGCCTAAGAATCACAAGACGACCAGGATTGGGGGGGGAAGAAGAAGGGGGGGGGAAACAAAAGGGACGGGGCCAGGGGTTGGCGTGAGTTGAGCTGGAAATCGATTGCAAACCGAAAGCAAACAAAAAAAATTGAAGGAAAAAACCTCGGCTTTTCAATCACTTACAGAAACAGAGGGGGGAGGTGTCACAAGATGGCAAGAAAGGGGGGGTAACAGAGGGAAGGCCCTGGTCCCGTCTTCACGGAGGTGTGTTTTTCCGTGGGAAGATGCAAGAACAATGCAAAACATAAAAAAAACGATCCCTAACAAATGGAAAGGACCATGACAGAGAAAGGAATCAAAGAAAGAGCATCGTCAAAAAAAAAAGAAGGGAGTTAAAAAGAGAGAGATGACTTTTGTGAAAAACTTTGGGGGGGGGCCTTGTGCACTTTCATAGATATGTGATCAGAGGGGTTAGGAAGGAAGGAGGGCCAACACTGAAATTGTGTGGCAAGAGACTGCCTCTACAAACAGAAGGAAAGGGGGCAATGGCAAAAAAAAAAACCATGGCTTGCAAAAAAGGACCAAAATGCCGAAAAAAGCGCAGGTAAAGAAAAAAGGAAGAAAGAGGGGAAGGGGACCCCATTGGACCGAGAAAAAGAAGGAAAAGCAATAGGATTCAGAAAATTACTCAACGAAACGAACAGTGAATGGGGGGTCCACCGACAAGAGGACAAAATCGGGGGACTTTCTGTAGGGGGGGGGGAGGAGAAAAAGGTAAAAAATATGCGCCTGGCCCGGGCGTCCGAACGGGAGAAAGAAAAGAAAGCTCATTGCTCAAAAAAAAAAGAAAAAAAAAAAAGCTGGCAAGGGATGGGAGGGGGCAGAGTGACAGTTTCCAATCATCCGACTTTAAAAGGAGAAAAGGATCCACCTGCGGGAAGACAGGAGTTTTTGCAGGCAGGGTGGGGGCCTTTCCATGTCCAAAAAAAGAAACATACCGTTATAAGGCCCAAAAAACGCCTTAAAAGAGGAGGGGGGTCCCGAGAAAGAAAAAAACTGAAAAACCCCATGGGCAACCAGACTAGGTGATGTGACTCTTGGGGTCCCCGAAAAAGAATCGCGTCTCGCCCTCTGAGTGACTGTACCGCGTCAAAGGTGGGAAAAAAAGAGTCAAAGGAAAGTGCCAACGCTGGCAAACGTTGCCAGTTCGCTTCTCCGGAACGCCAAAACAACTCATGGTCACGGTGTGTCCCAGAAAGGGTGGCCGGATACAGGGACGTTGTCCTGTTGTGGTTCAAACGAAGAAAAACACTGGTTACGGTCAGGGTGGCACTTGTTGAGGCGTTCTGCAGCCCCAAAATAGGGGGGTTGTAATAAGTGAAAGAAAACGCGAAGGGAGAGTGATCAGCTTCCCGGAGCCAAAAGAACCGGATTGTGGAAATAGGCCTGGGGAAGTGCAAATTCGCAAAAAAAAAACCGCAAAAAAAGAAAAGGGTGTGGACAGGAATCCCTACGCCCTGGTAGATGGGTTTTGGGGGGGAAAGGCAGCCAATGAAAGGTCCCCCCAGACGAGTACAAACTATTTGAGCAAAGAAATGAGGAAGGAAAATAAATAACCCCGCACAAAGGGGTGAAGAACGCGAAAAAAAGGTTTCCGCAAATCAACGAGAATCCTTCAAGCCAAAAAAACAAAAAAACAGAAACAAGGTCTTCAGTTCCTCGGGCATTGGGACAAAACGAAGGAAAAAACAAAAAGGGGGTACTAAACAGGCCAGAGGTAATCAAAAAAAAAAGAACCCAGGGAAAAGCACGCCGTTAGGTTGCCGAGTTTCATAAATGAAGGAGGACGGGAGTGAGCAAAAAGGTTTGGTGCAGGAAGAAAAGGGCTGGGCGTGCAAAGGTTGTATCATGCAAGGGGGGGCAAGGGGGGCAGCTCGAGCCTGTCCATCGAACCTGAGCTCCAAGAAGGCGTGTTAAAGAAGGGAACCAGAAGGGAGGAAGAAAACATAAAAAGGGGAAAAACACGAGACTAACCATTTCGCTTTACCTGGGGTTAAAAGGGGGGGGTCCTGCCACCATGACCACGTGGGAGTCGGGGCCGGCTGTCGCAGGGGGGAAAAAATATAGGAAGAACCACGGTTGCCAAAAAAAAGGCGTGTCAACAAAGGAAGGGTGTAGATGAAAGCGGGGTTGACAGAAGGCAAAGCCACGAAAAAACAGTTGCGAAAAAAAACAGAGAACTGAACGGAGACAAAAAAGGGGGACCCCAGCACGGCCCTGTCTACTGGGTTGTGGAGACGGTACCACGGAGACGACGAAGCTACCCTTTTGGTCAAAGTCTGCGGCTGGATCCTTTTCCTTTGTCTCAGGTGCGCCGGGCTCTCTTCGTTATCACGAGAGGCAGGGGTAATCGCTGGGGTCGACCACGGGGGACAGCAAAGCCTGCCTTAAACGGCGAACGGGGAAAAAAAAGAGTCGTGAAGTTCAGGCCCTGAGAGTAAAAGGGATGCCGGCGTCCGCACGGACCGATCTCACAATTGCAAAAGGGCGAAGAAAAAACGTGTGGGGGCGTGTCGGGGCTTGGAGGGGGTCAGGAACGGGGGGGGCCAAACCACGGAATCGTTCCAAGAGTTAGGACCTGCCCGGGTGGGGGTCAGTAATAGACGAAAAAAAAACGGGGCTGTCGTGGTTGGTCGGTCACTACAGTAGAAAGGGGTTATGGGAGTAGGGGACTCAAGAGAAGAGCACGAAAAAAAGAGAGGCACTGAAAGAAATCCACCATTGGCAAATTGCAGAACCGTAAAAAATAAAAGGAAGAACCGGGACCTAAGAAAGTAATGGTGGACGTTGGGGTCAAAAAAAAAAAAAAGGCTTGGAGGATGGTTTTCGTTTGAGGGGAGGGGAAAACTTAAGCCAAAGGAAATTGGTGGTGGGGGGGGGGTACACGATGCCGTCCGCATAAACCTCGGGGAAAGTGGGGAGACGAGTGAATGAGCTGGCCGTGGAAACGAGGAAAAAGAAGTGTCACGTGGCAGAAAAGGCGTGTGCCGCGCGGTCTCGGAAGCCATCTCTCCAACTCCAAACAAAAACCAGAAATCTTCCCCTCTCAGAGATTGCACTCGGGAAAGGCGGGCAGCACGAAACGAAAAACGGAAGCATGAGGTACATTCAGCTCATCAAGCGTGACCCCTCTCTGGCAAAAGCCGGGCAAAAACCTTCTACGTGCTTTGACCACTGAACACCAATGAAAAGGGGGGAGGCGCAAAAAAACAGAAGTCAAACAAAAAAAAAAGCAAAAACATCACGCCCGTGAACTCAACTCCAAAATTAGGGGGGGGTAAAAAAGGTGTCCTTACTTTACGGTCCCGGAAGGAAAGGGTGGATGGATGTACCGAATGGGGGGGGGGGGGTTGTGGGAAAGAGGATCGCGTTGGCGGATGTGTCCTTGGGGTAAGAAAAGAAAAACAGTGCTTATCCAAGGGGGGGGACCTAACCCCTAAGAGGTTTGGAAAAAGGGGGCAAGTATGCCAAGGAAACAAACGACAAAGGGGAAAAGATCGGGCCACTTGGTCACCGGGGAGAAAAAAAAAAGCGACGACAACGGTTTCGAAAGAATCACTAAGTAGAAATAGGCCCAAGACGTCAGAAAACTAGGGGTCAAAAAAACAAATCGCAAAAAAACAAACGGCCCCCAAAAAACTGAGGGAGTTTCGTGAAAGGAAAACGATGGGAAGAAGATGCCCGCTGGAGAAGACCAAAAAAAAAGCGCTTGAAGCCTCAGAAAGAACTCAGCGAACCGGCAGCAGATCAAATTAAAAAGAAACAAGGGGAGGCCTCATAAAAATATCCGGTACCCGGCAAAAGGGTGTGGTATAAGAAGAACAATCGGGGGGTTTGAGCAGGACTTCAAAGAGAAAAGAGGGAGGTTGTATGCGGGAGAAAAGAAGGTCGAAAAGACGGGCCTGGAGGAACAGGGGGAGAATTTTCACTCGGGATACCAGGAGGGGGGAAAAGAAGAAACTACATAAACAAAACGTTTGATCATAAACAAGAAGTTGACTAAAAAAAAATGAAACTCCGGGGGGACGCAGGTCTTTCTTGATTGAGCGGCCGCAACGCCCCCATCCAAGGGGAATCAGTAGATTTTTAAACTTGCAGACGAGAAACGGTGACATTCCCACAAGACATAAAAAAAAAGGGAACGAACAGTGGGAGGAACCAAAAAAAAGGCGACTTTCCGGGCCAAATAAAAGTATCTGAAACTCGGCACTACGGCGATGGGAGTCAGAGGGAGGGTTTTGGGAACGGGATGTCTAACCAAGGGGGGGGAAAGAAGGGTACCCAATTAAAAAATGGAAACCAGTACAGGGAACGGGGTGGAGGCGTCAACCTTGTGCTGCCCAGGGAAGCGAGGAGCAAACAGGCGGAGTACCATCAAATCGACCAATGTGAATCGGGGAAACCGAAACAAGGGTATTTCAAAGGAGGGAAAGATGGGAGAGGGGTTCAATGCTTCCGACACACCATCAAATAAAGATTCAGGGCCACGGGGGGGGGGTGTGCGAAAAAGAGGTGAAGGACAAGGGAACCAAATTTGAAACCATACGGTGGTGGGAGCCGGTCCAGCTATCACCGGGATCGTTTAAGAAAAGAGAGAAAAAAAAACGCGGCTGTTGTGTCGCGCAAAAAAAGGGGACAAAGGTCCAGGAAACAGCAATGAAATCGTGGGTAAAAAAAACGGGGACCACGCCCAGACGTTAGATAGTCCCAAAAAGAGGCCCCGAACGTACCTAGGTGTGGGGGCGGCCGAGAAGGGGGCCCCAACAGTTGCAAAGCCTTCATGAGATGGGATGAAACTGAAAAAAAGGGGAAAAAACAAAAGAGCTGTAAAAACAAGAATAATGGGGGAGAAACAGTTCCGGGTTAGGGAAACAAAAAGAATAAATGCCCAAAGATGGGGGGACAAGGGGATGGGGGGGGGTGTGGAAAGGGGGGAAACGATGGAGGAACCAAGTTGTTGGGAAAATTGATAAACGAAGGGTTAAATCTAACTCTGCATGTCCAAAGTGAAAAGGAAAAAAAAAAACAGCTGCCAAAGCCTTTAAGAACTTGGGATGGGGCCGAATAAGAAAGGCCGGAGATTGAACGGTTGGGGGCAAAAAAAAAATCAACACAGCCAAGCCCAAGCTTGAGCCAAATGAGGTTTCATGCTCGCCAAAAAAAAAAAAACGGTTGCGGGGAACGCCCAGGCCAGGGAACGGCAGTTGTTGGGGCCGGGCGCGAAGAAAATCAAAAAAAAAAAAGGACGCCCGATTGGCACGAGAGGGGGGAACACTGGACGAGGGTGGTGCGGGGGTGAATGAGCGGAAGATATGGGAGGGACAAGGAGCAAGGAAAAAAACAATGAAAAAAAAACTCGAGGTTTTCAATCAAGTCGAAAAGGCGGTTTGTCCGGACATGACTTGTTTGCAAAAAACAAAGGGGGAAACTCGGCAGGCCCCCGGTGGGGTCCTGCTTCACCAGTGAGGGGGTTGGCAAAGGTCCCCCAAGGCAAGAATTGCCCAAGGAAAAAAGGAAAACGGAACAAATGAAAAAAGAACCAGAACGAATACGCCAAGCATCGAGACAGCAAAAACAAACGGAAGGCGGAAAAGAGAGAGGGAATGCAGGGGTTGGGGGGGGGGGGGGTCCTGTTTGTTCACTTTTGAGGGGTGTTTGTTTAGGGACTTTTGAGTAAAAAGGGTGAGCTAACAAAAGTGGGTCGTGTTTGGGGGGGGAGACATTTTGTTTTTTGGGGGTTTCACTTGTTAAAGATCTGTTAGCCGGTGGTTGGGTGGGTTTTTGGGGGGGAGGTGCCAAGGTGGGGCACAAGAATGTATGTCTCAACATTTGTTGAAAGAGGCTAGGCAACCATCGGGACAAAAGCACAAAGGGCAAGGGTGGAAAAAAAAGGAACTCAAAAAACACGGGGGGAAGGGAAAAAAAAGGGGGGGCAACTAAAGGGGGGGTTGGACACATAAGGGGGGGGGCAACCAAAAAATGAAAAAAACCCGTGCCAAACTCTGAATTGTGAAGCAGGAGGGGAAAAAAAAAAAAGAGGAAGGGGGAAGGAACGAGCGGACGGCTCAAGAAGTGAGAACTACCTCCCGCAAACATAAACCGGAAAGGTAACCCACCAGAATCGGGGGAAAAAATCCGGGGGACGTGAGGGTATGAGAGGGGGGCGGGAGGGCGTTTGGGCACATGTCTTTGGACCTTGTTTTGACTGAAAGGTTTCATTAAGGAAGGAAATGCCACGGGGGAGGGAAGAAAAGAAACGAGAAGAGCGGCACGAGCCGAACCTCAGTGATCAATCGGGGAGCACTGTGCAAGAGGGACCATTTGCAAGAAGACAGACTGCGGGGAATAGAAAAAAAAAAAAAAAAAAAAAAGAAAAAAAAAACAAGCCCAAAAGAGAGGAAAGCTGGTTTGGGGACGGTCATGTCCCAAAAGAAAAAAAGAAGGAGAAAAAAGGCGTAGAGAAGCCCCAAAAAGCGGACTCCCAGTAGGGGGGGGGGGGACACAAGAAACAATTCAAAATTGGACAAAAAGGAAGGAAGGTAGGGAATGGGGGCCCAGCCACCGAACCTGGTTATCTTCACGGGACCCCATAAGGGGGGATTGGGGCTGTGTACCACTAGGGGGGGGGGTGAAAATATGGGAAAAAAAACAAGGGGGAAAGAAGTCATAAAAAAAAAAGGAAACGTTGCCATTCCCCAAAATGGCCCAAGCAAAAAAAGGCACGGTTGGCAACCCGTTTGGCCGATAAACTCGGGGGCGTGGGGGGGGGAAAAAAAAATGGAAAAACCAAAGGGATCATGGGGAACGTCTGACGGAAGCGGCGCCGAACAACCGGCGAGTGTGTAAGGAGTTGAGGGCAAGGGGACGTTCAGGTGACGTAGAAAAAACAGAAAAAAAGAAAAGTGGGGTGACAAATTACCGAACCTGAAAAGGGGACCACAAAAACAAGGGAACTACACCTGTGCAGGAATCTTTCACTGGGGAGAGGGTGGGGTGGGGGCCGGCAGCAAAATTGCACTTAAAACCAATAGTAACAACGAAGAATTAAATGCTGTCCTCCTTAAAAAAAAAGGACCTCACCAAGGGGGTTTCAAGAAAAAAATGAACACGCCGTGGAGAAAAGAAAAAGGAGCGAGGCAAACAAGAAAAACGCAGGGCCAACCAACAAAGAAAAAGGGACCTGAGGAACAGACAATTGTGACTCCCTGAACAATTTCCGACAGCAAAGAAATAATAAAAAAACGAAAAAAAACCGCCCGGTAAAGTGCGAAGTTTCAGCTAACGTATTTGCCAAAAAAAGGTGGAAGGCCTTGTGGACAGGAACAGGACAACTCTTTTCAAAGGGGGGAGAATGGGGGAGGGCCAGACGTCGAGTACATCGACCAGGGAAAGTCCTAAATTAAGGGGGGCAGGGAGGGGAAGAAAGGAACATCCAGACAGAAAAAGAAAAAGAAAAAAGGCGGCGTTAAGGGATTAACTTAGGTCGGCCAAGGGACAAGAAACGTGTGAACTGGGAAGCTGTTAAAGGAAGAGGAAGGCAAAAGCCATGGTAGACTCCAAACCCCAGAAGGGCGCAATTATGCTAAGGTCCACAGAGGTTATAGGACGTCCCTTTGAATCATACACACCCGCAAGGGGGGTCGAAATGAAAAATATGAACGACTGGGGGCAGGCAAAAAAACACTAAACGGCCGTTTTGAAAGAAAAGGTGGTGTGACAAAAAAGGTACCCCCTTATACTACTTCCGCGGACAACTCGGTCACCGTTCAAACTTTCATTGGGGGGCCTCGCTCCAAAAAGGTCGCGATTTCGAGCGCATTGTGAAGAGATTGGGGGGGGAAAGGAAACCAGCCGGGAAAAATCTCTTACTCATCCCGAAGAAAAAAGATCCACGTTGCCGTGAGGCAAGGACCAGGGCGGTACGAAAAATGACCGGCCGGTGGCGAAGGGGATGGGAACGATCAAAAAGAGGGAAAACTGTCACTGGACGAAAAAAATTGTGAATCTTTTCTTTTTCGGTCCGGTGGGGAAAAGTGGAGGACAAGGAAAAGAGTTGCAAGAAACGTTGGTCAGAAATAAAAAACAAAGAACGACGGGGGAGGGGTCAAAAGGGTATCGACTTACCTACGTTTTATTGGTGCGTGCCACCTGAAAAGAAAAAAGAAGAAAACGAACAAAAAGCGGCTGCCCAAGAAAAAAAAATGTGTTTTAGCCGTCACCTTGAAAAAAGAAAATCCGACAGGTTGGGGCGGGGAAAAAACGGGAAAAAAAAGGGCCCACGGGTTACTGCAAAAACGGGTAAAACAAAGGTCGTGGATGATTTGGAGTGGAGGGGCCGGTTACAGGGGGTGCGCCAAGAAGGTCGTGGGGGGGGGGAGGGGGGAAACGTCCACTACGGCAGGGGGGGACGCGAAAGCAGCGTGTGGGGAAAAAAGCGTGGAAAGGGACCTGGTTCCCGCCCATGGAAGTGTTTTAGTTGGGGGAAAAAAAACCAGGACCGCCTCTGTCTCTTAAAACAGCTGATCTCATAAAAAAAAAAAACAACAACGGAGTGAGGAAGAAAAAAAAGAAGAAGGGGAGAGTGGGCAGACATGCTGCGGCAACGAAACCGGAAAAAAAATCAGGGGGAGTAAAGGACAAAAGCGAGAAAAAAAAAAAAAAAGCTATTGCCGCCATTCCGGCGACGTCAGGGAACCTAAAATTGACCGGGTCTGCGACCCGGAAAAAAAAAAAGCAACGAAACCAGAAAAAAAAAAACGAAATTGAAAGGGAAAAAAAGCAAATGAATGGTGCTCAATTTCGGTGGCTGCGTTTTGACGGTAGCGGAGGGATTGGCACATCCCTGTTTTTTTGGAGGCAAAAAAAAAAGTGCCAATATTGACGGGGGGCAAAACTAAATAATTTTGTCGGGACGTGCGTTACCGACAACCAAGGGGGGGGTTGGGTGAAGGACTGAGTAGGAAACAAGAATGCACGATTTAAAGTTATGTCAGGGGGCAAAAAGGGAGACACAGCAAAAATAGAAACTACCACGGGTTGGGCAGCAAAATAAAGGGGAGAAAGAACCAAGAAAATCGCAAGAAAATCACGTAGAAGCCTGGTTAAGATACCAGACTCAAAAAAAGCGGGCACTGCAAAGAAAGAATAGTTTTCGGGAGGGAGGGGGAGGAAGAAAGGAAATTGAAAAAAACGGGCAAACAGAGAGAAAAAAAAAAAGCGCTGTCATTCCCGGACTCTACTCCTCGACGGCTGCGCAGGAGCAGGAAACTTAAAAAAAAAGGGGGCGCTCCAGGCGGATCCGGGTACCGAAGGGGGAAAAAGGAACGATAAAGGTAACCGCCCTTTACACCACGTCCGGGGAGAACGAGCGTTTGTGTGCCAGGGGTCTGGGCAAAAAACTCGTAAAATACTACAGGACTTTGGACCTCCCAAGTTCTAGGGGCAGCTTAGAAGAAGGGGAAATCAGGCCAGTACAGCGCACCCGACCGGTGTGGGTAAAAGACAGACCTTCCAGGGTACTCCAAAAAGACCAGAATGGTTCGCAGCGGTTTTTCGGTGACCTGGAAGCTGGAACCGCCGGAACAAAAAACCATCGGATGGCGACGGCGATTTACCTGGCTGGAGGAAGGAGAAAGTACAGTCAAGGATACAACAAAGGAAGAAAGTTGTCTTTGGAAAAAACCCTGCACAAGGCGCGTCCACGGCACTAGGAAAAAGGAAACTTCGGCCACACTGACCACGGGAAGGTCGGACGGCAGTTTCGGGGGAAATTTCGAAAAGGTGATGGTTCCAATTCAAGATGAAGACCCGAGGGGCTCGGGGGTGGGCCAGGCTCTTGGGGAGGAAAAACAAACGGATCGGTCACGCCTGAGAGGGGGAAAAACGGCCGCTGTTGCAAAGAATAAGGGGGACGAGCGAAAATCATGTTAATGTAAAAAAGAGAAAGATCAGGGCGATGGGGAAGTTTTCCAGGCCATGCAGGGGGAAAAGAGAAGGATTCAAGACACAGTGTGAGATGGGGAGGAAAGGGTGGGCAATGCCAAAAATAGTGTGGAAAGGAAGGGGGTTATTTTGCTTGTTTTGTTTTTTTTTTTTTTTTTGGTGTGTTGGTTTTTTGTTGTGTTTGGGGGGTGTGGTTGTTTTTGTTTTTTTAGGGGGTTTTTTGGTGTTTTTTGTTTTGGTTTTTTTTTTTGTTGTTTGGGTTTTTTTTTTTTGGTGGTTTTTGTTTCCAAGTCAAAGAGATACAACTGAGCGGGAAAACAAGATTAAAACAGGGGGAGGGGCAAACACGCCGTGTCCCGTCAGACAGCAAGTCCTTTGTGGGGGGCAAGGGCAACGGAACAGAGTATGAAAAAACAAGGGTCTGAAACAAAAAGGTCTTGGGAAAGGGGAGAAAAAGGTTGCAGGGGGGGGGGCATGCATTTGAGCCTGACAATCTTGCCACCGGGCGAAAAAGCAAAACAAGACCGATGGGAAAGAAAGAAACAGAAAGGGGGCAAAACGGGGGAACAAGTACAGAAGAACCAAAAGGGGGGGAAAAAGGAAGTTTTATGTAAAAAAAAAATGGCGTCAGCTGGGGGGGTGGGGGAGGTCTAACGAAGGGGGATCCTACTGGAGCAGAAGAAAAGAAGGGCCCCAAACCTGTTTTTCAGCAACTTGATTGCCCGTAGTACGAAGGGGAAAGATTGAAAAAAAGAGGGGGGGGCATCGAACAGCACAATCAAGCCCGAATTGAAAAAGGAATTAGGGGGGGACGGGAAAAAAAACAAACGATTGCTCAAAAGGAAGGGGGAAGAAAGGCCAAAGTGGGGAAAAACATGCAGCGGGGAAGAAAATACAAACAAGAACGCCGATTGAAGGAGTGGACCACAGGTGGACTTTCGGTTGCGTGGAAAAAGCTGATACGAGTGCCGAAAAAAAGACGCCCCAGAATCCGGTCAATGCAGGGGAAAGGAGGGGGCTAAAAAATCACGGTCGACAGCGCGTGGTTTGTCCGGCAGGGGAAGGTGGGACAAAGGGGAAACTCGGGAAAACCAGGGGGGCCTTCTTCAGGTCCGGGGAGCAAGTTGACTGGGCTGCACATTGAAGCAAAAGCCTAATGGGGAAGGAACCCTAAAAAAAGGGGAGACTACAGAGATGACATCACGCAAGCAAGAAAGAACTCAAACAAAACGGACAGGAGGAGGGAAAAAAAAAGATTTGGTGTTGGCAGTAGTTTTGAAACGTTGGGTTGCCCCCTTGGGTGTTAGAGGGGAGCTGTAGTTGGGTGCAAAATGTGTACCGGTGGGTGCCCCGTGCCCATTTGGGGGAGGGGCTTGTGTTGCGTGTGTTCTTTCAAATCGGGGGTCGCCAGTTGGTAACGGACGCAAGAGAGGGGGTGCCAAAAGGCCGACCCAGACGGAAGAAGAACAGGGGGCCAGAGTTGAAAAAAACAAATGATGTTTGAAAACAAGGCCAAATGCCCAGGGGGGGAAACGACCCGCAGGTCGAAAAGGGATTAAAAAAGAAAAGGGTCCGGCAAAAAAGGGGAAATCGAGAAGGAAAGCGTTCAGCAGTTACTCACGACCAAACATCACGTCCGGGGGGGAAAAAAATCGAACTGGCAAAAAGAGGGAAATATTCAAGGGTTAGGTCTTCGAGGGGAGTGAACTTCTCCAATGGCAGTTCTCGAATCAGGAACTTTATAAGAGTTAGACCCCGAAAAGAGGGGGCAAGAAACCAGTGTCGAAAAGTCGGATAGGAAGGCAAAAGGGGTCCTACTTCAGTAATCGTCCAAGCCAAGTCTTCTGAAAAAGGAATTTAAAAACAGGTGTTGGGGACCTGTCCATGTCCCCATCACAGAAAGGTAAAACGGAACCCTTTCAAGGGGAAAGCAAAAAAACAGCGGGAAGCCAACATTTTCGTGGGGTAACGAAAAGAAACCTTGAACAAAAGGAACAAAAGATGCGGGGGGGAGTTGATTGTTCACCAGCAAAGGAACGGGCCGAGCCGAAAAGAACGGTGCTGGGTACAGTTCGGTTGCAAAGAAGGGCCCAGATCAAATGAAAGCGAAATAAGGAAAACGTTGCAGGTGGCCCTAGGACGAAAATGTACGATCGCGTTGTACAAAGAAAATAACTAAGCCTGATCGAGAGGAATAGCTCATGCAAATCGTCAGCAGCCGGAAAGTTTTCCTGTTGCACCCACCCCCAACGGTATGATGCAAAAGACCGAGCTCCAGAAGTGAAACGCCATAACGCGCGGCCGTATGAAGAAAAAAAGGAAAGAATAAAAATATTACTACGGATGAACTTTTCAATACCCTTGGGGAAGACGCTGGGGGTGGGTGCCCATAGAAAAAAAAAAGTCTTGAAGGAAGTGTAAGGCTTTCGGCCAGAAACACAAATCTAGGTTGGTTTCAATTCGTTTGAAAAAGCTTGAACAGATGAGAATGGGCATCATAACGGCCACTCCCTTGACAAAGCAAAAATACCAAAAAAAAAACCGTAACGGGTGCTCTCGCGTTGTCAATCGGCAAGGAATGGCCAAATTCCGCCATAAAAAGCTCAAAGCACAAATTGGACAGGTACTCTCAAGAAACAGGTAGAGGGGTGTTGCCAACATCATTTGGAAAAGAAAAAAACGAGTTGAAAGCAAATAAATGATCGTCCCTTAGAAAAAATACTGGACGTACTCGTAATAGTTATGGGGGGGGAGATGAATGAAAATATCAGAAAGGGGGATGAACTACGCAGTCAAGAGGGATGTGATAAATCAAGCATGAACAAACCCATAATGAAAACGCACCCTAGCCTAGGGTCACTTCATCGGCATTGACTATTGAAAGAGATTAGAACGCGGGGTCCTTACGACACCATGACAGAGCCTAAAATAATGAAAACAAACGCAACATGCAGAAGGACAAACAATCTAAAGGGAAGGAGGAAACGATAGCTGTTCAACCTTAACAAGATAGTGCCGAATTTTACTCAACGACCTTTTGGTGGGGGGAGGAGCACACGCCAATGGCGGGTTCAAAGGTGGGTTGGGATCGGAAAGATGAAAAGGGTTGTAGCAGGGTGACACTAGCATGGAAAGATGGCGCGGCGTTCGAATAGCCCACAATGCTTGCCACCTAGGGGCTGTTCCCGGCAAACAAAAGAGACATTGAGAGGAGACAAACTGTAAATTACTCACCGAACCTGACATCTACCATCGGAACAAACCGAAACGGGCGGGAGAACTTCAGCAGGACGGTCGAGGCACAAAATCAAATACCAGAAACGGTACTTAAGTCCCAAAAATTTTCTGCGATCGGTAGAGCCAAGATGAAAATAATAAACAGACACCATCACAAACACAGGGACTCAGGAGGAGGGCCCCCCAGTAAGAGGAAACAAAACTCATACGGGGAAAATGCGAGTCCACGGGAGGTTTATATAATAGCAGGTCTCGGTAAGAAAAATCCTACTCCAAAAAGATAACAACACCGCGACAGTTTACAACCAATATGTAAAGTAAAATGGCACGCCATAAACACAAAAAATGGGTGGGGTACGTGGACGACCAATAAGAACTACTGTGGACCGGTTGAATAAAACAAAAGCGAAAGTAAACAAGAAACGACCACAGCGTAAAGGCAAATAAAACCTCACGTTCCGTTCAATTTCCTTCTCCTTGTTCGCACGAAGGCGAGCGCAAATGGTCAGAACGGCAGGGGGGGGGGGTGTTAGCAAAGGGAAACCGGCAGGGATCAGTCTGGCCTCCCGCCGGGAACGAAAAAGTCGTGCCGTGGAGCAAAGAAAGTGAGGGGCGGACGATGACCGTCGTCAAAAATGAAAGAAAGCAAAGAAGAAATTGGCGTGAGAAAACTGACCTCAACCGGGGGTTCCAACCAAACCGCGGGGGCGGGTGACAGGTGGGTCGCACCGGTTGTGCCAAAGTCAATACTGTCAAAGATTTGACAAACCAAGTGCGGAAGGGGGGGACAAGAAAAACGCTTGTCCGTGTGTTCAGTACACGACGAAAGGAAGTTGAATGGGTTGAAGACGGGTCGCCAACACGAAAAAAACAAAAGGGCGGAGGCAAAAGAAAAAGTTCCGGGAGGAAGAAGAAGAACCGACGTTGGCAAAAGGCACCCAAAAAGGGGGGGGGAGTTGACCGTTTCAGGGGAGGATGGAGGGGGGTCGTTTGGGGAGGGGTTCTGGCAAGGGGAGCAAAAAAAAGGGGAAAAGGGTGGTTGTCCAACTACGGGAGGAGACGACGGTAGCCAAAAAAATCGCTGGGGTGACGATGGGTTATCGGAAGGTACCAAACATTGAAGGGAGGCCGTTTGGGGATCCACGGGTGTCTGGACGCCAAAAAATGTTGGTCGGCGCTTGTTGGCCTAAGAGGGTCATACAAGGATATGGTAACGGGAATACTCGGGGAGTCCGTTAATTGAGATCTCGCTATCTATCCCATTCTTAATTCATACATAATCAAGCCCTATCATCACGTAACAACAAAAACAAAATCAAACACTTGATACCGCTTTCAACCCTCGAGAGGGACACTGTAACCCTAATCGGTGATACAACGGTTGAAGTAAGTGCTTACCGAATGAGGTGAGATTGTTCATCTCTTCACTAACAGAAGCTTCGGCGTCACGGATAATAAATGCCAAGAAAGAACCGGAAGGCATGCGGAAAAAAAAAAATAAAAAGTGTAACAATAGGAAGGTAAAACAGCATACCTATCCGCTATTGTACCTACGTGTAGAGGAGAAATCGGAATCGTCCACTGCAGAGCGTGGCTTACTACCAAAGCGTAAAAGTGAAAAAAAACAAGAGCGCAACAAACAAAAAAATATGGCACATCAGCGCTTACAAATCTCAGGGAAAAAGACATAGCGGGCCAGCTCTAACCTTTTCAAAAGGGACAGGGTGTAGTTCGGGCCGGTGTAAGTCTTCGGGTGAAACTTTCGACTGCAAGGGGTAGAGGGGGGCTCACCAGGGCCTTTGAGGATATGTATACTAGGAGGAATGGGCAGAGTACATTTATATGGGAACTTAGCGGAGCTGGGCGAAAAAGGTTAATCCACGGTGCACGCCAGAAAAGCACAGTTGTACGGCACTGGTAAATAGCTAGGTACACGACAGCGAGGGGTGATTTGGGTTTTTGCCGAGAGCTCATTGAACGTGACGCAGAACCTCGAGCAACGCGGAAAGATCGTCACGGGACAACCGGAAGGACACAAGCCGCAATCGAGCGACGACCAAGGAGTGAGACAACCACTGAAAGTTAGCTCGGCACAGACCAAAGTTTACCCTACAGGACCAGGGGTGATACGAATACGGACCGGGCTCAAAAACCTCTTTCCTCACGCAAAAGTGGTTCAAAAAACGAGGCAGAACGATGAAAGAAGGATAAACGTAAATCAACTGCACATCCAAACAATCGCTTTACATGTATAAATACCGCTCGCGATCGACATCACTCCACCCTACAAGTGAGAATGACAGGGGAGGATACGACCGGGGATGCGCCTACAAAATAATAAGGGGAGAAGACAGGACAAAGAATGTGCGGACTGGCCAGGGTGCTGACCACGGTCAGAGGCTCGATGACGATCGAAGAACTGCTGGTAACCGGTCAAACAAACAGGTCGAACGGGTACCCTGGCGGTCGTGGTTTTTGACTGAAACGACTCAATAGGCAAACACGACTGCAGGTGAAAGGAGGCGTCTAACGGTCGTCAGACGCCAGAGAAAGACCATGAATGAGGGAGGTGCGAAAAAACCGGTAGTGCATTGAGGGGACGGGTTGCACGCGGTATAAATGCGTAGAAGAACATACAAAGCTACACCTAATCGCGAATCTAGAGGCAAAAAAAATAAAGAAAAAATCGGTATGACGTGATGTCATAGTCCATTAATCGAAAGCTGTTGACATATACACTCGTACAAACTTGCAGCAACTTAAAGCACGATGGGGGAACGCATAAGACACATCTGAGGGGAACTGTTGGGCACTGGGGATGAAAAGACAGGATCCTGGACAAACGCAAACATAAATGGGACAGAAAAAAAAAGAGGTTCAAAAAAAAGAAAGAGAAAAACGGAACAATTCCGATACCCACAATTGAAAGCCAGTCCTTGAAAGAAAACAAGAAACGGAGGCAAGACGTATCTAAACTCGGCCCCACGACCGGCGGGAAAAAAGGGAGTAAATGAATTGAGTGAAAGTTCCAACCGAAAAGGGGGTAAAAGAGTCCACCAAAAAATGGAACCTCTTCCTCTTGTGAGGCGCCACTGGTTGGGGGGGAGGGAAAAAAACGCTGATGCGAAGACGCTTGTCAAGCATGACGCACCGGGGAGGCGGGGGAAGGACGAAAAAGCGGGAGGGGGAAATTCCGGACTCCGAGGGGGTAAAAAATGTCGTAAAAAACATCAACTACCAAGATTGAAGGAAAAGTTTGAGAGGTGGGGCGGAATTTGGGAAGGCAAGGAATGGTTTCACACAAGACGGTTTTAGGGTTTAAAAAGGGAAAACGATCAAAAAACAGGAGGGGAGTTCACACGATTAAGATGGGCGGCCGGACGCCGGCCCCAATCAGACGCAATTGATTCAGGCTGAGAGTTTGCGTTGTATCAGGGTACCCAAGAACAAAGCGTATGGGTGGGGCCAAATAGGACGAAATAAGAGGAAAAGCAAACGCGAGTTGGCGGCCGAAGGTCCAAAGTTGAGACGTTTGCAGGCAAAAAAATTGAGTCGGAAAGATTTCCAAAAAGCAGGGACACAATCATAGAAAGCGACCGAAAGGTGGCGGTAACACGGAAAAAGCACTGAAGAATGGTTTGCCAATTGAAGGTGGATGTCCGGAAAAACAGAAAGGGCGTCGCTGTTTTGGGGAAGTAAAAAAAAGGGGGGGATAGGAGGCCAGGAAAACCAAAAAAAAAGCAAGCAAAAACTTGTTTCAACAGCTTTTATTGCGAGTGAAAAAGTGAAACCGGGAGTGAAAAAGAGGGGGGGACACATCGCACAGCTCAGACCAGACGAGAAATGGAGGTTTCAGGGAGAGGCAAGGGATTCGGGAGAAAAACTGGGACGCACACAAAAAAGGTGCAGGGAAGGCGCTAAAAATCAACGAAACTACAGGGGTGGTAAAGAAAAAAAAAAACAAACTGAAAAAAGTGCTGGTTTCGGTAGGAAACTGAAATCGAGTGGAACCGCGCACAGGGCAGAAGGTAGACGGCCAGTTGAAAAAAAAAAGGAGACACGCGCGGGGTTTGTCCTGCATGGCAAGTGTTGCAAGCAAAAAAACATGGGGACAGGGGTAAGCTGACCCTTCTGGGGGGTGCCCAGTAAAAAGGGGAAAAAAAAGGTGCAAAGCAGAGAACCACCTGGGCCGAAAAAAAGGAGAAAGAAGGCCAACAGCAAGCAAAGCTCTCTAAAAAACAAACAAGAATTGTAGGGGTTCTTAAAGAGAGACTCCTTTCGGGGGGCGAACAATTTCTTCTGGTTGAGGGAAGATTGTTCGTAGGGGGGTTCATGATCGGGAGGGCGACCAGTTGTTAGGGGACAAAAAAAAATATTCAGGGCCACCAGGGAGGGACAAAGGGCTGCAAACTCGAGGGGGGGGCAAATAGACTGTCCCTTCACCCACAGGAAAAGAGGAAGAAAAAAAGGGCCGGCCCACCCCGCGTCTCCAATTGGGAGGTGGTGCAACAGCAAAAAAGAGGACAAACGCCTCTGGTAGAAGGAAAAAAAAGAGAACCAATGAAAAAGCACGCGGCCCAGGTTGGGTTTGCAAGCTAGGTTCATCAAGGATCAAAAAACAGGTACCCAAAATTGGGCCACCATGAACCGTCCAAAGAGCTGATCTTGACCAAAAGGGGGTTCTTCCGAGCAGGTAAACGGAAGCTCGTGGCATGGCGTGTCAAAAGAAAAGGAAAATAGGAAGAGCGCTAACCTACCTGGCCTTCAATTGGCTATCTTTTCGAGGGGAAACAGTCAAGTCTCCACTCGGAACGGGGCATCCAAGGCAATGACACTGAAAAAAATGGCTGTTAGGGAAGGAAAAAGGGGGGGGGCTGGGAAGGTGGGACAAAAAGCTAAAAGAAACATAGTTATTGCAACAAAGGCGGGCGAAAAGTAGCGAAGAACCAGTGGGCCTCTAACGCACCAGGACGTGTGCCGGAAAAGTTCCCATGGCAACCACTCACATGCGTGCTGTACGAGGGGGGGAAAAAAAAAACCAACAACCACAAAAAAGGGTGGACCGCGCTGTTCAGTGTCCACCCCCATCTGAAATATTGCACTGTTGTATAACAACGAATCCAAAGAAGATAGAAGGAAAATAAAAAAGGGGGTAAAGAGGGAACCAGGATCAAATACAGGAAAAACCATCTTTTCACCGTGTGCCCAAGGGGCGATCATCGGGACGCAACACACGAATGCAGAAAAGAAAGGGGGGAAAAGAACACAAGACGAGAAATTCACTGGGGGGTAAAAAAAGTGGGAAAGGAACAAAGATCATGGGGGGACGGGGTCACTGAAGGAAGGCGTTCAAACGGGGGGGAACCCAAAACAGCGCCTTTTGTAAGCCGTGAAAGGAAAGCAAGTGATCAGGACAGGATCCCAACTAAAACGTATGGGTGAAGAAAAGTCATGGAAAAAAAAAAAGAAAGGCAAAAAAGACCGCAAAACTGGAAACAAAGGGAATCGCATGTCAGGTTGTTGTTGCCGGGCACCCAGGGGGAAGTCCAAACAAAAAGAGTCACCAACGGGGGACAACCTAAAGAGGTTGAAAAAAAAGACTGACCAACACAGGGGGATGATGTCCAAAGCCCGTGGTCAGGCATCAGGGCCAAAGAGATCCTGGAAGAAAACAGGAAGACCAATACCCTACCGAGGGGGAACTGAAAAAATTTCACGGCATAAGAAACCAGACATCCGATAACGGCATTATTTGTGTAGGATCCATTCAAAAAAACTATAATCCTCTAACGAAAAGGTTCTCCTTGCCCGCCACCGAGTCGTCGAGGGAGGGGCTGTGTGCACAACTATCTCGCCTGGTACGTACCATCGGGTGATTACCCAGGCTAAAACTTCGACCAGAAAATTAACGGGTAGTTGAATAGCACCAGAAGTATGAGGCGTGGAAACTTGTGCCAGGGGAAAAAAGCCCACTGCGCCGGTGGCCGAGTGTGGAAAAAGTAGAGTAAGATTACACAAGTTTTTTGCGCAGTCCACAAAAACACAAAAACGAATACCCTGGACCCAAAGCCGCAGGGAACGATCCCATCCACTGATGACGGGGAATTGAAGTGATAACAACGCAAAAAAAATAAGAAGGGACCCATCGTACAACACCCGAACCGCGAGGAAGAAAAAAGGGAAAGGGAGAGGGACGATGCGGAAAAAAAAGGAAACAAAGTGTTGGGAGAAAATGGGGTAACCTATGAGAAGACCGGAGACTAACCAGGAACCCCTCCAGTTAAAGAATGAAAGGGAAAAATCCCCAGGGGAAGGACCACCGTTGAGCACAAATCAAAAGCTCTGAGAGGAAAGAACGCATTAGAACCAAAGTACAGAAAACATATAACTGGCTTTGCGCGGAAAATCAATCACTGCTTTACATAGGAAGACCTGAAAGAAATTAGGCGCGTGCGAAAAAAAGCATATAAACAGACAGAAGAAACGTCGAGAAGAGGAATAGCGAATGGAAACAACACCCCACTCACAACAAAGAAAGTGACTCAACTATCTTACCAAACACTTGAGCAGCAGCTGCAGATTACATACACACACAACCCGCCCAAAGACACATCCTCATACTTAGGGACCCCCGCACAAGAAAACCCGAGAGCCCAACTATGAACCGACTAAACGGAAGAAGATAAAAGAAAAATAAGTGCTAGATTGGTGAAACAGCAGAAACGAAAGGAAGTGCTAACCACATCTCTTCTCTTAACAGTCGTACTTTGCCATACCACTGGGACGAAGAGATGTTGGCGCCTAACATCACGAGTAGAACGGGGCTAAGCAATCCTCCCCCTCCTAATTAAACCCGTGCAGTTTACTTTAAGTCCTCGTGGTTCAGGTCCTTGATCAGTGAAAATGCACCACGCCGTTTCCCTCTAGGGGGCAGTTTCTCGAGGGAGAAAAGCAAGAACTGAGGAAAGAGGGCGTAGGCTTAGCCGGCAAAGAATGAGTCTAATAAAAGGGGCCGGAGTTAAACACACTGACCTACCGAACGACAAGAAATCGTGCAAACAAGAGGACGTCCGCGCCAGTGTGGATCGTTCGCGGAAAACGAAAAAGGCCGAAAGGGGAATCAAACGATCGCAACGACAAAGATCACACAAAAGGCCGTTTATCCTTGCCGTCGAAAAGGGGGTAGGGGTCTAAGGGCTGGTTAGCTCGTGTGGTAAAAAGGGGGAAAAAGAGGACACAACGCTGCTTTAAGGCAAAACATCAGTGTTTCTCAATTCTGCATAGCGGGGGTGACAAGGCATCCCGACACGAAAAACACACTAAACTGGTCGCGGGGGGAGGGAAAAAAAAAAGATAATGCACCGTTCTGACGCTGATGCCACCAAAAAAGGTATCAGACCATCGATAACGACTCGAGGATAAGAAGGACAATCCGTCAGAGTAAACCTAAAGAGTAGGGTCACTACCCGCATCAGGCAAGCAGAAGCCACAACGCGCCATGCTGCGTGTCTGTCATCTAACGTCGATTTACTTCCGAACACGAAAAAGAAAAAAGGAAATTAACAATGCAAAGACTAGACTACAGCTAATAGCACAAGGGAGGTTGGCAACTCACTAGACCAAATACCAACAGGCCTCCGATCAAAGCCCCTACAGTAATAATTATTCCGGCTCTCTTTGAGGGGGAGCGCACGGGAACTACTGCTTCTAATGCTCGCAGCGAGTACACCCCAGCAAGATCTATCAGAACCCAATACCTATCGCCTTCGCAACAAGAAAAGAGCTGGAAGAAAGATGACGCAGGGTGGAGCCATAGGAAGCTGCGTAGCGCGCAGTATACCGAGATAACGAAGACTATAAGCAGCCATCTACCAGCGCTCGAAAATAGCATGCGGTGTCCCTGCCGAGCTATGGAGGTGAGGTTTCGGGTTGGTAACTCCTGTTCGCGGGACCGTTGAATATAAAAGGGGCGTTCAATTGTTCTTTTGGGGTTCTGGCACACCACAAGGGTCGGGCGTGGCTAAATCCGCCCAGCCCGACAATACTTACAGTGACACATTACGAGATTCGCGCAGTGGTGGTAACGAACCCTGACTTTGTCGACAAGAACGCAGGGACAGCAGCACGTGCCGCTTGAGGAGACCGCGGGCAAAACCAAGGCTCCAGTTGCGCGCCAGCTGGGAGGATCGGGGGGCATCCGCCTTGGGGGGGACGGGCCGCGCTGACATCTCAGAAAAATCAAAAAAAAGGAGGGGGGGTAAGGGGGAGAAAAAGGAATATAGAGTCAAAAAGAGCGGCTTCAAAACGACAAGTACGCCACCTGAATCATGTGAGTACAAAGGGGAAAGGGACATCAACGCACAGGCGATGCGCTCCGCCGGGAACATGGCGAAGAGGGCTAAACCATCACACCACAGGGCAACAATAGACGTTTGGAGCAGCCGCCAACCGGGCAACAAACAGAACCGAAAAAAAGCAATCCTTACGAAACCCCCACGTGGGAACGGAGAAAAAAAGGAGAAAGGGCAAGGGAGTAGGAGGGGACTGTACGGGGGGCCAACAGAACTGAAAGATGGATGGCATAAAAAATAAGCCCGCGGGGGGGTTTTGGTGTCGGCCTTCAAAAGGGGGGGGGGGGGGGGGGGGGGGGGGCGGGGGAGGGGGGGGGGGGGGGGGGCGGGGGGGGGGGGGGGGGGGGGGGGGGGGGGGGGGGGGGTGGCACCGGGGGCGTGGGTACAGCTGTGGTCGGGGAGGGTGCGGGGCTCACCTGCGGGGCGGGTGTCGAGGCCCCCCACGGAGGTTGGAAGAGGAAGGGGCCCGGCGGGGCGCCTTGGCGGACCTGGAGGGGGTGGGTCGGGTCCGTGGGCCAAGGGAGCGCTCCGCTGGAGGGGGGGTTGGGAGGGGGACGAAAGGTGGGGGAGGGGAGGGGTGGTGGGGGATTGGGGGGGGGGGGGGGGGGGGGGGGCGGGGGGGAAACGGGCGGTGGTCAGGGGGGGGGGGGCGGGGAGGGTTCAGGGGCGGGCGGTAAGGGGGGGGAAAGGAAAAAAAAACAATAACGTATGGGCTGTGACTTCAGGTGAACGAAACACCACAGGGGGGGTTGGGAGGTTCGAGGCCGACACCGGACAGAACAAGAAGGGGAAAGGAAGGGAAGTGCAAAACGGCGGACAAGAAGCGAAGACACACTGCACCAAGGAGGTCCATAAAGAAGAGAGGCAAAAGAAAACGTCCAGACTCTTTTCATCTACCAGCCAAAAGCTAAAGAAGGGAAAAAAAAGAGGGGGGTCAAGCTATGAAACGAAAGTTCACAGCTATTAAAACCAAAAGCTGAAACATGCGCAGAAAAGACGTGAACTTAGGCCCTCACGTGAGCACAATGAACGTACACGGAAAAATTTCGGAAAAGGAAGAAGAAGTAAGGTCCCACAACAGTCGAGAAGGAAGCCAAAATGCCAGGGAAAAAGTGTGTGGCCCGTTCAAGCCGTGGACGACCGAATGCTTAAACTCGAGGGGGTTGCCTGATGGAATCAAAAAGGGTGAGGAAAAAGACGACACGAAGAAAAGCCCCATTGCGCGGGAGGGCTCGTTAATAAAGGGGCGGGGAGCAAGCGCTAACAAGACGCACGACACGTTTTTGTTGGGGGCCGCAAACAAAAGTCAATCAAAAAATTAACCGAACGAAACGGGTTGCCCGCCGCTTGGGGGGTCGGTAAAAAGGGAATGAAGGCCTCACGGACCACTGCCCCCGCTTAGAATGTGGGGAAGAAGGACCTAAAAATAGTAAAAACACTTCAGGACACCTAAAGAACAGGAGGGATACCACTTTGGAAAGCAGTGGGGAGCGGGGTGGAAAAACTGAAAACGGAGACTTCGGCAATAACGAAAGGGGGGGAAAAAAAAAAGAGAAAGGCTGTGCCTGGGAAGGAAAAGGGGATTTATAAGAAACATTGGGCACACCAAGGAATTCAACCAAGAACCCGAAGAACTCGCACGGGAGGGAGGGGCACTTGGACTGACCGGATCCTCGCTTATGAGAAAACAAAAACTGGGGGAAAGAGACCCCTGGCGGAGCGGGTAATGACGACAAATCATTTATGTTCTCAATACGTGACTCGATGGGGAATGGTCGGTCAATGCTGCCGGGACCAAAAAATCTATACCAAGGAATTTCCTGCACAGGGTTATAAAAGAAAAGGAAGGGTGCAGAAAGGACGGATGGCACCAATAAACGGTTTATTTTGGTGGCCTCCCGTCCCAGACGAAACCAACACGAAAAGTCACGAGGGTGACCAAACCGCAGGGGTGGAAAAAAAAAGGAAAGAAAAAAAAACGGAAATGAACTTTGGGGTGGGGGGGGGGGGGCCTGTGACCACGCACCAGAAGGGACGGCCAACAGAGGGAAAAAACTCAGTGTGGTGCAGGACGAGAAGTGGGGACAAAGGCAAAGGAGAAGGGGGGGTGAATCAAAAGTTTAAAAAAGGGCAAACACGACGGCAAACGGATTGACCACCCGGTTCGAATGCGGTAAACAACAGCAAGCAAAGAGAGTAAGGAAAAGGGGGGGGGAAAAAAAAAGTGGGGCGGGGGGAAACAAGGTACATCAGAAAAAAAACAAGCCAAAGGAAGGTGCAAGTGGGGAAAGGGGTTATGGTGAACACGAAAAGAGGAAGAAGGGGGTGGGAAGAATAACGAAGGGTTAATAATCTGGAGAAAAAAAAAAAAAAGAAAGAAAACTCGGTTGGTTGGAAAAAAAAGAAAAAAAAAGCAATTGGGTGAGGACACGGAGGAAGAAAAGTCGTAAGGACTGAAATGCGAAAAAGAAGGGGGACCAAAGCTGGAGCACTTTAGGGGGGAAAAAAAGGGAAGAGAAAGAAAAAACTCACCCGTTTAAAAATGGACCAAACCAAGGAAAGCTCAAAGTTCAGTGGAGAGAAGAAAAGAAAAAAAGAAAGACGCGAGTAAAATGGTGGAGACAAAACTGGAAGGCAGGTTTCCTTTATTACAGGGAAAATCGAAAAAAAAGAAGAACATGGCAGGCCTCGGCTGGGGAAAAAACACGTAAGGACATCGCGTTTGGTTGCACCAGGCATTGGACCCTGTGGGGTTGAAAGCCCATGGACAAAAAAAAAAAAAAAAACAGGGCAGGGGGGACTGGTCCCTTCTGCCGTCTGGGGGGCCATCTTCAAATGAAAAAAGGAGCAAAAAAAAGGTGCGAGGCAACGAACAAATGGGACTAACAGAAGGAAAAAAAGCAAGCCCTCTCTTCGCAAAAACAAAAAAAAACGAGGGGGGGGAGAAAAGAAAGAGGCATGCTTTGGGGAAGGGCTTTGACAAGGAAGAGGTATGTCCTCAACATGTTGTGTAGGCTTCGCCCTCGGTTCCCGTCCCCCAGGAAAAGGGGGAAAAGACAAAAAAAGGGGGGAAGAACCCAATACGGAAAGTGAAGGAAAAGGAAATGAAACAAACCTATTGGGAAAGAAATGAAAACAAAAACACGAAAAAGGAACGAACAAACTACCTATGGGGTCGAAGTGATAAAAAACAAGGACGCCAGTTAAAACGACGGGACGCCAATCGATTCATCTACTCAACGCAAAGAAAGGCCAGGGGGGGGTCAAACCGACGGTCCCAAGAGAGGCCGTCACGTCTGAGGGGTGCCTCGCGCAGGAACTGCGATGAGAGAAAAAAAAAGAAAAAGTAGCTGAACGGGCCCTCACAAAAGGACTCACACTTGGAGAATGATGGAGAGGCCAGAACAGTTCAAAGGAATCAAAAAGTAGGGAAAGAGGAAAAGAAAGAGAACCCCCAACTGAAAAATGCTGAAACCACTCAGGGGGGGACAGTGAAAACTTGTGGGTGATTTAAGGTCCATCAGAGAAGTAGAAAAACCCTTCGTTTAGAAGCCCCAAAAACCAGCAGGGGGAAAAAGAAAAAAAAAAATGAGGAAAAAACAAACGAACAAAAAAGCAAATTGGCAACCAGATAGGGGGGTTATTGTCGCTAACGTTGTTGATAAAAAGCACAATAGAAACTGGGGGGGAGGGAAAGGACCTTTACCCATTATGTATGAGGGGTGGGAAAAGAGGGGGGGGACAAACAAGGGGAACAAAAAGATCAAATTTCAATTTAAATACGCTGGAAAAAAGGGTGACAAGAAAAGGGCTCTTCCTCACCCAAAATGAAGTTGGGGGAAAAATCCAGGTGCCTATACGCAGGTGGGCGTGGGGTTCCCAGAAGAAAAAACAGAAAAGAGGGGCGAGAGTCTGACTGGGGAAAGGCCTTCGCCTTACACAAACGAAGGTGTTTGGGAGGGAAAAAAGAAAGGAAAAAAAAGGTGAGACGTCGGACAACAGAAAAAAAAAAAGCATCACCCGTCATTGGGTGGAACTAGTACAAGGCACATTACCAAAGGGAACCAATCCAAGCCGAAACACCTGTTGCATTATCGCCAGGGGAGGTTTTGGGGCGAAAAAGCTGAAAAAACTTCCCTCTCGGGGGTAAACGAGTTATACACACAAAAGAAAAAGTACTTGGAAACCGTCCCCCGGATACCCAGCTACCGACGCCCATGGTGAGAAAAAGATGAACATCGCCGTTCGCTATCCAGAAAAAGAAAAAAAACAGAAAGGGGGAGAAAAAATAAAAGCGAACACCGAGACTCTTCATCAGCATTGGGGACTCCAGTGAAAA
>Ga0179593_1546190_pt1 | contig 30662 bp, 40 predicted proteins | sample CZODoug2_1_08_16_FD_185931 | JGI IMG/M metagenome (GOLD analysis project Ga0179593, IMG submission 185931) | Vadose zone soil fungal communities from Angelo Coast Range Reserve, California, USA - CZODoug2_1_08_16fungal (PacBio error correction) | ecosystem: Environmental > Terrestrial > Soil >...
AAAAGGAGTCAAAAAGCAGTAAGGCCCAGGGGACCCTCCCAAAAACAAACCAGCGTGCAAAGGCGAAACGGGGGAAAAGTGTTTGCCCGGCTGGGCGCCCACGGCCACAGTATTTTTCAAAAACACAACGGCTATGCGTTTCTGTCAAAAACCCACGATGAAACAAAAGGCCAATTTTGGCGCGGAAAAAAAACAAAACACAAGAAAAGGAGGGAAGGGAACTTCAGCGGGTATAGCCAACTCAAAAGCCAGGCGGGGAACGCAAGCTCACCGGGTGTTCTTAAAACCGCTTGGGGTCCCCTTCAACCAAGGAAAAAGGGGAGGGCGGGAAAAGTAGGGATATCTTTAAGGAGCGTCGTGGAGAGGACGCCTTTCAGGATCCCGGAAAGAAGGCCAATCCTTTGACGATGGGATCGAAATCTCGGCCAAGATAAGTCGAAGCCGTTTTCCCTCTGGCAAAAAAAACTATCCAAAGTCACAAAAAGAGGGAGAAGACGTTGAAACGAAGTTTTATCTGGGGGGGAAAAACTGGCTTCAAGAAAAAGGGTTCGGCCGGGGGACCGTGGCTTTAAGGTTATAACTGAAACGGACTACCGAGCCCAAGCCCACGAGGGTACCGCTGTGGGAAAAAAGAGGAATGGGAGAGGGAACATTGCGAAATTTTTGATTCACGCCTATCGCCAGGAAGGTTTAGGGGTGTTTTTTTAAAAAACCCAATCCTGACTGGATGTGGAATTCTCAAAATAGGGAAAAGTGGGGGAGGTAAAAAAACAAAAAAAAGAAGTGATATTAGGGGGGGTAGACACATTGTACGGCCTAACCTAACATGGCCTGCCCAACCCTGGGACGTGGGGCTTTGGGAGAAAAAGGAGGATACTAAGGGGAAGGTGGGAAATCGGGCGTTCATAAACACTCCCTGGGGGCAGCGGGAGGCCTGAACTGTTGGGGGCTGCTTAGAAAAAGGACGGGCAAAAAAAAGGAAAAACAAATAGGGTGAGGAAAAGTTGCCTGGGAATGACGGGGGGAAAGGGACGCTTTTGTGGAACAAAAGGAGAAGAGGTGGATTCTTTTGGGTTCGCTCAAAGCGGCATCAAAGCTCGTCGTTGAAAGGGAGTTTTTAAAAAAAAAAAATTTGTGGGCACGCAAAAAACGATCGCTAAAAAAGCGTGGGAAAAAAATTGGATGGGCAAAACCTTCCGGGCAAGAATCCTTTGGAACGGAAATTGATAAATAAGAAAATTGGAGGTAGAACTCCTAATTTTACTTACTGGATAAATGGGGGAACTAAAAAATACCACCCGATGTGGAAGACCGCCCAGACTTAAAATAAAACAAGTAAAGGGGGTGCGGGAACATACTTCACGTAGGGGAGGAATTACAGGTTAAGACTGAATAAGCTCGTCTCCGACGGGCATGGAAGCAAGAAACAAAACTGCGAGGCCAGGTTGGCGAAACCTAACCAGGGCACAGCTAAGGCCAATGGGGGAGGGAGGAGGGGGACAAAAAGGGGCACGCGTACACCCTCCAGGCTGCCTTGTTTCGGGCCGAAATGAGAAGGGGGCAAGGACCTGGCCACAGGAAAAGTTGGGGAAAATTGGATGACCTCAGCAAGGGGGAACTTCGTGGGGGGGGGGTAACTGGAAAAAAAGCTTTTTACTGGGGTCAGGGACCCCTGGGTGTGAATAAAAAAAAAAACCAGCTCCAGAGAAGGGAGAGGGTCTGTGTCGGGGTAAATTTACAGAGGGGGGGCCCGGTGGGGTAAGGGGGGGCGCATTGGGGAAATAGGCCGTTCAACCGTCCTTGTTTCCCAAAAAAAAAAACAAGAAACCTCCGGTCCCCGGACGAGCCGCCCCAAACCACACGTGGACGGAAAGGGGGGTACAGTTTGCAGGAGGACGGGTGTAAGCAGAAATCGCAAGTTGCAGAATCCTCCAAGGAGGGTGAAAACCCAAGGGGGGCGGGGGAAGTTAAGAAGTCCCCATTGCATGAGCACGATCACGCAGGGAATAGAGAACAACCAGGGTCATGGAGCCCTAGAGAGGGGAAAAAAAAACCAAGCGTCTAGAAGTATGTTCTCAAAACAAAAAAAAGAGTCGCTTCCTCCAGTTGCGGGACATCGTCTTCAAAGGGGGGGAACAGGGGGGGTGAGAAGAGGGGACGGGGAAGCATGGGAATTTCCCTTCCTATCAAGGGGGGGGGAGGGCAGAAAAGTCCCGCGATGTTCACGGCCAACGTACATCGGGGGGAAAAAAAAGGGGGCAACAACACCGCATGCAGGGGATAGAGAGGTGGGATAAGGGGGGCACAACATGTCCGCGGGGGGGAGGCTTGTGGTTTAGCCTTGATGACCTTCCCTATTCCATTTCTCACCAGCCAAACACAAAAAAAAAAAGCCCCAATAGAAATTCCCTCACCGAACATTCCTCATGGAAAGGATGGGTGAAAGGGAAGGGACTGAGGCCACCTTGACGTTGTCAAAACCACCCGGCAACGGATGAAACGGTAGTAACACAAATAGCCGGACGGTGGCGGTGGCCCAAGCAGCAAAAAGGAAAGAAAAAACCGGGAGGGCATCCAGGGAACGTGCCCCGGTTCAACCCAATGGGGGGGCTTCCCGCGTTGCGACGAGCCAACCAGGCCCAGAACGAGGGGGGGGAATTCAAAGTGAAAGAAGAAGAAGACCCGGGCTGTTCTCGAAAATATGTTATACCCAGGTATTTAGTGATGGCAGGCCCCTTCAGAAAGGGGGGTTTAGGGGTATCATCCTTGGGTTAACAATTATGTCATTTGGGACAACGGAGAGGGGGGGGGGGGTACCCGACGCATTAATGCAGCCTCGAGGCAACTGCCAGCGGTCAGCCTTTCACAGCAACACGGAGAGGGGGGCGGCGTGCAAAAGGGGGGGAAAGACAAATTCAAAAGCCAACGACCTCTGCAATTTTCTTGAGGCAAACGAACTGGGGGGAAAAAAAGGAAAATCAAGAAGTAAGGAAGGAAAGCAGGCCTCGTTCCACAATGGGTCTAAACAATCGCAACAGGCAAAGGACAAAAAAAATAAGATGGGAAGGGGAAAAGACCGAAAAATCAACTCCCTACAAAGCCTTCGAACCCGCCCCGCCGAAGATTAACCGGAACAGCCAAAAAAAACGAAACGTCAGGAAGGCTGAAAGTCAAAAGCAACCCCGTAACATGTCTAACGAGGAATTACCAGGATTGTCTTTCCGTCACAGGTTGGGGTTGTCTACAAGGATTAGGAAAAACGCCAAGGGAGGGGGGACTCACGGGGTTTTGGGTTTTTTGGGGGTTTTTTCGGAATTCCCATACAAAAAACAAGTGCAAAAAGGGGATGAAAAAAGTGAAAAACACGCAGGGTCCATATGCGTTCCTAAAATGGTGCTGCTACCAAAGCAAAAGGCTGAAACCGGCTAAACAAGGGGGGGGAACCAAAGGGGAGAAGGGGGGAGGGAAAGGGGGGCGACCAGGCTCCGTTTCTGCCAAAACAAAAGGAAAAAAGAAGAAGGAAAACGAACAGACGCACGAGACATTGGTCGCAATATACTGCCTCAAAAAATGCTCCGAAACAAAGTTGTGATGGCGTCGGGTTTTTTGGGGAAGAGAAAAAAAAGACTCGGGTCGGACAAAAATTAATTCAATAAAGATCAGCGCACGGCAAGGAAGTGATGGCAAAAGCGCCAAACTCAACCGGAAGAGGGATTGACAAAAAAAAGGGGACCTTCGTGTTTTTGGGAAAACAGCCGGGAAAATTAACACGGGAGCATCCCGGATTAAGGGATACGGAACCACCCGGGGACCTGTCAGGGGGCTACCCCCTGCTGAGGGGGGGTAACTAAAGGGGGATCCTTGGGGCTTTGTGTCATTGGGGGCCTTCCACACAACCGAAACGGCAGCTGGAAGTAGTCTAACCAAACAGATCGCCGGTTTGTTGGTTACAAAGTGGAGTGTGAAAGAGGAACCACGTTTATTTTGACCGTCTAAAGGGGGCAAAATGGATGGGGAGGGGGGTCAGGGGTGGAAAAGGAGGGACTAACGCCAATAAAACTCTCGAAAAAAAAAACTCTATATAGGAGCGGTTGCGAGCTCAACTGACGGGGGGTCCACGAAAAGACAATACAGGGGCCATAACTTGAAGTGTGACCGGCGAGCCCGACGCAAAGTTAGGGGAAAAACCAAAAGGAGAGTCAGGTGGCTCCCAACACAGTTAGGTTGTTCCCGCCGGGGAAACCCACAAGGTGACGACACGAGGGGAAAAGGGGGGGGGATAGAAAAACAGAAGCAAAAAAAAAACAAGGTAACTGGTTCATGTATCCTGACGGGATTGGAACCTCCCTGATGTCCCTTCAAGCGTCCTGCCCGGTAGGGGATAGGAGGGGGGGGAGTAAGGGGGAAGGCTCAGGGTGGAGCCTTGTAAACACCTTAAGCCCAGACCCTTGTGAAACGCAGATCCTTGTCAAATGGTCTTAATCCGCGGGGTAAAAGAATCTTTTCTCTCCAATAAAACAAGAGGTGTACGGACGAAAGGGGTGGCAAGACAGAAAAGTGGGTCATGGGGGGGTGGGAAAAAAGGGCGAGTTGGGTCGCGTGTCTCTCCATTGGGGGTGGCAGAAGAAAAAGCACCACAAAGACTAACGCGGTAACCGATGTTTCCGAGGACATCGGGAAAACGGGGGATCAACCCACTTCAGGACATGTGAGTCCCCAAGACCTACCATGGGGGTAGGTGAGGGGGGGGGGGGGGCATTGTCCAGCCCTCAGTCAGGGGGGTTTGGGGAAATGCTCCGACAAAGTGGTGAGAAAAACCAAACCTTCCGTGCAAAAAAAAAAACGATACGGGTGGGGGGGGGAAACAAAAGGGAGGGAACGCATAACCCAATGACTGCAAACATAAAACCCGACTAAAGATCCTATCAGAACTGGGAGTTGGATAAAAGCATAAGACGAGGTGAAATTGGATTGGACGGAAAGAAAAAGTGGGGTTACACGAGGGCTGTGGGCCAGTAGATTGTGAGGGGCAGGCTGGGGGTGAAATAGACCTGGTCCCTCGCTTGGGGGGGGGGGCTGATTTGCAAAAGTGCAAGGGGGTTGAAGTAACGCCTATGGGGTAGGAGGTACTAGGGACCAGGATCGGGGGATTACTTTCGCCGAGGTGCACGTCCTCAGAAATCAGAGGGAACCAAAAGCAGGGGAAAATGGCTGGGGGAGGGGTTGCACGGAACGAGCCCTTTCCACACGTGGGGTAATGAGCCTACAAATCCGTCACCGAGGCACTAACTGGCCCCGGGGCCGGGAAAAGTTCGAAAATTAAAAGGATGGGAAACCGAAGTTTGCCAAGGACAAACTACAGGATAAGGGGGAAAAAAAACGAAAAGATCATAAGCGACTGACTAAACTCTGAGGGGTGAATAAACTGCCTTCCAATAAAAGGAAAACAATGGGAAAAAAGAAGCCACGAAGAAGAAGCTCGGGCTCCAAAAGAGCCGAATTACACAAAAAAAAAAAATCCAAGGGTTGGGACGGCCATAAATGCAGGATGCCTTACAAACCTTCCCAAAGGAACAAGGGCCGTTAAGGGGTGGAGGGGGGGGACCGTGCAATGTTGAGTTTGGACACCCAATGCGAAGTCCGTGGATTCAAAAAAAAAAAAGTCAGCATGCCGAGGGGGGGAGGGGACAACTGTACCAAGGAAAACTGGTTGAGGGAAAGAAGTGGGGGAAACCAAGGGAACGGTCCAAGAGGAAGGCGACCGTCTGGGGGAAAAACCCGGGCAAAATTTCGGGGTTGGGCGGCGAAAAAAGTTGGTCAGAGGAAAAGTCAAAAGGCCCCACCACCCCAACCAAAAGTGGTGAAAAACCATGCCAAAAACCGAGGGAAAAAACTACAGTTGGGAAGTTTACCACCGGAGTAATCAGAGCGGTTGGTGACAGGGTTTTGCCAAAAAACCGCTTTAAGGTCCTAACAACTCCGACAACGAAAAAGAACAGAGTGCAGGAAACAGAAGGCTAAAGAACATTTATGGACCAGGGGGGGAGGAGACCTGCAAGATCCCGCTTCAAAAGGGGTGGATGACTCCTTGCGCACGACAACAGGGGTGATGAAAGAGGGGAGATCTTTGGGTGGAGCTTCTAAAAGACACCAAAGGATGCAAGTATTAAATAAAAGGGAGGTCCCTTAGTCCTCTTTAATTTAAAAAAACAGGTGCGGGCACAGAGGCAAACAATTTCCGGGGAATGAGAGGGGGGGGACTACCCCTTTGGGTATTCCGAGACTGGAGCTGGCTTGGACGCCGGTGAGGAGGGAGTTTGGGTGGGCGGGAAAAAAACTTTAAACATGACAAAAAAGAATTACGACATAAATTGGGGACCAGGGCATCAGGGGAAAAGACCTACGGGGGGGGGGGATGGTTTGGGGAAAAAAAAGGGACTTATGCTCCCAATGGGAGAAGACAGAACCAAACACACAGGGGGGGAGGAGACAAAATCCTTCAATGAAAAAGAATGGGGTGGGAGGGAAACATGATCAGGCAACCTCGACATTCCAAAACAGTTAAGACGTGGGGTCGAAACCACCCGCCAGGAATATTAACCGTACCGGGAAACGACTTTGAAACCGTGCCCAGCCAAAGCCCATCGCAACCACCACAAAAGCGGTCACCAAAAGGTTTGTGAAAGAAAAGACCTTCCGGACAAGCTTTCAGGGGGCCTCTGTAGCACAAAAAATAGCCAAAGTTATGTCGAATTACAGCCCGGGGAAGAAAAAGGGAAGGGGGTTCGGAGACGTAAATGTAATTCAGAATGGATCACCTATTTTTGGAACGGGGGAAGCATGGCAGAATATGAGTTTTTGGTACAAATGGGCTAAAGGCGCAAAAAAAGGAACCCTCGAGGGAAATCAACTCCGTAAAAGGAAAGTGCCAGCGGTCGCCCTCTGACGGGCCAATGGGAGAAAAAGATGAATGGGGAAAAAAAGGGGGGAAAAAAATTCCAGAGCCTATTATAAAAGGGGGGGAGCCGTGGCAAAAGTGAGACAAGATCCAATAGCTCAAACGCCCTGGAAAGCTCCAAATTCCCCCATAGTTCAAACAAAAGGGTCAAAATTCCTCAAAAAAAGGAGCGGGCCTGGGACTAAATCCAAACAAGCAGGGAAAAACCATGGGTTCCTGACCAACTCCCGCAAAGGGATGAAAAAATCAAACACAAAGGGTCTTAGGAGAACAACTCATCTTTGCCATTACAGGATGGAAGGGGTGCAGGAAACAGGAGGGTAGGTAAAACATAGCGTCACGAAAAGTTTAAAAAAAAAAAAAACTAGATCACGCTGGGTGGGAAAAAAAAGGGGGTTCAACTCAACAAAGGGGCGAATTCCCCCCAAAACTCCACGTCAAGCGGCTTGGAAAAAAGGAAAAAGAACTAGGGTGCGGGGGATAAAAAAGGGGTGACACGGGGGTCAGGGGGAGTCAAAAAAAAAAAATTCCCCCTAAAAAGAGGGGGGGGGTCGAAAACATTAGTCTTCCGTTTTCTTACCTTTAAAAAAAAAAAAGGCATAGAAAAAAAAAAACTTCCAGAGGGAAAAAAAACGCTGCTCCAGGGCAAAGAAGAGGGGGAGCACGGTCATTCTAAGTTACGTGGGGGGGTATGGTATCGTTTGGGGTGGAGAATTAAAAATGAGGATTAAGAAATAAAATAATAGACGGGGGGGGAAAAACACCCATTTCAATTAAACTTGGGGAAAAGTCAAGGAGAAAAAAAACCAGACCCTCACTGATGGACAACGGGCTTTGCTCGGGCGAGAAAAATTTTTGACTATCCCTTAATTTGTGAGTCAACGTAAGATTTTTCAGAAATTAAAGGTTTTCAGAAAGAATATCACAGGGGGAAAAAAGGAATTTATTGAATAATAACAGCTACGCTTCAGCCTTTGTAATGGGGGGGGTCTTTTGTGACAAAACCTAAGAAAAAAAACGGGAATGCGGTTAATCGATAGTCGAACCCTGAAAGAAAAAAGGTGTTGGGGGGGAATAACTTTTCTTTTTTGAAAAAAAGGGAAGAAAAAAAGGGGGGGAAGGACCGTTCGCCGGGGGCAAAAAGCATAGTGTTGAAGGGCAGTTACACAAAAGAAAAAACCAAACAAGGCTCTCAAAAACAAAAAGGGAGGAAAAGAGATGAGGTCCATACGTAATAAAAAAGAAAAAACAATGCGGGAGCGGTTGGGGCAACGGCGAACGTGCAAAAACAAAAAAAGGGGTTATTGACGGAAAAATGATGTAAAAAAAAAACCCGAACGATAAAAAGGGGGTTTAGTACCTATCAACATATTAACCATTAAAAAAGGGGGGGTGCGAAACAGAAAAAAGCTCAACCACGGAAAAATCCTTGTACGTAAATCTAGAAGGGAAACATCCCTAAAATGTAAACAGGGGGGAGGCAAAGCTATCAAGTCAGGGATTGGCTTTCAAATCTGGGACCATTCACGGTCAAATTTAGCCAACACAAACAGGTGGTAGTGTATGGAAAAAGAAAAGCAAATCTGCCGGAAGGCGCAGGTTGCCATAACCGGAAAGGAGTGGGGGAAAAACAGCGAGCCTTGGAAAAACAAAAATTGATCTAAGACGGGGGGGAAACCTCCAAAAAAGAAAGGTTCGAAGCCTTGGGAATCTTCCCAAGAGGAAAAACAGGAAAAGGGACTTCCTAACCAGGGGGACGAAAAGGGGACCCAGGGGGGGGGCGGGGCCCCTGGGGAGGAGAAAGTTGGGGGGACGAATCGGGGTGGTTTCGGGTTCAGGGAACTAGAAACCGAAAGCCCAAGCGGTGGCCTCGGGTCAGGAAAGAATTTCGGCTGGGGAAACAGGGTTAGCCAAGAATATAAAAGGGTGAAACGTTGAAGGGTTGGAACCTCTTGACTTGATGGTAGGGATTAGCAAAAGGTGGGAGGAAAAACCAGAAAATGACTTGAAGATATTGGGGGGAAAAAAAAAAAACTGGGTACGGACCCGCCAAAAAGGCACAGCAACGCCTCTCAAAAAAAAGTCCTGCAGGTTGTCTGGACATAAGGCATTAGGTGGGGACCATCGGTAAAAAGTTCAATCCGACGGTGTCCAAAAATGGAGGCCTAATCTTGGGGGGGAAAAAAAATTCGCTTCTTATTATCACGGCAAGGCAGTATTTTGGGGGGAAAAGGAAAAAAACTGAAAAATGAAATGTTGGAGGACCCCTGGACAGAGGAAGTCCTCAACCAAAGCTTGCCTTTACTGGGTTCTCCACTAAAAGGGGAAAAAAAAAACACAAAAAAAAAAAAAAAAAAAAAAAAAAAAACAAACCACAAACCAGTCAACAAACCAAACAGACCCCCGGGAGTCTTGGTAAAGGGGAAAGAAGACGCAAAAAAAAGTCACGTTCAAGAGCGCACGAAGGACAGCTGAAAAGAAAAAGGCAGGTCCGGAAGGGTGGGGACTCGGGGAAGGGGGTCCCCCTGAGAGGGGGAAAAAGACGAAGGGAGATGGGGTCGAACAAATACCACGAAATTATCAAAAAAGTCACTAAAAAAAAAACTTTGATTGTCTGGAAAAGCAGGGGGAAGGAACTGTGAACATGGGGCGAAGAACTCTCGCCTAAAGGAGGGGCCCCCCCCAAGGGATTCGACTGACCCTTCTATGGTGAGGGGGGTGGGGAGCGAGAAAGGATTCTGACGGGGAAAAGGAAGGGCAGACGGAAAACAAATAAAAACACAACTCGTTCGGTTGGATTTCCCGAAAGGAAGGGGGATGAAAGGGCACGTCAGAGCCACATTTCACAGATCACCAAGGAGTTGGGGTTTTGGGGGACAACAGGTGAATTAAAGGGGAATGAAGGTAAGTACCGTCAATAACAAAGAGGGTAGGCGGCAAGTAATGTAAGGGATAATTGCGGTCTGGGGGATGGTGGGGAGGGGGGGGGGAGACAGGGGGAATAAGCAAAATCCGCGCAAATAAGTCACTTTCAAAAAACAAAATCCCCCCCTAGGTTCCATGTGAAAAACCCTGGCAATTTGGGAAAGGAAAGAAAGGGGGGGGGGAGTTTGGGACTTGTAACAATCATAAAAGGAACCGGGGGGGTACATAACAATTAAGGGAGGAAAGCAAAAGGGAGGAAGTAAAAAATGATCCACCAGGAAAGGGTGAGAAGTAAACACAACTGTCCAGACGTGCATTTTCTAACGAGATCAAAAAAAACACGGTATGTAAAGGGGGAGGGTAAAAGGAAAGAGAGAAATGAGAAGAGCACGAGGGGGAAATCACTCAAATGGTTGAGTGAAACTGTGACTTGAGGTTTGGAACTTGTTAATAACACATCCCTTTGATCTGTCAGGGGGCAAAAAAAAGGGCATTCGGAGATGGGTGGGGGAAACTCACGCCTTAAGAGGGGACTCGAAAAGTGAACAGGGGAGGCAGAGGACGGGCCGGAGGGGATTGGAAAAAATGGAAAACTGGCTTGGCCGCTAAAAAGGGGGGTTCCAGCCAACCATAACACCAGAAGTTAAAACCGACAGAACAGAAGCTGACCTTGTAGAAACATACTTTAATCCCGAAACTGCCACCATGGGTAAAGGAAAGGGGGAAAAAAAAAAAAGGCCTGCACGGGGGGGTTAAAAAAAAAGGGACCACGAAACCCACCTCCTGACTTTGACTTGGGAAAAGACTAGAAAGGCAAAAGCAGGTTCAAGAACCAAAGGGCCTGCAGAACAACCCCAAGTGAAGCTCACACAAAGTTGAGTAAAAATAAAGCGAAGGGACAATCCAGGAATCAGACAAAGAACCGTTAGGATGGATTTGTCCTAAAGGACAGGAATTAAAAAAAAAACTGAAGGCACACGGGGAAAAAGGCCTCTCAGGGGGGGGAAAAAAATTCCATCCCTGGGGAATACTATTCCTCTTCTTCTTATCTGGGAAAAAAAGGAAAAAACAAGGGGGGGGGGAGGCCGCATAATGACCGTCGCAAAAGAGTTTAGGCTCCATCTTGACTTGTCAAGAATCTCTCCTAGGGGTGGGGGGGAAGAAACGGAAGAGGACAATAAAACGCGCACGACGGGGTCGTAGTGGAAAAAAAAAGCAACTGGGGAAAAAGGATAGGATGCCACATAGAAGGCCCGGTAGAGGAAAAACGATGGAAAAAACTGGTGGGAGGGAACCCCGGACAAATCAATAGAGCCTGGAAGCCCTCTGTGAAACCAGAGGGGGGGAAAAAAGGGGAAAAAAGCCCACTCCGAAAAAAGATCCAGTTGGTCCCTCAAAAAAAATAAACCTCAAAAAAAACAAAAACATCCGCGGAGTACGTCCACGAATCAAAAAACTTCCCCGAGGACGTAGCGATAAAAACAGCCAAAATGGGGAAGCGGCGGAGCAAGGACGGGGATTGTTCTTGGAGAAGGGAGGAGTGGCAGAAAAAAAGGAATTAAGAGACGTTAGTTTAGCACAACTTTTTCGAGTAAAGGAAAAAGAAAGGGAAAAAAAAGAAAGGAAAGGGGGAGGGGAGGGTGAAAAAAAAAGTCAAAAAACCGGAAGGGGGAAGAGAGACCAACCTCGCTGCAGTGCGACCCACACGGGGAGGAAAAGACTAAAGCGGACCTATCGGCGAATTTCGAAAGTGAAAGGAAAAGGAATGGGGGGGGAAAAAAATGAAAAAAAAAATGTGCGTAGTAAAACTTGACCCCGGGAACAAAAAAAAATCCTAACCGGCAGCACCCAAAAGAGAACTTGGGGGAGCAAACTGTGTGCCGAAAATTCGTGGGGGAAAAATGCGGAATTTTTGGGAAAGAAAAAATCCGGAGGATAGGACCCAAGGGGAAAAGGAGAAAAAAGAAAAAAAAAGGGGAAGAAAAGGCCCATGAACCGTTAAGGTCAATCCACAGAGCATCACCGCGAGTAAAAGCTCCAAAAAGGGGCTGGTTCGAAAAGGGTGGTTCAAGAAAAAAGCGGGCACGAGGAAAAATCCCTGAAGGCTAGAACTTTCCGAAAACATGCTGGTGAGGGGGTTGGAGAGTAGAAAACAGCCTGGGCAGTACGTGCCAGTCTTCTTGGGGGGTGGACTTTTACGGAGGGGAAAAACTTCCCCTTAAAAGGGGTTGAAAAGAGGGAAAAAAAAGTATATGGAGAAAAAAATGAAAATCATCCGGGGTTACAAAAAAGGGGGTCGTTTGAGCATTCCCCAAAAGGGGGGGTAAGAAAAAAAGGAGCCTGTGAGGGGGGGGTTAGGGTAGCACTTTGTCAGTGTAGGACCGACAAGGTCAGACGCCACAACGAAGCATAGTCAGAGTGAAAACAGAACACACGGCTTCACTTCTGAAAGCTCAGACTATCGTTGTCAGCCACGGAAAAGAATCGACGTGCCAAGGGAGGGAAAAGGTAGGGGAAAGCCTAATATTGGGTCAAAACCCTGCGAATGGGGGGGGGGGGACAGCAAAGAATAGAAACGATAACAGCCGGGGGGTGTTCTGTAACAAAAAACCCACCCGCAAGGAGGAACTTACGGAAAAAGGCGGGAAGTAGGAAAAAGAAGGAAAAGGCATGGGTAGGGGGAAGATAAAAATCAGAACGGATTGCCGCCCAGAAAAAAAAAAAGGAAAACCCCTAATAAGGTTAATAAACGGAGTGGAGGCTTCCTTGAGAACCACTCTCTCGTTGGAAAAAAGGTGCCATCACTAAGGGGGAAAGGAAAACGAAAAAGGAAAGAGGAGGGATTCAATTTGGTCCAAAGGGGAGGGGTCGATGCTTTCAGGGAAGGCCCAAAGAGAGGAGAACAACTCTGAAAAGGTGGAAGGAAAGTTGGGCCCTTTTTTGGGGCATGGTGGGTGAACAAGGGGGGATGCGATTCCGTGGGGAAAGGGGGGAACGCCCTTTTTTTAAGGGGGGGGTTTGGGGGCAAGGACTGGAAGGGGGGGGACTAAACAACGGTCACTTGAGGGGGGGAAAGTCTTTAGGGAAGCAGGGGACAGAAAGGGGGGGAATCACAAAGCCGGAACAAAAAAAAAGACTGTGGTCTTTTGAACACTCCCTGTGGTGTTTCCCGAGAAAAGGGTGAAGGGGAAAAAAAACAAGGGGGGAGGAGTACTGAGTGTTAGGAACAAAAAAGGGAAAAGAACTAATAGGCTAGGAAGAAGCCCGCTCCGGAGGTGGGGAAGATAGAGAAGAAAGAATGGAATTGTTTGCTCGGGTGAAATGGGTGAAACAACGGCATCTTTGACCTCAGGTAAAGGAAAAAAGGGTTAAAATGAAAGGGGGGGAGAAAGGAAAAGAGAAGGGGGCAGGGTGTCAAGGGTTATATTGGAAGACCATTATATAAAGGGAAAGTGCGGTTCTTTGATTATGGGGGGGGGGGGAAGAAAACAAAAAAAAAAAAGAAGGGGGGGGGGACAACGAAGCTAGGGCAATCATTAAAAACTTAAAAATTGGAAGCCGATCGCGAAGGGGGGAAAGGGGAAAAAGGAAACTGCAGTCGCTTGGGGTCAAAAACACCAGAGAGGGGAGGAATTGACGCGATGCCCCCATGGCCAGGAAACAAAAAAGGGGGGTCCCCACAACGATAGATAGACGCAAGAAAGAAAGAGGAAAAGGGAAGAGGGGGAAAGAAATAACTTTGAAAAAAAAAAGGGGAAAAAGCTACGTAAGACCGAACGTGCAGTACAGGCGGGCCTTGGTTGACATCGGGAAAAGCAATCAAGGGATGGGGGAAGAAAGGGAGGTTGAGGAGTTGAAAAAAAACCAGTCTTAAATGCGGGGTTGTGGGCGAGGGCGTGTTTGGCAAAGCAAGACGGGGAAAGGTCGTGGGGGCGGAAGGGGGGGGTCCAGAGAAGGAGGGGGGGTCGGGAAAAAGAAGTGCGTGGAAAAAAACTGGTGAAGGGGAGGATTAGGGTAATTGACCCTGACAAAGGGACGGGGAGGCCGAGGGTCAGGGTCGTTAAGGCGAAAAAGGGGACTGGCGTGGAAAAGGGGGGGGGGGAACTAAAAGGGGTTCCAGTCAAAAAAGTTCAAAAAACCCACCTAAGGGAAGGAAAGGGGGGCCGGGGGGGAAAGGGAAATTGTAGGACTAAAATGGGGTGGGGTGGGAACAAGCCCCGGAAGAAAAAGGGGGGAAAGAAAAAATCCAAACTCGGCAAAAGTTCCTGCCAATCAGGAGAGGGGAAACATTGCAGGCCCTGAGAAGAAAAAAAGACTGAAGGGGGGAAAAGGGAGAAAAAAGGATCCCCCAACGTTTAAGTGAAGACGAATAGGATCTAATGAAAAAGTAGTAAACAAACAACACTAGGGAAGGAAGGAAAAAAAAGATGGAAGAACTCCCACTAATGCTCGCAACAAGAAAGGGTCGGGGGGGCATTGCCCTTACTAAAAAGCCCCTTGGGATTGCCCCTGAAGAAAGGGGGGGGAGGGAAGGGGGGGAAGAAAAGTGGGGAGGGTTAGGTCTGAATTTTGGTTCGGCACCCTCGGTATTGTGAAAATTCAGGCCAAAGTGACCGGGGGGAGGAAAAGAGCAGGGGAAAAGAGGGGGTGTCTGGGGGGGAAAAGATTAGCAGGAACCAAGGACTAAAGGAAAAAAAGAAATCAAAAAGTGCCTACCATAATCAACGCCAGGAAAAAGGAAAATTGTAAAGAATGGGGAAAAAAAGTAATGCATCAACATTCACGGTACGGGGTTAAACTCCCTGAAGGGAGAAAAAATCAGGAGAAAAAAGACATCACAGACATTTTCCAGGTTGGGGTAAAGAAAAAACGTTAAATACAAGCCTAAGATCAGGGAGGTGCCAATTCCGAGAAAAACTTTGAAGGTAAAAGGGAAAGTTCCATTACTAAAGACAAGAAAAGGCGAGACTGTATGACAGTACAAGCACCAATCCTGGGAAGGGGGGGTACATTGTTTTAACCAAAGGGGTGGGAACGCAGTGAGGGAAAAAAAAAAAGGACACCAAAGACAGAAGTTGGGCCGGCTATCCGGGGAATCGTTGAGACCAAAGCCGTAGATGGGGGGGGGAAAGACGGGGGGAAGACCTGCATGTAAAAAAGCTCAGCAAAGGATCGTTATGGCCGAACCTACGGGGGGGGGGAGCAATGGATTCAAAGGGTAAAAGGAAAGCTATAGGCATGGCCACAAGTGTTGAAAATTAAAGGAACAAAGAAAAAAGAAAATGAGAGGGGTGGAAAAAGTAGGGGTCAATCTAAAAATTAGGAGAGAGACCTGGGTAATAGGACAAAAGGAAGGGGGTAAGTCAGAAAGAGAACTTAAGGGGGGACCAACAAACTAAGGGGGGAAGGGGTCCTAACAGTCCTCAGGGGCCGATTGTGCCGTCAGGGAGGAGGGGAAAGGTCAAACAGAAGGAAACGGCTTAAAGAAGATTAGAAAAAAGGAAAACTAAGGAACTTGCGAAAGACCAAAGGTCAGAGGATAGTTTCTTACACACAAGTAAAAAAAACTAACACCTTGTTTTTGAGGGGGGGGGGAAAAAACAGAAAAAAGAAATTCAAGACTGTAGGGCAAAAAAAGGAAAAAGGCCACTGAAGGAGGTTGAAAACTTGAGGGGGAGGCCCGAAGGGGAGATAGAAAAAGGAGTGACCACGCGGGCGGAAGGAAGGGTGCCAGTTGTCCTTTGCTTCAAACCACCTTAAAAAACGGGAAAGGGGCCGGGAACAAAAAGGAAGAAAACAGCCGAAAAAGGGGGAAACCCAGAAAGAAAAGGTCGCACTTGTCTGCAAATTGGTTGTGGGGGGGATTGGGAGGGATCGGGGGGGGGGGGGAAAGAGAAAAAGAGGCTGCTGGGGGGAAAATGAAGAAAGGGTGGGAGAAAAGCAATCGTACGGAAGGACCTTTGAAAGGGAGGGAAAAAGGGGAACGCAGCACTATTCCCCCTCTTGGAGAGAACGGTCCATTCCCTACATACGGGTTTGGCACGCGGCTCTTTAAAAAAAGGTCATTGCCTCAATCACTGAGAATGGAATAGGAGGGGGGTGGGGGTGGGTTAGTTTGGTTTTTGTGTTTTTTTTTTTGGTTTGGGGGTGTGGTTGGGTGTTTTTGGGTTGTTTTTGATTTTGGGGTTTGTGGGTTATTTTTGGTGAACTAGGAAGGGAAGAGTAGGAAGATCCCCCGTGAGGCACCAGTGTAGTGTTGGCTAGACCCCGATTGAAGGGGAAGGGGAGGGAAGAAAGGGAGGGGTCTTTGTAGGTTTGCGAGAAGAAAAAAACAACCAATGAGAAAAATTCAGCTGGGAGGGGAAGTCACCCCTTAACTAAGGGGGGGGTGTGGGGGGGGAAGAGGGGGGGGGAGGTGGCGAAGGATTCCAACCCTTATTTTTTCAAAAGGGGGGAAAAAAAAAAAAAAAAGGGGAGACCTGGCAAATTAGGGAAGGAGGGAACTGGTCGACAGGCGGGACCGCGACCAAAAAAAAAAGTAAAAAAAAAAAAAACCAAACCAGAAAAAAGAGAAGAATGTCGGACTGGCAGCAGGGAAAAAGTCCACCTCCCTGAAGTCAAGGAGGAAAAGGAGAAACGGCTTTGAACCCCCAATATGTCAAAACCCGGCGGGAAAAGGGGGGGGGGAGAGGACCACCACCAAAAAAAAAACCGATAACCGAGGGAAAAGGCAGGCCGGTTCTAAAAAGAGACAACCGACAAGGATGGTAGCGGGGTTGAAGTAGAAAGCAGAAAGAAGGGGGGGTCGCAGGAGATGACCCGTCATGGGACCAACGGCCAAAGAGGCCAGGGCCGGAAAAAACCGAGGGTAGATAGAAGGAAATCTCCGGGTAAGAAAAGGTTCGCAAAAGTGGGACAACGTACGAACAAAAAGGGATTCAGCTGATCCGTTTCCTTAGAGGAAGACTCGGCACATACCCAAAAGAAATAAAAAAAAGGCTGTTCGTCTAACCTAACAAAGGAATTCACATGGGGGGGGGGAGGAAGAAAGGGCCGACAGGGTCCTCTGGGGGTGTGGTGGACCTGGGATGGGTCAGAAGGGGGGGGTGGGAAGGGGGAACTTCAATTGGGGGGGGGAAGGGGGTGGAACTGGAAAACACGCATCCGCCCCCAAGAGGAGATTCTTGGGGGGGTCTGAAAGGGGAAAGCCTGTGACTTGGAATTCCAGGGGGCTTTTGGGGGAGGAACCCTCTCCTATCGTAAACAAGGGGGGGGGCTGTTGAAAATTTGCAAGCGTTACGGGGGTGACTTATGCTCAAACCATCAAAAAGTGTGAGGAAAAACAAAAACAGGGACAGGGAAGGAACAAAAGAGAGGGGAAGGAAAGACTGACCGACATTTCCGGAAAAATCCGACCTAAGGAAAGGGGGGGGGGGAAGGGGCGTGGGGGGATAGAGAATCCTGAAAAAAAGTAGGAAGGGTAGCATTTTGACCTACCAGAAGGCTTTTTGCAAAAAAAGTTGGGGGGGGGAAAATGATGAAGGATCCAAAGAGTTGGAAGTGTGGACGCTTAAGATGGGTTGAAGACCCCGTAGGGGGCAAGAGGGGGGGGGAGAGGGGAAAACCGGAAAAGGGAGTGACACAGGGGGGTTACTTAACCCACCCACTTGCACAGAGAAAAAAAAGAGACAGAGGGGGGGGGACCCAGGGGGATGGGTACGGGGTGGAGGGGGGGGGGTGGGACAGCTCTCTACCTAACGAAATATTAGAAACCCGAAAAGTAAGAGGGGACAAACTCAAGTCTGGGAGAAACAAGGGAAGAAGGTCCCACGCGATTTTCAAAATGGGAAAAAGGGGGAGACGGGGGGGAGACCCCAAAAAGTACCACAGAAGGGAATAAGAAATCACCTATAAACTCTTATTAGTAAAGACAAAAAGGGTGAATTGTAAAAGATAACTAAAGAAAGTAAAAAAGAAGATTCACGAAGGGTCATTAGCTGCCTAGGTGAAGTTTTATCCGCCAAAGTCCAGAGGGCCGGGGGGGGGGGAAAAAGGGGGAGAGGGGAGAGGAAACGTGTCCAATCCAGTGAACCAACAAGAAGGGAGGTGGTTTCCTCTTGTGCCAGAACCCGTGCCCAAGTGCAAGGGGAAAGGGGGCCTGAAAGGGGGAAAAGGCCCAGGGGGAACTTGGGGGGGCAACTAATATTTAAAAATATGGGGCGACCAGGGGAAGGAACCAAGAGGGGGGGAGGGGAGGGAAAAGGGGTCCATGTTCGATGGGGGAACCAGGAAGTCCAACTCTTGGTGGATGTTCAGGAAAAAGTCATCTTCAGGGGGGGGGACCAAAAACAAAAAAAAAGGGAAAAGGGGGAAGAAAAAAAGGGGGACCAACCGGGGGAAAAAAAACGGGGGAAAGGATAAATTTTGAGGTTAAACTCTTGAACAGGGGGGGAAGGGAACAAACTTTAACTCTGAAGGGGGTCACAAAGCCTGAGGGGACGGGAAGGGAAAGGGAAAAGAAAAACAAAAAAAACACCGAATGGGAAATTAAAAAATGGGGGGGACAGACAAAGGTCTCGCAGGAGCGGGATCTCTACACAGAGAGGGGGAAAGGAAAAGGAAAGGAGGATGAAGAAAAGGAAAGGAGGCGCCACCTCAAAAGGGTTAAGGAAGAGGGGAAGAAAAATGTGCGTTCGAAAGCAGGATTGGGAAAGAGAACCAGGGAAGGGATTTCTGGGCCGGAAAAAGGGGGGAGGGAAAAAAAAAAAGAAAAAAAAAGTTCTGCACTATTTGGGGGAATCCTCAACTAAAACCCAGAGGAGAACTACGAAGTTGGGCGGGAAAAATCCGGAAGGGGGGGGAAAAAAAATCTGGGCCGTTGTGGGGGAAAAAACTTCGTGAGATGGCCCACTGAAGAAAGGGAAAAAAAAAGGGGAAAAGCCCGCTTCAAAAGTTAAAAGGAAAACCCATACCCAAAGGAATTGGTAAGAACACTGAAAGGACCAGAAAAAGGGGGACAAAAATGGGAGGAAGGGGAAGGGGTCCTAAAAAAAAAGGAAGGTGGGGCAACGGGGAAAAACCGGAAAGGACAGACTGTTCCCAAAATTCGCAACAAAAAAAAAACAGGGGCACGACAAGAAGAAAGCCCAAGGGGGAGGGGGACCATGTCCGAGAACCAGGAACTGGGGGGAAAAAAGATGCAAAGACTGACCACTCTCCATGTTGAGAAAGGCCACAAAGGGAGACGATCGGAGTTGGAGGAAGATGTGGAAAAGGGGGGATGCCACAATGAGGGAAAACCAATCAAGAAAAGAGTGGTTATTCGCCCGCAGGAAGGCAAAGTCTGGAAAGTGGAAAAGAAAAGGGAGAATAGAGGTCAAGGGGGGGGGGGGAAAAAAGAGCAGGGGGGTCCCTCAAGGGACAGGAAAAAGGTACTCGAGAGTTTCAAGCAGCCAAGGGAAAGGGGGGGGGACGCGTCTTTTCACAGGAAAGGGGGGGGGAGAGAGGAGGCCGGCCAACAAGGTAAAAAAAATCCAAGGGAAAGCGAACCTCGGATCTCCAAGATTTCTTAAACCACAGAAAAAAAAAAAAAAAAAAGCAAAGAAGCCCTCTCCTGGAACAGAATTACAAAAAGACGTGGGTTGTCAAATCGAAAGCAAACTAGAACTGGGAAAGTTGTCTCGAGCATAAAAAAAAAAAGCCAGAAGGAGGGGAACAAGCACCGGACTCTTAAGTAAAAAGTACCCAAACCCTGAGGGGAGTAGCTACCACGCCCCGGCAGGGAAAGGGGGGAGAGGGACGGGGAGGGAAAAGAAATTATTAGGAGAGGGGTGACAGTGTACTAAGGGGCACGTAAGGCGGGTTTTATAAAAAAAAAAGGGGGGTCACAGGGGGGGAGGAAAAAAAAAGGAAAAGAACAAATAAAGGCAAAGAGAAGTTGTCTTCAAAAAGTCAAAAACCCACTTTGTACATAGTTCCACAAAGGGGTCGGTGCTCCCCAAACAAGGAAAGGAATTAACCAGGAGTGCCCATGAGAGGGTTTGAGGGCCTGCCAAAGTCCGTATCACAAAAAAAAAGTGAAAAAAAAAAAGGGATAAAGAAAAGCTTAAATCCCAAGCCACCCCCCTCCATGGTGGCAACAAAAAAAAGAGAAAAAGTTAAAACAAAGTTGAGGGGAACGGGACACACTTCCTGTTTGTTGAAAGGGGTAAAAGAAGTGGGGGGGGGGAAGAGTACTCTGTAGGGGAGGGTAATCCCAACCCACCCCGAGAGAAATAGCAAAGAAAATGAATCATGGGGGGGGGGGAAAAAAGGTAAAAAAGGGAGGGGAGGAAAAAGGAAAAAAACAAAAAAAATGACTCAAAAACCGGCATCGCACCGATGAGAAAGGAAGGGAGACAAGGCCCTATAATACGTTTTTTTTCGCTAAAAAGGGGAGGAACACGGCAGCACTACACAAAGGGAAAGGGAAAAAGAGAAGGGACTAGGGGACCAGGGTCCAACTAGGGGGGTAAAAGTTTAAGCTCGTGCTTTGGTCGGGGGGAGGGTGGCGTTTGCCACGAAAAAAACGGAACTTGGGAACACAAAACTGTTCAAATGGGGGATGAAAGACACAACCTGGTATCTCCCAGGGGTGGGGGGGTACAGACTTGGGAGTGGTTCCGAAAATACCTGCGGGGGCACCTAGTGATGGCCGGTTGTTGTCGCAAAATCTACAGGGGGAGAAAAGAGATCAAAAAAAAAAAAGGGGGGGGGATTAATTAAAGCTTGTCAAAACTCACTAACAAAAAAAAAAAAACAAAAAAAAGATCATTCCGCCGGTTCCAAAGGGAGAAAAGGATAAAAAAAAGGGTGAAGGGCCTGTCTCCCCCACGGAAAAGGAGTCACCAACAGGCGATCATTTTTAGAACTAACATTTAAACAACCAGTGACGGTTGTTCGCTAAAAGAAAAAATCAAAAAAAAAGAACTTATATAACCAATAAAAAAAAAAAGGCCCGTGGTGGGCCGGGTAGCAAACTCAGAGGGGGGAGGGGAATGAATCTGGTCCCCAGAAAAAAAGCAGGACTGGAAAGTTAATCCTTGTCTACCCAAAAAAAGGGACATCTGGGAATAGGGCCTTTGCCATCTTAATAACAAAAGAAGGGGACGGAAGAGGGGGGAAAAGCAGACCGACGGGGGTATAGGTCCATCGAATCCGCTCTCCCAAAAATGGGAACGCAAAAAAAGAAGGGGGGGGGGGGGAGGAAAGGAAAGGTGGGGAAGGGAAAAGGGCCTCGTGATGGGGGGGGGGCAAAGGCGGGGAGGGGGATTAGACGGGCACGCAAAACTGGGTGGGGGGGAAAGAAGGGGTGCAGAAAAATACGTGCGAAAGGGACAAACGAAGGGGGAAAAGAGGGGGTCAGATAACACTGTCAGGGGGGAAGGGTCAAAATCAAGACAGTGGGATTTACGTAAATAAGTGGGGGGGGGGAAAGGTTGCCCCCAGGGGGAAAAAAGGGTGGGGACATTGAAGAAACTATAAAAAAGGGAAAAAAGGGGGGAACTCCGAGTGAAGCAGGTGACCACCAGCAAAAGGACCGAACCCGCACAGAACAAGAAAGGAACGGGGGGGGGAAAGGGGGGGGGAGTTGGGGATAGCTTAACATGGACCACGAAAAAAAAAAGGACACCACGAGATTGAAACTTCCGGGAGGAACCAAAGAAAGCAACGGGACTTGAAAATTGGAGAGGCTTTTAGGGTCTGGAAAGAAAACCGGCGTAGTAAATGTGCCAAGGGGACAAAAGGGGTTGGAAGGGGAAAAGGAGGGAAGTTAAAAGAAGCTTTTCCAAGGGAGAAATTACGGGTTCCCCAACAGTCAAAGGGAAACAGAGGGCCGCTGGATGAGGGGCAAAAAAAAAGGGGGGGGGGAAAAAGTAAACGGAAGTCGGGCAGAATCCGGTACTCCTGGCAACAAGAGTCTGAAACCAAGTTCGGAACACGAACCAAGCAAAGGAGGGGGAGGGGAAGGGTGGAAAAGAACTCTAGGGGGAAACTGCTATTGTGTAAAATTAGAATTGGTCCTATCCACTATTGAGCACAAGGAAGAAATCTGATTGTTTTGCGGTATCACACCTATGGGAGGACGGGGTAAAGCTTAAAGACAAAATAAGACGGTCTACTTTCCAAAGGAAAAAAGTTACGAGGCGGTTGGCGAGGAAAAGGACAAGAGGATGAATCATTCTGTTCGAGGCTAAACCTTGGACAAAGCACAAGGGAAGTGCAGGAGGGGGTGGTGTGCGTGGTACTAAGGGGAACACTGGAAAAAGGCAAACCGGACGGGTGCTGGGAAACGGACGAAAAACGCTGTGGGTTTCGACAACTTGTAAAGGGAAAAGGGGAAAGGGGAAAAAAGGGGGGATGAAGTCCCCTGTTGGTTTGAAAAAGTAAATGAAGGATTGTTGTAGGGTTGTTGTAGGAAAACTGGGTCCGGGTCAAATCACCAGAAAAGTTGGGGAACCAACCCCAGAAAAAAACCCGGACTGGATTTTCAATTAAAAGAAGGCGGACCAAAAGGGTTAAAAAAAAAAAGAGGGGGGAAAAAAACCCACACAGGGAAAACTCACACACAACTCCACAACTCACCAGAATAAGAAAACTCCAACGAAAAAAACTCCAGACGCGCAAGCAAGGGGGGAAACAGGGGAAAAGATATGGGGGAAGAAAGACTCGTGCAGAGGTCTCAAAAAAAAAAAGGAGGAGGGAAAAGAGAGGCGCATGAAAAAAGGGAAAAAAAAAAAGAAAAAACTAAGGGAGGGGAAGAGTTAGCTGCCGAAAGGAAGTCTGAGCCGCCTGGGGGGCCTCACTGTATCTTCATGTCCGTCCCAGAAGGTGGGAAAGAAAGGGGGTGGGGGTTAGGAAAAACGGGGGCAAAGCCGGAAAACTGTGGAAAGAGTGCTGCCGAAGGTTCGGGCGGGGAATCGGACGAAGGGGAGGGGGGGGACACCGGGCGGATTGAACCGGCCCCGAAAAAAATGACAAAAAAAGATTCAACAAAGAACGCAAAATCGGGAGAGAAGAAGAACCTCAAGCTTACATTTAAAGGAGGGAAACCTTCACCGGTTAAGACAGTGGGGGGCCGGGAAAAAAACCGCCGGACTGACTACCGCACACCACGACTGGGGGGGGGGACAGGGTGACACGCAAAAAAAAGTCCCCCTACCAAACCGCCGGGACAGGGAAAGGGGGAGGGAAAGGTTTGGAAAATCAGAAGGAAAAAAAGGAAGAACCGCATTTCTGTGCAAAAAAAAAACAAACTGTACCTCCCAACAGGTAGGTCAGAAGGGGGGCAAAAGGAGGGAAAAAGAGGCCATGTCAACTGGCAAAAGGAAAAAGTTGGAAACCGGTATTCCCAGGGAAGAATCAAACTCACAGGTAGAAGTGCGGTCTATCGAAATTGGGGTCTAAAGGGAACCGTCTCGGCCACAATACGCGGGGGCAAAGAACGCAGCCTTCAAGGGGAAAGAAAGGGCGGACGGTTTCAAGGGGGGACACAAAAGGAAAACGGGAGGTTCTACGTCACGGGGCGATTCTAGGGGCAAAACACTTTTAAGAAAAACGAGGGGGTAGACTGACTTGGAGTGGGGGGGAAAAGGGCATTGGAGAACCGAACAGGGAAGTGAAATTGGGAGTTCAAAAGGGGGAACTCGGCCAACACAATCGGGCCTCAAGAGACACGTCCAGGGTAAAAAAACAGAGGGACGGTGACTTGCCGGGCACTGAACAAAGGAAGGAAGGCCCGAACAGACCGCCCGAGGATGAACGTAAACCGAAAAAAAGAAAGAGGGCGTATGAGTATGGAAAAAACTAAAAAGAAGAGGGGACTGATACAAGGAATTTCGGGAGCGTCAATGCCCATGTGTCGTACAAGGGGAGAAAAAAACACGCAGGGGGCGGGTTCAGCCACTCTGGGTGATGGGGGCGTTAAAACAAAACTGAAATTTGCAATCGGGGATGTTGAAAACGGCCAGGGGGAAAAGGGGAGGAGGGATCCAAAAAAAAAGGGAGGACTGGAGTCCTTCAAACCAGCAAACCAGCTTCCCCACGGAAAAGGCGTGAAAACAGGAAGACACAAAACGGGCTTTTGGGGGACGAAAACCCTGGGGATTTATACCCACACAAGGAAACAAAAAGGAAACACGTCCAAACGGCCGAACAACCGAGCAAGGAAAAAGGGGGGGGGGGGACAAAAACATAAAAAGTCCTGTCCTTCACCTGTCACGGTAAAAGTACCTTCCTTTTGCAAGGGGGCGGGGGGGTCAGAGAAGCCTTTACTGGAAAGGACCAAAAGAGAGGGAAAAGAAGAAATATAAACCTTAACTAAAGAGGGTGTCAGTAGAGGGAGTGCAAAAGGGGGTCAAAAAAGAATCCAACAACGGGGAGCAGGGAGCTGGATTGGAAGAAAACCGGGAGCCATACTATTACATCTCCCAACACGGGCAAAGCAGTGAGCTGGAGTAACGCCCCGGCACGGGTGGGGTTGCAGTAGGGGGAAACCGTCTGGCGACGTAACGGTAGCCAGAAAAAGGTGTGGGTAGGGGGTGGGAAGGGGGGGGGGGGACAAACGAACGACCAAAAAAAAAAAAAAAACACAGGCCGCCGGATAGAGGAGACGAAAAAAAGATCGGGCAGGTGGGGGGAATGGAGGGGAGGGGGGGGGGGCAGGCACTCAAAGCCAAAACATAAATTGGGGAATAAGGGGATCCACTGGGGAAAACAGAAGAACCGGGGGGGGGATTTACGTTTCGCCAATTTTGTGGTTTTTGGTTGAGCAATCTACAAATTGTGGCATCTAAAGACAACACCACCCGAAAGAATGATTACTGGGGAAATAGGAGTGAGTGTTAATTCCTCATACGGCCAAAACAGAAGGGAAAGCAGGGTTTCAAAGGGGAGGGGAAAAAGTCCAACCTGTTCGGCTGAGGAAAACTCCCAAGTATTCAAAAAAAAGGCAATCAGGGGGTCTCGAAGATGCCCACAGCAGGCCAAAGGTGGGACAGAGAAGAACATCCAAAGAAAAAAGGGAAACTGGAAATACGGGGAGTAACAAGTTAAACATCCCCTGCCAGAGGAAGGAGCCTGGTTTTCTTAACCTACTTGAAAAAGAAAAAAAACCGTTTCCCTTTCCAAAATAAGAGGGCCGAAAAACAGTAAAAGGGGGGGGGAGATCCAGGGGGTGGAGCATCAAGATACTAAGGGTTGGGGAAATGGGGAGGGGGGGGAAGGGGTCAAAATCAAAAAGGGAGAACAAGACCATGCCTCTCTGTTTAAAAGACCATCAATAATGATGAAAAAGGAAATAGCACAGGGGGAAAAAAGCAGTTAATCGGGGAGGATCAACACCGAACAAACGCTAATTTGCCGGGCGGAGGGAAGAAAAAGGTACATATTTGTAGAAGGATGGAGGAAGTTTGACTAGGGGGTGGAACTCACGGGGGGAAACCAAGTCCAACCTTTTTTTGGTGTGAAGGTGGGGGGGGGGACCAGAAACTCGGATGAAATAAATAAACACATAGCCGGGGGAATTTGCACCTCCTGGCGGAAGAAGGGCCCAGTGCCGAAAGGGGGGGGAGTCACCTAGAACTTGGGAAATTTACTGGGTTGACAACGCCTTGAACAGTGAAGGGTTGGAAATGAGGAAAAGAACAAAGTTGGAACGCCCCCCCACAGGATATCTCTGTGGGGGAGGAAAAAAGTTTAAAACGAGAAAATCCCTAAGGAGACCAGCACGCGGGACGTCCTGGCCCGGCGTGGGGGTAAGCTAGAAGAAGAATTGGGGCGAAAAAAAAAAAAAGAACAAAGGGGTACCAAAATGAACTCAAGTAAGGAGGGCCAATCGGCGTTATTCGAACTGAAAGGACAACGACCCAGGCTATGTTTTTGGGGGGGATGGGAAGCGATGGGGGTTTGATGGAAAACCGACGTGGGAAAGATTGTTCCAGGCAGGGAGTCAGGGAAAGGCGGGGATCAAAAATACAGAAAGAAAAAGTAAAGTTGAAAAAAAAAAAGACTGGGCTTGGGGGGGGGGAGGTGAAAGGGGGGGGGAAAGGGACCAGAATCATAGAAAAAGACCAGGGAAGATTCCTACAGAAATCGAAAGGCGAAACACTCCGCTAGGGAAGGAAAGAGATTGAGGGCGGAATTCCAAAAGGTACTTATCCCCTTGGGATCCAAAAAGACAAACAGGGGGGGATCACCTGCCTAAACTCGAGGGACCGGGGGTGCCCATACAAAAAAAGGGTTGAAACTTTAATCTACTAATGACCGAGGAAAGAAAAATCGGAATGGTAACACTGAACCAGTGTTTGGGAAGATGGGGCCATGCATGCCGGAGGGGAGCCAATGGCAGGGGATGAGGACAAAAAAATTGGGAAACCAAAATCGTAAAAGGGGGTGGCGTGGAAAGGCTTTTCGAAGGGAAACGTAAAGTAACCCTGCGAAGGGGATTGGGGGGAGGAAGGGTCTCAAGGGGGTAAAAGGACTGGTTTGGGGGGGGGCGACAATGAAACTCGAATGTTATTTAAAAGGGAAAGAAAACAAGTTCATAACACTGAAGGGAGGAAAAAAAATGGTCGGTAGGGGTAAGTGGGGGGGAAAAAAAACGGCGAGGGTTCAGGGGGGGGGCGGGAGAAAAGTGGGAAATCACCCTGTCCACAAAAAAAACCAAACCCCAAAAAACCCCCGAGGTTCCGAAACGAATATGCCCGCCCCCTGTCAAACTGGACGGGGAGGGAAAGAAAAAAGGGAGGGGGGGGGTGGGGGGCTGGTCAACCGCGGCTTTTGGGGGAAAAATCGCGGACTAACAAAAAACCTGCGAAAAAAAGACACTACCAAGAAGAAAAAAGCCCAAAGGGAGGAAAGACAGGACAATTGAGAAATTTGAAACTAAAAAAGGGGGGAGGGGGGGGGAATCTAAACTCTCTATCTTCTAGAAGGTAATTAGGGGGGGCAGCCTCCAAAAAAAAAACCACGAGGTCGCTCCCTCCCAGTTGCGGAATCGGGAGAACAGGTGGGGGAAGGGTGTCTTTGAACTGCAAAACCCGGGGGGGACCCAAAACCTAGCCGGGAAGTTCTGTTCTAAAACGGGGGTGCTGGGGGGGGTTGTCGGCCACGTCCGTCGGGAAACAGTGGGGGAAAAAAGAGGACGACCGACAGAGACAAGGGGAAAAAAAAAACTTGGGGTAAACACGGACGGGGGGGGGCAGCCTTTATGCGATGCCCCTTCAAACAAAAAAAACCAACAAGACAAACCAGAGTCAACCGACAAAAAAAAAGCCGGGAAAGTAAGGATGGGGGGGAGGGGGGGACAGGACCCAAAAGCAAACAAATGGGTAATAAACTGGGAAAAAAAACTTACCTTTCATGAAAGAAAAAAACCTCAACAAAAAAAAAAAAAGGGGGCCTGGCCCAGCAACACAACGGAAGAAAGGGAAAAGGACAAAACCAGAAGGGGGAAAGCCTGAATGGGGAAAACAAAAGTTTGTGTAAAGGGCCCAAGTGTGAAGATGCTCCGCAAGAGAACCGGCCCAACGAAAAGGGTATTCTCATTAAAACCCGAGAGACGAAGCGGCCTGGATGGAAAAAGAGGTTAAGAAGGGAAGGAAATGTGAGAACCTCGCACCGCAGGAGGGGGGGGAAAGTGGGTTCCAACAAAATATAAGGGTTGGGTAAGGGGAAAATGGAAAATCCAAAGTGAAAAAACTGGGCCAAAAAATCAGCAGGGGGGGGGAACCTGCTCAATCTGTAAGGGCCGAGACTTGTTGGAAGCCAGAATTGGTAGTGAAACATAAAAATTACGGCCGAGAAGGGGAGGAGGAGCGTGGGAAAAACAGGGGGAAAAAGGCCAGTGAAACCGAAAGTATTAACAGTACCCTCTTGTCGAAAAAAAGAATTCAAAGCTCGAGAGCGTCCAGGGTGGGGGCAACCAGAAAGGGTGTTGACCTGACACAATCGGAAACAAACCACAAAAAAGACACAGAAGCGGGGGGCCGGGGGAAGGAACGTCAAGCAGAGAAAAGGGAAGAAAAAAAAGCAGAGGAAATTCCTCAAAGCCTCGAAACGGACTAAGGAATTCAAACAAAAAAAAAAAAAAAAAACAGGGAAGGAGGCGGGCGGCATGCAAGGGGGGTCGGAGGATGAAATATTCTACTAGGTTTAAGGGGGGTCCACTGGGAAAACACTTTTTCGATGGAGAATTTCCAAAAGAAAAAAACAAGAAAGGGGAAAGCGTGCTGGAAAATTCACGAAAAGGGGGAGTAGGAGGGGGTAAAGCCAAACGACTCCTGTCCAAAGCACTTTAGGAAAAAAAAAAAAAATGAACCCTCCGACCAAGACGGGGGGGGGGGGGGGGGGGGGGGACAAACAGCAGGGGAAGTGTAGAACCAGGTAAGACCACCCAAAAAAGGTAAAAAAACGAGCCCGTCCCAGTCGACAACCGGTCCAGAAAGGAAAGGGGGCACCAGAACATAATGTTCAAACAACGGAGTAAGGGAAAATCAGTTCGGGGTGGGGGGGGGGGGGTCCATTACGCCACAGATGGTGGGAAGGGGGGAAAACAACACATCTGACTTCTTCGGGGGGGGAAACCCGAATGCAGATCAAGAAGAAAATAGTACTACGTCCACGGGAGAGTCGGTAGGTGGGGGAAGAAAGGGAAATTATCTACCCCGAAGAAACTAAACTAGAAACGAAACCAGAGAAAACTACGTTTTTCGCGGTGAACCAGAGGATTTGTGAAAAAGGGGAGGACAGCAGGGCAGACAAGCAATATTAACGTATCCGCAGGACATCCAAAAGAAAGAGGGACGGATGGGCTAGCCCACTGCCGCCGTTCGGGACAAGCAAGTGGGATGGCAGGGGGGTGGGAATCTAAAAACCACTTAAATTGGGGACAGCGGGATCGTCTACAAACGGGGAGCACTGGGTGGGGGGGGCAGACGGGGCTTTTGTGGAAGAGGGGGAACTTTGTGTAATGTGGAAAAACAGGGAGGAGTGACCTGGCGGTGAATGGAGAAAAGCGGAAACCGGAAATCACGAAAAAAACAAAAACTCGAGGAGAAAAGTTTCTGTAGCCGTCGTCGCAATGGAGTAACCAAAAAGCATGACCCGCCTGTTGCCAAAAGTCGGTCAGAAAAGTTGGTCCTTCGCCCCAAGTGAAACCTAAAAGGAGGTGTTCATGCTCGGCGATCCCTTGAACAGAAAAAAAAAGGAAAGGGGGTGAGAGGAAAAAAAAAGGAAAAAAGGAAAAACCCAATGTCTTAAACTAATGAAAGGGGGGGACCAAGCGGACATCCTCCACAAAAGTATGAAACATCAGCTCCCCGATTGTCTGCCACCTCTGGAAGGGCAAGAGGGGGGGCTGGAGAAAAAAAAAAAAGGAGGGGAAGAGTATTAGGAGGGAAAGTCAACTCAAAACCTCTGGGGTGGCGTCATTTAAAATCCCAGTTGGGGGGGAACTAGGAAAAGGGGTCGTGTTACAAAAAATGGAGAGGGGACAACTAATAAAAAGGATAGCGTTCTCCCAAAAATGGAAGCCCCAGGTGACTGGGGAAAAATACGTCCCTCGGGGGGGGGGTAGGGGGGGACAAACAAGGAGGAAGGGGTTCTGCTTTCGGGGGGTCGAGGTTGGTTTTTAAGGGGTACAGAAACTGAGAAACGGGGAGAAATGGAAAACGGGCAAAAAGCGCCACCGGGGGGGGAAATCTTTGTTCGTGTGGGGTCAGGGGGGATAGTACATTGGGGGACTAAAAAACCCAACGCCTGGCTGGGGGGGTTGGGAAACGTTTTGAGCCCTTTAAGTGTTGTTTGGAAAAAAGAACGTAATTGGACCCTCCCCCTGGAACGGGGAATAAAAAAGAAAGAGGGCACTTAAAACTGAAGGGACAATGAGGGGCCCATTAACGTCCAACTGGCCTTGGTGCGGTGGGGGGGAGGGGGGAGGTAGATAATAAGGGAAGGATGTATGGTTCAAGAAAATACAAAGGTCAATCGGACACGTTGGTTATATCTGGGGGGGGAAAAAAACAGAAAGAGGGGGCATGAGAAAACAACGGAAAGAAATGGGAGGGTACCTCGAAAAGAAGTATTACCTAATGGTGTTACTCAGGGGAAAAACACAGAAGTGCGTTGCGCAGTTCCACTCGGGGGGGAAAGCCATAAAGCCATAATATGGGTCAAAAAGATGGTTGAAGGGGGTGAGCAATCCATATCATATCCTTCCAAGGTGTATAACCCTCAAAAATCTAAATTTGCAAGATGGACTCCACGCGCGGAGGGAGGGGGGGGAGGAAATGGGAAGGGGAAAAAGACCTGTGACCAGAAATGGGGGGGATGGGTACAAAAATCCCCTCAGGTCCTTAGGTGATAGGGAAGAATGAGTAACTCATTTCAAGTGCTACCCGAAGAACGAGAGGAAGAACTATCTTAATAGAAAATACCAGAGGGGAAAAGGTTTTGAGATATAAAAAGGCGCCAAGGGGGGAAGGGGGGGGCGAACGGAAACAACGCTTGGAAGGGAAAGGGACTGAAAGGGGGGGCGTGTTTTGTTTGAGGTTGAGGATTTGGGGGGCGGGGAAAACGGCCTTCTCGGTAAGGGGGGGGGGTGCCTTTCAAAAGCTTCATGTAGAGGGGGGTGTGTTTTCGGACCAAAGGGGAGGTAAACAAGGGGGGGGGTGACTGGGTTAAATGGCAGCCTTGTGGTCCCAAAATGGGAAAAGGCAACGTGGGTTAAGTTTTGGGGACT
>Ga0179593_1434665_pt1 | contig 30641 bp, 46 predicted proteins | sample CZODoug2_1_08_16_FD_185931 | JGI IMG/M metagenome (GOLD analysis project Ga0179593, IMG submission 185931) | Vadose zone soil fungal communities from Angelo Coast Range Reserve, California, USA - CZODoug2_1_08_16fungal (PacBio error correction) | ecosystem: Environmental > Terrestrial > Soil >...
TATTGTTAAGTTTCTTGGCTGTACCCGCTTTCTTCTTGTCAAGCAAAGCTGGTTGACTTCAACAGACCTCCGCTCAGGGCGATGACTTGGACTGGAATGTCGAAAAGGAAGTTGGGGACTAAGTTGGCAAAATATCAGTGTGAATTAAAAGGACCTTCTTTTGACCGGCCGAAGGGGGGCTGGGATGGAAGAGCCTGGGTCGGTTGCGGTGATACCGGCATCACGTAGAAACAGGTTTAGCTCCTCTAAACAATCGCCGGTTCCTGGCATCTCAGTCAATTCGTAAAGAATCCGGTCAAACCCTGGGCTCATGGGCCGGCAGGGTCTTTGGGGGTAAATTGTTACGTCGACAGTTGATGGGTCAGAAGAATGTTCCGGAAAAGAGCTCCTTGGGTATTCGGTCATAGACTTAGAAGGGAGATGCTGTTATTTGAGTAAAACGGCCGCTCCCGTTAGGGACCTTTCCTGTTTATTAAGGTATAGGAGGTTTGTCTTTGTTTTGGAGGCAGGAGTTATTTAGAGGTTGAACCAGAAAGGAGGAAAAAAAAACCCACTACAGCAAAGAGACCGTTCAAAGGAGGTTCGTCGAGCTCCATTACATCTGGTGTTCTGAAGGACTGGCAATGTAAGGGGGGAGAATTCATAAACTGGGGGACAAGACACTATCACCTACCAGGGGGGGGATGCGATCAGTCCATACCTTACGGAAAAAACTAGTGGAATGAAGAGATGCAAGGGAAACGGGTCAGGAGGAGGGACCCGAGAAACGTCTGGGGGGAAATTGGGTGGGGCGGAAGGACAGTGAACTCGTGAAGAAACCACGAAAAAGAAGTTCAAAGGATTGACTTAAAAGAGGCTTTGGTAGGAGGGGTGACAGGAAGTAAACGACCCATGATGGTATTGATTTTTTTAAAGAGAGTGACGGAGGTAAAAACAAGTTGAAAAAAAGGGGAGGTCACGCTGACAGGGGTACGGGGGGGGGGTTGGCGGTATTACTTCTGGGGTTGAACAAAGGGGAGGGTTAGAAGGAGGGAGTGCGAAAGAAGCTTGAAGAAACGATCTGTCACCCAACGCAGAAAAATCAGAAATAAAATTATCAAAGGAGAAAAAAAACCACTACAGGGGAAGGCTTCAAGGGGTCTTTGGGTAAAGAGGGGAGAGTCAGAGGCAACAAAAAAAACCGGAGAAAAGGAAAGAAAACACGTTTTAAAATAAAGGTGACAGAAGTCAAGGGTGATTGGTTGTCGAGAAAGGGCAAAGGATGTATTTAGAGCGTAGGAGGACGTTTGGTCGAAGAGTGAGTAGTAGTCGGAAATCAAATAGTCGCCCCCAAGTTGAGGAAAAAAAAAAGAGACAGAAATCCCGCCAAACCCTGTAAGGGGAAGCTGAAAGGAACGCGGGCTATTTAAATGGGCGGACTGGACGTGCCAAGATCCTTGAACACAAAGCACATAAAATCATTTTACGGAAAGCCGTCGCGTTCCGGAACAAATCGCAGAAGGGGAGGAATACCAGGGGTTACACCATGTGAAACCAATGGGGGCGTAAAAAGGCGGTTGTAAAGAACTTAGGACAAAAGAAAAGGGAAAAAGCAGGGGGGGGGCATAAGGTCCTACAGGGGGCCGAGTGCAGGAATAAAAAATGCAGAAGACTTTGAGGATGGGACGGGGGGGCTGAAAGACCCAAGGGGAGGGAGACGGTAGAGGAGCAATAAGTGATTGGAATGCGAGGGCAGGGGGGGGGGGGACCGCCACGAAACGGGGGACAGGGGCGTGTACGACCAAAGGGGGGACTCGGTCGTGTTTGGTAGGGGGGCTGTCTCCGTGATTGGGTCGTCGCAGAATAACCAAAGAACGGCAACAAGGAAATTGGAGAATGAGAAGGATGAGGTAGCCCTAAAGCGATAGAAGTTGGGCAGGAAGGTGTAAAAGATGGAAACCACGAACGCGATGCAAAAAATCAACTCTACGTCGAACGGAAGCAGGTTTTGGGTGTGGATGTCGAAATTCCAGGATAGGTAAGGGAAAAGAACGATGGGCGGGGGAGATGAGAGACACGTGTGTCTAAGATGAAGGATTCACAGCCCCAGGAAATAGAGGGAAAACCGCAGATCCAGAGAAAAGGACACGACAGGGGGTAAGTCCCAGTCAAAATGATATTTGGAGTCGTGGACCAGACAGAAATCGGGGAGAAATTCAGAAACCCGACAGTGTTGAGGGGGAAAAAGTGGAGTTTGAGTCGATGATGGTCAAACCTCTAAAGTACAGGGTGGGACTAGACAGGTATTAGGGGGTGGAAAGCAGGCACATTTCGTAAAGGTGGGTTCCGACTGTCAAATGGGGGGCTTTGAATGGTTTGGGGGGCCCTTACACACTTTCGGTAGGCGGGGTCCGGTCACTCCTCACAGTGGGCTTTGGCAGGAAAATGTTGTAAAAAAAATAAGAAGTAAAGCCTACCGTTAAAAAACCTACGCGTTGATATTGTGGGATACGGGGGGCGTTGTCCCAAGTAGTTTACGCCCTGCAGAAAGTAAGGGTTACAAAGCAAGTGTGGGGGAATCAGTACTCGACCTGTGATGGATGAAAGTGGGATTCACTGGCTTGCTGCCCACTTTTCACGGGAAGGAAGTTTTAAAAGACACGAAGGCAGCTCATGAGTTGTCCAGGGCTTTAATAGAAGAGACGCACGCCGGAGGGGGTGGGTTCAGGAAACGGGGTTTACATGAGAAACGCAACTGGTGTTGAAAATGCAAAAGAGGAAGGAGATCATTGGGTGTGTGAATCAAAGGCAGGGATAGATCTTTCTCTCCTGATGTAGGATTAAAAGAACCAAGATTGAGAAGAATCCGTTCATTAAAATGAAGGCGGTCTGACGGCCGGGGGGGGAGTTTTAAAGCCCTGGATAAAAATGGGTGATTGTAAATGTGGAGGTATCTCCATCAACAAAACCACAACGTGGCTAGAGGAAGAGACTTAGCGCAACTCACCAAGGGAAAGCTCCCTCCGGTTGTCTCAGTCTTCTTAAAGAACCAGGGAAGAATTAGACTTCCTGACTTTGGAGTAATCTTTCTTATAAGGTTTTGGGGAAGGCAATCAGTAAAAGAAAAGATATTTGAAGGTGTGAGGCCCAGAAAGTTCGTAAGCGGCGACTGTAACAAGTGCTTCGCCTAAGAAGACAAAGTGTCGAAAAAAATTATAGGGGGGGCATCGGGATTCCAATAGGGGGAAAGCTGGCTGGACAAGTCTTTGGTTGGAGATCAAGCATGGAAAAAAGTAGGAAACGATTGAAAATGTTACGCAGGAATGAAAAAGGTTATTCAGAGTCAAAAAGGGGGAACAAGGAGGCGAGTGAGGGAGGGAAAAAGAAATTGGGACACTCATAGACCAAAGGAAAATTCCAGCGAAAATGTCAGAGGGATTGAAACTTTCATTAGATGGTCAGAAAGGGCCGGGCCCAGAACACCAAATTGTGCTTATTTGACCAAAGATAAAAAAGTCAATTCCGGACCGACACAAAAGGGACCCACAAGAAAATTGTAGTCCAAAACAGAAGCACCGTGATGGGAACATGGAACACCACGGATCGGGAGGGAACCGGGTTTGACTGGGGGGGTAAAGACGAAAACACAATTTTGCTCGGGTAGCGGTGCCCCAGGAAAGGCCATCAGCACGGTCGTTACAACCAACATCAGCATAAGACACATACGCCGCTTACAAAATTAACCCGTAATACGGGGGAGAAGGATGGAAGGGGGAGACACAGTCATCAAGAATGGGATAAAGATTCACCTGAGGGGGCAGGTCAGAGTAACTACACTCACATAGTAAACGTTGGTAAAGGTAACAGGTTAAACTTGGGACCCGCGGGTATTGTGTAAGGACGGAAGGAAACGAGGTCGCAAAAATGCATGTAAATCGCACTGACTCTGCGGTAGGTGGCACGGGGGGGCGCAAACGGGTTCTTAGCACGCGTGCCCAATCAAGAGGTGATAGTCCAAACACGGCGATGAGGAGAGCCTCAACATTGAGGAAAAGTTCAGGAGATGTTGCACTGTACTACCGTGTACGGCATCAAGCAAAAAGGAAAAAGTACATCCAACATGGGCCTCAAGGAATAGAGCATCAAGACAGAAAAGGGCTAACCATGGGTAAACCAAAGGTTGAAAGAAACGGTGCAACATGCTAACGGAGGGGGCTGCCAGCTTGGGGAAGCAGCACGTTCGGGGCCGAAAAAGGGTAGGCCACAACATTGAGGAAACTAAGAACCTTCGGGGGGAGTATAACGAACCTAAACATCAACAGAAAGGGGGGACAATAAACTTTCAGTGTGAAAACCAAGACGGGACATGGTGGAAGGAGGAAAGGTGCTGTTGACCCCCCACAGGAGAAAACACGAAACCAAGCCACCGGTCAAAATTGCCCGTCAAAGCAGCACCGATGCTTTATGTGGGGGGAGTAAAACGGAAGGAAGGGGCAGAAAGCATACCTATAAGGGGAAGAATCAAAGAAGAGGACGAAAAAAATGGGGACCCAACAAAAAATTAAGAAAGATATGAAAACAGGGGGGGACGCACATCAGGAATCTGCAAATAAGGAGGAAAGCGTTGGGAAGGCAAAGAGTACAGGTATTTGTCCGGGCGGAAGTGAAAGCTAAATTTCTAAACACAAGCAACCCCACGTGGAGAGGGCCCTTCAGCAACCAGGAAGGGTGTAAGCGGGGGGATGACTGAGATCTGTAAAATTACCGGGGGTGATGCTTAGAGGAGCTAGGTTTAGAGACGTGGTAACGAGGGTGCGGCAACTCACTGCAAACTAGAGGAAGAATGGTCGACTTGTGCACTTTTTAAACGGAGGCAGTTGGCCAAAGGTGTGGGGGTCGAGCACGTCAAGGTGAAAACGCCAAGGCAAGGGCGGAGGATGCAGCATCAACCAAAAGAGCCTAATCGTCACGGAGGAGTTGAGAGTTAGGGGAGACTGGGGGGATCTGGCAGGGTGCGGAGGTCGTGCCATGCGACAAAACGTGCCAAACCGTCCCGAGGGTATAAATAGAAAATGTGAGAGGGGGCGAGGCCTACGACGACGGCCCACGGAGAAGGAGGGGAGCATACTAACCAAGGAGTTATAGGTCGGAAGCAAAGTAAGTCAGGCAACAGCCCACAGAAGCACAACTCTTGTCCTCAAGGGTGGAGAAAAGGGAAAGGGCTTGGGTTCGTGTTGAGGCGTCATCAACAGCAAGAGCAACCGAGGAGAACTAAAGGCCAGAGCCACGTAGATATGGGAGTAAAACTAGAAATTGAAAAAAGAAGGGAAGCACACCCGGGTTCCTAAAAGTTATGCATAGGGTGGGAGGGAGAATGACCATTGAAATATGGGTGAGAGTCTCGGCGGGTGAGGCCGTAACTTCAAACAAGGGAAAAAAGAAGTGCGTGGGGGAGACACTTCCCTGACGCCAATTTGCACAACTCATATATGGAGGGTATTATACATCATAAAGGCAATAAGTCAGAAGAGGTCAAAAAAAGACACATGTATCTTTCAGGTCAAAGTACAACACACAACATGTGAAGCAAACAACCACAGTGTCGTCAAATGGGACAAGACTAAAAGCGTAGCCGAGAAAACGAAACGTGGGACGGTGTGGCTGGATGTGGAATTGGGAAGTGAAATCAAAGACAAGCGAGCGCACGTAGAGAACACCCTCAGGGGGTGGCGAAAGGAAAAAAAATGTGACGGGGGAAAGAGAGGGACCTTTAAGGGAGAAAAACAGGTTAAAAAAAAAACAAATCAAATAAAGAAATGGTGGGGCGGTTGGGGTCGGGCGGCCGGCTTGAAAATAGACACTGTCAGCGCAACATCCGAAATTAGAGGGCAGAGAATTTCCGGGACAACGACATCCAGCACGGTGCTTTGGAACGGGGGTACGCAAAAGAAACACGGCAAAAGCATAGGCTATTATAGGGGAACTGGCCCTACAAAACAGACCTCCAAACACAGCAGACGAAGGGAAGGACAAATCACCGTTCCTACGGGGTACGGGGGGGGAACTCAACAAACGTGACATACCTCAAGGCATTCGTAACAGGATGAGGGGTGGCAGGAATGTATTATCGTGGGGGGCTGGGACAAGGGGGGAACTAAAGCGAACGAAGATGGGGGGGGACTGCAAGTTCCCTCAGCTCCAGAAAATCACGTGTAGGTGTGAGGGAAGGTTCCAAATAGGTCAAAATAAGGGGACAGGCTCTAACAGAGGCAAAGGGAGACAAAACAACAATAGGGGGGGGGGGGGGGGGGGAAGACTCTCACCATTATCCGAAACAACCATACCTCAGCCAAAAACTGCCACCAGTGATTTTGGCTTGTGGAGCCGAAGTTGGTATTCGTGGGAAAAGACGGGGTATTGTCAAGCTATGCAACAGATTACCTGTCTGCACTGGGGGGTTTGTAGAGGAATCGGGAAAGGATAGAAGCAGTCCCACCACAAAAATGGGAGAAAGGAAGTAAAGTGAGCCCTTGAAGGCGGGATACTGCCCCGGGCGTGCATTGGACCGAAGGAAAGGGCAAACGAGCCACTAACTGCCTATAGAAGATTCAGGTTCATGTACCAACATGCTAACACATTTCGGGAAAGAAACTCGTAAATCGGAGTGGACGAAAAGTGAGGAACAATGGACAGCGGAAAGAGAAAAAACATGGAAACGCCTTGGAGAAGACATACAAACCCTCAACAGGACGCTAAAAATGTGTTGAGAGGGGTTAACATCGTCACAGGTGACGACCTCCGGGATTCGATGAGGGAGGCAATTCAGCAAGAACATCAGTGCAGGCTGAGTGGGAGAGGGGTAAAATTAAAGGGTGATGAATCAAAAGTAGGGGGGGAACGAAAATAGGGGAAGGGTGTTCGAATAGCGTCTGAGCAAGAGGATTGAATAACAACAAAGCGGATCGTAAATGCCACCCAGGCAAAAACAGTAGAAAACGTTTTGGAATAAGACAACGGGGAAAACACAACAACGTTGAGGGCGTGGGTGATACAAAAATGACCAGTATAGTCTATGGCGTGCACCACCTGGGACCTGCAAACACAAACTGGGGCAGCCATGAAGCAGGAGCCGCAGAGTGATAAGGACGGCTCCCAGTAACTTTGACATTCTCTTCAATTACATCCGCATGACGCGGCCAATTGTATGGGCACCACACAAGTGGTAGAATACAAAGACGTGACAAAACACACTTCAACGCGGTTTACAGTGTAGGCGGAAGTAAGTGTGTGACAAAAAGGTAACATCAAAAGGCAAGGTGCGTGATACAAGCTGCATGCAAGGGCGGGGAAGGGGAAGAAAGGGCACAGAAAACAGAAAGCGTATTGTCTGCTTCTGAGCTCGAAGAAATGAAATACACTGCGCAGGGTCGGACGTTGAAGGCCAGGTGGAAGACCCCGTGTAAGAACACACTCATCGGGGACACAACCAGGATATAAAATTTTTCCAGCATCCGGGGCGGTGCGTGCCACTAGGGCGGGGGTCCCAACCAAGATCTCAAAGAATTCGAACATGTATGTGTCATTGGGGGCCAGCCGGCAAAAGAAGATAGACAAAGAGAAAAACGAAGTGGGGTAGGCTGGGTCCGGGGGAACAAAGTTTTGGGGCGGGGCCAAAAGGTGAGGCTGACGGGGAAAGGAAGAGGATGACGGGACTTTGAGGGGCAACTTGGCGACCAATTAGTTCTTCCGGACAAATACTTGTAGCGCATGGGTAATCCGGATACTACAGGTCATTCACTGAAATAAATGGGGTGCGCCCCTGCAACAGGAAACCGGGGATGAGGGGGGGAAAACAAAAGGTGAAAAGGGGTCACCGAATGAACGAGGGAAATATCCCAGATTCGGGAAAATCATGGGTGAAAGAGATTGGGAGTCAGGAAATCCCCTGGGGCCCATTCTCCTAGATGAGGTTTACATCGGGAAAGATATAATGCATATCCGATAAGTGGCTACTTACTAGGGATCAATGGGAAGAAAAAGGCTAAAATCTGACGAGTCGCAGCGAGAGGGGAGGGACCTCGCCTGATCCTTAGAAAAGGTTGAGGGGGGAAAACTTGAGTTGGGTCTTCGACACAACAAAGTATTATAAGGAAAGAGATATAACAAAATAATCCAAACCAATGATCGTAAAGTCTGGTCACCAGGGGCAGAGGATAGAATCCTTACTGGTCTTGAAGGGAGATGAAGTTCTAGGTTTATAAAAGAATCATTAATTATCAAAAAGAAGGACTAGGCAGAGGTGGGGGACTAACATCGGGTGGAATGACTAGGCGAAGGGGAGAAAAAAGGTGGCTGAGCACCGTGCTTAAAAAAATTAAAAAAAATGGGTGAAGAAAAAACTGTAGGTTAAGGTGAAAATAATGGCTGGCGAAGGTGGGTTTTCATCCAAACAGGGTTTTCAAAGGGGCGCAACGGGGGAATGTCTCCAAACCGACCAAGTGGAGGAAAGGGGAGGAAAGTTCTAGTCACAAGTGGGGTTGGTCTGTAAAATGGGGGGCGAAGTCATTGGTACAAGGGGCTAAATTCCCTAATCACGCTTGCCGGACTGACAGACAATTTTCAGGCCCAGAAACCATTGGGGTGCGGAGTGCCGAAGAAACCCTGCATCGTTCCGGGGGAACAATCCCAGAGTCAAGTGAAATAGTAACACCCCGGTCACGCACTGGTGCAGCGGAATTACACAGAATTGGGATAAAAAGTCCAGCCAGGACGGGAAGAAGCGGGGAAAACGGCAAAAGAGCCCTTCAACATAGCGCGTCGGGTAATTTTCAAAGTTGGGTCGCAAGCAGGGGGGAAAAGACAAGGACTCCAAATATCCTTGTGGGGGGAAAATGACACAGGAAGAGCGGGAAGGATGGGGAGGCGGTAGCTGGCTCGAAGGTGTTATGGGGCGGGGTAAATAAAACAAGTTAACCTAGGTGGGGATGGGAAGACAGGAAAGGGCAGCGATTTACGGAAAGAGCGGAAGGTGTCTACAGCAGTACAACACCTGGTGGAGTGATGACCGAAGGTGATGCGGGTGAATCATGTTCGGGGGAAACAGGTTCGTCCAACATTTAGGAATTCGCAAAAAAAAGATAAGCGTTTGGGGGGGTCTTGAACATGAGGGCGAGGAATCATGGGCATTTGTTGAGGGATGGTGGGGGGCATGTTTCAAACGAGACACACAGAAAGAAACAGAAACCCTCCTCAGCACAACGGCTGGAAGAGAGATTCACTCTTGTATGGGGGGGCACTAAATTCAATGAAGTTGGCTAGATAGAATTTGAACAACTATCACATGGAGTAACAGATCATACTTCCTAAACTATTGAATTAGCTGCAGCGGCAAGGTATTGATTCCAACGCGGAAAAAAACGAATGTGGTCGAAGGGGGGACGGAGAAAAAAGCATAGAAGTACGAAACCAAACATGAAACCAGTCACCGGATTCCTACACTAAGTTCGCTGGTGGGGAGGTTTACAAAGTTCCGGCGGTCATACCAATGAGGGGTTGTTATGGGGGGGGGGGTAAAAAAGGATCGTGCCAAGGAAAAGTGAAAGGGAAGTGGTCCAAGTCCAGAGGACGGAGTTCGTACATTTAAAATTTTATGGAGTAGGGAGAAGGGGGTGTCAAAGCAAACAAATGGGGGGCGAATAAGGGAAGGGAAAAGATACTCTGAAAAGCGACCACCTCGGGAAGAAAGGGACCAAATAAAAGATAATTAGGCCGTAGGCGAAACAATAAAGATGTAAAGCATGGTAATGGGTAACGATGTGAAGGAAGAGGAAACACAACACATGAGTTATTAAGAATATATAGAATAGTGGGAAAAGGCATTTCCAACAAGAAAAGGTAGTGGGGTGGGGTGAGCCGGGCATAAAGTAGAGGTTGGAGTCAGCGTGGGGGCGCAGCCAGTGTAAGTAGCGTGCGAATATTTAGGGGAAAATTAACCGGACCAACAAGGGAATTGAAGAACAAAGGAAGGTACCGGAAAAAATCCCCGCTGGTAGTAAAATTGGTTGCTGAGGGGCGTGCAGTATCCCTTTAACAAAAATACATACATGCGGTAAGCTAGGGATAACGTAGAAAAGATTCCCGTTATTGGAAGAATCCCGGTGAAAATGCAACTTGTGGGCATCGAGCTGGAGACGCCAATCGCCAAATACCGTAGAAGGGGCCTACAAACCGTCCCCTATGGGGGCCTTGCAGCTCGCAGAGTCAAAGAGTTTCATGAATGAAGGGACTGGGCGGAATCAAAAGGGGGGTCGGATCGTTGGAGGGTCCAGAGGCATTGGACGAAAGGAAAAAAGGGACTCAACAGCCCGGGGAATGGAGTGGAAAAAGATGGGGGGGACTGAGGGAGTGGGTGGAGAGTGAGAAGTGCAGCATAGAGAATCCGGAACCACAAACTGAGGAAGACAAGGGGAAGTGTAATTGGCAGCAAATGCCTGTTCATACCATAAAGGATTTGCTGCAGGATAAAATGGGGAAAGGAAACGGGAAGACCCGAACTCAGTTGAAAACAACCTTCAAAGCGCTGAGGGAACAAGTCGCCATGGGTGGTCAATTAAGTTTAAAAAGGAAAGGGGACACAAGAGGGAAAAGGGTTAAGGGACACTATTGAGGAAAGTTGCATGTCCTGGGGGTACACGAAAAAGGGGGAGCTTCAGACATCCTCTCCAGCATTCCATGAACATCCCTGGGTCACAGGACCCATGTCAAATGATATGTTATGATTTGACAGGAGAAAACCCACCTTTTGGACTAACTGAGCACGTAAAACTGTTAGGGTTGAAGTGGCGATTGCCTAGTTGCATAGCAAGGGAGAAAAAGTCATGGTGGAAATCCGAAAAGTTGTAGAAAGATAGGTGGGGGTTCCATTCACCAGTGCGATCGGGGTGGGCTCTTGTCAAATTGTAGGGGATGGACACGTGAACTAAAACTTTTGTAGACTTTGTCAAAAACGTCATCCGCAAAATGTTTTTAGGGGTCCTAAAGGGGAAAGGATGAAATACGGGATAAAAGCGGAAAGGGAGGGGACGTGAAGGAACTGGGGACGAGTTGCGTGGGAAAATGGTTTCCAGCAAAAAGAAATACTGGGAATCCATGTGAATCCTGTAAATCGAGGAGGAAGTCATATTCAATGACGGCGGACCTTTGGAACATTGGGATTTATTGAACCAGAAACCCACTCGGGACGCCAGGGGTCAGGCAACACGCTTGAAGCTCAATAGTCAACTCGAAGTTGGGCCGAACTGGAAACGGGGTAGATGGAAAAAGAAACACATTTTCACCACTTCGCCTCTTATTAACCATCGGGTAAGTGGTAATGCACAGACCTGTCATGAGTTAGAGCGGATGTGGCTCACGGGTTCTATTCGGAACATCAGACTCACTAGAATTGCACAAGATCCTGCGTGTCTGCCTAAAGGACTCCAACTGTTTTCCGCCTACCGTCTCCCAGTTGCTCGAGCAAAGGGTAGGGGAAGGTCTACTCAAACAAACCAACGGGGAGGGAGGAAGAGATCACTAAATTAATACTCCCAGGTGGTCGGCGGTACGGAACCGGCCCTCGTAAAGCCTGACTTGTGGCAAGGATAAGAAAAAAGGGGGGCGGGGGATACTGTTTGAAAGCGATTAATGAACAATATAGGGCTCTGGCGGAGGTCGTACAATCAAAAAAAACAATTAAGTCATCGGAGGGTGCACAAGTGAGAAATCAGTCGGAAATTAGAGGCCTAAAGTATTCAATAGTGGAGATCAGGGGTGGAGGGAAGAGTTGGGGTTCAGACAAGGTTCAAAGGGGAGCAACGTAATTGGGCTAAAAAGAAAGGGAGGAAGGTTCCAAATGCATCAAACAAGTGGTGATTCATGGAAGAAAATCTTGCAAAAAAGAAACGCAAGTCCCAAGAGACGCAGATTTAAGAGGGGGAAGGGTCCAGGAGTATTCTGCGAAAGAACAAGGAAAAAAAAAGGCCCAGGACAACCTGTGCGGGAGGAAAATAGGAAAAATACAAGAACAAGTCGTTCAAAAACAACACAGATGGAAAATTTGACCAGATGAAACCCACCGATGAAAAAATGGGGCCAGACGCAACAAATCTGGGACGGGTTGTCACACAATGGACGGTCAGCGGGGGGGAGTGGACCAATAAAGAAGATCACGGACTAAACAGGCAGAGTGGCCGTCGTCAAACCGCGGGGGAGGAGGGCAAAACGGGAAGAAGATAAATGGTGGAAGGGCAGGAAGTTTTAAGGGAGGGGGCAGGTGGGGCTGACTCGAATGGGTGCGGTTCGTTGACTCAGGGAAAATACAGGTAAGAAAAGAGGGGTGGGGTCAGGAAGACACTGACAGGGAACAAGTCGAGGAATGCTACTAAAATGGAAACAACAGGGAGAAAAGGTACGAGAGCTTCGGTTAAGGAGCATTCGGGGTAATGCAGGTCTTACCTGTAAAAGGGCATGCAAGAAAAAACACGGAAGTGGGGGGAACAGAAAGCCCGCAAAGGGAATTTGACTTGGGCCGCAGGTTATGTGGACAGATTCCTGTCGAGAAAACACAGCACGAGCCGGACCCAAATCAAGTCCAAAGTCGGGCGTCCAAGAGGCACAGGGGGGTTGGGGGAAAAAAAGAAATGAATGAAGGGTGCGCAGGTCAGCACGGCCTAGAACCGATCCAGCAAGGGGAGAAAACAGCAACAATTCATACATTCCTTAAAAACTGGAAAGATGCGTAAGAGGGCAACAAGGAGGACGGATGGAAAACAAAACGGCCGGTCTTTGTCGTGGGCTGTTGCAGGAACGCCTTGAACGAAACCCCAGTTGAACAGGGTCAACTGGGGGAGGAAATAACGGGTAGAAGTTGCTCGGACGTGGGAAATGAACGGGTCTTCCGACCGTGAAAGGTTGTGTTATGGGGTTGGGAAGGTCGAGGGAAAGGGAATTCGCAAAAATTTGACATAGCCGCGGGAAAGCTTCCATGATGGGACTGGGAAAAGGGGCGGGGGGGTCTCGGTGGTCCCAAATTGTGGAAGGTGAGGAGAAAAGTATAATCTTATAAACGCGAAAAAACCAATCACTACTACACCGCAAATACGGGGTTATAATGGAGTCGAACACACACGACATTGCCTGGGGCTTGCCCTGTAGGTTGAAAAGGAGGAAGAAAGAAAAAACAAAAACAACAAACGGGGAGAAAGAGATAGGAAGAAAGGAAAAGGACAAGTTCAAGCCGTCAAGGTGTGGGGGTAAGAAGTGCATAAAGTAATTGAGGGAAGAGGCTGGAGGGGGGGTCGCAGCGTGGATAAAAGTGAGGGGTGGCAGCCCTAGGCAGCCAAAAAAATGATGAACCACAGGAAGATCCAGACAAAGCAGGGGTACGCTTTAAGTGCCCGCAAGGCTCTTGGGGGGGAAAAGGGGTGGGGTAGGGGGAAGGGGAGAACGTGCCTCGTAAACAATCCAGAACATGTTGCTGAAGGAAGTGGGAAAAGGAAAGGAAAAAAGCACGTTAGTGGAAGACCTTTAAAACCCGTGGGGGGGGCAGTGTTTTCGGGATTCGGGCGGGGGGGGTGTAACGCTCCCACAGAGAGACGAACCAATCCTAATCGGAAGACAGCAGGGAATTAAGTGAAAAAGGACCGACCGGGCAGCTCGAAGTCCAGACGTTTTCAGATTGTAAAAAAAAGGGGGGGGCGAAAGAGAACCAGGGGGAGTCGGGGATTAAAAGAGGTGTTCTTGCAAGTGGAGAACCGTGCGGTAGGGAGTGTGGCCGCAACAGTCCTGTGATGGAGGGACAGAGTTGGAAATGAGGGTGCTTGGGGTTGTGCCAGTTTCTGAAAGTACGGGTCATCGTCAAAGAAGAAGAAAAACGGAGAAACTAATTCACCCCGGTCAAAGTGAATCACTTGAAGTGTGCAGGTCACCATAAATATAGATTTGCGGGCCATAAAAAAACAAGTGATACCCTGGGGAGGCAGAACTGGGCCGAGGACACGGAGGCTCTCAGGAAAAGAAACGCAAAATGTGTGTCACGAATTACTCCTTCACGGGAGGGGGGGGTAGTACACATGCGATGCAGGAGGGAGCCTAGAGCAAAAGTAAATCCTCTGCTCAGGATCAACGAACCAGACAATTCGCGTGACAAATCAAATATCCCATCGGAAATGACCAAAAAAGTACATGTCATTAAATGCAATTATATGGGTGATTGACAAGGCAAAAAAAAGCGGTGTCAAAGTCAGGGAAAGGGTCCGACTTTATGTGTGGGGGGGGTGGGGTTATTCAGGAGCCGCGTGGGGGGGGCATCACGCTTCCAGGAAGGGGGGGATACAGCCTGACTTTATAAATACTGGGTGGAGGGGGTCCTGCAGGGGCACCCGGTCGGGGGGGGACTCTGGGTGTGTACCTGAGGTTACAGTTACTGGTGGAGGGGGGTTGCCACTGAAGAGAAATGCAGTGGAGCAGGGGTTCTTTCACTCGCACAATGTTGGGGCATTGGAAAGGTGTGGCGACGGAAGAACCAAGGCGGAGCGAAGCCTCCGCTATGACCGCACAAGCGAAATATCCAGGGCGCTGGATAACGAGAAGGAAAAAAAAGAAAAAAAAACTAAAGTCAGGAAAGGGATCTAAATCTCCAAAATAATCCCGTACGAATCAGCAAAAGAACCTACGCCAGGGGCCGAAGAAATACGCACCTGGGCGGAGACTGAGCCGGGAAGGGTCCAGATCACCACAAAAATCGAAAAAAGCGGAAGCAGAGACTAGGAAGAACTCTGGGGCTGCCGGAGAAACTAAGTGCCAGATCGCAAACAAAAGTCAGGTAGAAGGAAAACACGTGGGTAACAAGAACGGGAACCTACCACAAAAGGAAAAGGGGGGCGCTGAAACAGGGGGATATCCTGGCAGGCGGCCCTCTCATAGGACGTAGGAACTACATGCAAGGCCCTCTAGTGAAAAAAAGACCTGGGTTAAACATACTTTCGTTTGGGGGTGCCGTATCAGTGGCGGAAAGAGGGGGGGGGAGGCGGAACGAGTACAAAGAAACCTGTGACAAAGAAAAAAACGACCAACCTTGGAAAAAAAAAAGGAACTGGAGAGAGTCAAGCGGAAAAAACTGCGCAACCTTAGGAGGAGGACTTAGGGACAGGAAGCTAAGAAGGAAAAGCTGTAGAGGACGGGGGGAGGGGGGAACGGCGCAAGTACGATTCATGATAAGCTTAAAACTTCGGGTTCCAAGTAGAATTCTTCACAGGGAAGGAAAAAAATCCAAGGGAAAATTTGAGAGAGGAAAAAGCAGCTCAGGCAGACCTGCACTCGAAAAGGCACAAGTAGGGGAGTCAAAAACGCGAGCGAAAAGAAGGAGGGAACTCTGAGAAGACTCAAGAAATGGCGAGCAAACACAGAGCCGAACGCTCGTATTTCCAACGTAGAGAGGGAAGTTGAAAGAAGGGGAAGAGGAAACATCGGTGGAAAGAGAAAAAAAAAAAGAGAGGAGGGTGTCAGGAAGACTGGGAGTATTTAAACTCAAGTAGGTACGGGCCATTACGGGAAAAATGCGAGAAGGGGCGCGTGGAGACCGGGGACAGAGAAGACCTTTATTCGCAGGAAAGCCAGGGGGGGTCCAAAAGTGTAAACAGGCCCCAAAAGGGGGAAGCTTCGAGAAACTGCTCAGCAGCCTGCGCTGAAAATCAGACGAAGAAAGGAGGGAAAATCAAAGTGAGAAACGAAGAACGCCCTGCTGAGGAGGTCAAAACCAAAAAAAAGGAGTCAAGACTGAAGAAACCGCGCCGAAATAAAGGAAAACAGGGTCGCAAAATGTGAACGGGGGGGGAGGAAAAGAGTAGCTGAAGTGATGACTAAGTGAACGCGAGGGGGAAAGTGAGGAGACCCTGGGGGAGAGAACGCGGCCACTCGAATCACATCATACCTACCTCAGGGAGGGGAAAGAAAGGGTAAGAAAAAAAAAAAGAAGCACAAAACGAGGAGGAAGAAGGGGGGACGCTGTTTCGGGAAAAAAGGGTGAGTTGAACCAAAAAAGGGAAGACGTTTCGGGGGGCAAAGGGGCAAAAAAGAGGAGGGGCTAACAGAAAGCAAAAAAGCTGATCGGTACCAAGCTCAGGAGGGAAAACCATCCCATAGGGTCCGCCGGAAAGCCAAGGTTCAGACCGTTTGTTTTCAGGAAAGTGGCGGCGGGCTTTCCGGAAAACAGTCAGAGGGGAAAAGATAAAACGACAGCGGGGCGAGAAAGGCTCATCAAGACTCGGGACTTGGCCGGACGGGATGGAAGAGTGAGGGAGTAAGGCGTAAGGGGAGGGAAGAGAGGGGGCCGTGGAGGCAATTTTTATGGGGGGGAAAAATGGGTTGGGCGGCTCAATGACGAAGGGGGTCAGAGGGAAGATATAAAATAAAAATATTTCTTCCTGTCGGAAAAGGGAGTTGAAAGCAACAGACCGGGGAAAGGGTAAGGAAAAGGAAATATCAGTAGTCAATATGTTCAAAATGGGGAAGGCATTCTCCATAATCATAGAGAGGGGAAAGGTGGGCGAAACGAGCCGGGGGAGGGGGATCTGGTTGGGGCAAGCGCGGGGAAAGGAGTACAGGCCGGGAGGGGCCGCAAATTCGGTATTAAATAAGGGGCGAGCCGAGGGGGGGGAGGCCTAGTTTTCTAGTTCGGGGGGATAAAGTGTGTGCCAGTTGGGGAAGAAGGATGGGCGCGAGAAAGGCCAAATTGTGGAATCTGATGTAAAGGCCTGTGGGGGGGAATAGAATTAGAAGAAAATTACATCCGGAGGCCATAGACGAGCGTTCGAATCTAACGGAAGAGGGGAAAGAGGGGTGTCACAGGCAGAAGAGTCAGGGCTAGGCGATTCACAACCGGGCTGCAATTGGTTGCGCTCCATTGGACTAAAAAGGAGAAAAGACGCGTTTGGGACAGAGTGGGGGGACAGGGGAACAAGGAGGGAAAAGGGGGGTATAGTCGCCTGCAACCTAAAAGGAGGAATGAACAAGAGGAAGGGGGGAACTTCGAAAAAAGGGGGGTATTCGGGAATCGAGGGGAAGGAAGGGGGTCAAGAACGAACAGGGAGTAAATGATAGGAAAAGACCCCAGGTGTCCCCGAGACCAAATTGCTTTTTCACGGGGAAGACAGTTCGGGGGTTGGGTAAAAGGGGGGGGGGAAGGCTAAAAGGGAATCCGGGGGGCTGTCAACATCGGCAAGGAGGGTATTACCAAGGGCAGCAACCGAGATTTATGCAGATTCAAGGAGAAAGGCTGGGGACGAAGACGGGGTGCGAGGAAACTTCATTAGGACGGAAAAAAGGGAAGAGGTATTGGGGAGGAGCTCTGAAAGAAGTTGGGGCTGGGAGTTACGGACGGATGGGGAAAGGGTCAAATGCAACTCGGAAGAAGGAGGGTCGTCTTTTTCACTGACTGCGAGACGAAAGGTATATTCAACTAGGAGGGGGGGTGTACGGAAGGACGAGAGGAGTGATAATTAAGAAAGAGAGTCTTCTCCGGCAGGTCTGAAGACATAGAAGGATGGAGGATGGGGTGGCAAAGAAAAAAGAAAAGTACTGGAACAGTTGAGCGGCAGAGGGAAAATTGTTTATCCAAGCGAGATAGGGGGGAGAAGAAGCTCCCAAAACAAGTTCGAGGGAAGAGGAGGGAGGGGGATAAAAGAAAACAAGGCCATAAGAAATACTCCTTACGGCCTGTGCGGTAGAGTGGGCTTGGGGTGCCAAACCAGCCGGGCCACTAAGGTCATGGAGAACGGCGAAAGAGGACTATGAAGAGACTCCACCTTAAAGGGGAAGAGGATGGAAAAGGGAAGAAAAGAATGCACTCAAAACACTGGGATTGAGGGGAAACGGGGACAGGTGGGGGTGAACGTTACGAGAAAAATCAGATGAAAGTTGTTGAAAAAAAAAAGGTTGAAGCTGGTTTTCTTCTTCTGAAGGCGAAGAATGAACACATGAAATCTGCGAAACTACAATATGGCTATCAAAAGAAAAACCACCAAAAACACCCAAAGGGGGGGGATGGAAGGTAATCGGTTCAGAGGGGGGGGAAAAATGCATGGGGTAAAGGGGGTGAAGAAAAGAGGGTGCGGAAAACAGTTTCATTTCGCGCAAGAGACATTGCCAAAGCGGGAGGAAGAGTGCGGTCAAGGAACCAGTCTTTTTTTTAGTTAAGGGGGATATTGCACAGAGCGAATAAAAGATGAAAAAGCAAATGGACGGATAGAAAAAGGGTAGCATTAGGGGAATTGTGCCCCTACTGGTTGGTGACGGGGTACTAAAAAAGCATACTGAGGAGGAGTGGAAAACGAGAAAAGCTGAAGCAATTGCCCATTAACTAAGGAGCCATATCAAACGGAGAAAGGATGGACTTTCCCAAAGTAAAAGAAGGATGTATAGCACCCGAGTCGGAGGGGGGAAATGAGCATGGTAATTTTGGAAAAAGCCACAAGTGTCAAGACTTCTTGGGGGGGGAAGGAATGATTTAAAGGGTGTGGGGGGGGGGACAGGGAAGCGCCAGGAAGGGGAAGGGGACAATGGTTGGCGTACCATAAAAAAAAAACCGTGGAAGTGTGAAAAAAGAGCCGCTGAGAGGGGGTGTTGTTTAGGAAGAAACCAAGGGGGGGAGAGCTCTTTGCAAAGAGGAGAACTCTTGGTATCCCAGGTAAAAGAGGGGTTGATAACAGTACTGATGACAACCTGGGGGGGTTTGGATGGGGAGGGGCCGATTGGGGGGGGAAGAAAAGAGCTTTATTCTGAAAGGAAAAGAGATTTGGGGTAAAGAGGGGGGGGGAAAAACCTGGGACCAGGGGGGGAAATAAGTGTGTTGCAGGGGGTTCGGCAAAACTCAAACCCAAACAGAACAAGACCTTAAACAGGAACAAGGTTGAAAAAAACCAGGGCCCTTAGGGGGATGGTTAATTCCGAAGGTTTATCGGGGAACAAAGGTACCAAAGGAAAGTGATCGGAAACATAATATCTTAATCTGAAGACTGAAGCGACTCACAAGGAATCCCCTCTTCGAGGCATCGAGAAAAAAACCACGGAATGTGCCGCGTTGGAACAGGGGAAACAGGGAGTGTGGGGCGACGATACGCTTATCGTCGACTTGCCAGGGAGACGCCTGTCGGCAACCATTCGCTTGGGAAAAAAAAAAAGGGGAACAAACAAAGGAAGGAGAAAAAATCAAGCGAAAGGATCCCCCACCACTTACAGAAAAAAGGGAAAATACAGAACAAGGGGGGTGTTCAAAAATGGGGGGTACCAGGGATTCAAGGGGGGAAGAAAATGGACCAATTTAGGAGAGGGGAGGGAAAAGGTCAGACTCAAGGAGGGTGTCGAGGAAAGGGAAACAAAAGAAATTCATGGGGCCAACTGGGGGGCACAAAAAACTTGGGGAGGAAGACACCAGAGAAGACTTGCAGGGGGGGGGGGGAGAAGAAGTGTCCTTGTAATGAATGAACCTTTGGGTCAAAACCAAGTGGGGAAAAAGAAGGGGGGCCATCGCTGTATTTGGGAAGAAACATATTGCCAGAGGTTCGGGAAAAAAAGGGAAGGGAAAAGGGGGATAACAGTAGGAAGTTCGAGGGCATGTGTGGAGTGGGGGCGTAAACTGGGGGGAACAGACCAAGGGTGATGAAAAGGAGGGCTGTGGGGTCAATAGGAAAGTGAAAAAAGCAATGTTAAAAAAGAGGGTAACCCACGCTGGTTTGGGCTGAGGAAAAAAAAAAAGAGAGAAAAACAACAACACGGAGACAAGAGCCGAGGGGGGGCAGAAAGAAAACCAAGGGATGAAAAAAAAGAAAGGAGCTTGCTGAGGGAAACGGTTTGAACGGATGGACAAAGCTCAAATATACACCCGAGGGGTGAGTGGGGGACACACCAAGTAACAGCCAACAGAAACAATTGAACGCGAATTTTGAACTACGGGGGTGGGCGAAGAAAAAAGTGAGGAAAGAAAGGGTGTTAGGTAACCAGCAGTCGAGGGGCAACCGAAGGGTCACGCCTCTAGCTTGTCAAATGGATGAAGGGGGGGAAACAATGTGTTGAGAAAAAAAAAATGGGGTCACAGAATAGGAAAGACCTGGGATTCTTCAGTTAAAAACTCAAGAATCTGATGCTGAGGGGAGAAGGTTGAAAGGGCCCCGGGGGGCCCGGGGGTCGGAAAGGACGGATCTGGGGGGGTTGAAAAAAAAACTAAAAAAGAAAAAGGGAAGGCAATATCAAATCTCTCCAGGGATCCCGGAGACTGAACTGGACAGACGAAAAAAACCAAAAAAACCAAGAATGCGGGGTTGGAAAAAGGCTGAGGAGGGGGGGCCTAGTGAAAGGTTCCTCAAGGAAAAAAATGAGGTGGGGGGAACCAGAAGAAAAGGCACACTGGGGGGGGAGGGCAAATGTGGCGGAGACCCTGGGGAAACAGAGATAAAGGAAAGAAGGCGTCAAAAAAATCAAAGAAAAGGAAATATTCAAAAAGGGGGTGTAGCTTGGCAAGGAGATGAAAGGGGATCCAACACGGAGGGAGGGATAGAATGTCTTCCGAGGACTCTGGGGAAGAAACATGTCGTGGTGGTCAAGGCGGCGCCCAAGTCCAAAGAAAGATTAAAGGTCTGGGAAAACCCTGGATGGGCACATTTTGGTCTCGGTGGTTTGGTGTGAGGAACCCATTAACCCCGGGACCAGGAACCCCACGGGTGACACAGTTTTCATAAACAGAGGTGAAATTATAACAACCATCATAGAACGGTTGGGGCGCCAATCAGGAATCAGTCAAACTCTAAAAACAGACCAAACACATTGGGTTTTAGACAAAACTGTGGACCTCGTTATGATCCAATCCATTAGAAATGCGTGGGGGGGACCTTCTAGTAGTCAAAAATCATTTGTGCGATCATGAAAAAAAACACAAGCTAATGGGGGGGGGGGGGGGGAGGAAAAAGTTGAAAGTGGTGAGTGGTCGGAGGGTACAGGAAAAAACGGTCCCTGGCAAGAGAGGGAATTGAAAACAAAGGAGGTGATCAGGCAAATAAGAAAAACTGCCGAAACTTGTGAAAAAAGACAGAGAAAGGGGGCGACCGTTCCAAGAGATTATATGCTCGTCGGGGTTCGAGGCGGAAAAAAGACAAGCGCGCAAGGAAGGAGGGAGAGGGAGGAGGAAGGCATGGAAAGGACTTGATAATTCGTGACAAGAAAACTCCTCCTAAGTATGCATCTTGGAGGAAAACTACCTAAGAAAACTCGCATGTGGAAAAATACAAAAAGGCTACTTTGTTGGGTCGAGAAACTGTCTGGAAAGGGAAGTTTATTCTGGATATGGACCAGGAAAGGAACGAAAACAAAGACTTGGAAAAAAGAAAAGAAGGAGGAACTGGAAATGAAGCTGGACGCGCAAGAGGGACACGAATAACACATCAACGACCAATGTACCATATCTCCAGGGGGCTACACCCCGAGGAATATTGCTAAGAGAAAAGGAGACAGGGTGGAGTGAAGGAACAAGAGAAGGGTGGCGAGCAGGGTGAATATGATGAGAAAGGACCTAAGAAGAGATCAGCAAATTGAACATTGAAACAAGGGACGAAGAGGGGGAGACTTTCGTACGCTTTATGGGAACGCCCAATCACAACATCAAATGGGGAGGGGAAAAATCCAAGGAGGGCCTGAAGCGGGAGTGAATGCCTAGTGGCGAAGAAACAGCGGGTGTATTTCTAGGAGGATGCAAGGAGAAAAATGAAACTGTGCCATTGAAGTGCGGGAGAAAAAAAAAAAGCAAGTCAAAAGGACAGAAGAGGATGATAGTATTCTCGTTGGAAAGCGGGCCGCGAAAAAAAAACTCTCAAAGAGACGGGGGGGGGAGCACTGTTGATAACTCCGTATACCGAAGAGAACGAAAAGGGGGTCAAAAGGAACATGTTCAAAAGAGAAGCCGGTGTAACTCATAAGAGATAGGAGCTGAAAAAAAAACCCGAAAGAAGGTCGTGCAAGAGTGCAGAAAGAGTGGTAGGGAAGGAAGGAATGTGGGGGGGGAGGGGGTGGGGGAAAGGGGGTAGAAAGGTGGGGTTATGTAGATTAAGGCATGAGATGGGCGAGGGGGGTGTGGGGGGACAGGCGCGGGCAGCGGGGGAGGAATGTCAATAGGGAAAAAGCACGCGCTTGCGAGATCAAGAAAAAATCACTCCACCCCCGCGAGAATATCAAGGGAGCGTCAAAAGGCTCTGTAAAAAAGACCTCGAGTCGCCGAGAATTCGAAGCCTGTCCAGAGAAACACGTCAACGCACCAAAAAAATATTCAAACGAGCCTAATACAGACTCAGGGAGGAGAGTACTCCTGGAAAAAGTCCTATATCAGAAACCCGAAGATATACAGCAGGGGAAAGAATCAAGCAGACTGCATCAGCTCGTGCGGGGAAGGGGAAAATGTTACTAGTAAAACAAACAACACACAAAGGACCTCGTATCAGCTTCCCCACTTGACAAAAAAAAAGGGAAAGAAAAAATCATCAAAAAGCAATGGGGGGCTCGGACAACTTGGGGGGTGTGTTACCTGGGGAGGTGGCGTCAATTCGGTGCGCGGATGGAAAAAATCCTGCCCTCAGGCCCGCTGAAAAAAAGATAAAGACTTAAAAAAGGGAGTTGTTGCACGTAGAGAGGCGGGGAGGGGCATGGAGGAGAAAAAAGAAAAAAGATACTCCAGAACAGCCTGGGAAAAAACAACGAGTCCATGGGAAAAGAGGAAAGGCATTCAAGCGCGCACTGGGAGAAACGAGCGAATGAAAAGGGCAAATGCAGAGGCAAAGGACCGCGGGTGACAGATGCAGATCGAGAACGCAGGAAAAAGATGTCCAACCACAACAAAGCAGATTTCTCAAGGTCTGTTTCGAAGGAAGAAGACCCACAGGGCAGGAAAGAAAATAAAAAGAGAGGGACAGATCACGTCAAAGAAGTACACTAATTCCCTCAAATAGGCAGGGGAATCCAAAAAACTATCAAGCCTCGAAAGGGAATAAGCACTTTAGCAGCCGGAAGGAGAGAGACCAAAACTAGCCTAAAGGGAGAGAATTGCCCCTAGCTATGTAGCGGAGGACGCTGAACTCTTGACAAAGAGACAACAGAGTCAGATAGGGAGTTGTCCATGTACACTGACTGGCGGGATGTCACCTCTAAAGGGGAAGTCAGGAGAATTAAAAGCGTGGGAGAAGGACCGAAATAACGGAGGAAGGAAGGGAGACAAAGCCAGTGGGCCAAGTCAATTAATCCGACCCGAAAAACAGAAAGACGGTGCTGGCCGGGGGGCAGGAAAACTAAGATCGGCAAAAAGCTCCTCAGAATCACAAACTGCCTTGAAGAAAAAAAACGCGTGACGGGGGAGGCCGCCCTTCGGGAAACAAAAAAGGGACTCTTGAAGGTAAGACCCATATTTCGGGAAATGCTGACCTAAACGCTTCACGTCCGGAACAAAGGGTAGCAAAATTCGCTTTTGGGAAGGCGGGGGAGAGGCGGCTGATGAGTGGGGGAAAGCTATCGTAAAGGACTAAGAGGAAAGAAAGCGGGAAAAACCTATCAAAAAACTGATTAAGTGACAATCTCAAAAGGAAGGGAAAGAAAAATGGACCTTTGGAGGAAAAAAAGCGACATAGAAAAAAGCAACAACTGATAGGAAAAAAAAAAGAGAGTCCGGATTTTTCGAAACCGGGTCAGGTAACATGAGGAGGAGTGAAAGCGATCCTTCAGAGAGGGGAGCAAAATCGATATCGGGCAAAAAGCGAGGCCAAAGAAAGAACGATCGTCCCGACGGTCACCAAAACGAGCCAAGGTGCTCAATGGGGTGAATCGGACGGGAGACAGGGGATGCAAAAATTCCATAAAGGGCTCAGAAAGCGGGAAAAACAGTGCTGGGAAGAAAAAAAACTTAACGGAAGTGGCACTTGCGGGGAAATGAGGAAAGAAGGTGGAGGGACATCAGAAAGATCAGGGAAGGAAAGTCTCATTTAAGGGGGCCAATGCTTGTCGAAATCTTAAGGAAGAAAGGGGAAGCATCGCCGGGATAAAAAGAGAATCAAAGCCTTCAGGGGCGTCATTAAAAATAGGGTAGAACTACCTCCATGCCGGAATGGAGGAAATAAAATGCAAAGGGAAGGGGCGAATTTAAGAGGTGTAAGAAAAGCGTGAAAAGACCGAGCGACTGGGGGAGGGGGGTTGTTCCTGACGAAAGGGTACAAAAAACACTCTGTTTTCTGAGACGTGATTAAAAGGAGGGGGGGAACAAGAGGCTTCGGAAAATTTCAGTAAGAAAGGAGCCGCAGGGAGACGGGGGGGGGGGATTGGCATAATTGCTATGTTTAAGACGGGACGAGGGAATGAATGGGGAGGAGCGAGAAACCAAATTGGAAGGATGTTAAGCCTGTGGGGGAACCTGACCTGAGCGAAAAGATTGAGAAAGAAATCAGAAGGAACGATTCTTTCCGGAGAGCGGGGGAAAAAAGGGGGAACGTAAGAAGAATGCATCGAAGGAAAATTCGAAAAAATTTCTGCCAGGGTGGGGGGCGAGATTTAATTCCGGAGCCAGTAAGGGGGGTTACAAGGGAAAGAGGGGGTTTCAAGTGGACAGCTGGCGGGAGAATTAGATGCAAAGTCCGCGAAAAACAAGGACCCAAAAGAATAACTACGAGAGGAAGGGCTGGTGGGAAGGATGCCATAGAGGGGGGGGGGGGGGATAATTGTCGTCGACAGATGCGAAGCCGAAGAAAGAGAACAAAGGGTCCGGTCCAAAGGTGCTTTTTAAAAGTTAGTTTCCGGTTCAAACGCGGGGTTGCCCATTAGAAAAGCTGTGTTGGTAAACACAGGAAAAGAGGTTTCGTAAACTGAAAAGTCACCACGAGCTTAAAAAGATGGGGGGAGTGAAAATGAAAGTCTCTAAGGGTCTGGGTGGCGAGGATTAGGGGAACAGGGGGATAATAGTATCCCGCAAAATAGGTCAAAATTACACGGAGGGATTCAGGTCTTATGTCGGGAACGGGGGGAGGGGGAGCATGGATTTAGGAATTCAGACGTACACGCAAACGTAGGAGGCGTGTCATTTCTCTCTCAAAGGGGGCCGAGAGGGAATGGAAACTCGGAGGGGGGGAATGGAAAGATTCTGCGTGGAGAGACAGGAAAGCGGGGCGCTTCTCCTGGAGGGGCTAATGAATGTTATTCGGGTGAACTGGCTGGCAAGCGCGAGCGAATTAGACAACCGGTGAAAGACTGGGAAATAAAATTTCATGTCAGAGGGGGGTTCTCTCTATTCTAAAAGGAAAAAAAACGCAAGCGAGGAGCTGCGGCTATGAGACGGGGATTTTATGCGCGGAAATAGGTACATACTAATAAAAATCAAAAACCTGAGAAGAATGCAATGAAGGGTTCGGGGTTGTGTGTGAAAAAATCCACCCGAAGGGGCCCTTTACAACTGGGAAAAGGAGACTGAGCAGGACGGGGAGACTAAAACCACGAAAACTATGAAAGGAGAGAAGGGTAATAAAAAGTAGAATGATGCACGGGGGAGAGGGGTCTTGCCGGGGGACAGGGGGGGACAAAGTTTACCGAAGACGCAACTGGAGGGGTTCAAGGGTTGTACGGTGCCTGTAGGGAAAAACTTCTTCGGAAGAAGGACAGCGGAGGGCAAAAAGAGGGGAAGCGAAATCTTGTTGCACTCCTCAAAAAAAAGGAAAAACAATTGGGATGTGGAGAGAAGGTGACATCCAAGGGGGAAAAAAGGGGGGGAGATATTTATAAGGGGGGAGAATAAGTGAGGGGGGGGAAGGTAAGTTTAAGGGGCTCTCAGCTGGGAACACGTTTGAGTCGCTGGCTGGTGGGCTTCCCCCGGGAGTGTTTCGACTGTAACGAGGTCCCTAGCCTAAGAACAGCTGAAACACCGCAAACATGTCAAGGAAGAAACACAGGGAGCAGTAGGTATGGAGAAGTGATAGGGGGTGTCGGAGGGGCGGGTTGGGATAAACAGCAGGCATCTTTTTTGAGCGTAGATGTACGAGAGAGGGAAACAGTTTCCACATGCTCATGCTCCAGAAAAATACAACAGGATGGAGGCTGAAGGGAAGGGGAAGCCCGTCTCTGCAGGAGAAGGAGATGAACATATCTGGTAAAGGCGTTTAGAAACAGGAGATTGTTGAAGGGAAAAAAAAGGGTCGGTGACGGTGCGGGGGGGGAGAATGGATGGGGGGGTTGTTGGAAAATACAAGACACATTCAGGGAAGTTACAGGTTGTCAAGCGGAAGACCCCCCAGCACCAACTTGTTATTTAAACAAAGGTCTAGATGAGTGGGGGGGGGGGGGTTTTCCATGAGAAAACAGTAGGGGGCGAAGGGGGGGGGGGGAAAAACTCTAGCGATCCCCTTCAAGATGGGGGCTCACAAGTCCTGAGAACATGGTTTGGGGGGATTGGGGAAGCGATGTAGGAAATGAAGAGGAGTATTGGCCAGGGGGGTAAGGGGAGGGTGGTGAAGGCGCCTCGTGTGAAAACACAGTGGTACCCATGGGGTCCGACATTTGTGTCAAGGGTCGGAACTACACACCATAACATAACAAGCAAGAAGTGACTAAGCACGGTTACCCAGATCAGGACGGAAGAGGGGAAGACTGTGTGTGGAAGAGACCATCCCATCGGGAAAAGCGCTAAACTAAGGCCGCGAAAAAAGCACCCTCCCAGAAAAAAAGTAGAAAATACAAATTACTATCTTCTAGGCCCATCGAAAACCCTAAGGTGGAAAGTGGAACAGGGTTAGGGGAGGCGCTATAGACCCCCTCGGGGAACAACCTGTCTCAGACACAAGGGCGGACCAGTGGGACCCTTTATGGTTCACAGAAAAAAAATCAAAGAACATCCTCGAAGACGTCCCACAAAATCAAAACCTCTGCCACAAGCGAGACTAAGTTTGGGGGTGGGCGGAGGTGGGTGTCCAAGGGCTTCACGGAATCACGGAGAACTGGATGAAGAGTGAATTCACTTTCCCCGTTGGAGAGTGGGGTCAGATGGGTAATCAATACACAGACCTTCAAAGGTGGCCATCAAGGGCCAAAACCGGAGAAAACCTTCCTCAAGCAGCAATGGGCATGAGGTGGGGTGAAAAGAGAACGAAGGCCTTGGGAGAAGGTCAAAAGGTGGGGTTGGGAGAAACAAACAGGGGGACGACATTAACCAAAAAAGCGGGGGATTTGAGAACAATAGGGGGGGGCAAAAGAGGTGGGTACCAGACCAGTCGAATCCCATGGAATGGGGCCACAAGGAAGAAGGCAAATCTATCAATGTTGAGCGTTTTCCCCTTGTTTGTTCCCAATACCAGGAGATGAAAAGCGGGGGGGGGTCAAAGAAAAAAAGGGCAAAGTTTACCCGAAAAATCACAGGAAAGTGTGGGTGCTAAAACCGCAGGGGGGACTGAGGGAAACCCAAAAGAACGCAACAACAACAAAGGGGGGGAGGAAAGGAGAAGCGGGGGCAGAAGCCCACCATCAGTTTTGGCAAAAGGAGTAGTTGCTTAGGGAAAAAACTTGAGGTTGGGAAAAGTGGTGTTGGGGGGGGTGGTTGGGTGGGGTGGGGTGGTTGTGGTTGGCGGTGGGGTTGGTTGGGGGGGGGTTGGTGTTGGGGGGGGGGGGGGGGGGGGGGGGGGGTTTGTTGGGTTTTGGGTGTGGGGGGGGGGTGGAGGGGTTGATGGGGGGTGGGGGGTGGGGGTTGATTGGTTTGGGTGTGGGGGTTTTGGGGGGTGTTGGGTGGTGAGAGTTGAGAGGTTGGGGGTTGTGAGGGGGGGGGGGTTTGTTGATTGTGGTGGGGGGAGTTGAGTTCTTGGGGTGGGGTGTGTTTGTTTGGGGGGTGTTGGTTAGGTTTGACGGAGTGTGGTCTGGGAGAAGAGGGGGGGGGGCGGGGGGTTGTTTGGGGACCCCGTTGTGCGGATGTGGTTGGGGGCGGGGGGGGGGGGCTGAGAGGGGGGGGGGGGTGGATTCGGGTTGGGTGTTTGGGTTTGTCGGAGTGTGGGGGTGGTGGGGGTTGTGGGGGGGGTTGGGTGGCGGTGGGTGGTTGGGTAGGGGGGGGGAGGGGGGTGTGGTTGCTAGATGGGGGGGTTTGTGGGTTTGGCTTTCCAGGGGGTGGTTGGTGTGGGGGGTTGTGGCTCTGGGAAGAGATTGTGTTGGGTTGGGAGGGGTGGGTGACGGGTTGTGGGTGTTTTCAAATGGGTGAAGTGGTAGGTAGTGAATTTTGAAGAGTTGGGGTTTTTTGGTTTTTGCTGGGGTGGGGTTGGGGGTTATGTGTTGTTGTGGGTTTTGAGGGGGGAGGGTTGGAGTGGGGGGGGGGGGGGGTGGGGGGGGGTGGTTTGTCGGGGGGGGGGGGTGGTGGGTTTGGGGTTGTGTGTTGGGGGGTCCCGTTGGAGTGGGTTTTACACCTCAGTCGTAAGACAATATGGGTAAGGTGTTCACACCCCGGCCCCCAAACACGCCAAAAATTCCTCGACTGGCCGAAACTGTGGGGGGGCGGCCCGGAAGCGAAACCGGGTTCGGGGACAAGCCCACTCGATGGGAAAAAAACGCATTGTCTCAAATGTCAAGCCGCGGTGGGCAATGGGGGGGGGGGATGTTTAAAAACCGTTGGGAGAAAAAAGAAATGGGGTCCTGAACATCTTGCCAATGCCCTAGGGGCTGAGAACAAAAAATCCACGGCTAGGAGTCTGCTAAAGTTGCTTAATCATAAACAAAGGGGTTGTTCAATTAGGCCGGCCAGGGGAAGTTCTGTGTGGAAAGAAAGCAGAGAAAAATGAAAAAAGTCTTAAGAATAAGGAAAGAAAAAAGGGGGCAAGAAATAAATAAAGGGATACAATGGGAATAACGGGTCACACGACTCGACCAACACAACCCACCTTAGAGAGAGGGGAAGGATCTTTTTGTAGACTAGGGAAGGAGGTCGAAGCCTGGTATTGTATTGACCACTCAGAAGCCAGAATGGAGTTCCTGACGGGAGGGAAACCTTTGACACGAGCGAGAAAGTACGGGTAAACCTCAGCCCCACGGGTCAAAAGGGACCACTGAGTTTTGGGAAGGTGTAAAGTAAAATCGGAAAGCACGTACAAAACGGGCTTCTTGCTAAGCGAAGCCTCAACACTATCCATACCTGAATGGGAGATGCAATAGGAGAAAACCCCCATCCAAAAGAAGGGCAGAAACCGGTTGAAAACCCAGTTTGGGGGGAAAGGTGGGCTCGGGTTGTCTGGGGTGAGTTTTCCAGTGGAAAAGAAAAACTGTAACAAGTAACCAAGGGGGAACAGGTTTGGAAAAACATGGGTACGTGTAAACATAAAGAAATTTAAAGACTAATCCATGTCAGTCAACGCGAAGTGACAAGAAAAACCAAATTTGGTATCCAGCGTGGAGAAAACATAAAGGGAAAATGGATAAAGCATGCGAAGGGCAACCTGTGAGGGCAATGAAAACCATGGGGGGACTAAAAGAAGAAAAAAAAAACAAGCGGGCGAAGGATGTGGCTCACATGATGGAGTGGGCTGTCTCTGGGGGCTCCACGGAACCCTGACAACACTTACTGGACCTGCGAGGATCTACCCAAACACACGCAAAAGGGAAAGCAGCAGCCTCACCATAGGACATCACTGTTGGGAACTAACAAAAGGATAGCTGGGGGCAAATAAGAGCTAAGATGGCGAGGAAAAAAAAGCGACAAGGCAACTCAACACCTAAGGGAGAATGTGACTGGTTCAAGGGGGGTCTGAGCTCGTGAATCCAAGCTAAGTGGCACCAAGGGGTGAAATTGAGGGGTGGTGGTAGCGAATAACGACTAAAATCGAAGTAAAATGGGCAGAAGAGGGGCGGGGAAATGGGTTGTGGTGCCTGAAAACGGGACACGGGCTGGGAAGGAAGCAGTCTTCCGGCTGGGAAAAAACTTATGAACAGTCACCCACACGAAAAATGGGGGGAAAAAAGACACCGCAGGCCGAAACGGGGGCAATGAAGAGGAAACCGACCCTGGAAAGAAATCCTCCCGAAAAAGGATTCCCAAATGTTCCAAGAGAAGCCATGGTTACCCCCTTTGAGTATAGAGGACTTGAAAGCATCAAAAGAGGGGTTGGGATGTGAGACAATAACAAAGTCGGGGGCAGATCAGTATGGGGGGGCGAAGTAGAGAGAAAAGCAAACTCATGAAATACGCAACAGGGAAAAAAGAAACACGGACTACAAGTGCGCAAATCGATACCTGTTCGGTACCAAAAGGTCCAACCTCAAGAAAAAGTGAGCATGAGAGGGACTGCCAAGAAGGCCGCTTAAAGGCTGGAGGGATAAGAAAAACAGTTCGAATTCAAGAAGGGAAAGTTGAAACGGACAAAAATCCCGGAAAAGCACTCATGCAATCGGGAAGAGAGGAGCATCGTATGTGCAATCGGGAAAAAAAAAAATATACGAGACACTCTCGGGGGGTCGCCGGGTTAGGCATCGAGTCAAACCTAGGGAGGGGGCGAGGGGATTACAATGGGGGCAAGGGAAAAGCCGCAAGTCCATGCACGGAAAATAAACGCTTGAAAACCCAAAAAGGAAGCAGCTATGAAAAAGGAAATCAAAGC
>Ga0179593_1374407_pt1 | contig 30636 bp, 49 predicted proteins | sample CZODoug2_1_08_16_FD_185931 | JGI IMG/M metagenome (GOLD analysis project Ga0179593, IMG submission 185931) | Vadose zone soil fungal communities from Angelo Coast Range Reserve, California, USA - CZODoug2_1_08_16fungal (PacBio error correction) | ecosystem: Environmental > Terrestrial > Soil >...
AAAAGGAAGGGGAAGAGAGTCATTGAAGAGCGAAAGCAAAAAGCGAATCAATAAGGTGGGGGAGGGGGGGGTTATTGGTAAAAAGGGTGAGAGATACGTAAACGTAAGGAACAACGAATTGTTGAAAATGGGGGGAAAAGGGGGATGGGTGGCTTGGGGGAAAAGGGATTGCGTAACCACGGTGGGGGGGGGGGGGGGGGGTGGGGGGGGACAAGAAATTCCGGCAAAGGGGGGGCTGAAGAAAAAGAAGGCCACGTCGGGAAGATCTAAAAAAGAAAAAATCTACACGGAGTGAAGAAGGGTGAGTGAAGGGCGGAAATGGAGGTTCGCGAAATTAACCGCCAGCGAGGAAAAGGAACTAACTTGGGGGCCCGGAGAAAGGGATAAGCGCAGATGGAGGAGACGGGAGGATGGGAAACGGCAAAACATTTATTGGGGGGGAGAACAGGCTAACCACCGTCAGGGGGACAGAAAAGGTTCGACACACCGACCAGGTGCATAAGAACACCATAAAAAAAAGACAAGCTCAATCCTTCATTGTCCAGTGGAATCACAGGCCGCAGGGGAAGGGGGGGGGGGTAAAAAAAAAAAAATGCCCGGAACTGGGAACCCCACAGGGAGAGCAGAAAAAAAAAACAAAGCTCGCATCTCAGTCTCGGAACGAAAAAAAAAAAAAAAAAAAAAAAAAAAAAAAAAAAAAAAAAAAAAAAAAAAAAAAAAAAAAAAAAAAAAAAAAAACCGCCGAACCCCGAATAATTCAGTGGGTACAAAAGGACGGGGTACAGACTGGGGGGGGTACAATCTGGAACCCACAAAAATACAGAAACGGAAGGGGTAAACCATAATAAACTAAAAGCGTTCAAACGCAAACGATTAACTGGAGGGAAATCACACAAACGAAAAAAAAGTGGGGGCAAGGACGACGAGACGGAGGGAAAAGGTAAGGGAACGCAAGTGCATAAGTTAAGTAGTAAAAATGTTAAGGGAGACGAGGGAGCCACCAGGGGCCGTGGGCGACCCTCTCGGTGGGAAAGCCAAGAGAAAGTTCACTATAACGGGGGGGAACTGCACATTTGAACGTACTTCCCAAAAATGAAATCAAAAGCCATAAATGGGGAAAAGGGTTTTTCACTCAAGAAGTAACATGACGGATCGATCAGATGGACAAAATCGAGGAGGGAAAGAAAAAAGCCTTGACGATTTAAAGAAATAAACAGTCTCCGGTATTACTAACAATTGGCCGTTCCCAAGTAAACAAATGAAGGAGGGGAAAAAAATCTAAACGGAAACAAAAAGAATAAGTTAACTCGAAAAAAAAAGACAAGAACTACTCAAATGAAAGGAAAATAAGAATGGGGGTTTCATCATGGAGTTCCGAAGAAAGGGCAATGTCGTTCTTTTGGAGAGAAAAAAGCCAAGCAGACGGAAGCTTTGTCAAGAAAGACAGAAGAGAGAATGAACACCTGCCGTAAAAACCAGAACTCGTAGCTGGCGTTTGCCCTCACCGGAAAGGTCCATAAAGTCCAGTGGGGGGGAGACGGCGTAAAAAAAGTTTGAAGAAAACCCCCGTGTCTTCTGATAGCTAAATCAGGGTGAAAAGAAGACCGCCCTTCATCAGGTCGGAAAAACAGAGAAAATTAACAAATTCAGAGGAAAGAGAAGCGGTTATCACAAAGCAGAAAAGGCCGAAAAACTAAGGGGGGGGGAGTCTCATAGACTGGGGGGGGCAACTTGAAAACTAGAAAAAAAGGGAACGACAACAGGGTAGAAGATTATCGGAAGAAAGAGAATAAAATAAGGAAAAACTTGCGGATGGGGGTAAAAAAAAAGTTGACAGGAACCGAGAGACTACTGGGGGAGGCGCAGGAACAAAAAAAAAAAAAAGAGAACAGGGGTGCTCGCGAAAGTTCACGACAGGACGGGACAGACAGGAGTGAACCCTATCTATGCCCACTACAAGGAAAACTCGCCTGGAAAAAAAAAGCGGTGTGAAAGTCGCGTAAAAAAAACGAATCGGTCAAACGGGGGGGGGGAGGGAATTGATTTTGGGAACGGGGATATTTGGGAAGTAGGGGAAAAACAACGTTTACTGTGAGGAGGGATCCCCAATGAGACGAAGAAACACTGACAGCCGAACAAGAAAAAAAAAGAGACAAGAAGGGTGTGATTTGGGAAAAGTCCATTTGCTAGAGGAACGAAAAGGTAGGCCAAGGTTGGTTCACAGCAGGCAAAGTTTGGGCAAAAACCATAACTAGTTGGGGGGGAAGAAAAAAGGTGCACTCAAGGATCTTAAGAAAAAAAAAGAGGAGATCACTGGGGAAGGGCAGCCGGACCACAGAGAGGGGGGGGTCAAATCAAAGTACACGAGGGACGGGTGGGTGGCTCCCACCCCTGCAGTGGGAAAAAAACAACCACGGGGTAAAAGGGGGGAACCGCGGATTATACTTAGATAACATAGAAAAGAAACCAAAAAAAACAAAAGGAAGAAGGTAGAAATATCTATCTAATAAAGGAAATCCCTCTTGTGTTTTTCCAAAAAGTGCATGGGGAAAACCAACCCAGAAGGGAAGGGGGGGGTGAGGACAAAATAAGAGGAGGGGAAAGCCGGAACAAAAGCTCTGTAAATAGCGTCGAAGCGTGCGGAAACCACGTTGCAAATCCTAACAAGGAGAGAGGTAAAAAAAACGTGCATGTGGGATGGGGACCTGGGGAAGAACATGTGGGATAAAAAAAAAGAGCTCGCAAAGAAAGGCAAAGCGCACATATGGTCACGAGACGGGGCCTTGTAAGACGCGAAAAAGGGTTGGGAAGGAGGAGAATGGACGTAACAACGACTAAACAGGACCCGCAGGTTACAAAAAAAGAAGAAAATGTCGTAATACCCAGCCTAGAAAACGCGATACCCTGGAGAGTTTGGAGGGAGGGGAAAAAGAAGGAAAAATAACTAGGCATTTTGGGAATAATCCATCAACAATGTCGGCCGACCTGAGGAAAAGACCGCAGATCAGAGGAAGGAAAAAAGACTCCATAGGGTACGGTTTAGAAGAAAAACAGGGACACACAATCCGCATTGTGGGGAAAAAGGGGAACGAGGTAAGGAAGAGGAAAGGGGACCATCGGGAGGAAGTGTTAAAAGTTGCCTTAGAGAAAAGGGGAATGAAAGGGCTATGGAAAAAAAGGAGAACAATTCGCATCTGGATAGGTTGGGGGAACGCTTCGACAGGAAGGAAAAGGAATGCGGCAGTTTCAACAAGAATTCAAAAAAGGAGAATCACAAAAGACGAGTGTTTGGAAAGAAAAGGGAAAAGAAGAGACAACACTAAGGGAGAAATGAGGGGGGAGCAAATCCAGGCAGAAGGGGAGGTGGGAGTGAAGGGCCGTTTGAGGAAGGGAAAACAACGATTGGGGGTGGGGGAAGGGGATAGGCCCAAAGGCTATCGGAAAACGAAAGACCGGGACTTTTTGCAGGTCAAGGCAGCCCGCAGCAACAGGAAAAGGGAGTTCAGCCATGGACGGAGTGTAAAACGAATGAAAGGGACGTAACAGAAATGGAAGGACACTATCAGCAGGGTCACAGAGGAAAAAAGGGGATGTACAAACTGGTTCACAAGGTTCAAAAACGGTACTTTAAAGAGGGGGGGGGAGAACTGGGAAATCTTAGAGAAAAGAAGTGGTCCGCCAATTCAGAGAGGATTAAATAGATACCTCTCCAGCAGACAATGTGGGGCTAGGGTAAGACAAGCCCGAAGCCCGAGGAGAAGGTGGGTGGACCCTGGAGAAAAAGAAGGGGGTACACAGAACAGTGCTCTTGGCAAGTGCCAGGGTAATGAACCACTAGCGTGTCAGAAAACCATAGCAGCGCGATTCTAAAGTTACAAGTGAAGGGAAGAACGCAGGAGAATGGAAAGGAAAGAAAATCAAGTCAAAAATTAATGAACCATCGACGGGGGGGCAACAAAAAAAAACGTAGGGCGTTTTGAACAAGACTTATGTGGCGGGTGTGGGGAAAACAACGGGGATGAATCGGGGTCCCAATTGTGGGAAAAGGATGCAACCTCTCGGAAAAGGAAGGTCCCGCTGGGGGGGGTTGGTGGAGGCTGCTAGGATAGAAGAGAGAGGAGAGACATGACTTTGAGAGGATCAAAACCAACCAGCAGCATGGGGGAGGAAAAAAAAAAAAAAGTGGGGGGGGGGGGGGGGCCAGGGAGACGGTTTATAATTGCGCCCACCTGGTTGGAGGATGGACAAGGGGGTTCCTGGGGGGGAGGGAAAAAAGAAAATGTTGGGCCCAAAGTCGCAAAGGCCATTCACTGGAAAACAAAAGAAAAAACGGGTCGCCGTCTTCTCCCAGAAAACCTAAAAAAGCCTTTCGTAGGGGGGAAGAAAGTCTGAAACTCAAGAAAATGCAAGGGGGGAAGAACGCAGGCCGTTCGAGAGGAACAAAGAAGCAAAAGCTCAAATGTCAAAGAAGGAAAAAATCAGGGGGATTGACCCGTGCAGCCGGGGCGGGAAGCAGGGGGAAGGCGAGTAGGAAGCAGAAGGTGTGTGACGCAAGGAAGAGAAAAAGTAGCAAAGCCACGGGGGGGAGGAAACCGCGCCAAATAACGACACAATTGGACAAAAGAAAAAAAGGAAAAAGCGTAACTTATATCAGGGAAAAAAAAGGGCTTACCACTCAACCTCTACTGTGAGATTCCTGGGCTCGGGGGAATCCTACCTTCTGAGAAGATAGAAAACAAAAAAAACGGAGGAGGAGGAAAAAAGAGCGAGAGAAGATAAGAAAGCCAGCGATGGTCAAAAAGAAGGAAAGAAAGGGGGGGATGGGGTTAAGAAACCCGGGGTTCCGCTCTACAGTAACGCCAAGAGGAGGAAAAGTTGTCGGAATGGTGGGGGAGGCGTTTGCCACGACAAAAGGGTTGGAGGTGGAGGGAGGAGGGCAATGAGACAAATTCTGTAACTCAACCGATCACGTCCCAAAAAAGAAAACCGGGCATGAGGAATCCGGATCTTGGAAGGGGAGGGGAAAAAAGATCGAGACACGGAAACGGAAGTCTCTAACGAAGAAAGGCAACCTTTTGTCACCTTCAAAAAGGGCTTATCACTCAGATTAAATGCTACGAAAAAGAATGTAGTGAGACACAGAGCCAGACGAAGAAAAGAAAATGGCAGTTTGTGCCAAAGGAAAGGCGACCCGCGTGAGGGGGCAAAAGGGGGGCTGGTTTCGACCAACCCCACCAAGTTGAAAGCACGCACAAGCAAACCTGCTCAAAAGGATTAGAAAGGCTTGAATCACTAAAAAAAAAGGGAGAAAGGGAGTGTTCCTATTAAAAGGGGGAACAGCCCTATAATAATCGGAAACCGCGTAAAAATACGCGAGAGAAGTGAGGCAAAGAAACCCCAAGGAGGGGAAAGGAAAGGGTACTAGCAGAGAAAAATCCCTTGGGGAGGGGAAAAAAAAGTGACCCCCGAGCATCCCACCGGCGGGTAAAAACACAGAAGAACCGCAATTTCAAAAAAAAGACACTGATTAAGGTTCGTGTAAAATCAAAAAGGAATGGTTTTGGCAAAAAGACAGAGAATCGATTGGATGGAACGTCCACAAATGTGACAAGGGAAGTGGGAGAGTAAATGTGGAAGTAAAAAAAAGCAAGGGGCCTGGAGGGGGGGGAGGGGAAAGACACTCTCCGGGGTAGCACGAACAGCGAAAAAGGACACGAGACAACGGGGGGGGGGGAGAACAATTAATGCTCGGAACAAAAATGGCAATCCTGGTCACGACGGGGGGTGGGGGGGCCGCCACTACTTAAAAGAACCTGACTTAGAGGGGTAGAATTTGGGCGAGTCAGGGAGAAGGTTCAGAAACAAACAAGGAGAGACTGAAATTGGTCCACTATCAACGAATCCAGGAAAAAAGGGGGAATGACCGATAAAAAACGGGGTGTACCGATGGTGTACATGGCCACCCAATAAAGACAGAGAAGAAACCCAGGTCATATAAAGGGGAAAAAAACGGGAACGAGGGTGAACTACGGCAAAAAGGAAATATCCTGTTCCCCGGGGGCAGGTCGCTGGGAACGATACAGCAACAAGGGAAGAGAAGGCCGAAGACAAAGGGGGGAAAAAGAAAAAAAACAAAAACAAAACCTGGAAAAAGCCAGGTCTTAACACACTGGCCGACGCCAAGACGTGAATGGCAGGGGACTCAAAAAAGGCGAAGACCTCAGTCGGGGGGGGGGATAAAAGGGGGGAGAAAAAAAAAAGGGGGGAAGTTATAGCTAAGCGGTTGGAGTCGCCCATCAAAGGGGTGGTAAGGGCGACGGGTTCGAAAAAGAACTAACTCATGACGCTTAGATGCAGAGACGTTGGAAGCCAGAGATCTCAAAGGTGCTACTTCCTTGGAGAAAGTAAAAAAAGAAAACTTTGAAACTCCGTCACAAAATTCGCATGGTTCAAACTGAAAAAAGAAAAAAGAACAAAAAGACAATAACCGGTGAAAAAAGGTTGCAAACAACTTTCCGGATGTGGTGTAGAGATTTCAAAAACAGGAGGAATAGGGGGGGGGGGGAGGCAATACATAGCAAGCCACTGGAAAACTGCGGGTTTTGGGATTCGCCACACTCCAGGGGAGAAAGAAGGGACTGAGGAAAAGAAACTACCTGGTAAGAGATGGGGAAGTCCTCTTGTTGCTGGTGAAAAGAAAAACCTGACAGTAAGGGGGGGACGGAGGAGGAAGGGTAGGTAACGGAAAAGGTGGGGGTATGGTACAAGAAAAGATTTGAAACTGGTTCGTAAGAGTCCAGGAGCGAATCAACAAGGTTTTGCAGGCGGGGAAAAGAAAGGCAGGCCGGCCAAATGGGGGGGGGTGTCGAGGTGGGGGAACTGGAGGTGGGAAAAAGAGTAACTGTAGAAAAAAAGGTGTCAGGACAAGGGGCAAGAAAGTCAATTCAAGTTGGGGTAAAAGGGGAGCTCGTGGTAGGAGGGTGCGCAATCGCCGATGGAAGGGAATCGCGGACGAGCGGGGGAACCTAAGGAAAAAAAAACGGCCCGCCAGCCAATCTTAGGAATAAGACAAAGACGGTCCGTTTGGGCGAAAAATGCAAGTGGGAAACAAACAGGGTTGGAACACCCAGATGTCTGGGTATTCCAGGGGAGGGGGGAGGAGAGAAAGAGAAAATCTCAAAAAAAAAAAAAAAGGGGAGAGGAAAGAGATAGAACGGAAAAAGCAGAGGGAAATCGGTGTTTTTAAAAAAGAAAACGGTGGACGCCCAACACGAAGGGAAAACTTGTGAGTGGTAACTTACGATGGAAGGGAAAGAAGGGACCAACACTCGAAAGTGGGGAGCAAAAAAAAATTCCAATCAGAGGGGGGGCACCCGGGGCAGTCAAAAAAGAATTGTGAAAAAACTTGAAAAGGATTAAAACAGGGGGACCGACATGTGTTGTAGGAAAAAGTTTACTACTTGAGAAAACAAGGGCAAAAAACAAAGAAAATGGTACGCGCCCGGCATGGGGGAACGCGCAAAAAGGGGTGTATCGCACATTCATGGACGTACATCGAAGAAAAAAAGGAAGGTACCCAACAGTGAAATGAAGGAACCATCCAATAAAAAAAAAAAGTACTGGTAATCTTTAGAAGAAGGCCACAAAGCACAGTCCAAGAGGCAGTAAGGCGAGACAGGAAAGGGAAAAAAGGGACCAGGGCCGCCTTAGGAAGAGAAGACGGAAAAAAAGCAGCTGAACTGAAAAAAAAAGAAGAAAAAAATCCGGAGGTGTCATAATCTGAGAAAAGAAGCGGGTGAATTTGCTAGAAGAAAAGGAATCATAAGAAATTAAAAGGGGAAAATCATAAAGGGGAAGGTTTTAAAGGTCTGGGGTATTAGAACCAGTCCGAGGGCTTACACAGAAGAAAAAAAAAAAAAAGAGCGCCATCACGAGTAGGTATGGTTCGCTAGACAGGGGAAACACTTATGAAAGCCGTTCACTTTCATAGACAAAACGAAAACACAGGGGTTTTGGAAAAAACAAAAATCCAGAGAAAAAAAAAAGAGAGAATGCCTTTTGGAGAACAAGCCATCTACTAGTGGGGAGTCGGCTGGGGTAGCCCTGGCCTCAGACAGGGGGGAGGGTCGGCCTCTGGAGGGGAGAAAGAAAACGCACACAATGGAAAAAACCAACAAAGGGGAAAAAGTAGCGACCTCTCACTAGGGGGAAGGATTGAACCTCTGCGGTTCAACGAGGGTTGGGCAGCCGAAAAGTACAAATAAAAGAGAGTCGCTGACTCTTCAAGGGGGGGGAGGGGAAAAAACGTCCAGAACGTAAAAGAAAAAATCTGAGGGGAACTCGATATTCAGGTTGTCGCCGGTGGCAAGAGCAGAAAAAATCAAGAGAAGGGATCAAGTTGAGTTCAAGAGGTATCGGCCTACCATGACAGCAGATTGGCCAGGGGGGGGGTTGTCCGGGGGGGCGGAAAAAGGTAAGTCACAGTGGACTCAGGGAGGAAGGAACGGACCACATCAGGTGTCGAAAGGAAAAGAACCATCCAAAAACGCTAAAGGATAAAAACAAACTCTACTAAAAAGAAAAAAGGCATCAAAAAGGGTGGAGTCAAACAAAGAAAGCGTACTGTATTAACAAAAAGGGCAAAAGGAACCATCCTTTGTGTAAAACAAGAGTGGTTTGGGAAAAAAGAGGGAAGGGAGGGTTTTAAAAACCACAAAAAAAGGGAGGGGTGTCCAGGAGGGTGGAAACAAGCGGATGCACACCTCTCAGGGAAAACGGAAGGTCTCCTCGGTGTTTTGGTAGAGTGAACAACCAGTCACGAGCAACACAAGAGAATGAAGACAGGGATTTCGCTCTGGACTAAAGGGGGAAAGAAACGTCCACAAGGAAAGAAGATCTCACGAATGAGGAAAGGGTGAAAAAACCGGGTGCTGATTACACGGGGGGGGGGGGAACAGTGTTGGTAGGAAAAAAAAAACTGGTGTGGGGAGCAAACCGCCCTTGTCCCGCAAGAACAATCTGAGGAAAAAAAAGAAAGAAAATTTCAGCGTCTGCCTCACAAACCCGGCTCCCCTCCATCATTCTCGCAGAAATCGCACAAGACGATCAGTAAAATCGGTTTGCAGGGGCAAAGGGAAGACAAGAAGAGAGCGTCGTTGAAAGGGGGGAAAGGGAAAAAGCTTGCCCATTTCCGCAAAGAAAGAAAGCAGACGGGTACCGTCAGCAGGTGAGGGGGGAAAAGAGGGAGATGAAACTTTCGAAAGCAGGGGGGGGACTGAAGAGACGCCCTTAACCCGCAAAGTGGGGAAGGAAAAAAACCCCGTCCCATAAAAAGAAACATTTGCGAGGCGTACGGAGAAAAAGGAAAAAGGTTAAGTACAAATCGTCACAAGAATACTGAAATGAAACTGGAGAGATCATAACTCTAGGAAGAAAAACAAAAAAAAAAAAACAACAACAAACGGAGGGGAAAGGGAAAAGAGAGAAAAGAAAGAGATGGATGATGATAAAACAAAAGCAAGTAAGAAAGTATGAAAGGGGAGGGAAGACCTTCGGTCACTGCTCGACGGGGGCCGCAGTGAGGTGCAAATGGTTTCTTAAGAGGAAGGGTTTTATGGATGTGGGGAAAATGGGACCACGGACCATGGGGGGAGGCAGAAATTCGGGACCAAAAAACTAACCGAAGAAAGAAAAGGAAACGGCTTTCCTCACAGAGCGGTCATTCCTTTAATCAGGGGAGGTTGACAAAGGCTGGCGTCGGGGGGTAATTAACAGCGAACAGAAAAAAAGTTACGGGAGGGGAAAGGGGTGACCGGCAAAAGATTTTGAGCAACGACAGATAGGACTCCTAGACTGATGCATGCGGCGCAGGGACAAAGAAAAAGGGGGCGTGTGAAGAAAAAGGGTGGGAGCGAAGAAAAAAGGCATTTAACAATCATGTTTCTTTTTTCAGCAAACAAAAAACAGTTCATCCCAAAAAACGTTAAGCAGATCTCCAAGGAAGGGAGACCGGCCTAAAGTGAGAGACCTGGCCAAATGAAAAAAAGGGAAAGCCGGAAGAAAAAAAAAAGAGCTAACAAGGCCGACTCAGTAAAATCAGGACTCTAGAAGAGACAAAAGAAACACCACAAAATGAATCAAAAAAAGAAGGTCCCAAGAGGTGAAGGCCTGTGTGGTAGGAGAAACTCATTGTGACCAAAGGAATTCATCAAAGAGGGAGCAAACCAGAAACGTACATCTGTGGAAAAAAACTCACGAAGTTACTACTTCGGGATCAAAATCCACTTTAAGTGGGTCAAAAGAAAGGGACGCTCGTAAGGGAAAAGGAGGGAAGGGAAACATTTTCAAACGACATTTTCTTCTTCTTTCTAATGTAGGGAGACTCGCGCCCGGGGGGGACAGAAAGGGGGGGCAAGGACACGCTTTGGGGGTGAAAGACAAAAAAACTAAAAAGGAAACGGAAAGAAATGGACCTGAAAACCCTTTATGCTCGACGGAAAAAAGAAAAAGGCCTGGTCACTGAGGATGGGTTCCCGGCACCGACCTCAAAAATTAAAAGGCAAAAAGGGCGCGTGAAAAAAACGATAGTTGGGGATTCGAATCCTCCCCATTTTTCCAATTTTTTTGCAAAAATATCGTCCCCCCGGGGTAACACCGTTCCGTGGGGGGAAAAAAAACTTCAGGGGGAAGTCGGGACACGATTTTGGACCACTAAAATCCCGTAATTTCACTGAAAAAAAAAAAAGGGGGTCAAAACACCTTTTTGGAAGGAAAAAAAAGTGTGGGGAACCTTGGGGAAAAAACATCAGGGACCCCCAAACAAATTGAAACAATCACAATCTAAACCGCAGGACCAATGCCCCCTGTTCCAATGGGAAAGGTTGAACGAACAAAAAAATGGAAGAGAAAACACGGGGAAAAGGAACAGCAAAAAAAATTATCAATCATATCCTGATAAAGGAAAACTGGGTTTTGGGAAAAAAAATTGTGTTTGAAAAAAACCAAAAAAAAAGCACCTGAAAAGGGAAAAAAAGGGCCCCCATTGCAAAAACCCCATTGGGGGGTTCCCACGGGGAACCAAACATTGCCCTAAAAAAGGAAATGGGGGGAAAAAAACGGGAAAAAAAAACCAACTCCAAAAGGGGTTCCCCCCCATGGTCTTTTTTCAAAAACAAAACAACACCACAAAAAACACCAGGGAAACCACTGGTACAAAAAAGAAAAAAAAAATCAAATAAAAAAGAACCACACCCTGTCAAAACCGAAAAAGGAAAACCCTAAGTTTTGGGGTTAGAACCCTTTTTTTTGTCCCCCTCCACCTGTGTCTTCCACCAACCCCCAGGGGGAAAACAACGCCCCCACCAAACATGGGGAAAGGAGAGAAAAGTGTCAATTTGGTTTGTTTGGGTCAGACCCAACCCCTTTGCTTAGAAGGTTTTTGAAAGAAAAACCCCGTGGTTTTGGGAGGGGTTTTGTGTTCCCTGGGGGTGGGTACAAAAGGGAGCGAAAGAAAGGAAGGTTGTGTAACCCTTCCCCTTTACCCTTTGTGGACGAAGGGTTTGGGGGTGGGTTTTTTCGTTTCCCCAAAGGACGAGGAAACCCCAGGAAAAACGAAAAAAAGGCAGAAACGATGTATATGGTACGCCCGGGGGGAAAAACAGTTTTGAATAGTGGGTACAGCAAAACCGAAGGAAATACGTGCCCACCCCCAGGGTCCCCCAAAGGCCAGAAAACAAAAAAAAAACCTTTCCAAACTGGAAGTTTCCACAAAACTCCCACAAAGACCCCAAACTTGTTAAAAAAAACCCACACCAAAAATTTGTTGGAGAAAAAGAAATTAAACCCAAGAGCCATCCCGGTATTTTTTGGTTTTTATTTGTCGAAAGTTTACCCTGGATAGGACTTCGTTCATCCCCTTTCGGAAGCCCCCACCCCATCTTTTTGTGCGTTTGTGCAGGCGGGATTAATTCTGGTAAGCGTGTGTTTTGGTTTTTTTTTTTTCCAGTTTTTGTTGTGTTTTCGGGTTCAATGAAAAAAAGGAGAAAAAGTCGCATACCTATGAAAAAAAAAACCGTTTTGTGGGAAAAACTTTTCTCTGAATGGGGGGGGGAATAAAGACTAAAACCTAAGGAACCACCCCTCCTTTTTTTTTAGGGAAGGGCCAAAGGCCCCCCCCCCCCCGCCCCATTCTGCCCACCCCCCCCCAAAAGCCCCAACAGGAAGGAGTGGGGTTTTTTTGTCCCACCCCGGAGGGACCCCTGCCCCCTGTAACGCAGGAATAAAAACCCCTCCATTCAGGGGCCCCACAAATTTGGAAAAACTGGGGAAAACGAAAAAGACCCAGGACCGCCCAGGGGGGAATTCCCCTGAGCAGGGGTGCACCCGCAACTGGGCCTTTGGGGGAAAAAAAGATTTCCCGCAGTGTGGTGCTGCAAACGCGAAAAAAAAACGACGCCCCCACTGAAAACCCCCTGTGGTGCTGTTGGGAAAATTGGACCCCCCCCAGGGGGGGCTGTCCTAAAGGCCAAAGTGGGTTAAAAGGCTAAAAAGGAAACAGGGTGGTTTTAAAATAAAAAAAATGTTTTTTTGGGGGTTAACACTCCAGCGGGGGGGGGGGGAAACGGTGTGGGGGGGTTGTCCGTGAACACTGTTTTTTGGGCTTCGGGGTCCACGTAGGTGAACCAAGGAAAAGCCCGGAAAAGGAAAACAAACAACCAAATAGGGAGGCCCCCCCCCCGGAAAGCCCAAAGCCCCCCAGAAACGTTCCCCCCCGGTTGACTGGGTCCCCACCCCCGACAACTTCGGGTGTTTTAAACGGGGATATTGGTGCATGGGTTTGTAAAAGTGGGGTTTTGTTGACGGAAAGACAAAAAGGGAAAATTGGGGGGAAAAAAAATTTTTTGAAAATGGTCCCCCAAAAAGGGGGTTTTGGAAAAATCCAGGAAAAAAAAAAAGGTTTTTTCCACAGCAATCGTTGTTGGGAGGAGGTGGCCAAGGGGTTTTGGGTTGGGGCCACACCCCCTGGAATCAAACCCGGTGGGGGAATCCGCCTCCCCCCTTCTCCCCTTCCTAAAAACTGGGGGAACAAAACGCAAAAAAGGTTTGGGACCGGCCAACACAAAAAAGGGGCCCAAACCCCAGCACCACCCAGTCGTAAGAAAATTGGGGAAAAACAGAACAAAAAGAAGGGAAAAGTCCCCCGGGTTTGGGCCACCGCCACAAAAAACCTTGGCCCACCAACCACCCCGTGGTGGGTGAAAAAAAGAACAAAAAAAACCCAAACTTGGCAAGCCGGGAATTTGGAAAACAAAATCACCAGTGTTGTAACAAAACACGAATTCCCCTACATGGAAACTTACAAAAGAAATTCTGAAATAAAAACGTACTCCCCCCCTCCCACCCAACCACACCAAAAAGGGAAGGGGGAAGAAGAAAAGAGAAAAAAGAAATAAATACTGGAACCGGAAAAGAAACCACCCCGTGAAGCGGGTTGGGGGGTTTTTTTGACCACAAAAAGAAGAACGGTCCCCCCAAAAAGGGGGGGGGGAAAGCGAACCCAACACAAGGAAAAAGGAAACCCCCCCAAAAAACCCATTTTTTTTTTTTTTTGGGTTTGAAAATTGAATTGTCCCTGGAAAACGGGGAAAAATGCTTCCCCAAAAAGGAACACCCCCCCCCCCGGGGCCAACAAAAACCTCCAAAGGTTAAAAAACAAGTGGGGTGGGTTTTTTTGAAGAAAAGCCACAGTCCGAGTAAGGTGCGGAACAAACCCCACGGGGGGGGGAAAATTCACCCGAAAAAACAAGAAAACCGGGGGTGGGCCAAAACAAAAGGGGGCATTTGAAATTTGGGAAAAAACTTTGGGGCCCGCAACCCCAGTCGTAGGTTGGGGGGTTTGTGTTAAGTCCAAGGGTGTTCCGGCCGTCGGGTCAAACAAAAGAGAACCCAATGCCAAAAGCCTGGCAAGGGTTGGTACGCCCCGGGAAATGACTTTTGGGGGGAGAATTTCCCCAAAACAAACCGGTGGTTTGTTTAATCAGGAAGTAACCCCCAAAATTGGGGGACCTAGGGGGGGTACCTAAAGGAAAAACAGTGGAAGACCCAACCCGCCCTTTGTATTGGACCCAACATTGAGGCAACAGTGGTCTACAAAGTAAAAAAAGGGAACCGACCACCACAGAGAAAAGCAAAAAACCCAAAAAAAGACAACCCAAAGCCCCCCCCTTTTTAACCCAACCGGGGGTAACCCCCGTTTTTTCGCCCAGGTGGAAGTGTCAGCAACCCACCAACCAAGGAAAAAATGAAAAAGAGGAAAGGGGGGCCAACTTGTGGTTTTGGTTAGGCGAGAAGCAGTTTCCCCAAAAGGTGAGAACACCCCCCCCAAAAAACCTGAAGGGAAGAGATTAAAGCCCCCAAAAAAAAACCGAACAAAAAAGAAAGACCAGCACCTGCAACAGGGGGCACCCGAAAAAAAAACCCCCAAAAGAATTAGGTGCAAGGGGATCCCGAAAAAAAAAATTGGGAAAGCCCAATAAAACATACAATCCCCCCCCCAAAAAGTTTGTGTTTGGGGGAAGGGTTTTGGGGGTAGACTAAAAAGGTAGGGAAAAAAAAGAGCAAAGAAAACCCTTGTAAAAGGTGGAAACAGGGTTAACTAAAAAAACATTTGAAAAGGGGGGAGTTGTCCCCCAATTTTTGGTGGTTACCTAACAATAACATTCGGTTCCAAAGGGGTTGAAGAAAGGGGGGGGGTTGCGCTGTTGCAAAAGTAAAAAGAAAGGCCTCATAAAGAAAAAAACGGATTCGGTTTCTTTGGTTGGGTTCTCGTGTTTCCCCACACCATAACCCCGAAGGGAAATAACCCTGGTGATTTGGGAAAAAAAGCCAAAAAAAAAGGTTTTGACCCAAAGAGGAACGCCAACTGGGAGACCCACACGGGAAAAACAAGGCAAAGGTTTTTTATCAACAAATTTTTTTTAAAAAACCGCCCCCAAAAAACCAAAAGAAAGAAAACCAACCCAACACGTGGAAGGAAGAGTTAAGGTCCGGTGGGGGAAAAAGGGACCCAAAGGCCCCCCCCAGGAGGTTAAAACCGTAGTGTGGGAGTTGGGGGGGGGTCGAAAAAACAACGTTTTGGGTGTGGAGAAAAAACACTGGGGCCCCAGCCAATGCGGGGGGGTCCGGCCGTGGCCCTTGTGGGAACCACCCCCCCTTTCCCCCCGGCAAAAAAAAAGACAACCCTTCCCCCCGCCCCTCCCCTGTGGGGAAAGCACACAAACTGGGTTGTCGGCCAACAAGACAAAACACTGACCCCGGACCAAGGGGAGGCCCCAAACCCATTGCCCCCGGGGTAGGTTACAAGGGGCGGTTTGGTTCAATTCCAAGAAAACCAAACTGACCCTCAAATAGGAAGGGGGGAAAGGGTTAACGAAATTTTTGGGGGGGGTGGGAAAAAAAGGGTGTTAATGGGGGGCTTGGTGAAAGTTAACCCAAACAAAAAGGGGTGGGTTTTCGTCCCAGAAAAACCTGTCGAAAGAGGGGGGAAAAAAAGTAAGGGGGGAAAAAAAGTGAAGTGCACTGTTGGGGTTGTTTGGTCCCGGCAAAAGGTCACTAACTGGCCCCACCCCGGAACCCCCAAAAGTGGGGGGGGGGAAAAAACTGCAAACGAAAAAGAAAAAAGCGGTCATGTTTGGGTAACCCTTTCCCCGTCCCCCCGGGCCCCCCGGGAAACAACAGACCGAAAAAGGTCAAAACCAGGAAGGGGAAAGGTTTTTTTTGCAACGGGGGAACAAGAACCCAAAAAAGAAGGGGGGGGGTTTTCCCAAGAGGGAAAAAAAAAGTTGTTTCATTCTTTGGGTGGTGGAAGTGGGGTTCACCGTGGTGACAAAAAACCAAAAAGGAAATCAGGGTTTGGGGGGTAGGAAAATATCCCCCGAAAAAAGCAAACCCGGAACTTGCCCCCAACCCGTAAAAAAAAAGTTCTCCCCCTTCCACAACTTAAAAAAAGGAAAGGGGGAACAGGTGCAAAGAAAACAAATGTGGGGGGCAATGGACAAAAACAGTCCCAAATCCTGACCTTAAGAAAAAAAAGGTCGGTTTTGTTGAAAAACAGACTCCTTTTTTTGGGTTGGGGGAAAACGGAAGTAATTCGGGGGTGGAAAAATTGTTGGTTTGGGGGGGTGGGAAACAGCTGTGAGGGTAGTTGTTTTTGTTTTGAATAAATGACAAAAAAAAAAAAGATGAAACGGGAGGGGGGGGGGCGGGGGTTCACCCAAGAAAAAAATTTTGGGTTAACCCCCCCAAAGTGGGGTTGAACAACAGGAAGTGGAGTAAACAAACTTAAAGTTTCCCACCCACCCCCCCCCCCCACAAAAAAAAAACCAGAAAAAAACGGGGTTGGGGGGACAGAGGGCAAGGGGGGGGCTCCACCAAGGTGAAGGGGGGCCAAAGGCCGGAATGCCGGAAAAAAAAAAACCACCCCCGGGCCTTTTTTGGGTCAAGCCTTTTGTAGGCAAGGGACCCCCCCCCGGCCCCCCAGGGACCCAAAACCAAACAAAACCTGGAAAAAAAGGGAAAAAGTTTCCCCCAAAGAACCCAAAAACCACCGAAGGCCCACGTAAGTCCCACGGGAAGGAAAAAAAAAAAAAAAAGGGAAAAAAAAAAAGGGGGTGGGAGACAAAAATTTTGGGCTTTGAAAGAAAACCTTTTTGGTGTGGGGGGGGGAGGGGTTGGTGTGTGTGGGTCACCCGAAAAAACCAAAAAACCCGTGGTGGGTGACCCGGAACCAAAAAAAAAACCCCTGGGGGGTAGGAACCAGTGGCCCCCCCCCCCCAAACGGTTCCGGGCCAACACGCCCATTTTTAACAACAACACAAAACGTTTTGTGGGTTTTTTTTGGTTCCCCGCTGTGGGGGCCCTTTGCCTTTTTGCCGCGGGGAAAAAAATGGAACACGCCTCAACCCCAAAAAGCAACCCTTTTTTCCCCAGGACCCGAAACAAAAAAGGAACACCCAAAGCAAAAGAAATGTCGCCCCTTTCAAAGGGGGGGGGGGGGGGTGAAAAAAGAAAAGAAAAACTGGTTTTTGTTTTGGACCAGGGAACAAAACAAAAGGGGGACCCAAAGAACAAAACAGGGAAAAAACCCCCCCCGGGGGGGTAACGCCACCGTCCTGGGGGTTGTGTGTTTTAAGTTTCGCACGGAAACAAAAAAGCATCACCCAGGGAAAAAAAGAACAGGAAAAAACGGAAGTGAAAAAAAAACGGTTCCCCCAGCTTGGGGGGAGTTTTAAACTGCCAACCGGGGTTTTTGGAGACCTGATTTCGCCCAACCAAAGGTTTTTTGGGGTTGAAAGCCAAAAGTTGCCATGACGGAAAAGGGGGACCACCAACGCCCACCCAACGGGTGCCCTCCCAAAAACCCCACCCCCCCACCCAAAAAAAAAAAAAAACCGTCAAAAATAAACGAAAAACAAGGGGGCCAACCCCGGTCCCCGAGAAGGTCTTCAAGGTTTTATTAAGAAAAAAGGGAAGAACATGTGTTTTTTTACAAGGGGGACCCCCAACCTTTTCCAACCCCTTGAAAAAGAAACATTTGGTGATTTCGGCCGTTCCTAGGGATAAAGCGAAAGCAACCCCCTGCGAAAACTGGACGTATCCCAACCACAAACCCAACCACCGGGAAAAAAGGGTAATTGTTCGGAAAACATTCAACAGAACTAAGCACTGAGAAAAAAGTTTTTTGGGTTTGGGAAAGTCTCTAAAGCACCCCCCTAAAAAGAAATCCCTTCCTTTTCAGTTGTTGGGTTTAAATTGGTAGGGGGTTCAGACCCCCCCTTGGGGCCCCCAAGTCACCTAGCACGGAAAAGTTGGGGAAAGCGCAACGGCAAAAAAAAAAGGTGGTTTCACAAACTTTTTTTCGGAGCAAGGTATGGGGGGGTGGGGCAAATTTTGTCCCAAGGTTTTTCCATTTGTTTTACGGGGTGGGTTTGTGAAAATGGGGGAAGGGGGGGGACCCAGGGGGTAATGGGTGGGGGCCAAAAAAAAAAACCCACACACCCGGGGGGTTTGGGTGTTTTGGGGTTTGACCCTGTGGACCGGGGGCCGGGTTGGGGGGGGGGTGCCCCCAGAAAAAAAAACATTTTCAGGGAAAAAAAGGGGGCTTGAAAAAAAAAAAAGAATTCCCCCCCCGTTTCACCGGAGAGAATGGCAAAAACTGGAAGGAAAATCACCCCCCACCGAAAACCACAAAAACCGGAAACGGTAATTTTCCACCCAATCAGGAATGTTCAGGTAAAAAAGGCAATGGTAACTTCTGGGTCTGTAACTTGAGAACCCAAACTAACAACAATAGTGGCGTAAAATAAACTTAAAATGCAGAAGGGGAGTTAAACGACAAGAAATATTACCCCAAAAAAAGATCCTCCCAAAAACTTTCCTAAACCGGGAACCCCCCCCCCCGAAACTTGTAACAAAACAATTTTTTGGGAACCAGGGGGGTCCCCAACAAGGGAAGTTTACACCTGGAAAAAGTCCCAATAAAGCTGGACCCCACCACAAGACGAAATCAAGTTGGGGGAAGGGGAAAGCCAGGGCAGGAGAAAGTAAAAGCAAACCACGGGAAAAAACAAAACTTTTGTGTTACAAAGTTGGGGGTTTGGCCACGCGGGAAAAAAAAAACCAAATGGCAAACAACAAAACGGGGGAGGGGGGGGGGGGGATAAACAAAAGAAAGGTTTATGGGTTTTTGGGGTTTTCTACCCCCCAAACCCCGAAAAAAAAGGGGTTCAAAAGGAAAGACCCAAAACCACACGGGAAAAAAAAGGGGGGCAAACAATTCCGCCAAAAAAAAAACGCTTATTGAAACCACATCCTTTTCACCCAAAACCCCACACCAAAAAAGTCGTTTTTGGCAAACACCCCGTGCCAGGGGGGCCCGCACCCCACGGGGGCGGGTTGGGTTTTGTGCCGGTGCGCCCTTTGACCAAAAAGTTTGCCCCCCCCAACCCCCCCCCCCCCCCCCCCAACCCCCCCCGGCCCCCTCCAAACCCCCTTCATTTAAGCGCCCTCCCCCAAGGCGCAAAAGCCCCCCGCATCTCTCCCCCCCCCACACGACCGCTAAACCTTCCCCCCCCTCCTCCCCCGAAAATCTGGGACTAGGGAATAAACGAGTACACAGACACCAAAAAAAACCAACAAAAACCAAAGAACAACCAGGAAGGAACCCCCCTTCCCAACAAAACCCCCCGGTGGGGACAAAGAGAATTGCAACACCCTGTGGGTTTAAAAAAAGAAAACCTTGTGAAAAAACAGGACAAAACAAACCCCCACGAAACCCAAAGAAGGGGAAACAAAAAATACCCCCCAAAGAAAAAAAACCCATCCCAAAGCCCCAGTTTGGTTTGGAAACCAAAAACTCCCAAACGGGAAAGACATTGTAGAAATTCAATGAACGCAAAGGACTTTACAAAAACTGTGTACTAGAAAACCGAAGAAAACCCGACCCGCACACCTGGAAGATTTTTGGGTTTTTTTAAAAGCTACAACACCCGCCCCCTCCAACAAAGAGGCACAAGAATTGAAATTTAAAAAAGAAAACCCACCCACCACCCATTGTTTTGGAAAAAAAGACTGAGAGGGGAAAGTGGTCCTCCTTCGTTCAACCCCAACCCCCCCCACCCCCAGTTGTACGTGAAAAAGGAAACGAAACAATGCGGAAGGCAAGGGGCGCACCCCCCAACAGGGGGGGGAGGGGGCGACAACAAAAAAAACATCCCCCCCACCCCCCCTGGTGTTCAAAACCCCGGATGGGGGGGGTAAAAAAACCAAAAAACTAGAAAAAAAACACAAAAAAAAAACCCCCCCTTTCCAAAAAAGAGACACCATTTTTTGTGAACTGAGAACCCTTTAGGGGCAACCTTTACCCGTAAAGGGAAAACCCTGGGGCCCCCCCAATTCCCTGGGGGGCCCCCCAGCCGGGAAAAACGGGGTTCAACCCCAAAAAGGGGGACAGGAAAAAAAATAAAGTTCCTCCACAGGGGGGGAATCAAGAAAAGCCCTGCAATGTTTTCCCACAACAATTTTAACAAAAAAAGCCCCCCCCCCCTTGCGACGTGTTGTTCGTGGAAAAAACCCGTGGGAAAACCCCGTAACCACGAAAAGACATTACGGGTAAAGTAGATCTTAAGGGGGAAGCTTTTTTCAGTTCCCCCCTAAAAGACCCCACACCTTCCTGCTGGGTAGGGGGGGGAGTCACAAAAAAAAACCCACTATTTGACCCCCCTTTGTGCCAAAAAAAAACACCCAACTGTAACAAAAAAAAGTTACCGGGACCGGAAAATGCGACCGGTGAAAGCCTTTACGAATTACAATGTGACTGGTTTAAGCAAGTAAACTTCAGGAAAAAGACTAGGGGAGGGGTAAAAAGACCTTTCAAATGGAGACCACTTTAAAAAAAGGGGGCTAAAAGGCAGAAAGGTTGGAGGGGCAAAACAAAGGGACCCCCCCTTCAGACAACACGAACAAGGGGAAACAAAACTTAAGGTCCCCCAAAAGGTCGCCCTCTGAAACCCATCCAACGGGGACCAATGAATCAAGACACTTCCTAACCAAAACGGAAAAAAAGGGGGAAAAACCGAAACCCCGTGGTGGGAAACCCCCCCCCAAAACTGCACCTTTAGAGGAATAAGGGTGGCAAAAATTAGAAGGGGGCAACACTGCCCCGAAAAAGGGAAGACCAAAACAGGGAAAACAACCCCCCAAATAACAAAAAAGAAAAAAAAACACCAAACAAACACCAGCAGCCAAAAAACCAAAAACACAACGGGGAGAACCAATGGAACACAACAACCAAACAGTTGTAAAACAAACATAAAACAAACTGTCCCCCAAGAAAGGAATTCAGGCCAAAAAAAACCTAAGGGTAGCCTGCCTGGGGACTGTTGGCTTCAAACCACGGGCAAAGGGAGGCAAACAGGAAAAAAAAAAAAAAACGGGTGTTTTTTGAAACCACAAAAACCAGTGGGCTCAGGCCCATTTTGTGTGTGGGGCCCCCGCCGCGTCCCCACCTAAAAACCCAAGGTGTGAGGAAAAGGGAAGAAACAAAAACCCAAGGTTTTTTTTGGCCTTTTTGTGTGAAGGCGGGAGACGAGCACACGTTGGTGGAAAAAAAAACACGAAAAGGCCCGGGTGAAAAACTTTGGCAAAATCCACGAGGGTCGGGATGGGGACACGGGAAACCGGAAAAAATAACCCAGTGAAATTCGAAACACTGGATACTTGCGCGCCCCCCTTTTTTTTTCCCAGCGCACAAGGGGAAAACCAATCTCCAACCACCCAACCGAAAGTTACCATGATCACTTCAGGTTTTTCTTAGAAAACTTTTCAAAAAAAACTTTTAGAAAAAAAACAACTTTAGAAACCGACCCCCTTCCCCAGTTTGATTTGGTTTGCTTACCCGTGTTGGGAAAAAACTGTCCCCCCAAACCTAGGAGGACTACATCCCTCCCCTTGACCACTCAACCTAACTGACACTTTTTGGTTCAGAAGAGGGGGCACCTTGGCTTGTTTTGGGTTTTGTTCAAAAAGCCCCCTGTTGCACAAAACGATCCTCCCGGGGTGGATGAAACCATTTTTTTTTTTTTTTAGAAAAAACTCTGGGCAAGAAAAAAAGTTAGTGGGGGGGCCAGGGTTTGGGGGCCCCTCAAAGTGGGAGAAAGCGCCAGTTCCCCAGAAAAAGGGGAAAAGGGCCAACCCAGAAAAATTTGGAAAATTGGGTGCAGTAAAAAAAAAAAAGAAGCCAACCCCGCAAACCTGGGGGGGAAATCGTCGGGGGAAAAAAATGGGGAGATTTTTTGTCTTTGGGTGGGTTTTTTAAGTTGGGACCCCCCTGGGGGTTTGGATTGAACCGTTCCCCCAAACAGAAAGAAAAACAGGGGAACCCATTTTCCCCCAACAGTTAGGGTACCACCCACCCCGGCCAAAAAGGGTCAACCCCAATTTAAATTAAAAAAGGGGCAACCAAATGGGGTGGGGAAGACAGAAAAACCCCCCCAGGGGTAATGGGTGGGAAATTGTAAAAACCCATGGGTGAATAATTGTTTTGGTTTTTGTTTTAAAAAATCAACCAAAAAAAAAGCCGGAAAAGGGTGTGTCGTTCGTGAAATGAGGTGGGACAAGGCAACTAAAAAAACATAAAAACAGGTGTTGGGGGAACACCACCCAAACCAAAGAAAAAAAAAAAAAACCAACACCCCCCCCCTGGTCTTCTACCACCACAGTGCGCCGGTTGGGTCCCCCTAGGGGGTGGGGGGAATTTTTGTTTTTATAGGTTTGTTTTGGTGCCGAGCTCCCGTCCACATTAAAAAAAATTTAAAATAAAAAATGTGTGATCCCTAAACAAAGGTTGAAAGGAGCAAAAAAATGAGGGATATAAAAGGGCACCCCAAAGGGGTTTCCCCCAACCAAAAAAAGAAGGCTCTGAGGTTTTGGGGGGGTCCCGTGAGGGGGAAAAAACAGGGGGGGGGGGGGTTGCGGACCCAAAACAAAAAAAAACAAAATAGAGAAACGGCAAGAGACAAAAAAAAGGGAAGGACTCTTCTCTAACGGAAGAACTCCCGCAAAAAAAGGGGGGTTTTTTTTTTTGGAAAGAAGGGGACCCGGGCCCGTCCAAAAAAACCAGCAAAATCCCCGTGAAAAGGGGGACAAAAAAATCATACAACCAGTTCCATCAAAAAGAGGGGGTGGGGGGGCAACAAAAAAAAATTGGGCCCCCTTTTTTTTGGGGGGAAAAGACAAAAGTTTTGCCAAGCCCAGGGGGAGTTGGAGGATATGTGTGGGAAGTTAAATCTCCCCCCCGGACTCAAACCCCAAACCCAACCAAAAAAAAAAAAACAACTACCGGGGAGAGAGGTAACAGTCCACAAAAAAATAAAGGAGAGAAGGTTAAAATTCACCAAAAAAGGGGGTGAAGTTTCGGGGGGGTTTTTCAAAAAAACGGCAAGGGTGGGGACGGGCCCCCACCAAACCCAAAAAGCCAGGTGGGTGGTGGGGTGAGTTTACAAAACATGTAAAATTTTACAAATTGGAGGGGGTGTTGACCGTACCTGGGGGAACCCAAACCCCCAAAATAGGACAAACCGTTTTAAAAGCACCCGGATGCACATTTCACAATCCCGGTACGGAAAAACAAAAAACACCCGTGGGGTGGGGGCCAAAAAAAAAAACAATCCCGAACACAAAAAAATCCTTTTGGTGAAAACAAAAAGTGTTTTGCAAAAAATTTTAAAACCAGTTTGTACCCAAAAACTTGGGGGGGTAACCCGCACAAAAAAAACAACAACTTTGGGGGGGTGGGGGTTTTTTTTTGGGGTTTGGTCCCCCACCTGTTTTAAAAAACAAAAAAGAAAAATACGCCCCCCGCAAAAAAACCCAAGAAGTCCGCCCCAATTCCCCAGCCCCCCCCCAAGAGCAGACCGCCACGATGTGGGGTTTTTAAACAACAAACAAAAAAGCCAAACAAAAAAAGGGGTAAAAAGCCGCAAACCTGGGGGTGGGAGGGAAGCCACGCAAAAAATTTTTAAACAAAAAAAAAGAGGGAAAGGGACAATACCCCCCCCCCCCCAAAAAAACGGAGATTTTTAACACCCCAACAAAAACAGTAAAAATTTGAAAAAACCCCTTGTGGGTGGTCCAAAGGGGGCCTTACCACCAAAAAAGGAGGACCAGGAAAGCCCCCCCCAAAAAAAAAGACCGAGTTTTTACCCCTGGCCCGATTGGTAAAAAACCCCCCCCCCCCCCCCCACACAATCCACTAAGTGGTAGTGAACAGGGCCCACCGGGGGGTGGGGAAGGGAGGAGGACGGAGTAAAAAAATTCCCAGAATTTGTGGAACCCACGTGGCCCCTCCCCTAAAGGAGCCACTCTGAAAAAGGGAACCCCCCCCCAAAAAACCCAAGAAGACCAAAACGCCGTCGCGAAACAAAAATCACCCAAGTAGGCACCCACCCCTTGAACGGGTTGGGTGTAGGGAAAATAAAAGAAAAAAGGCCCGTAAAAAAAGGGGGTTGGTTTGGGTTTGAAAGGGGGGTTTTTTGCGAGGGGTTAAAATTAAGAAGAACCATTCTTTAACCCTGGGTAAAGTGGGAAAAAGGGTTCGGAAAAAATTGGAAAGGCTGTTTTTGGAAAAGGGTTTTTTTTTTGGCCCTGGGAGGGAACCAGGGAACGTAGCCAAGGGGGAGGGCAGGAAAAAGGGGAAAGGGATTTTAAACGGGTTGGGAGACCATGAAAAGAAAATTTCGGAAAAAAAGTGAAAAAATGGTTTGGGAAAGGCCTTCCCCGGACCGAAACCACCCTTAAAGGGGGAAAAGGGGGGCTCACTTTTTTGGTGTGCAAAAGCCCCCCCAGCCAACAAAGCTTAAAATCCCACACCGAAAAAAAGACCCCACGGTGGTTTGTTTTTTTTGTGTGTGTAATCCCAAAAATGAAACAAAAAACCCCCTTGGAAAACCAAAAAAAAAGCAAAATGGAAGGTCTACTGACACCCGGGGGTTTGATTCCAAAAAATCCCCAACAAGGAAAGGGGAAGTCAAAAGAACACCCGGGTGGGGTGAAACCACAAAATGTGGTGGAAACAAAACGAAAAGAACCCAGGTTTTGGTTGGGGGTTTTCCGTTTTGCCGGGTTAAACGGGTGGAAAAAAGGGAGCCGAACAAGCCCCACGAGTTAAAAAAAATTTGCCCAAAACAAAAAGAAAAAAGTGCAAGCCCCCCCCCCGCCCCGGAGAGTGGGAAAAAACCACATTGTTGAAAAATTTAGTCACTAAAAAAATAGGTTTAATGTTGAACCCCCCAACCCTCGGGGCCAGGGGGGGTGTGGAAAAGGTTTAACTTGAAGAATATTGTTGTTGTGCCCCCCTCGGGAAAAATCTGTTCAGCAAAAATGAAGGGGAAAAAAAAGGTAAAACCCCCCCCCAAAAGGGTTGTGTTAGGACCCCCCAAAAAAAAAAAAAAGTAATTTCTTGGGGGGGGGGATTCGGGGACTGGGAGGGGGTGAATCACCTGTGGGGAAGCCCAACCCGGGTGGTTCCCGGCCCCAGGAAAACCCCAATCCCTTTTTGGGGGGGGAGAAAAAACCCGATCCCAGCCAGAAAGTGGGGAAGAGGAGTTTCCGAAAAAAGCCAAAAAGGGGTCCAACACCCCCCGAAAAATTTGCCCAAAAAACAAACATGTGCATTTGAATGTTTTTGGTGGTCAAGGGGAAGGGAAGGGCCAAACTAAGGGTGCCCCCCCGGACAAATTCGAAGAGTTGAGGGACGTGGTTTTTCCCCCCCGTTAAAAAAAAAACCAACGGGGATCCCAGGGGGGGAAACCGACCCATTAACCCCAATCGAAAACCGCAAGGGGAGGTCCTTGACCCCCCAAGGGGCCAAAAGGGAACTAGAACGGAAAAAAAAAGTGGGGGGGGTCCCAAAAAATTTGGGGGCAACACCGGGAACACACCAACCCATCAACCCCATTCCCTTAACAAAAAAAAAACCAGTGGGTGGGGCCCTTCAAGAAAGTCAAAGTTGGAAAGAGAGCATTATTTCCGGTTTAGTGTGTGGGGGTAATCACCTAAAACCTTAGGTGGGCAAGGTTTGTTGTAACCAAGGGCAAAATTGGTGGCTGTGTTTTTTGTTTGAACCGTAACCCTGGGGACCAAGGAGAAAGCGGGGGTTTTTCCAAAAAAATTTTTGTAACCCAAAGATGACAACTGCTTGCCGTAACAACTGGGTAAAGGGTGGGGAACAAAAGTGGGTTTTGGGGGCCCGGGGGTCCCTTGAACAAGCGGTTCGAAGGAAAAAAAACAAAAGGGAGTTGGCAAAAAAAAGCGTCCCCCCGGGGGGCACAAACCGGAAAAGGGGAAAAAACCCCGAAAGGAAGGCCCCCCCCGTTCATCCCCCCGAAAAGGGTGAAAACCCCATTTTTCCCCCAATTTTCAAAAGACAAACCAGTATGTTTCAAACCAACAAAGGAAATCATGGATTGTGGGGGGGAAAATTCAAATGCTTGGGAGATTGACCCCCTTTGTGGGGGGACGGGGGGGTGTTTTTTTTTTTTTGGCCAAAAAGAAGTAAAACACAAAAGGTTGGGGGAAAAACCGCAACCCGGGTGGGTTCCGCACCCACTTTTTGTGGGCCAAGGCTTTTAACCCAAAACTTACCACTCCCCACCCCAACAAAAAAACATTCCAAAAAACCAAAAGTTTTTTGTTTCAACCGGGGTGCCAACAAAGGGGGGGTCGCTCCTTTCCCCCCGGGGGGGCCCCCCCCCCCCCTCGTGAAAAAAAATCACCCTTCGTCCGTTGAGGGGGAAGGAAAAGCCAGGCACCCCGAAAGAAAAACCAAAGAGGGAAACCATGGAAAGTTGGGGGGGGGTGCCCGGTTACAAAAAAGTGGAAAAAAAAACCCCAAACCCCGCCCCCAAACAAGTCCCCCCCCACCACTTGTGAAAAAGCTGCCCCGTTGTGAGGTGTTTGGGGAGGAAGGGAAAAGATCCACATGTACCAAAACTGGAAAATATTTTCCCTTTTAAGGAACAACCTTTTGTCAAAGCCCCCTTTGGGTTGAGGGGGGGAAAAAAAAAACGAAAAGGGGGGGTGTTTTTACTTGGAAAAAAAAAACCCTTTTGGTTTTCCGGTAAAACAAACCCTTTTTGTGCCCCCCCCGAAAAGGGTATGACCGAAAAATACCCCACCAGGGGAGGGGTTGTAAAAGGGCAAACCCCCCAAACCAGAAAAAAAAAAGAAAAAAAAAGAAAAAGGGAACCAAATTTGCCCAAAAGAACAAACCAGGCCCGGGACCCCGGGGCGGAAAAGAAAAAAGAGAAAACCAAAAATGGGGTTCCCCCCCCCCCACATTTAAAAAGAAACCACCCCCCAACAAAAACCCCCGACCCTTTTGAACCGTTAGGGTCATTACAACTAAGTTGGGGGGAAGACCCAAACATAAGGCAAGTAACTTCCCACAAATTTTAAAAAAATAAATTCCCCCAAGGAATAAAAACACAAAAAAGAAACGGGATTTCCATTACAACGTTTAAACACTAAGAGAAAAGGAAGTGGTTATTAATCGCCAAAAAAAGAAAAAGAAAGGGGGAAAAAAAGGGTGTTTTGAAAAGGTGGTAAAAAAAACTTGGTCCCCCCACCCCCGCGCGGAACTAACAACAAATCCACAACCGGACCCTGTACGGTTGGGGGTTGGGGGGGAAAATTTGGTTTTTTTTGCAAAAAACGTGGGGGGGGGGGGAAGATAAAAGGAAAAATTGGTGTTGTGCCCCCCTGTGTGTTGTGTTGGTTGCCCTTGTGTAGGTTTGGGAATTTTTTTTTGCCCCGGGTTAAAAAACAAGACTGTGGTGCAGGGGGGTCCCGCAAAAGAAAAATTCCCAAAGCAAAAAAAAAGCAAAACTTGGACAACCCTTGCAAGAAAAAAAGGCCGGGTAAGGAAAGAAGCCCCAACGACCGGTAAAATCCCCACCCAAAAAAAACCAAAAGCAAAAACCCCCCACCCCCACCCGCTGAACAACAAAGGAGGAGGGGTTTTCCCCCCCCCCCCCCCCAATCACGGAAAATAAGGGTTAAGGGGACCCCCAAGGGGAAAAAAGGGAAAAGGCCCCACCTAACGAAAAAAACTTTTTTTAAAAAAAAAAGATCTAAAACAATGGGGGGAAAATGAGAGAAACACAAGTCAACATAACCCAAATTTTCAAGAAAGAAAACCAGAAACCCCGGTCCCCCGACACGAGTTAACAAAAAACGCCCGCTGTCGAGACAACAACAACGAAAAAAAAAAAAGGCGCGCAAGAAGTGTTGCAAACCAGGCCAAACGCAATATAACCTAAAAACGCCAGACTCAAGAGCCCACCCAAAAAATTAAAGGGGGCAAAAAACTTTGAAAGGTTGGTCCCCTTCCCCGCCCCTTTTTGGGAAACGTGAAAAAAAAAGAAAATTTACAGGTTGTTGTAGATTTAAAAAATTTTGCAGGGGAAACAAGGAAAAGAAAAAAAAATCTTTTTAGAGTAAAACAATTTCCCCACCACCCACCCCCCTTGGAACACCCAGCAACAAAAACGGAAAATGGAGAGACGTGTGCCCCTAATTAACAAAAGTCAAACCCAAAAGAAAAAAAATTTTTCCCTTTTGAAACCCTTTTTTTTTTGTTTGGGGAACCTGGGTTTTACCCCCAAAACGCAAACAAAAAAGAAAAAACCAGTTTTGGAACAAAGAAACATCACCCCACCACAAAACACAACGGGGGCCCCTCCCCCAAAAGAAAAAGGACCAACTGACATCCCGGGGGGAGATCCAAAGAAACCCCTTGACCAAGGTTGTTTTAAAAAGGGTTGCGCCCCCCCCTGAAACCTTTTGTCCAAAAAAAAAAAGAGAAACCCCCCTGTGAAGAGAAAGGGGAAAACCAAAACCAATTTTCAAAAAAGATCACCACACTCCAAGTCGGCTTGGTTCACAGAAAAAAAAAAAAAGGCCCTAAACACAACAAAACCGTTTGACATTTGCCCGGGGTAACAAAAAGTGTGGTGGGTACGAAAAAGACTTTTGGGGGAAGCCACCAAACTTGGGGGAAAAACTCCCTTTGGAAACCCAAAAAAAAAGATACATCCAACGTACTGTGTTTTAAACAAACCATACACAGAACAAAAGGGGTTTGTTGTTTTGGAAAGGTAAAGAAAAAACGGAAAAAGAAAAAAGTTTTGTTTACTTTCGGGTGGGGGGTAAATCCAAACCCCCACAAAGAAGTGGGGGGGCAAGGTACCGCCTCAAAAAAAAAGGAAAAGGCAAACGGGGAACCCCGGTGAAAAAAAAAGGGATGAAGGGGGGGGGGAGGCGGTCCCCCACCCCATTTTTTGTTTTTTTGGGGGCCCAAAAAAAAAAGTGACCCCCCAGTGGGTGGGGAGGGTCGTTCAAATTGGGGGGGGGGGGGGAGGGAATAGTCGTAAAAAGACGGCCCTTCCCACCCGTAACAACATTTGGGGGAGAAAAAAGCCCGACTTTTGGGAACAAAACCAGGGGCAAACACCACTTTAAAAACGGAATCCAAAATTTTGGAACACTTTTTGTTTAAAACAAAGTGTGCCACCCAAAAAGTTTGATCAGCCCTTCCGAAAAGGGAAAAACTTGGCCAATTTCCGAAAACCCAAGAAAGGAGTTTGACAAAAAAAAAGAAAAAAAGGAGAAGAACCTTGGACCGCGGCAATTGCCTCTCCAGCCTTCCAAGGGGAACCCGGCCAGAAACCCCCGGTGGGGACGGCCCGAAAACAAAAAGAACGTCAACCAGTGAAATTTTGGGGGGAAGTCTGAATGGAGGCCAAAAAAGCCCACCCGAAAAAAGGCCGAAAAACAAAAAGGGTCAGGGGGGAAAAAAATGGGGGAACGAACCCGGGGGGGGAAAGTTTGTTTTCAACCAGGAAAAAACAAGAACCACAACTGTAAAATGGCAGAACCCCAAAAACAACCCCCTACCGGGAAAAGGGGTACGGTACCGGACGTACGGGGTGGGGAGTGAACGTAAACGTCAAGGAAACCCCCCCCCCCCGTGGCCCAAAGGAACTAAAAAGAACCCATGGAAGATTAAATCCCTTTGGGTCCCCCCTTGGTTTGTGGGACCACCCCAGCGGGGAACAACAACCCCCCCCCCCACCCCCCCCCAAAAGTGAAGAAGAAAAAAGCAAAGGGAAAAAACCCAATTTTGCCAAAGACACACCCAACCCCCTTGGCGGCCGGAAAAGAAAAAGACCCAGCAAAGGAAAAAAAGAAAAAAACCCAAAACTCCACCCCCCCCCCTTTTTTGAAGGGCACAGGGGCTGTAAAAAAAAAGCAAAAAACACCGAACCCCCCCGGTAAAAAAATTCGTTTAAAAAAAATCGGGGGAAAAGTCCATCCCCTTTCACCCCAAACCCAAAAAAAACAAAACGGGCAAATTAGCCCCCTCCCCACATGAAGGGGGGGGGCTTTTCTTACGTGAAATATTTTTTGTTGTTTAGATAAGGAAAAAAACAACCCCCCCCCAAAAAAACCCACCCAGTGGGGCAATTGTTTCGTTTGGTGAACAATTCAAAAGCAAGAACGAAAAAATTTGAACCGGCTGCCAACCATTTGTCAAGCAAGGGGTGCAGTGGCAGGCCCGAGGACCCCAAGGAAAAAAAAAGCCAAATAAACCCGAATTTCGGGGAAAGGGAAAAATTGCCGTCCCTAAACGGGTGTTGTAAATCGAAGCAAAGGAAAAAACAAAAATGCAATAGTTCGGCCCACTGGCTTACCCCTTGGTCGAAAAACTTGGGAACGAACAAAATTGGAAAAAAACAAACTTAATCCCCACAAAATGTGTTTAGGGAAAGGCGAAACACCCCAGGGGGTTGGGGTTGTGGTTTTTTGACAATTAAATATAATGCCAAATTCCAATGGACCAGAGCAAAAATTTTCAAAAAAAACCCCCCAAAAAAAAAAAAAAGTCAGGGGGAGGGGGGGGTGTGGTGGGGGAATAGGAATTGTTCTGAAAACAGGGGGGAACCCTTTCCATTGTAAGTCCCCCTTCCCAGTCGGCCCACCCAGTAGGAGGGCGGGGGGTTGGCGGGCAAACGGGCGGTGCCA
>Ga0179593_1439043_pt1 | contig 30606 bp, 49 predicted proteins | sample CZODoug2_1_08_16_FD_185931 | JGI IMG/M metagenome (GOLD analysis project Ga0179593, IMG submission 185931) | Vadose zone soil fungal communities from Angelo Coast Range Reserve, California, USA - CZODoug2_1_08_16fungal (PacBio error correction) | ecosystem: Environmental > Terrestrial > Soil >...
GTGGTTTGGGGATGTGGGTGCTCGCCGATCGTTGGGGGTGAAAAAAGGAGCGAATGTCGCCGCCTGTTAATCTTTCAAAGCCGGTTTCGCCTTGTGGGTAAGAAAAAGCAGTCACGGCAAGCGGTGCGAAAAAAAAGGTCGTTGCATCACAAACATGAAAGCGGAACCAAGTGCGTGACTTGGGTGGGTGCAGAAAAAGCACTGGCTTTGACAAAAAGGGAATAAAAAAAGGGGTTAACCAGGGGGGATGTTTGGGGGAAAAAATAAGTCAAACACATGGGGGAGGGCGAAAGGGGAGATAGTAGACAGGAAAACGCATCATCATCCAAGACGCACTCGAAAAGAAGGGGGGTCGTGGTTCGACAAAAAAAGGAACGAGGGGTTGTGAAGGCGTCCATGAGGAGAAAATTGGTCAGAGGGGGGCCAGAGGAAAGTAAAGGCTACGACACAAAATTTGACGGAAGGGAAAAAAACCCAGCAACGTGCTTCCAAGAAAATATAACACTTGCCAGGGGACGTAAGAGAGAAAGACTCGAACAGGAGGGGGGAGGCACCAAGCAACAGCGGGGAAAAAGAGATCGAGAAGAGGAAGGGGGTTACAGCAAAAAAACACGGCGGAAAAGAGTCAAAAGGAGAGAAAACGAAGCCAAGGGGGAAACGACCATTATTGCGACAGACCATAGAAACTGCCCGCCGAAGGCAAAAAAAGCCCCGAAAAGGCTTCGGGAAAGGCAGCAAAGAGAAAAAAAATTGTGGAGAAAGGGACTATTTGAAATGGGGAGGGAGAGAAACCAAACCAAAAGTCCAGTAGGAGGAGGGGTGCAAAGATTGAAAAAGGGGGACCCACACTTCACGTAGGGATCGGGATCCTCTCCTCAGAACTCAACTGGCCGGCGGAGCGGCGTACCAGAGAAAAGGGGGACAGACGAAAAGAGCGGAATTCGGCGGAGTTTGCTCAATTTTTGGTTGGACTTGGAAAAAAAAAATGGAATCACGGGATTCCAGTGGGAGATGTGAAGAGGGAGCACCTCGCAAACGGGTCGCGAGCGCTCCGCGTCAAGGAAAAAAAAAGAGCAGGGTCGGGGTGGAAAAAAAGGCGGAAGGGGCTGGGACCCGAAAAAAAAAAAAACTGGGAGTCGGGGGGTGAATCCCAGAGGAGGGGAAAAAAAGAGGGGGGAAAAAAAAAAGGGTAAATGGGGTGCGGGGACAGGGGCCGGGGGGGGCGTGGGAGACACAGAGGAAGGTGTCAAATAACCTCTGACCCCCCAAGAGTTTTGGAAAGTAAAAAAAAAAGAAGGGAGACAAGCCCAAAAGACGGGTTGAGGGGGAAGGACCAAAACAAAGAAAAAAAAAAAAGGCAGCAGGCCGGTAAGGGGAACGGCCGCCTCCGGGGTGAGAAAGGAACAAAAAAGCACTGCCACAAGAATGGGACTGAAGGGTACGAGGAAACCCCGGTGCGCCGGTGGGGGGGAAAAATCGTAGGGGAAAACACCTTTTCTCCTCGCAACGGTATGGCCGCCACGGGCGCACTTCCCGCAAACCACAAAGCCCGAGTAGGGGAGAGTCAACGACTATAGTGAACGAGACGCAGATCGTCCACGGGAAGAGACCAGAAAGAAAAGTAATGATTCTCTTTTGAAGGCAAGGGGGGTCTTGGCAATGGTTGAAACCGGAGCTATGACACAGGGAAGGGAAACCAAGTGGAGGGGGAGGTTGAAGGGGGGAACAAAAGGGGTTTGTCCAATTCAGAGGGAAAAGGGTTTTGGAACGTTCCCCTCCATGAGGGGAAAAGAAAAAGCACCCATTCATGAAGGAGAACGGCCATTAATAGAGAGAAATAAGCCATAAAGTGAAAAGGAGGGAAAACCACAAAGGGGAAAAACCAGGCAACGAAAGGACTTGCGCCAACAGGGGTGCTTGTGGTGTGTGTGTGAAAGCATCAAAGGGGGGTAGAGAAAATGGGGACGGAGAAGGGAAAAAAGCGTCCAGAACAAAAGACAAAAAATTTTTCGAGAAGGGGGGGGAAAAAATAGCACCTTCGGAAACCTGGATGGAGACTAAGAGGAGGCCTATAAGGACCCAAGGGGGTGGAGAAGCCGGAATCCCAAGGTCTGCTGCCGAACTATTCCAGAAGAAAGAGAAAAAAAAACGTGGCAAGCGCCTTCAAGCCCGCGAAAACGTGGAGGCCGTTTGAAAACAGGAAAAGGACGGACCCAGAGAGAGGAAAAGCAAAAGAGAAAACAAGGACAGCAACCAGGATAGGATTTAGGGAAAATTGGAGGGGGGGGGGAAGGAGTGGGACATCGCACAACCTACGGGGGAAATCAAACCAAGGAAGTAGGTTTTTAGGCCATTAAAGGAAAAAAAGACGTCATCGAGAGACAGTTTTGCTGGGGGGAGGAGAGGGAAGGCGTCGGGCTGATTACAAAGTTTTTTTAAAGAGATTAGTGAAAAGAGTTAAAGCAAAGGAATTTTTTAAACAGAACGCCCCAGTTCAAAAAAAACTTCTCAGGAGAGAGAGTTGTCTGACCAGGAGGGAGGCTGGCTGACGCGATCGCGGACTGATGTTTGGAGGAAAAAAGAAGGTGGCGGACGCAGAAATGGGCAAAAAAGAACTTAACCAAAAAAAAAAACTTCATGATAAAATCGCGGAGAAAAAAAAGGAGACTGGACACAGGGGGTTAAACGTGGATCCTGAAACCATGCGCCAAAGCTGCTGGATCGGAGAACGGAAGAAAAAAATCACCTGGCGGAACTAGGCACGATCATCATTCTTTATCCGAAACAGAAGGAAAAGACTGGGGCAGGCTGCGTATGGGAACGGGGACGAAAATCACTCAGAAAAAAAAAAAAAAACGGGAGAAGGAAAAAGAGAGAGGATGTAGAGAAAAAACCGCCAAAAAAAACAGGAAAAAAAACCAGGAAAAAAAAAACAAAGGGCCCAGAGAAGAAAAAAGAGTCAAAGGAAAAAAAAAGAATTGCGATCGCAGCGCGAGGAAAAGAAAGAGCCCCAATGGTTCAAGTATCAGAAAAGACCGAGAGTGGGCGAAAAACTCCCAGGGTGCGCAAAAATTCAATAAAGTCAAGGAACGGGAGCAAGGTCAAAGAAAAGAAATGACAAAAGAGCCGCTGCCCGAGCGGAAAACAAAAACGAAGAATAGACAACATCAACGGAAGAGCGCGCAGCCACCATAAAAAAAAAAAACATGGGTCAAGAAAACAAGGAACAAAAGTCCCGAACTGGCGGAAAAAGGAAAACCTGCCGAAAAAGGGGAGGAAACAAAAGAAAACGGGTAAAGAAAGAAACCACGACGAAATAGAAAAACACGCGCAGAAAACTTTTTCGAGATGATTGCAGGGACAAGAGAAAATAACAAAAACAAGAGATGATTGATGGACCCAGCAGGGGAAACAGCGAGAAAACCGCTCACAGAAAAAGGGGGGACAGATCATCAGAGTATTGGGGTTGGGCCTGAAGCCGGAGAAATGAAGATATGCTCAAGGTGTCACTTGGAGAAACGACGTGGCTAGGGGGTCTGTTAAAAAGCGAACTTGAAAGGAACTGCCGCCCACTGAGGAAAAAACAGAAGGAATATTTTCGAAAGCCAACCGGGGATCCAGTGAGGAAAGGGCAAAAAGGGGAAAGGCTGCGGCCAGCCGGAAAAAGGGAAAACATCCCAGGCCCCTAATGGGGGGGCGAAACCCAAAATAAAAAAAGAACTTTCGTGGAGAATTGTGGGTCCGGCTAACCAAAGCTCAAGTTTTTCGGAACATTCGTCCAAACCAACAATCCGCAAAAAAACCGAGCAAATGGCAGGAAAGAGGGGAAAAAACGAACCGTGGAAGCCAGAGCAAATGAAAAAGGGTGCCCCTTAGAACCGTTAAAGCCGGGTCGGAAGGGCACGTAGGCCCGAATCAACGAAAAGATATAAAGTAAGAAAGGCAGGAAAAGGGGGGGGGGAAGCAAGAGGGAAAAAATCCTGGGGTGAAGTTGGAAAAAAGAGGCCAGATGCAAAGTGTATAAACAAGGAAACAGGTCCCCGAAAAAACCCAAAAAATACTTGGGGGTCCCGGGAAACGAAACAAAAGGGTCCAAATTGCCAGAATTGGGGTTTCCAAAATGAAGGGGAAAAAGAAATAAAACATTAGCGTAGAAAAAGGGAGCAAACGACTGCTTGGCTATCCAAAAAAGTTTCACGATCAGCAAAAAAGAAACAAAAGGAAAAAATAAAAGGAAGGGGAGGTGGGGGCGGAAGTGCAGCAAGAAAAAGAAGAAAACTGAGGAGGGGAGTGTGTCCCACCGGAACGGAGCGTAAAAAGCCCACCCCCCCACCAAGGGGGAAGAAAAAAAAAAGAAAAAACTTTTGAATCCAAAGTTTGGCTAATGACAGTAAAAGTTTTCTCACTTTACGCAAAAAAGAATGTTCCCCTTCAGTAAAGGGGTTGTGGTTTCAACCTCCTTGGTAACACCACGAGAGTTAGTGGCGACACAATGGACCATACTGGGAAAAAACCTTTGGGTCATAGGAAGGGACAGGGAACCTTCAGGCTGGGGCTCCCGGCCCCGCCCAAAGGAAAGACACATGGAACACAAAGGCCGAATTAAACACGAAAACATGGAGCTTTTCTTACACCTAGCGGGTTGCGGCTGGACAGAAAAAAAAAAAAGTGACGCGAAAAGCTTGCCACTGGCGAAAGAAAAAAAACTTCCGACCCTGAGAGGGAAAAGACTGTCAAAGAATGGGCTCCTGAATAACGAAGAGGAAAACCAAAAACGATTGCCAAGAGGAAGGGAAACGAAACATCTCGAGCAAAACCATCCGAATGCCTCCTGACTAGATCAAAGCTGGGGGAGGGAGCCAAGTCAAGCCGGCCGGAAATTGAGGCAAAGGGATCGGGTATCCTAATAAAACAAACGCCAAAGTTGTTGCGCCGACGGCAAAAAGAGAAGAGCAAAAAACCTGTAGGGAAAGGGAGAGAAACTACGGACGCCAGGGAACCAATAAAAGATCGACAAAGTAAAAACGGGTCAAGCGTCTGGCGACAGAAGCGACTAACATGAGAAGGATCGAAAAGATGTACGCTGGAAAGGGGGGACGCAAAACACGTCGGAAGAAGGGGGAGGGACACGGCGGAAGCTTAACAAGACCCATCATTCAAAAAAACCCCTTTCTTAACGAATCTCGATTTCAGAGGGGGGGAGGGCCAGCAAAAAAGAAGACTTGTTATGGGGGCGATAAAAAAATGCAACCCGGCTATCCTAAAAAAAAAAAAAAAAAAAGAGAGGGAGGTAAGCCTCAAAGTGTTGGGGTTGCCGCGGCACACAAAAAAGAGTTAAATCGCGAAAAAAATCCATCAAAACGGGTCAATGGACCGTAAAATAAAAAAAAGGAACAAGATGGGGGGAAAAAGGAAATACAAAAGGGGAACCTGACAAGGATCGAGGCAACGGGATATTATGCCAACCGGCCGCAGATCCATCCACCCGGGAAAAAAAAATGGCCGGAACTGGCAAAAAAAAAAAAAAAAGCCCACGGAGGGGAGAAAAGTAAGCAAAAAAAGGTAAAAAAAGTGACTGCAAAAAAGAGGCCAAGCAAACGAAAAAAGAAAAAAAGAGCCTTGATCCATTCCTCTCATCCAAAAGCACAAATGGAATTCTCCCTTAGGAAAAAAGCGTCAAAGGGGAAAGGGGAAACAGTGGGAAAACCTCTTGATAAAATAACGAAACACCACTATCTACAGGGAAGCACCCCCATCAAAAAGAACCATCTATCGGCAAAAAAAAAATAGAGGAAGGAAAAAGAGGGGGGTTCTGGGCAAGAAAAAGGGATGTTCCGCGAATGTAGCCCGCGGTTCCAACAAACACACAAAAAAAAAAAAATAACTTTGTCGCTTGTCAGAAAAGGCCAAAAAAAAGAAAAATCCGAGAGGTGTCAAAGGAATGTGGCCAAGGGAAATGCCACAGAAAATCCCGGTAGTCGGTTGCAATGATTTGGTGCAAAAGTCTACAAGGGGAATGGAAAGATGGAAAACACGCACCCAGAAAGGCTGTTTGGTGAAAAGTCCCGGAAAGGGGGCAAGCGGGGAAAAGGGTAAGATGCGGGCCGAAACCCGAAAAAGCCAATCACCAAAAAGAGAACCTACGATACTTTCGCCATGGGCCCTCATCCAACGGGGGGTAACGGTATTGAGGGGGAAATTGAGCTTGAGATGGGTGGACAGAGTTCAAAAGGTGTTGAGTGGCTAAGGCAAAGGGAACGGAAATCAGCAAAAACAAAAATGGCTTTTCCTGCTAGACCAGGTGATGCACAGTATAGCCAAAAGAACAAACGGGGCGTCGAACGGGGGACCCGCCAAAAAGAAAACCAAAAGAAAACAGCAAAAAAACGGAGACTAAGGAGGGACATGGGGTCCGAAAGAAAAAGAAAAACTCCACGGGAAGCCAGCGGGAGAATTTCGCAGGGAAAAAAAACATCACGACTAAACCATTAATTTCCACCGAGAAACATGAAAAACCAAAAAAAAGAAACAACTAAGGGTCGGCCATATCCAACCGATTTCGGGGGGGGCACGCCTGCCGCCGAGGGTCAGAGATGGGAATACATTTGACCAGGGGTCTTGGCGCAAAATTAGGAACAGCAAAACTCCAGGGGAATGCAAAATGGAGGTGAAAACACTTATTGAAGCCAGTCAAGCGCACCGGAACGGCGGGTACCTTCGAAGAAAGAGCGCAATAAAAACCACTTCCTTGCCAGGAAAAAGGACGGGCTAACTAAAAAAAAGAGACAAAGGGGGAAGACAGAGGGAGAGGCGGCGAGTTTGTGAAAGCGATTGGGTGGGGGCGTTCCAGGCCCGAATTTGGAAACGATAAGGGACTGGAGGTAGGGGTTCACTTTCCAAGCCCGATCAACGGCTCTATACTCTAAAAAACAGCAGGCTCAGAGAATAAGAACGTTGCTTTTAGAAACAACAAAAAAGGGGGGGGGGGGACGATTCACGGAGAAGCCGTGGTTCGTAAAAACAAGACAAGAAAGAACGGGTTAAAAGAATCTGGAAAGTAACGGGGGCAGGGCGCACGGTGAAGAGGGACGCACACCCGAAAAAAGTGGTCCAGGAAAACAGAATGAACACCGCTTTTTTGTGGTCCTAGATTCAAAAAAAAGAGCAAAAAATCCAGCGAGGGGACAAACACAAAAAGGGATCGAGGGGCCTGGAAGTTCCTGAAAAATCACAGGTTGGAAAAAGAAAAATTGTGCGAAAAAAAAGGCAGGAAAGCCGCCAGAGGGGGGGAAGGGCGGGGTCAAAACTTCCCGGGGACTCCGAGGTAGAGAGGGCCAAACCTGTAGGACCAAATTTCACAGAAGAAAAAGGTATGCAAACTGCGCAAGGCCGAAAAAAAAGGAAAAAAAACCCATAAAAAAAAAAAAAAACGGGGGCGCCCCAAGGGCAAGGATGGCGGGTCCCTCGTGTGGGCAACGCGCCAAAGATTCCGGCACAGGGACAAGAAATCCAGTGAAAAGAAAAGGCTTTTAAGGAATCGCTGGAAAGGGGGGGGGGGGGAACATCTGGTCAATGTTCAACAAGGGGTAGCTTTCAAAAAAAGGAGAAAAACAAGGTATTTCTGTTATGGCAAGGGAAAAACTAAACATGTTTCTTAAAGGGAAATCGGCATCTTGGAACTTAAAAAAAAAACCACCCTTCCAGGAGGGAAAAAAAAGAGACACTATCTTCAAAAATTTTCACTGAGATAAAAGAGGGCCCGGTGCTTCTACAACCGAACGTGACTTGGAAACAGGCAACGACTGGAAAGGATGTGAGCAACCGGTGCGTGGGAATCAGAGCCACGAAAGTGCACGGGGCGTGGGGGGGGAGGGAAACCGGGAGAAGGGAAAGGAAGGGGGACAGACCAAACATCTCGAAAAAACGACGTAGCTCGGGGGGGACCCCTCACGAAAGAGAAAAAATTGGTCAAAGGAGGAGGGAGACGATCGGTACCGGAAAAAAAAAAAGGAATTCCCCAGGTGTCTTGAAAAAAAAAGGGAGAATCTGGCCGGGCTGGACGCAGATCAAAACCTTTTCACGGACAAGTGGAGGGGTCAAAGGGTCCTTCAAAGGGGGAAAGAAGCACACGTCGGGCTGGGAAAAAAAAGCAAAGGTAGGGGTCCAAAATCGGCAACGAAAAAGGCTCTGGAAAAACAAAAAAACTCAGAGTGGGGAAGACGAAAGTGGTGGGCAAGCGTTTTCTTCAAGACGCCTCAAGTGAAAAAAAACTCCCGAAGTCGGGGTTCCAGGAAAACGCAACTGGGTGAGCAAAAAATCGAACCGGGGGGGACATTAAGATAAAGGTGCAAGGGAGACCGGCCCAATGATGACTTTGAAAGGGCCGAGGGTGACAGATTTAAAAAAAAACCAGCGTGAAAAACAGGGGGAAGAACAAGCACAGTTTCGAAAAAAAAGAGAGAGTGGTCGGACTGGAAGGTCACCTTGGGGGGGACCTCAAGAAAGAGGCGTGGCTTGGGGCGGAAGGAAAGGGGGGCGGAAACAAATAAACAGCCTGGGCGACAAAGCACGAACGATTCGCGGGAAATGAAGAAAAATAAGAAAAAAAAGTAGAGAGACAGCGACAGGGGGGGGTGGGAGATACAAAAGGGGGGAGTGGGGGTTCTGATCCTTAAAAAACTCAAACTTCTGGAAAGCATCGCGCATCAGAAAAAAAATACGAAGGCAGACGGCAAACTAAAAGGCGTAGAAGAAGAGAAGCCCGGGTCGGTAGGGGGAAGGGCATCATTCGTATGTGGTCGACATCTTCTAGTAAGAAACAAACACAAGAAGGAGAGTAAAAGAAAAGGTGAAAATAAACTCCTAAAGGGGAAAAAAACAGGAACCGGAAAGGACCAAATGGGACAGATATCACCGGAGAAAATTACGTTAAGAGGGGAGGAAAAAATGAACAGAGGAAAGGCAGGAGCAAACAAAATGTCCTTGCAAAAACACATGTGTGAAAAAAAAGGAAAAGATACGCTTGAGAGCAGGGGGGAAGAAGAAAGTTAGTCGGGAGGGTCCCCAGGAGTCGGCAAGACAAAAACAAAGCCCACACAAAAAAGTGCCGAGGAAGCAAAAAAGAAACAAAAAGAATTTCCGGACCACGAAGATTACCAACAACGGGGGGGGGTAAGGCCAGGGGAATGAAGTAAGAAAAAGAAGAGACGTAAATCAAAAGACCACCGACGGAGAAAAAACCACGAAAAGCACAACGAACCAGGGTTCAGGAAGGAAGGATGCAGTCAGGATCAAAAAGGGAAAAGGAACGGGGGGGATGGCCACGGTCCCGAGGAGGAACCGCGCCGAAGGGAGGATCCATCACCAGGGATGGTGGGTGGGAAGGAAGCGCCACGTTGAGGGTCAATGATCTGGGGAAAAAAGGGGAAAAAGGAAAAAAAAAAAGCCCGCGAAAAAAAAGAACGAGGAGAGGACAGGGGTGAACCCTGTAAGGAACTAAAGAAGGGGGAGTAGTGAGGAAAAGAGCAGGAAGCAAAAAAACTGGACCTTCGAAAAAAAAAGGGGGGGTCCGGCTGCGGAACACGCTAAGGAAAAACAGCAAAAGGCCCCCGGGTTCGAGTTTCGACAAAAAGTAGCTGGGAGAGGTGGGGGGGGGACCGGGACAAACCAGAAGTTGGGTGTCGGAAAGTACGCAACAAGAAAAAAAAAAAAGAGGTAGAAACGGAACTCCATGGCGGAAAAGGGCCACTAACCGGGGGAAAAGAAGCATCAATTCAAGGGTGAAAGCACCAAGGTGCAAAACAACAGGGGAGACGGAAAGGTGCCTAAGAAAAGTGGAAAGGAATGGGTAGGGAAAAAAAAAGGGTATCAAAAGAGGGGAAGAAGGAAAAGAAAAAGTGAAAGCATGGCCTGAAGGAGGGAAAAAAAAGGTAAACAGGTCACCCTACCGAAAAAAGAGGGGGGGGTGCCATCACGGCGACACGGGTGTAAAAAATGAAAAAAAAAAAATGCAGGGAAAAGAGAAGGGAATAGTAATTGCCCGGAGGAACTTTACGGAAGAGGAACAACAGAGCGGGGAACAAAAGGGCAATCCGACGCGAAAACCCAATACCAGGTGGGACGGGGGTTTAGTTGAGGACGTTGGGGACGGGAAAGAAAAAAGCAAACCGCAAAAAACCGGGGGGGGAGGGTGGGGTGCGGAGAACCGAACCAAAAGCAAACGGGAGGAGGGGCGAACAGGAGAGGGGGTGACGAAGGACAGCCGTGGATGGGAGAGATGCAAAAAAACGGGGTTGGGAGAGGACGGCACCAGGGGGACGGGTGGCCGAATGGCAAATAAAGAGAAAGTAGAAAAAGAGAAAAAAAACAAAAAAAAAAAGAAAAACCCAAAACGACCTCTATTAAAAGAACCAAGGAACGAAGGTGAAAGAGCCGGAGGAGATTCATATCCGTGTTGGGAGGGGGTTCTCAACATAGGCGGGAACTTCATTAACTGAGAGGCCGCTTGTGGCTGGAAAAGGCGCTTAGGGTCATCAAAAACGTTTGGTGACCTCAAGGGGGGAAAAAAAAAAGGGTGTGCCTCTTTAATGGAAACCACTCGGGAAAAAGCAAGACGCCACCCAAGTAAAACCAGCTTCCACACGAGGGACGTTGCCGCGCGGAGGAAAAACAAAGAAAGGGGGTGCGACAACAAAAATCCAATGCGCAGACCGGACAAAGATTCACCATGCTCAAAGACAAGCTCATGGCGGGGGAAAAAAGGGCTGGAAAAGTTGGAGAGGAAGAGAAGAGGTGACGCCGGACACAAAGGACCAGGAAATCCGAGAGAATCTTGAGGGTGCCAATAAGGGGAAAGGGTCAAAAAAGAAACGAAGCATTCAAAAGAATGCGCAAGACGGCGTCAAAGCGGTAACAACAATCCGGGGATCGCAAAGAGAACAAAAAGACCCGCCAGCTGAGGGGAATGGGGGGATCAGCCAACGAAGAAACCTCATGACCGAGAACTAGAGCACGAACTAAACCGGACGAAAAAGCGAATGGGCCACATAAAGGAATAGAAAAAAAAAAAAAAACAAAAACTACGACGCTTAAAATAAGCTAAACGACCCCAGACCGGCTTGGACTTAAGAAACAAAGAAGGTACTCGTTCCAGGACATCTCCAGGGATGGTACTAAAAAAAGCGGGGGAGATATTGACAAGGAGGTATCAAACCTCAAAAAAAACTCGAGGGTTCCGTTGAGGACGGGTGAGGATGGAGCTGGGGCCTTAAAAAGGGGGGGGGAAAGAAGTCGACCACAATACTAGGTTTGGCAAGCATGTGGTGCTGGTCCGAGGAGAACGACGTGTACGGGCGGAAAAAAGCAGGATAAAACGGATTGGGGACAATAAAAAACCAAAAAAAGCCGACGGGGGTAAAAGGCAGGAACAAAATGGGACTCACAAAAAAAAACAAAGGGAAGGAGCGCGCCACAAGGCACACAATGCCGCAAGGGGACGTAGGAACTAACCCAAAAAAGGAAACCCTGAAAAGCCAAAACTGAACAGGGGCGAAAGGTATGGGTAAGGTAAATTGTACAAGCCGACATATAGGAAAGGGAAAAAACGCCAAAAAAAATCAACAGGCCGGGGAAAACTGGGCCTCACCACACACATTTTTGGGAAAAAGGGGCTTACACCATGAGGGAACGCCTTGAAACGGAGGTGAAAATCAACCTAATCCAAACTCAGAAAGGTCTGTGGCCTGAAAGACCAAAACCAACTCCAAAGACAGGAAGGACCTACTAAAAGGCCATCGCGAAAAAACCACTGAAAAGTTGAAGTCGTTCTTAAGCTCACAAAAACCACCACTAGACAAGGAGCAAGTCACCAAAAAAAAATCAAAAAAACAAAAAAAACCATCCCATCAGCCCACACCCCCAAAGGAGGAAAAAGAGAAAGCGAAGGGTCTTGGGGGTTATCAGAAAAGGGTCACGGGGGGCAAAAAAAACGATCAGGGGGGACTCAAAACAGGTCAAGGGGGACCAATCCGTTGGAAAGAAAGGGGGGCATGTAAAAAAAAAAAATCACATCAAAGGAAGGGAAGACGGGATAATAAAGACCGCCTGTCAAGCGGAAGGTACACTTTGTGTGGAAGAATCTAAAGGGCCCCCTGAACAGAAGGGGGGAGGCAATTGGAAAAAAAAAATGATGTGTCGCCACGCCCCTTCACCAATTTTAAAAAAACAGGGGGACCAGGGTCTGGTATTCCAAGGACAAAAATAAGCATCCAAAAAACATCGCCAAGACCCTGCGGGGTCCCGAATACTCCAAAAGGAGGTTTTGAAATTATTAACAAGAAAAAAAAGGGAGGTGGGCTAAGGGTCCGCTGGGAATTAAAAAAAAAATGGGGGCTCAAAGACACCCAGAAGCAGTGGCTCGGCTAAGTAGACATAAGGGCCGGTCAAACCAACGGGGAGGCTCGGGGTCGGAGCAGAAAACATCAAAAACCGACCACGAGATCTGGGAAAAAGAAGTCGTTCAAAGGGTCAAGACATCAATCGGAAAAAGCGAAAAAGATAACAGCGGGTGAACAAAGGGGAAAACGTCAGGGAAGAAGAAGTGAGAAAGAACCCGCATGGGAGAAGGACCGCAAGGAGTCAAACAGAAAAGTGAACCGCAAATTCTTGACAGAGAGTAAGAATGGACCGCGTTAAGGAAAACTGAATCACATGCAACACAGGAGCGGGGAGGGGGGGACCAAACAAGGGCCCAACTTACTGGCGAAGGCAAAAGGACCTTTAAAAAAAAGGGGAAAGTCCGAAAACAAAAACCTACACATCCTTGGGGGGGGACAGGACATGAACAAGAGGAACACAGGGGGGAAAGCTCAAAACGGGCAATGGGAGGGAGGTTAAAAAAAAGTTGTTTACGGGTCCAATCAGGCATCGAAAAGAAAAAATTTCCGCTACCGGAAAACGAGACACTTCTGAAAATCCTCTCAAGAACACGCCCGGAATCCTGCCTATCTCTAAGGGGAAAATAAGTGAGCAATGGCTCTCCAGCTGAGCCTGGAGGGGGAAGAAACAGAAAAAGAGACCTGTTGGAAAAAAAGAAGGCTGGGTAATGAAGTGTTGCAGGTTCAGAGGTTCTTGCAAGAGGACTAGAAGGTTTTTAAAAAATAAACCCTGACCCGGCAAGGTTGGGGGGAAAGAATAGTCCAAAAGCGCGCCATAAAAGAGGGTGAACAAGGGCCCACAGGAACGGGAATCCGCTCCGAGGGAAAGGAGGAAAGGGACCGTGACAAAAACGCAACAATGCATCTGGAGAAAGTATGAAAGTCTCGGGGAAAAGAGGGGGTTCAGATGGGGGGGGGGAAGAGCAGTTAGGAAAACCACCGGGGGGGGTGGAAAGCAAATAAAACATTGAAACAAAAAAATCGGAAATTGAAAACGTCGATGATCGTGGCGCAAGGGGCCTATCCAGGAAAGCCTTTTACAGAGAAGTACTGTAATGAACTGTGAGAGGGGGAAAGAGGGTCTGGGCAAGTGGGAAAGGAAGGCAGGATCAAAAAAGGTGGGGTTTAGGACACCATTGGTTCACTACAAAGTGGCACCGGGGCAGGGGGTGGGGGAAAGGGAAAAAGAAAGGGGTTCCCTCCAGGCACTTTCAAAAATAAAAAAAAAAAAGGACAATGAATGCCGGAAGAGTTCGGGGGGGGAAACTGGGGAACCGAAAACGGGGAAAAAGGGATTTGCGACAAACAGAACACGGACAGGTGGGAAGGGGGGGGCCCGGTTCTGTGGAAAAGAAAAAGAAAAAAAACCGGTGAAACGACGGGGAGGGGGAGAACGGAAATCTGAGCGGAAAAGGAAAAAAAAAGATCCAGAAGACGGAAACAGGCCGGTGACTAGAAACTCGGAAAAAAAGGCGGCTGATCAGGCGAAAGGGGGGAAGAAAGGCAACACCTGACACGGGTGGGAAATACGTAACTGGGGAATTGAGGGCGAAAAGATTTAAAAGCAATGGGGGGGAAAGAAGGTCATCAAGGGAAAGGGAACCAAGGGGGAAAAAAACCCGCAAAAAAAAAAAAGTCTGCCTAAAAAAAACCTGAAAGTCGGGGGAAAAAAACAGAAAAACTAAAAAGTGCCTCTTCGGGGAAAAAAAACCACCAGAAAAGGATCAGAAAAAGTTTACAAAGGGGGAAACAAGGGGGGGTCAGTCCAAAAGTGACTAATAATCGAATAACTGACGGTTTCCTTAGAAAGTGCAAGTCATCAGAGATAAAAGTCACGGAGGGGGGAATAGAAGGGACCATGGGACGGGGAGGAAAAGGGGTCAAACAAAAAAGGTTTCTTACCAGGCGGGGAGGGCAGTAGATCATCAGGTTGTCATAGCAGGGGCTGTTGAAAACAGCGAAAAATCTGCAAGTGGAGAGGGGGGAAACAGGGGCGGTGGACGCCACAAAACGGCCTACAGCTCCGGAAACTGCGATAAAAAGGGAAAATGGAAAAAAAGAAAGAGAAAGTCTGAAAGGGAAAATGGGGTTCGAGCACGAACGAATTTTAGTTAAAAGGACCCGCAGCGCAAGGGGAAAAAAACAGGGGGACGGATGAAAGAAGAAGCGGCCCGGATTCGGAGATGTCCGGGGAGGGGGTGGCCGTGGTGGCATGCAGAAGTGAGGGCTGGGTAGAGACAACCACGACATAATACTTTACAACCCAGAAAAATACCAGCAGGGCCCTGCCGATATCCCTATCGGAACGGAGCTTACGAAAAGAAGAGGAAAAAAGCTAACAGGAGAAAGAGATCAAGCCACCATAACTCATAGAAAAAAAACCAACAGATAATGCGTTTACGCCAACTCGAATTAAGGCCCAAGGCAGCGGAGGTAGGAGAATCCCAAAGAGCGGTCGGCATGAGTCAGGAAAAGCTCCAGGAAGACCCCCAATGGGGGCTCCAAGAGTCTATATCAGTTGCAAGGGGGGGGAAAATCAGAGCTAGGTGAAGAGAGTCCCCAGCGTGCCAGCACACATGAGAGACCAATAACAAAGAACGCCCCATTCACCAGCTACCATCACAAACGACACTTAACTAACGGAGTAAAGGGACTCAATATAAAACGAACATGGAGGGAAGGTGTGAAAATGCCATTGCTGGAAAGGCTTTAAAAAAGGGGACCAAGAACGAAAAGAAAGGAAAACCTTACAAATAGAAAAACCAGAAAGCAAAAAAGGGTCTCCAGATGCACTTCAGAAGGGTCATCCGACCAAACGACAGATGGATTTAATGTAAAAAAAATAAAAAAAAGAACCTAGGGCGCAGAAATGAAAGAAAAAGGTAATTTGGTGGGGCCCTAAAACGGGGGCTGTGAAGAAATCTTATACACGCGGGTGAAACAAAGATCCTGAAAAACCAAAAAAACATAACAAACGTTCGACAAAGAAAAAGGGTACATGCGCTCATCACCCAACTCAAGCGCCCGACTTCAAAAGTAAGATATATAGTCTAAGCTGGCGGAGTAACACTAGCGACACAAAGAGGCTGTCCTATTTCTCGGCGCCTCTTACTAACAATCAAACATTGTACTCGTCCGGTCAAACTTCTCAATTGTCTTCTACTCGTGCTTATAAAATCAAAACTCTGGGGAAGCAATATCTCGGGCAGCCGCTACAAAATCAATCACATACAAAAACCCTACTAAGGGGTTGGTTGTCGAATTCGGAACCGGCGTAAAATAAGTGTCACACAAACAAACATGTAATGGTTGGGGGGGGCATCGCCCAAGTTGGTCGGCGTGAGGACCATTGTACGGACATACCCTAGAGGGAAGAAACGAAACTGGCGTGGGCAGAACTGGAAAACAACAAGCAAAATGTGGCCAAAGACCAGTCCAGGAGCCCAGTGCCGGGAAACAGTTGTACAAAATGCTGTGGAGAAAGTAAAAAAAACGAGGAAAAATCTAAACTAGGCGAAAAAAGAAAAGAAGGGGGAAGTGTAGCCCCATGGGGAAAAGAGGAAAGTCAAAAAAACACTCAATGGAATTGGGTAGGAAACAAGGGGAGGGAAAAAGGGCAAAAAAACCAACCCACAGAAAGGGGGGGACGGCAGCCTCAATGTGGGAGTAATAAAGGACGCGAAAACGAAAAAAAAAAAAAATTGAAAGATATGCACTTAAAATAAGACCTGGAGATCGGAAAGGACGATTTCACAATTACCAACGCGCGCAACCTAGACAGGGGGTTCAAAGGGGGAAAACCGGAGGAGCCGTGGAAAAAGGAAAAAAAAACAAAAATAAGGGCACAACGCTGGCCAAAGGTGGGACACAAGAAGACGGATGGAGGAAAAACAGACCAAGAAAAACCAAAAAACCAGGGGGAAAGCCCACCAGATGGGATAAGCCATTGGCCGTTGGAGCACCGTTCATGAAAAAGGAGAAAACGCCAGTCCCAATATTGGCAAAGCGGTGCTCAGACGAAAAAAAACGTCTTGCCAATCTTGGTTGGACACCTATCAAAAACGAAAAAGTTCACAGAGGGGGAGGAAACCGAGGGTGATAACCGCGCCCGAGCATGCAAACGAGGAAAATTCAAAAGAGATCGTCGGGGAGAAACCCTAATCGAGGGGAGGGGGAAGCAAAACCAACTCCAACACAAAAGTCCGACCTACAAAGGAGAAAGTCCCGGCTTATTGGGGAATGGAGGGGAACCTGGGGGGGGGGGAGTAAATCGCAGTGACAGCAAGACGCAGGAATCAGAACGGAGAGCCGAAAAAGTCCAAAAAAAAAAAGCCCTTGGAAAAGTGAAAATGGAAGAAGATCAAAACTCGCCCTAGAGAAAAACCTAATCTCTTGATGTAAAAGAGGTCGAGACCAACCGAACGGAAAGCAGGCCACAGGGAGGGAAAACAAAGAAAAAAAAAAAAGCAGGGAGTGCAGTGTTCAGTAGACAGCGGAGGGGGCATTTGATGCACAGTCAGAGGGAAAACCGCGAAGACCCAATCCCCAGAGGAACGGACTCTAAAAAGAAAGATACTTTAAAACAGGTGAGCAATAGACGAGGTAAAGAAAAAAAACCGAAAAAAACGGGGATATGGGGGAATAACGCGGGGCGCGAGGGTTGAAGGTTTAGAACGATACAGTGTTCAGGCTATGGTCTGATAAAAGCTGAAAAGAACGCCCTCCTCTTTAGGGGCGAAAGGCAGAATTTACAGAGGAACAAGCAGCCAGATGGCAGGTCAGTAGATCGACGGACGCTTTGTGGGGGGTAGGGGGGAGGGCGAAAACCACACAGAGAAAACTTGGCTGATCTTAGAACGGAAGATACGTGGACGACCTAAGAAAAACAAACCAAAATCTGGGCGGGGGAGACCCGCCAAAAAAAATGGTGTCAATACTGGGACTACCAAACAGGGAAGAGGGATGCGCATAAAGAAAAAGAACACACCCATATTAAGAAACCCCCCAAAATTCAGAAGAAGAAGGAAGTAAATGGGGCGTGTAGACCAAAAGAAAGAAGAGGGGATCTGGAGGGATGGAAATAAACTTCAGAAATAGACCTGAAAAAGAATAAGCAAAAGGTCAAATTTACTGGAAGCACCCCACAAACATCCCAAAAAATGGGGTAAACCACACTTGTACGTAAAAAAAGATCCCAGACCGGAAAAACTAGGGTACATCCATTCAGAATGAACCTCAGAAAACTTGGAATACCACGTGTGCAAAAAAAGGTGAAGAACAAGCTCCCCACACAGAATTGCAGGGATGCGAAACGAGACCCATTTAAATTCCTTCAAAAACACACCCCTGCGGAATCCAGCTGAAAAACCCCCTCTTCGCCAAAACCTCGGAGGAAACTGTCATAACCAATAGATGCTAGAAACCCCGACAAAAACATCTCAGCCCAACAAAAAACACAACGGAGGGGGGAAAGATTTGGGGAGGGGTAGGGTAATCGGTTTAAGAAAAGCCGGGGGGTTAAACTCTGAAGCCACGGTTGACAAGGGAAACAGAAAAAAAACAGAAACGGCGAATACAATAAGAAGGTTGGCCAAGGCTGTTATCAAACTTCCCGTCAAAAGGTAGCGGGGAGTGAATGGGTCAGAAACCTCAGCGAACGGTGAGAAAAAGGGGGGGGGAGGACCAAGGCACCAGTGTGGGCATTTGGCACAACAGGCCCACAAAAATGGGAGGGAGGCCGGGTGGTCTCCATCAGAACGGTAGCAAAAAAAAAATCAAAAGAAGCAACAGCCTGTCAAAGCCTGTCAATGCTGGGGCAGAACCCAATGAACGGTCAGGGGGGGGGTACTCATGGGAAGGGGAGGTGCGCGGGCGCCGAGGCAAATGGGCGTGGCGAACCAAATTGGAGGTCGCAGGGGACAAAAAAGAAAAAGCGGATGTTCCGGGCGGCGAAAATGCCCGGAAAATCAACGCAAAAAAGTCCGAAAATGCAAAACAAAAGCACAAAGACCGCCAAATCATAGAAAAAACGGCGGGGCCTGCTGGTTGGAAGAAAAAAAGACGCCGGTCATAAACATCGGGGGGGACTAGGTTGCAACACGAAATGCAAGAAAAAGGTAGTAGACCCATCGAATTCTCCAGGAGGTTTAGGGCCATCAGCCGTCTGGAAGGGAGGGAAAGACAAGGAACCTGACAGGAAGGAGGTTGGGAGGATAGGATAGTGACCGCTAAGGTTAGGCTCAGCACGGAAAAGAACTCAAAAGGGGTGGGAAAATAACCAACTCGGTGTCTGAAAAACCGAGAAAGATTTCACCGCTAACAGACTCAATCAGGCCAAAGGGAAGAGGCAAAATGCCTTAAAAAAAAGGGGGTGCCGATCTCTGCTGAAAAGTCTGCTACTCAGAGAGGGGGGGGTGTGGATTCAACAGACATGGTAAGCCTGCCAGAAAGGGGAAAAGGGGGAAAAAATTTCCGTACAGGCAAAAAAAAACGAAACTGCGGCGAGACCGGATTAACTAGAAAGCAGAGGGAAGCCGAATTAGTGGGTCAAAGAGTGGGGAACGAGAAGGAAAAATATCGCCGAAACTAAGAAGGCTGAGTGAGAACCATAGAGATCGGGGGGGAAGTGCCTTGTGGGAAGGGCGCGGGGACCCTATCATGTCTTAAAAGAGGGGGACCATAAACGAGGTTGCCTCCATAAAAAAAAGAGCAAGCGAGTTTTCGGGACGACAAAAGAATGCGGTCTTAAGGCAGAACCACACGTTGGGGGAAAAAAGGCCTAAAAAAAACTAAGAAAAGAAAAAAAAAAACAGCCGTTAAGGGGGGAGAGGAAAAAAAGGGATAGCGGGAAGGACTCGTAGAATGGCCACCAGCCGCGAGGTGGGCCGGGAAAAAGAAAAATTCCCCGCAAAAAAAAAAAAACCGCATAAGGGGAGGAAAAAGAGAAGGGGGGGGGAAAAATAGGGGACCGGCGATCACTCCCAGGACGTCGAGTCCGGGGGCCATAAGAACTGTAGAGGAAGGGGGGGTCCATGTGGGGCGGCAATTTGTGAAATGGCCTTTTCCAAAAAAAAACGTGGAAAGGGAAAAAAAAAAGGTAGCGGGGAAGAAAAGGTGTAAAAACAGGGTGGTTTCTACAAGAAAAAAAAAAAACGTCATAAAAAAAGGTGAACTGCAAAAAAAAAAGGGGGTAACAAAGACATGGCATCCAATGTTCATGAATGTCTCCAAAAGGAACAGAAAAAGAAGACAGGAGATGAAAAAAAAAAACGGGAAAAAAGGAGAAGACCCAGACCGTTTGAAACGGGGAAAAAGTTGCGAAAAGAAACGAAAAGGAACGGCTGAGCAAGGGTCGTTGGCCGAGCGCAAATGAGAAAAAACGGCGGAAAAAGGGGGGGAAAAGAAAAGAAAAGCGGAGAGGTGAGAAAAGGCACAAAAAATCTTCCATCAGCCGTCCGGGGGTCTCACGAAAAAAACGGAAACCCGGAAGGGGAGTAGGAAAGAACTAAGCTTCAGCTCGCAAGGAGGGACCAGGTGGACGGGGAGAGCCAGGAAATCAGGGAAAATTGACTTCGGCGAACCCATATGTCCATCCTTTGAACGAAGGCAGACGTTGGGAAAAAAAAAAGCCCAAAACCTCCAGAAACTTAAAAAAGTCCAAAACGGAGCCCCACCCAGGGTAAACGAAGGCCTTTACCAGAAAAGTCCTCCGGAGGCAACACCCTCCAATCGGAGTGATAGAAAAGGGAAGGGAGAGGGTTCTAACGCCGCAGCCGAAAGGGGAAACAAAAACAAGTAAGGGGGTTAAGAAGAAAAGAGAACACGGGAAATCCAAGAGTACAGCAGGGACGCGCGGTTCCTATCGGAGGAAGGAAAGGAATGTGAAAGAAAAAATTCCAGCAAGGGAACAGGGGAACGATTTCGTAACAAGGGGGATATCAGGGAGAATGTGGAGGGGAGGGGGGGGCTGCGCAAAATCGTGCAACTGGAGTGTGGCTATCAAAGGGTGCGGGCGCTCACGGTTAAAAAAAAAGAAAAAAAAAACCAGAGAAACTCAGGGGAAAGAAAAGGTACCCGCAGGGGAAGAAATCGACAGGGCACCATGGGGTTTCGAGAAAATTAGTTCTTATAAACGCGCCACATGCTGGCCTCTGAAAAAAAAGGAGAAGGGAAAGGCCATCCGGAAAGGTGGTAAAAGAAAGCGCACCGGGTGAAACGGTGAACTGGGGGGGGGGGGTGTCAATCAATGGAGGGGAAACTACTCGAGAAAAAAAACAACAAAAACTGAAGGGTATGTAAAGAAAAAAATCCAAGCACCCATGAGCAGATGAAACAACCCAACTCCACAAAAAAAAGAATCGCAATGAATAGGAAAGGGGAGTAACTATGATCACAGCAACAGACATGGGGAAAGAAAAAAAAAACCGAGGGGAGAAACAAGAATCAGAAACCACCATGTTGGAGAAAAAACGGATCTACCAACTTAAGAAAAAATTGGTCATCGGGGAGCATCGAAAAAAGGAAAAAAAAGGGTGGGTAAAAAGGACGAGGGCCCGAACGGCACCCATGGGGGGAAAAAAGAACTGAAAAAACAGCAACGACACTAAGAACAAGCGCAACAACACCAGAATGTACCGAACACAAACAAACTAAAAGAACCAGAAAAATTTTCTGAAAATGGTAACATGCCCATCCTGGGGGGGAAAGTGAAGAAAAAGCCAAAAATAAGGACGGGGCAAAAAAAACCACTAGCCTAATGAAAAAAAGGTAAAGAAACACACACCGTTCGAGATGAATTCCCTTTCAAGTACCCGTAACAAAAAAAAAAATGAGATACAGAAAAAAAAAGGCGGAAACCGAGAACCACCCAGAAAAAAAGAATCAATAAAACCACAGGAAGAAATCCCTGGGAGTGGGGGCACAGGATCTGGTCCCAGCAGCCGGTGAGGAACCAGCCTAACCGCGGGAGGAAAGGGAAAAAAAAAAACCGTGGGGGGAAACCGGGGGAGAATAAACCAGTCTTGAAAAGGGGGTACAAAGAAAGCCCAGGACTGGACCTGGATTCTAAAAAAAAGAAAAAAAAAAAGGGTCAGGATGAAATGCAAAGGGGACGCAGAAACCTAGACCAGGGGACCCCAATTGGTAGTTTCGAGCCCAAAGAGAAAAAAATTTTGAAAGGGGGGGAAGGGGACCACTCCCCTACAGCTTTGGAGGGAGGCTCCGAAATCCGATTCGATCAAAGGAGGGAAAATGTCACACAGACGCGGGGCAACAACCACAAAGGGAAGGCAAAAGAAACTCAATACAGGTCCAGGGTCCCACCGTTCACGAAAGCACGGAAGCGAAAAAAATTCATGAAAGGTGCGGAAGGAGTGGTGGAGAAAGAGTGTAAAATCCTGGAGGGAAAGGTGAAAAAAAACAATTGTTGGGGTGAAAAATAAACATGGGAAAATTGGTGGGGTTGGGGTGGTCCCCTAAAAAAGGGGAAGGGGTTTGGGGGAGAAAAAAGCAAAGCGACGGTTCAAAAGTGCGAGAATAATGACCAGCGAAAAATGAGAAAATGTGCAAGTATCGGGAAAAAAAGCGGGGGGGAAACAGAGAAAAGGAAAAGCGGCACGAAAGAGAAAAAGCTGCCAAGAACGGTGAAGGGTGGGGGGGGGAGGAAAATTGAACGGGAGACCCCAGGGGACAGAGGGCGGATGTGGGGGGGGGGAACCTACACAACCCGCAGCTGGTAAAAAAAAAAACCAAACAAACCCCAAATGGAAGCAACCAGGGGGAAATAAAGGAAATTGAAAAAAGCCAGGACCCGTTTGCAGCACTGATCACAACGGAGGCCAAAAGGGAAAAAAAATTAAAAGGGGAACAAAGTCTTTGGACGGCGAAAGTCGAGGTAGGGTGAGGAGCTGGGTTTCCCAGATAAGGCCAAAAGAGGGGGGAACGGTGGGAAGGGGAACAGGATACGCGACAACCGCCCCCTAAGGAAAGGCCAACAAGCCAAAATTCAAAACGGAAAAAAATGAGACTGTGGCTCCCAAAATAAGCGGGGAGAGGCTAAAGAACCCGCGAAAGGTCAGGTCCACATGAGAAAAAAATACAAGCTCTGCGGCGGACCGAAGAGGGAAAAGGAGCGCGAGTGCGCCAAGTTACTTTCTGCACCAGAAAAGGAAAATGCAGATAGAAAAGGAAAAGTCCAGGACTTCAAAAAAAAAAAAACTACGAAATGAAAAAACCTAGCACGACGCAACAGACGAGGTAGTTCAAGCTGGTCAAGCAAGCGAGGGGGTCCGCCGACGGGTGAAATGTTTGAGAGGAGCCGAAGAAAGACAACCCCGAACAAAAACGTGTGGCTAACAAAAGAGTTGCAACAAAAAAAGAGAGTTCAACAAGGGAGGCCTGCGCCGAAAAAACTCTAAGGACGGAGGTCATAAGAAAAAACCATTGCGGACAACTAAGCTGCAAAAAAGGTGGGGCACGCCAGAAGGAAGAAGCTTGTAGGTCCCGACAAGATGGGTGGCTTCGGGGGGAAAAACACAACCCACTACACACCCAAAAATATAAGGGTCGAGGGGCGCCTTCCATCTGATGACATCAAGGCAACAACCGCCTTCGGCGATCAGACGATGGGGCAAACAGGGGGAGGGGTAACACAAAACGAAAACCCGCAAAAAAAGCAGGCAACTTCACGACGGGCTTGCGCCAGATGTAAAAAGCAGCCACGGGGAGAAGAAAAGGGAAACTTCTCGGGGTCCAAAACACAAATTGGGTGGGGGAACAGACCAGCAAAGGGAAAAATCGGGACAAAACCCAGCCAGAAGGTAACCAAATGGAATAATAAACCCCCTGCCAGTAAGGGCGTAGAAAAAAATCCTTGCCGGTAAAGGGGCCAAAGGGGTGTGAATGAGGTGGAGAATTACAGAAAAGAAAAGTCCCAAGGAACACAAAAAATAAACATGGGGAGTGAAACTTTTGAGAAACACACAAAAAAAGGTTTTGGAACGGGGGGGCTTATAAAAAGTGGGAAAACAAAAAAACCGGGACTGTCATCACAAAAAAAGGGGCAAAGATCAACCCGAACCGGCCCTCAGAAAGGGTTCCTTGGAATCATAAAAGCCCAGGCCGAAAGAACCGCCCCCAACGGTGCAAAAAATGCAATCAAATAAAATGAAAAGAGCGCCAAAAAACCGGGGGAACCACGTAAAAAGGAGAACAAAACTCTAAACAATATAATCTCGGAAAACTAGTCATTTCTAGACAAAAACCCCCAAAAAACCAAACATACCCAGCTCGGACTAAAAAACAAAACACAACGGAGGATGAGACATCTATCGCTCACTGGGGGAGTTGCGGGGGAAGATGGGAAGAAAAGAGGGGTTTTTTCAAGGGAAAAGGTCTACCGCTTTGCAAAGGCTGAAACACTGGGGAGGAGGTTCAAGGGAAAAGCGACGGCCCTGCGCTTTGAGAGCCCCTGGAGGATCAAAAAAAAAAAAAAAAGCGCGGACGGGGGAGTTGGAGTGGGAAAAAAAAAAACCTCGCAGTGAGATGGGGCTCACAAAGCCAAGGTTGAAAAAAAAAGGGGCGTTGGTGGGAAACCACGACCGGCAAATGGGATGAGAAAAAAGGGGGAAAATGGCCGTCCCACGTCTCAAAAGGAAGCTCTCAAGAAAAGGGAAGGTCAGGCAAAGGGGGAAAACAAAGTGAACGGAGTATGACATTCAGGAGGGAGAGGGGTCGGGGGAGGTACCCCAAAAGGGGGGGTCTAGCAAAGGCCACAAATTTGGGGAACAAAAAAGAGAAAGTGGGAGGAGGGAGGCGTCATAAATAGCGGGGAAACCGAGAGCAGGGGAGACTGAAGAAAAAAGAAAAAACAGCGTCCCATCGGATAAAAAAATCAAAAAAAGGGGACGCTGGTCCACAACAAAAGAATCAAAAAAAAACTCCTAAAAAACGGGGTCAGGAGCGACATGAAAAGGTGATGCAAGGGAGACCAAAAAAAAGCAACGAGGGAGGGCATCGTCCAAAGAGGACGTTCAAAAGGGAATCTTGTGCCCGGGATCTGGAAGATTGATAAGAGTCAAGAACGCAACGAAACAAGAAGTCTGCGTGAGGGCAGAACAGTTCGTCGGGAAAAAAAAAAAAAAAAACAAACACTAGAACTGGGACGGGGAAACCAAATCACTATCAAACGGGGGAAGGCGAAAAAAACGGGCAGACCTCGAAGGCATGCAGGGCAAAGTTTTTTTTTGCGGACACGAGATGGGGGACGGGGGAAAAAAAAAAAGTGGCAAGAAAAAAGAGAATTTTAAAAGGAACGAAAAAGGAGCACTGAACGTGTGACTCCCTAAACAGACGAGAGTGTAAAGGGTGAGAAGGGGCCTAGCAGGAAAGGCGGTAAGAAAAAAAAGAACCTTCTGGGGGAGACGACAAAGGGGAAAAGGGCCAGGTTTTCAGGGACGAGGACGGGCGCACTCAGTCCATCACCCTCTGGAAAAAAAAGATTTGTACTGCTAGGGAAGCGAGGGATCCAGAAGCGTTGGGTTGCAGGTCACTCCAGAGGGCCAAGCCAAGCAAAATTAAAGAACGCGTACGGGTAGACCATCCGAAACGGGCTACAAAAAAAAACGAAATACGAAACAGGTCAGGACGGGAGGGGGGGTGTCTCGAGAACACGAGATGGGAAGAACGCCGCACCAAAAGGGGGGGGAAAACGGACACTTAAAAACAAAACTGTCACGTGACCATCGTGGGCGAAGACACTGACTTAAGGTAAAAGCCACAGGCGTAAGAAGGAAACAAAAGAGGGGGGCAGATCCTTTCAAAGAACTTGGGGGGGTCGCGCTGTAATGCATGGGGGGGGGAAAGGGGGGACATTTGGGGGAAAAGGTTCCCAGTAGCAACCAAGATGATTTAGGGGAACTGTTTGCAGAAAGTGGTCAAAAATGGCAAAAAGGGTGGGAATTCCCTCCGGGAATGAAAACCAAGAAAAGGGGGGAGATCACACTTCAATGAAGAACGTAATGAGGTAGCGAGAAAAAAGTGGATGCTGGAGGCAGACTGGGAAAAACGGGGGGTGGGAGGGCGGGAAAATTAGCCGGGTAAAGGTGAGGGGACAGAAAAACACTGACAAGGTGGCTGAAAAACTAATCAGGATGTGGGGGGAAAGTCACACAAAAAAGGTAAAGCACTGACAAAAAAGAATCGATAAACTCACCGAGGGGGGTCTCGAAAATCGACACCTGGAGGGGGACGTTGGGGGAGAGAGAGAGGAGGGGAAAATCAACCACCTTAAAAGGGTGGAGACTAAAAAAAGAAAAAGGATTATACCAGAGTGGAAGAAATTAGAAAAGGCAGGAAAAGTGCAATGGGGTCAAGAAGCTAAAACTAAACGACACAAAACTTTCTGCCTGTGTATCAAAAACGAATGACTGACCAGAATACTGAAGAATAGCACTCGGGCGAAGGAAAAGGTATCGACCAGGAGAGGTGAGACAAAAGGAATGGTCAAATCGAAGGAGTCGGGTAAAGGAAAAAATAAAAAAAGGAGAAGGAAACTAGTGTGCAGGACTTCTCGGCCGGATCGGTAACTTGAAAAGGGTGTAGTTCCGAGAGGAGGATGCATTCCCACGGGAATTGGGGGGAAAAGGCAAAGGGAAAACCAACAGCGCAGGATATCTCGACACTGGCCATGCGGGTGGCGCCACAGAAAAGCGGCGTTTAAAGGGGGTTACATGTGGGGGGCTTAAAAAAAAAAAGCAAAAAAACCTTACAACCGACAAAGATGTCAGAAAAAGACAGGAAAAGAACCGCTGCAGGAAGCAAATCCCTGATGGGACATCCTGCACACCAAAACGATTCTCCAAAAGAAGTGCAAAGGTGCCACGAACAAAAACAAGAAGAGGCATGAAACGGCGGGGGGGGAAGATTGCACGTATGGGGACGGAAAAAGACACAAACTCAAACAAAACAAAAGATGGGGAAGGAAAAGTGAGAAAAAAAAAAAGGAAAAAAGCGCAAGACAAAGGGGGAAGAGATCTCCAAGAAAAGCAGCCACGCGAGGAGAGAGCACAGCCACGGGCAGGAAGAATCGGAAGGGTACGGGAACAAAGGGCACACGTCAAAGCTAGTTACGACGCATTGTTCAGATAAAAGGGTTCAGGGGAAGGGTAGGGAGGAGGAACAAAGGAACATGGAAAGACAAGAACAAAGCCAGAAGGGACCAAAGCAACATCACGCCCGAAGGGAAACACAAAATCCAGACATCAAGGAAAAAAAGGGGAGGTGAAACAGCGGGGAAATGATGAAGGTACAAAGAGGAACGAATCAGAACACAAGAAAGAATCCGTCCCTCCCGAAGAGACCAAAACAAAGGGGGTGGTGGGAGAATGAGGGGGAACGGGGTAAGCCAGAACCAACGAAAGGGGGATGGGAGGGGAAAAAAAGGGTACTGAACAACAGAAATAACTACGGTCCATCAAAAAGAAAGGGGGAAAGTTTGGTTCGGACGGGCACGTTGCCAGAAGCTGTTGCCAAAGAACCAAAATAAAAGGGGGATACATACGACGGGGGGGGGGAAGGAGGGGAACGAGGGACCGTGGAACCCCACAGCCAACCTTGTGAAAGTTCTGGAAAAAGTGCTGAGGGGGGCAGAAAAAACAAAAGCCGAGCAAACAAGGGCTTATTGCCCACCCTGGGGTCATGCATGGTGAGAAATCAGACGATCAAAAAAAAAACAGCCCCAAAATTTTCGAATTTCGAGACAAACTAGACCGTGGAGGGGAGATGTGGGTAGGGGGTTGCCAGTAGCGGTAACCGCGAAAAAACATCATAGTGGTAGTAATCCCCACCAAGGCAAGATAAAAAAACTGAAGACAAAAAGGGGCGTCAAAGGGGGGGGAAGCGTGAGAACAGTTTCTCAAAAAACGACAAGGTAAGTTGGTCCAAGAAAGAAATCACTGGTAAACTTTCACTTCTGTCAGGACAGGAAAGCTCCTGAAAAGAAAGAAAGGGAAATCCTGAATGTATATCCCAGGACGGAAAAGGTCCAAAAAAGGAAGGGAGGGGGGACAAAACAAGGTAGAAACAGGGAAACAAAAAAATAATTTGGTTTACCGAGGGTACCCTAAGGGTCAAAAATTGCCCAGCAAAGTAGAAAAAACTGGAAAAAACTTCAAGAAAAAAGTAATTAGGAAAACGGGATCGGAAAGAACGGTACCGTCGAAAATCCCACGATCAAGAAAAGGAAAAGAAAGCCAGGGAGGGGACGGTGGGGGGGGAACTGAGCCTGTGACCCAAAAACAGCACAAGGAAGTAAAAAATAAGGGAAGAAGGGGGAAAAGTAAAGCAGAAAGCAAGGAAAAAAAAGCAAAGCCCTTTATTGCGGGCATGAAGAGGGGGGACACAGGGCGCAACAAGCGGGAAGGAAAGGGCCCGCGATGGGCAAGACAAGGGGGGGCCCCACCAGGAAAAAAAGGGGCGTTGGGGAAGGGCGGCAAAAGGTAAAGCGGGGTAGGGAAACAATGACCGGTGAAAAAAGAAAAAAAAACCGCGCCAAACGCAAACCAAAACTTGAAAAAACTAAAAATAAGTCGCTGGACCGAACAAGAGATGGGGACTTGGAAAAAAACCCCAATGGGCGAAATATGGACCAAACACTTGCGCAAAATAAAGAAACCTCCTGCTACAGAAGAAAAAAAAAAGGGGGAGAGGTCTCCCAAGAAAGGGAGGGGTACAGGGGCTGCGCCGAATAAGAACTTATCAGTAGATTGAAAAAGATGTCATTTGACAGCGACGAAAATCTAAGGACAAAAAAAAAAATCTGAAGAAAAACTGCAAGAGAGCTGTCCAAAGAAAAAAAAGGGGGGGAAAAGCCACAACTTGGTTCGCACAAGAAAAACCAGGACCTTGTGCACAGCAGTGGAAAGGTAAAAGGACTCTTGCCGGATTCACGAATAAAGGAGCCTTTGGGCGCAAAAAAAAGGGGAAAAATAAGGGAATGGACAAAAAAGTCGACCCTGGATGGGCCGGGAAACGATCTATGAAAAAAGACTCATATCAAAACTACTAAAAAAGACGAGAAGGGGGTAACTAAAATCGGCAGTGGCGAGTGCACTACGGCTGCGAACCAAAAGGCAGGAAGTGAGTAAAAAAAAAGATGAGGACTGGAGGGGGAAAACGTAAACTGGGGCAGCTCACCCTCGCCTGAAAAGGGGAATGGCCTCAGGGGATACCCATCATAAATCGGGCTGGCCAAGGAGTGGGGGGAAGCTGTTTGTGGGATGTCTGTCGAAAAAAAACACCCGCCGCGAACCGACGGGCCCATTGAAAAAAGATGACATAAGAATCAGTCAAGAGCCCAAACTAAGGGACTGATCAAGAAGTGTACGAGCCAGAAAGCAGTGAAATCGACCCCAAAACGAAGAAATCACCTCAACTGCCAAATGCACTTCCTCCACAAAAAAAAACACAAACCAAAACCCCAAATACGTGTTCGTTCACCAACCAAATGAAAAAAAACAGAAGAAATCTGCAGGATTGGTTGATGCCTTAAATCCGAAATAGAGACAGGACAACACGCAGAAATCACATGGTTACGGGATTGGATCAAAAAAATCAAAAAGGGGAAAAATGAAATGAATAAACATAATTTAAAAACCAATTCTAGGACGGAACCAAATCAAGCAACAAAAACGAGACAATGGCGGCTAAGAGTGATCAGGCCAGGAGGAAACCCGAGTCTGGAAGACGAAAAAAAAAAAAAAAAACGATAAGAATCCAAAAAAAAAAGACACGGTTAAACCCGGGAAAAGACCGCTTAAAAAACAGATCCGATTCTGGAAAACCAAAACCCCGAAACCAGCAAAGAGGAAACAAAAAAACAAGGGAGAAAAGATAGGGTGTGAGTTGTTGTCTCGCAATCCAGGGGGTGGTTCGCTCAGGCGGGGAAGAGGGGGTGGGAAAAAACTTTGCACGGGGGGGCAAGGAGGGAGAAGCTCAATGATGTTAGGGCAGAGGAGGACTTATCAGACTGAAGGGAGACTCACCTCGGGGGGCTTGGGCTTGGGGGGCGTAAGACAAGACGGAAAACGGGCTGGGCTTCACAGGAACATTGTGCAAACAATGGGCTTGTGAAAAATCCCGGGGAAACCAGGGATGCGTCGGGGGGGGGGCAGGGAGATGGTTCCGGAGGGAGGAATTCGATCAAAAAAAGAAAACCTCGAAAAGCCTTTCAGTAGGGGTGGGAAACAGAAGCAATAGGAAGTGGTTTGGGTCCCATGGGGGTGGAAAACGGGTGGGCGGGAAATGTTGGGAAGAAAGAGGCACAAAGTTGGGCCTCCACAGCACGACTGCTGGACAAAACGTATAGACGGAAAAAAAACAAGGAAAAGAAAGCAGCAACGGCGGTCAAGCTATCCATCAAAAGCGGACCCATCAAGGGAAGGGTGACAAAAAAGTTCAACAGCAAGAAAAAAGAAAGAAAGGAGGGGGGAGGGACGATGGACCACCACAACCACATGTATTTCTAAGAAACAAACAGAATTAAAAACGCAGGCGTCCAACAGGAGGCCAAAGAAATGGCCAACTTCTTGGGGGATAGCAGGTGATATACCAAAAGGGAAAGCAGCGAAAGGGGGCGCAAGAAAAAAAAGAACCGGGGAAATACGCTTGGATGGACACGCAACTTGGAAAAAAAGGAGCAAAGGGGACACAAGCCCCCCTAGCGGGGACTGATTAGCCGAAAGCGCAGTGGAAGGGGGGTTGGAGTTGTTGGGTGGGGTTTTGTTGGGGTGTTTGAGGTTGGGGAGGGTGGGTGGGGTGTAGTTTCGGGGGGGGTGGTGTTTTGGTGGTGTGGGGGTGTGGTGGGGGGGGGGTGGGTAGGTTTGTGGCCGGGGGGGGGGGGGAGGGGTGTGGGGTTAGGGGTTTGGGTTTTTGGCTGGTGTGTGGGGGGTGTGATTTTGGGGAGGGGTTGGGGGTTTTCTTGTTGGAGCCCTGCGAGCTTCGTGGAAAGACAGAACAAAAGCGTTGACGCCGAGAACCTCGGCAGAACATTTCGAGGGTGTTGTACGGCAGGGGAATAAAAAAAAGGGGACAGTTCCAGGCCCAAGCGGACTACAGTGAGGATGAACGGAAGGAAAAAAACGGACAACCCGATCACGCCTCCGCGGTCGACGGCCAA
>Ga0179593_1522106_pt1 | contig 30606 bp, 24 predicted proteins | sample CZODoug2_1_08_16_FD_185931 | JGI IMG/M metagenome (GOLD analysis project Ga0179593, IMG submission 185931) | Vadose zone soil fungal communities from Angelo Coast Range Reserve, California, USA - CZODoug2_1_08_16fungal (PacBio error correction) | ecosystem: Environmental > Terrestrial > Soil >...
TATACGTAGGAAAAGTACTTAAGGACCCTCTGATAAAAAGGTCCCCGAGGATCACGGGCAGAAGGGTACTACGACGACCCAAACGAAAGTAACCGGAAGGTGAGGGGTCACGTGAGCTCAGCTCCTTAAGGCGCTTGTCCCGGGAGGACTGCAACAACGTGATAACTCGGTCCCTCAGTGGAGAGCCACTGTCACTACTAGTTGGTGGGGGATAAGAAAATTTCAAAACTCCCCCCCCAAAAAAAGTATCGCAGCAGGGAGAAACAGACCACAGATCACCTCCGCATCCCTGCTCTGAAGAAGAAAGGAATGGCCTCAGCCGGAAAGATTCAGTGAGGAGGAGAGGGAACCTCGGTCAATACCATAGTGCAGGAAGGTCCAGCGGCGGTACCCCTCCCAGCCACGAATAACAAGTTTAGAAGGGGAGGGAAACGCAAACAAGGAAGGTCACACATCAAACCAAAAATACGAGAAGTTGATAATACCACACTCGAGAGGGTACACCGTCTCCCTGACCGAGACCGAGGTCCTCCACTTACGCTACCACCCATCTGGGGTCCACAAAAAGGGACGAGGGGGGAACGGGGATAAGCCGAGGAGGGAGACCCTCGAGAAAGAAGAAACTAGCAGGCAAGGGATCTTCGCTCCCCCACCATTTGATAAAATTAAAAGAACACCAAGGCTGCAGAACGAGCCGCGCTGTTGTCAACCGTCTTCACCAGGAAGAGGGGAGAACAGAGCCGGTGGAATAAACACTTGATTTCTACGGGGATCGCCACCGGCAAGTCGGACAGGGGTAACTGGATCCCGTGTTGGTTGGTAAAAAAGGGGGGATCTGGTCCAGAAAAAGAAACAACGTGGAATGGGAGATTGGTGGGCGGGGGGGGAAAACTCTTTCAGGGGGTTATACGAGGGACGAGTGACGAAAATTCACAGTGGCTGAGTCCAAAAAGCATTGCCGTCAACCCACGTCCTGGCCCACGACGGTCACAAATCACGCACCTGGCCGCGAAGACAAAAACACGGGCGGGTACCACCACGGACGGAGTAACTTCAGGGTAAAGAAATAGATGAGACAAACACTAGGGGAAGAAAGGGGGGGACGGACCCCGTCGAAGGTTCGAAAAAACGGGTTTAAAACGCAAAGTCGCGCGGAAGCGAGAGCGAAGGGAAAGACTTGGGGCTTTAAGGGCCAGGCGACGTTTGGGTGGGGAACTAAGTTGGAGAAGAATGAAAGGATAAGTCTCCCTCTCGAAAAACCTCTGTTCACTGTGAGATGAAGAACGAAAAAAAGATCGGTGCCGACACCCCAGCAGATGCTTAAGGGGGGACGCGTGGAGGGAACAGATACAGGAGAAACAAAACCGGGAGCCAGGAAAGGTCTACCTGTAGACAACAGGGAGTAGCCGTGTTGGGAAAACCGTCGATCTTAGTTCGGGAACGGAAGAAAATTGGAAGACGTTACCAAGAGCATCCCTCCGCAGATCTGGGGTGTAAACTGTTATCCCTGGGGTGGGGTGGCAGACAAAAACATATCGGTTCAAGCAAGCAGGAGTGTGGCCTTGCGAACACAATCCTGGTAGCACGCCCTATGAAAATTATCAGGAGAGAACATCAGCGCCGCAGGGGGGGTCCTTAAGAGGGGGTGTGGACCCAATGGGAACTAGGGACTCGTCGGAAAAAGGTCTGACCTCGACGGGATGGACTGGTTAGAAGGACCTGACGGGGGAAGGGTGGGATTGCCAGGGGGAAGAGCTTTGCGGAGATAGATAAACAAGGGGGGCGTGGTGCTCGGGGGGCTACGACCTGGTGGACCTGCACTATCGTAACATACGGAGAAAATGTTAGACTGACGTGTGAATGAAGAAATGGTTGAATTCCATAAATTTCTAAAAAAAGAAGATTTAGCTTCCGGGATAGGGGGGGGGACTCTTTGATCATTGGACTGCGGCCTTGAATTTATTGGTGCTGACCAAAAAAACGAGGCAGCTGGCGCAGAAGTTACCATCCGAGGGATCAAGTAGGTATCTACAAAGAAAGACACCGACGGAATCGGAAAGATGGCCCAGCAAGGGCGCCAGCTACTTGCAAAGGGGGGGGTTCGGAAAGAGGGGCAGGGATCCTCGTCGATCGGGGGGAGTAATATCTTAATACGAAAGGTGGGGCCTCCTTTCTAATAGAGAGAAATCACAACGGATTATGATTAAAAAGTATAGGAAAAAGTAATACGGCGGCACCCATCGTAAGCGAATTTCCCAACGAGGGACGAGATCGTTCAAGGGAAGAAGAAACGAAGACCCAACGTCGGTCGGCGCCTGGAATTTCCGGAGTCGGAGGAGGGACCGGGGCTTGCTCAGCTGACTATCAGGCTAGGATGGTCAAGACCTAGGGCAAAACTTTAAAACGCCAGTTGGGGAGAAACTGGGAAATAGAGACCCAAATACGTGGAAATTCCCAGAAATCAAAGAGAACTTACTTGAAGAAGAAGCGAGAATGAAATGCCTCAGACGGAAACGAAAAACGATAGTGTAGTTCGCTCGCACCTGCATTTGCGACGTCGACTAATAGGAAACAGGAAAGAAGAAAAAAAACTCCCTCCCACGACGGGTCACGTATCTATTACTAGGACCAATCCACTGGACACATTGCCCAAGGACCGGGGGGGAGAGAAATAATACCAAACACGTCGACGTACACCGCGCCGAAGACGAGACCGAGTGACGCCATCAGGTACAACGCTGCGGAAAACTAAAAAAGCTTTGAAAGTCTTAAAGCAAGAGGGGGAGGTAACGACACGGTCTGTAGTACAGCCGGCCGCCACCGTCTCTTCTAATAGCGTCACCCCAAAGTCAGTTAGGCGCACTACCACAGCTTCGAGGACATGACAAGACGTTTCACACGGCTTCACCGGAAGACGAAACTAGACAGATCCGACGTTCCTCCACCAAAAAAGGTGGTGTGAGAGGGAAGCGCCCTGGCCGCAGCTCAAGGGGGGAGATGGATACCCGGTTGTTTTGTACTGAGGTAGTTGCCATGTCCCACAAGACAGATTAAGGGGTTAAGGGTTACACCTCGCGACGGCGATCACGGAGACAGGAAAAGGGAAGGGTTACGCGTGTAACCCCTTTGGTACAATGATGCGTCGAAAAAAAAATAAGAAACACTTAAGAAGGAAAAGACCTTTCACCACCAATAGGAAAAAATGGCGCGAGTACAGGGGAAAACGCGGCGAAAAAGTACCACACGGCACTCGCAACTTCGCGACGGTGGTCCGCCCAGGAACAAAAAGGGATATAACCGTAGCGAGTGAGGCCTTTCTTACCGACAATCCGATGAGGAAACGGTCCGCGAAATGGTGGTGACGGGATCTTGGGCGCGGAACATTGGTGGCGGCAGGTGACCCCCCAAAAAAAAAAAAAAACCCCCCCCCCCAAACCCCCCCCCCCCCCCCCCCCCCCAACCCAACCCCCCCACAAGTGGTTTGGGGTTTGTTGGGGTTGTTGGGGTTTCATGGGGGGGTTTTGTTTTTTTTTTTGGGGGTTTTTGGGTTGGGGGGTCTTTTTTTGTGTTGGGTTTTTGTTTTTTTTGGGTTTTTGGGGGGGGGGGGTTGTTTTTTTTTTTGGGGTTTGGGTGTGTTGTTTGTTTTGGTGGGGAGTTTTGGGGGGTTTGTGTTGGAGGGTGTGTGGTTGTTTGGTGGTGGGTGGGTGTTTTGAGTTGGGGTGGGTGTTTGTTTTGGGTTCTCGTGTTGCCACCCAACAACCCCACCCCTGCCCGACACCCCCCACCCCCACCACCACCACCAACACCCCCTCCCCAAACCCACCCCCCCGACCCACCACTAACCCCCCCCCCCCCACCCCACCCGCCCAAAGACTGCGCCCCCCCTGGACCAACCCCCCAATCACCAGGCACCCCCCCCCCCCCCCCCACGAACAAACCCAAACACCTACCCAAAAAACCCCCCCACCCCCCCCCCCCCCCCCCCCAAGACCACCAACCCCCACCCGCCCCCCCCCCCCCACAAAAGAAAAAAAAAAAAAAAACAAAAAAATTTGTTTTTGTTTTTTTGTACCCCACCCCCCAAACCCCCCCCCCCCCCCCCCCCCCAAAAAACAACCCCACCCACCCCCCCCCCCCCCCCCCCCAAAACAAAAAACCCCCCCCCCCCCCCCCACCACCACCCCCCCCCACCCAAAAAAACACAACACCCCCCCCCCACCCCCCCCACCAACCCCCCCACCAATGGAATGGTCGTACAATCAAGAGGAGGAATTGAATCTGGTTTCTGCTGAAGTCCGGACGAAAACATCTGGAAGGAAAAGAAAAACCTCCATCTTACGGGGACGACGTGGAATGTAACCAATTCAAAAAGCAAACACTCGTTCCAGTTCAACACAGCTGCAGGAAAAAGGGCAACGCGAACGCAGTTTGGGAGAAAACTCTGCGGATCTGGGGGGGGGGGTATTAAGAGAACGTTTAAAGGAGTTAGGCCATAGTCCCTAGGAAAGAAGCGGTGTTTGTGCGAAATGGGGCACTCCGGGAACAGCTCGGTGAGGAGCGGTATGGGATGGGAGAGAAGAAAAACTTCTTTCAAGCCCCTGCTTAAAGCACTTGAACACCCATCCGCAGTGGTTGGTACCATAGGACTCCAACAAGGGAGAAGAGGTCTCGTCGGCGGCCGAGGGTTCCACAGTGCAGTGGGGAGTACCGTTAAATAGGAATGGTGCAAGGGGGACCTGGGACGTCGCGAATAATCTCGTCAAGGGTTCGGGATTTTTCTTTGGAGGTTGCGAAAGGACATTTCTGGAAAGGGCGTCGCTGATCGACGAAGCAGGTGGAAGAAAAGAACGTCTTTGGAGGTGAAATTAGGTGGAAGGGAATTTCAGAAAAAATGTCTTGCCGGGACTTGATTTCTGTCGAGGCAAGTTTAATTCTCTTATTGAAAGGGGGGAGACGTCAAAAATCTCGCTGGGGGGGAGAGATCCGACATCCGAGCTGGGAACAGGTAACTACAACGCCCGGCGACAGACGATAGAGGAACAGATGGGTCCAGTAAGGAAGGCCCTAGGTCGAAGTGCAGGTGTTCTCAGGACGATGATAATCATCCCATCAAAATAGGGGGGGCCTTAGCGACGGTGCCTCCGTCAGCACTGCAATCTCTCTCCAGATGGAGAAGAAGGATCGTACAGTAGTCGGCCAAAGTGAAGGAGGAAAAATTCGTCCCGAGTCGCCCAGACTGGCTGTAAAAAAAGGACAGAGACGAACCAGGGGAGTCCATGACCGCCGGTAGACCGGAAAGGTAGAATTCGATGGAACTGTTCTTGGCGCTAAAGCTGAAGTGATCACAAATCTTGATGTCAACCTCGGCTAACCCGGTAAAGCTTTGTTGGCACGGTCATAAAAGTTAAACACATAAACAAATCGGCAGCACGGGAAAAGATTCAAATAATCTCCCGGAAATTGCGATTAGAAAAAAAAATGAGGGGAATAAGCATAAGAGCACCCAAATGTCTGAGAGAACATGATGGACCGAGATGTGAGAAAAGTTCCTCTTTAGACAAAACCCGCAAAAGGCAAAAAGGGGATCATAGCAAAAATCAAAAACGCCACCTCCGCCAACCGCCGAGTAAACTAATACCAAACGTCCCCTCGTCTACTGAGAAAACGATACGAAGGAAAGAAGACGCTATTGAGGGGAAGCGCTGCTCAATAGGGGTCGAACACAGCGGTACGTTCAAGCGCCGGATAGCAGCGTAACGAATTAGTTCAACTCAAGTCCGCCACCTAGGGGAAGCAGCACTATGATCCCACCAAGGAGGGATAACTCACTAACACAGCTATGGAGGGGAAGAGACGCCGTGTCAAGACATCACCGTCGAGGAAAACTCAGATAACGTTCCTCAAAAGGAAGTGTTTTCAGACAGTGGCGAACTTCAGGGAACCGGTAAGTGGATCACGGGAACCCGGACGGAATATTTATTAGGGAACAAGAAGACTAGGGAGGGGGTTGGGGGACTGGTAAACTCGAGCGCAGATTGGCTCCGGACTCAGAAAAGAGGAGTTACAGTAAGCCCTTCAGGAGTGGCTCGGGAGAAAAGAAATAACAACACGTCGCCTGGCCCCGTCACTAACCTCAGAGAGGCAGCATCTTCCAGATAATCGGGAGGGGGAAAACAGTAAGGATTCTCTAATGGGTCCGCCCAAGAGAGAAAAACAAAAACTGATGTGAAAAGAGAGAGTTGGGGATGGGAAAAAAAATCGAAGGGGAGAAGGGGGTACCGGCACAGGATTTCAGGAGAGGAAGAGTAGAACTTGCGAACCTTGTTGTGCTGATCGCAGGCAGGACGTGGGGGGATCAGTGAGGTCGACGCTGCCAAGGTCTAGTACACGCTCAAGAAAACCAACAAGACAAGTTATTATAATGGACTAACAGCCTGTCATCGAGTTAAAAAAAGATGAGGACTTGCTGGAAAGGGGGGGGGAACCAAGATCCCGACTGGACCAAAAAGAGGGGAATCCATGTCAACTCGAGCTGCAGGCGCCCAAAGGAAAAAGATGAAAGCGAAAAATTTAGGCCAACGCGAGGATCTTGCGTCTATCAAGTTAAACCAAACGGGGAGGGCTCGGGAGCATAACAGGTGTGGTAGGTTGTATCCGGGGGCGGGGGAAAACGAAGTGATCGAAGTTACGGGTTTCGCTGGCGCGACTAGAACCGTGGACTGAGAAGGCTCTCGCATACGCAGGTGTGTTGCTGGGACCAAGAGGGGAAGTCCGTCTGGCACTTGAGACCGGGCCGGCGAAGGGGTCCAACAACGGTGGTACGTGTGGTGTGGACCTGAACTAGGGAAAGTGGTCAAAGTAGGAACTGTGAGTGCGTAAGGACTCGATACGGGGTGCCGGTAGTGGTGCGGGGGGCTACGCAAACGGGAACTGTTCAGAGTCGTCGGCGGACTAAAGGCAGGGAGAAAGTGAAGAAAGAACTCTGTTTTGATCTGAGAAACTTGAGTCCATTCGGACGGGGAGTTGTAGAATACTGGAGAAGGGGGGGAATTGACTCGGGTAAAAAAGCTGCGATGACTGGAATAAGTGAAAAAGGGGCGACAGACGGCTCGGACACGTCGCAAGAAACGGGAGGGGGACATCCGAACGTGAGCCGTGTCATAGCGACAAGGCCCCGGCATCGACGACGAATCGCAGCAGTGAAGAGGCAACTGAAATACTTCAGAGTCGGCGGCAGGAGAACAGCAAGACCAAGAAACTCGGGAGAGGGGTCCCAAAGTACTATGGTGAGGGCTTCAGACGGGTCGGTAAGAAAAAGACAAAGGAGATGAGAGAAAAGGGTAAATGAGGCGCACAAGGAGTAAGGAAATAAACTTCTAGTCGACGAGGTCGGGCTGCTTTACTCCTAAGCGGAAGACCAAAGGGGGAAAGTGAGTAGGCCGCAGGTACTGGTCCATCTGGTTCTGTCTCAACGTCGGCCGCCTGCGCCGGGAGGGTCGCTCCAGCAGAACTTTAAATAGAAAAGGGAATTCAGTTAGGAAAACTTCATCTCCGAGTTGGGGTGGCGACCGAATAAATTCACTCGAGATTCCCCCAAGGATCAGCAAAGGAGCCCCGGAAACAATCAAGCCCGGCATCAGTGAGCTGAGTAAACCTAGGATGGAGTGGCCATCAAGAAGGAAGAAGAAAGGCCAACCCGAGGGGCTTCAGTCACGACCTGCAGAAAGCGACGTCAGAGAACGACGGAAAAGAACATCATGCGCGGAACCCAACGACCTTGGGGGGGGGGGGGGGGGGACAAATGGCTTTTGTGTGTTCCAAGTAGACGAGTGAGGTCCCCATCGAAGGGGACTTAAAACGGTACCTTGAACACCCATTCAGAAGGAAAGAACGACTTCAAAGAAACGAAAGCGCCGCCGACCGAACGGTTCCAACTGAGACAAAACTCTTCCAAAAACAACATGTATTAGAGAAGGGAAAGAAGGAATAAGCAGCAGGTGAACGACAGCTTAGTCGCGGGCAAAAAAGCGAAGAAATGTCATCAGAGATAAACGCCCCCACAGTGCGATCAGTCTCAACTACTGCAGGAGGGTGGCAACAGAAGTGTAAACGATAAGAGATAGATCCCTCGTTTGGACTATGGCGCGTTCGCGGGGGCAAAAGAACGGAAGACCTCAGCTAAGGGAACTGGATTCAACGTTTTTGTAGGGAGGGAGTAGGTTAAATTCCCCTAAGGAGAGTCATCTTGCTGTGTGTGTGGGAGGGAACAAGAGCGAAGCTGTTCCCCAGCTTCAGCAAAAACTGACATTTAGGTAAGGTTAAACCCTCGAAGTGGTGAGGCCACTGAAGGGAAAAATCAAACAGATAAGTTCAGACAAAAATGGTCTCTACGGAGGGCGAGGAGAGAAAGGAGAAATAGTGGCGGTAAACAAAGGCAATCTAGGCGCGATGTGCCTCCACTCCAGCTCAGGAAGGAAAGGGGTCGAAAACAGAAAAAAATGGGGGATGTTGTACCTGGGGAAAGTCAGCGGAATACGTTCGAGAAATTGGGGGAAAGAACGGGAGAGGGGGAAACGTACGTGGTGACGCATAGTTCCAGGCCACCGGTAAGGCTCTACAACGGCAGTGTTCCTTAAGTCCGGGACGAAGACTAGGTGTAAAACAAAAACAAAACGATCGAGGGGGAAAGTGGACTGGAAAGATACACGCACGGACAAACACGATCCATTCCCTGTCACGATCATCAACACAAAGTGAGACGGCCAAGTGGTTGAGGGGGGCAAACTAAAGAGGAGTTAATTCATCTCTAGGTGAAAGACGGATGTGAAAGGTTGTCAGGCTAGTAAAAGCAATCTGTTTGTTTATTGTCAAATTAGCCAAAAGTGGGGCGCGAAGATCTCGGGGAGGGCATAAGAGATGGAGGCCTCGACAAGAAAAGTTCGTCGACTCTGCGGGTAGCCATAGCTGGAACAGAAAAAAAAAAAAAAGCATGTGGAAGTAAACTTGAGAAGCAGCTGGTAGAGAAAGGGATCCGGGAGGCGTGCGCCGTGTCCAACGCGGAGTGGGCGTGGTATGACCGAACCGAGGGGAGGGAAATGGGGAAGGAGGGTGAACAGTAAGCGAGAAAAGGGGGCCTTTCGTTGTTGCGGGCGAGATAAAAGGGGCAGGAAAGGGGAAAAGGCACTACGTATTCTGACGGGGGAGCGACAGAAATCGGAGGTGAATCTAGACGGATGAAAAGCATTGAGGCGGAGGTTTCTACTAGTCAGTGGGAAGAAGGATCTTGAGACTAAAAAAGTGGTCGGGTGGAGGGGAAGGGGGGAATGGCTATAGAAGGTGCAGGACGTCTCCCAAAACAAAAAGTGGAACATAAAAGAGGTCTTAACAAGTCCAGAGCGTGGAAGAAAACGTGTCAGCTGGATCGACAACCTCCAAAAAAGAAAAACCAAGAAAAACAAAAGATGTGGCCAAATTCAAGGCGGCCGAAATTCTCACTTGGGATAGTAGGCGGAAAGCATCTAGAAGAGGACGAGATCGGGGGACTATGCCTTAAGAATGGTCCCGGCCTGTACGGGAGAGCAGGAGAAAACAAAAGGGGAAAGAAGAGAGATCCATTACGGCGCACCAAGTATAAGCTGAACCCTAGTCGCGGGGAGAGATTCTGGTTCCGCCGAGAAAAAACCGGAAAGTCTAATTCGCTCCTTGAAACAAGGAAAAGAGTGGCAGAGCGAATGCGCGGGTGCTCCACCTGGAACTTTAAAACTCTCTTGTCCGACTCGTTCTGCGCAACTTTACGAAGAATTGGGGGGGGGGAAGGCATTCATCAGGAAAGAAACAGCATAGCAGAAGCCCAAGTCTAAGAAGCCCGGGAAAAAGACATAAGTAAACCACACAGGAAAAAATGCTCAAGCGATCAAGTAAACGATGGGGTCAACAGCCAACGCTAAGAAAAGACTATAAAAGGAAAGAGACGGAGAAAAACCCTACGAAAAAGGGGGGTCGGGTAACTGCTCCGCTCAAAGGAACACCCCCCCAACCGCCACCTGCCCGGAAACTCGTCATAGGGGAAGAAGGTCCAGAAAAAGTCCCACTCTTAGACTTTTTAAATCCTACCTAAAAGAGGTTCTGCCTAGGGAAAAAAATTGGTCGGGGAAAAAAAGCCGTATGCTCGAGGGTAATAAGCCAAAATCAAGCGGGATGGTCAAGGTCTTAGAGAGCTCAAAGGAAACTGTATGGTTGCACAAGAAAGAGGAAAAACAACGGGAGTAACATTCCTCACTACACTCTTCTAGGCGGAAGCTCTTGGGAAAAAATCAGACACCGTAAGACTCAAGATCAAGGGTTGCCTCCAACCAAAATTCTCTTTCCGTTGACTACCGGTGAGAATAAGAAGGAGGGTAGGGATGGAGCCCGGGTTTGTGTCCATGCGGGAGGGGGGGCAACGAAAAATTAGTCCACATAACGCAGAGTGCTGGTGTTGTTCGTGAACGGAAAATTCATTCTTCCCGACGGAAAAAAGGGAATTTGGGGAAGCCGAAGTGGAAAAAGAGGACATGGCCTGCGTCAACTCACTGTCCGTACACGAAAGAATGGCCACTATCCAAGTTTAAAAACCTCGATGGCCTCTTCACAGGCAAAATGAAAAAAGAGTTGCGACATAAAGGAGAGAGGGGACGCATAAAACAAGGAAGAGGAGGGAGGAAAAAACATTCCGTGGGGGGAAAGCTAAGCCGGGGTCCCGAGTGGAGGTAAGAAGTGCAAGAGAGCAAGGGGAAGACCTGTGGGGGGATCATCTAAAAGGAGGAAAAGTGTGGGGGGGACGGAGGTATTGACTCATGGTAGGGATAAAAGCGCTCCACATTTGGTCACGAGGAAGAAGTCAAAAGGTACGCAGAATATCCAGTGTACCAACAACCAACGGGACGTGGACACGGAAGCTGAAACAGATCCTCCTTACAAAAAACAGTGTCAAACTCGGGTAGCAAATTAGCAAACGCGAACGAAACCACAATGGAGGCCACGCGGGCGATCTGGTTCAAAAAACGAACGGAGACGATGTGGAAACACGCGGCTCTCAAATCGCAGCGGGGTGGGGGGGTGAGAAAGGGGGGGATCCCTCCTTTTTGGGAGAGAATAGAGAGGGGGGAGAAGAAATTTAGTGGGGTAGGAATGGGAGAGAATAAGAAAAAGTAGGGGGGAAAGCGGAGGAAGGGCAGAAACAATCAGGCAATACCGCGGTGTGGTTTCACTAAAGGGCGAGAAACGATGTAAAGAAGATGGGTGTAAAATAGGGGAGAGGTCGTCTTCGCGTGTAAAGGAGACGAGTGGGGGGTTAAGGTTGTATGAGACCCGGGACGACGGCAAGCGTGGGCAAGGTGAAAAGAGGGGGCGGACTGGGAAGGTGGATCGAGGGGAAATAGGCAAACTCAGTATGGTGAGTGGGGGGAAGAGAAGACTTCTCTGCACGGCGAAGTGACGCGTAAGTCACGAACCGACGGGGATCGAAAGGGAGGGGAATTTAAGCAGTACGGATTTTCTCTAGCAGTGTGGAGGAGGAAGGGAGAGGTGAGTGGAAGAGGGGGTGAAACTGACAAAAGTGAACTGGGGGGGGAATCGTAAAAAGGGGGAGTGGAATCCCAAACGCAACTGTCGCAGGGACGGGCGACGAGTTATAAAAAATACAGAACTGATCACTGTTGAAAGGGAAGAGAAAGAAAAACATCGCCAGAGAAAGGAGAAATCCACCACGCTGCTTCAATAGGGGACCGGGATGCGTGACCAATCTTCGCGGAGGAGAAAAGCTCAGGATCCTGGTTATGAAGGGTAGAGAGATGTTTTCCGTGTCAAAGGTAACAAGGAGATCGAACCAACACACGGAGGGAGGAAAGGAGAGTCTACAAGTAAAAAAAACAAAGTCGTACGACTCCAACCGGGAAAGGGATCGGCTTGCTGTTGACTACAAAACAGAAATCGCCGAAGAGGGGGAAAGAGTGTCTATAGGAGGAGCTGAGCACGTGCGTTGTGCTCCAAGCTGAAAAAAAAACGATCACGGTGGGTCTCCAGGTACACGGTCACGTAAGGGGGGTGGACGGTCAACAATTGAACCTCGAATGAAACAGCTACGCACTGGATAACGAGTAGAAAAGACAGGCTCATCATCGGAGAAAAAAATCTAACGGCATTGGAAAAATGGAGGATAAGGACAACCGAGGGGGAGTATATCTCAAAACTGGCTTCGCTACGTGACAATAACTCCGAATAGTGCTGGCAGGTCAAGAAGGGAGGTACAAACCGAACCCTCAAAAAGAACGTGAAAGGGGTAAGACTGAGACTTACGCCAGAAAATTACGTCTCACTTCAACTTGAAAAAAAGAGACCGGGCCGTAAACACTTCCCATCGACTACTACACCTAGGAAAAACCAGACCTCTAAAAAAGGGAACAAACGTCTGGCGCACCCGGATCCCACCTTAGAGAGGGAGGGAAGGAGCAAATCTTTCGAAAAGGGAAGAATGTGGGGGTTGGGGGGGGTAACACCCCCTGGTAGTACTAAAAAGACAAACGCTCTTACAATGCCAAGAGAACACACAAAGACAGTCCACTACCACAAAGAAGTCAGCCGAGGGGGGAAGCATCTGTCACTTTAGGCGCGAAAAAAAAAAAGGAAGAAAGAGTGGGAGAACAAAGTAAGTGTAGATTGGCTCACGTGCGTACATAGCAATACCGGACTGTATCCCGGGGTTTTCAGCGGATCTGTTTAAATAGTCCCTTGCACAGAAGAATATGGATGGGGTTTCACAGAGGAAGAGAAAGAGGTAGTCCTTATGAAGACAGAAAAAGGGAATTGGGTAAGGTCGCGTGTACGCCCATCGAATTGGCCTTCATCCGCCCCTCACTGCAAAGGGAAAAAAAACGCAGGCGAACCTTTCACACCCAATGTCGAACTTGAAGATACAGGAGAGAGTCGGGAGGAAAAACTCACTTAGCAGAAAGGGGGGGGGAGAAGAATATAAAAAAAAGGAGGAAGGGGGAAGGAGATAGTAGGACCACATTAGAATTTCGTGAGTGTTAACAGAAGTTATCAAAGAGCCGCTGAAGAGCGGCAAAGTGGTGGTTGGGGGGGACCGGGAATATTGACCATGGGGGGGTGGCAGGGGAAGAGGTTGTAAACGACAAGAAATGGAGACGGGGGAGTCACTCGGAACAAACCTTTGTCACGGGTCTTACGAAGACGAACGCCTAAATAAGAACCAAAAAACAACCCAGCAAGTACTGTTACGATGGCCGGCACTGACAACAACACTGAGAAAGGGGGCAGAGGGGGAGATGCATACCACAGGGCGGACAAACGCTTTTTATTCCACTGCGAGATATCGGCGCTCACGTGAGCATTTGACAAAGCGCTCGGAAAGCGAGAGGGGGGGTAGTGCGAAGGGATCACGCATGGGGTTGCGGTCTACCGCTAAGGAATCAGGTTACTTTTTCTTAACAAGGGGGAGGACAAGCAACTGGAGAAATCGAGCATCCCGGGGGGCAGACATATGTTTCGCATACGATGGTAAAAAACAGAGGAGAGTCACAGGCGCGGTTCGTCGAGTGTTAAAATATTGACGTGAAACCTCACGGGGACAAGGTCCAATGGGAGTAGTAAGTAAAAAGAGGATAAACGTGCCGTTCGGGTGCGTGAGGGATAATAAAGGAAGTGTTTCCTGATATTCTTAGGTTAGAGGAAGAAGGGTGCGGGACCGGGAAAGATGAGAAGATTGAGGGATAAGAGATTTAGCTAGAATAATGTACGGCCGGTTGGTTACTACGGGGTGAGAGTATTCTATATTGAGAGAGGGGGAAATGTCAGGCCTTCAAAAAATCAAACTCTTACAGTGGCGAGAAAAAGAGGTAGACATCCGGAAGAGGGGAATTGATGGCCGCACAATTTCAAGCGGGGAAAGACCTACCGGTCAATTCTGGCCGGGTGCGGTGTATCGGAGGGAGGAGGAAAGAACGCAATCAAAGAAGAGTCTCTCGGGGATTGAAGGAAGTAGGTTGGAAGGCAAAGCTACTGTTACTAAGAGATCGAAAAAAAACAAAAAGGAGGGTAGGGTAAAAGAGAGGATCGTACAGTAACAGGGAGGGGAACCCAGAAGAACGGTAACCTCCTTCCTCCCCCTATGAAAAGGGACCTGCTGTTGTAAAAGCCGGAAAGACAAGGAGCGAAGTAGGTCCGAAGGGGAAAATGGAGGACGTCTCTACTAGGATTTCCCGGGTCCTCACAACTTAGTTACAACGGTCGAACATTCATAGTCACTCGGAGGTGAAAAGTGGGACAGCAACTTTCACTAAATAAGGGAAAAAAAGGAGCACATACCACCGTCATCAAGAAGCCAGAAGGGAATCCAGCGTCAAGTACAAAGAAATTGCCCTCACGCCATCAATATTCCCCGAGGTCGGCAGGACGGAGGAGCGAAGTAAAACTATGTGCGAACAGGGACGCAGGCAGCCCCCCTCAAAAAGAAAGGAAATGTACGAGAGACACAAAACAGTCCTTCCCCTGTACGTTCCACCAGAGAAGTCACACTAATAAAAAAAGTAAAAAAGCGAAGGGAAAGAGGAAGCAGAAAGGAGACCTATGTGACCATTACAGAGTAGGAGAAACAAAGGTGGGGGAACAACACCACCACTGCTTATGAGTCTATGTTCCTCCCGGATAAAAAAGCGTGAAACTACACTGTCCTGGAAAAGACAGACCTAACTCTTTCGGACCGTATCTTAACGCAACCGAAGGACGGTATAACGGTCACTAATCCCAGCGATGCGGAAAGTTGGTCAAATCGTTCTTCATCCCCGTGAAACCAAAACGGAACTCCGATCCGAGCTTGCAGAAACCACGTGCTAGTTCCGTGGACTAAAAAGACCCGGGTGGGAAGGGGGGAAGAGCTCGAACTACCGGGGTTTGTTTGTCAAAGGTGAAAGGGTACAAGACCACGCCCTTAAAGCTTGAGGGGGTTGGTGTCGCGTACAGAACGAGAGAGAGAGAGGGGAGGGACAAGGAATGCCTTTCAGGGGTAAGTTTGGAGAGGGACGCACCCAGTATGGGCCAAGTTCCCTAAAGGAAGGAAAACACGTCTTGCAAAAAGCCACAAAAGGTCGACCTGATCTCGGTTGCTTGGACCACCACTGAGAAAGTAGAAAAGGTGGGCCGAAAAACAAAGGAAGGAAATTAAAGAAAAAGAAAGACAAAAAAGTTGAGACACAGGAGAGAATGGAATGCCTTTGGGGTACTCCGGGCCTCTATCTTAATAGCGTCCAGTGAAACTACGGGACGGGGACTTGGGCAGGAGTACGTTTTGCAAGGGTGGCTACCTCAGACCACTGGAAGGTCATTTAACACTACCTCATTTCACTGAGGAATGAATCAAACTAACGCCTGGCAAGTACCCTACAAACATGGGAAGGGGGGCGAATGGGGGAAGGGACAATAACGAAGGAAAAAAAACCTCGTCATTGAATACATGAAAAAAACCGGGCCTGGGGCCAAAAGGAACGCAGAGAAGGTTGTTGGTAGCAACAGGATGAGATGGTTCAGGCCATTCAAATAAGAAATGAAAGTGAAGGATCGTAACAATCGACGGTGTGGTAGTGGACTTGGAAGAAGGGGGGGGGGGCGCCGATCTCGTGGTGTTTGAGAAGTCCGTGGGTGGGAGGTGGCGCGAGAATACAGTTGTACGCAAAGATAGGTAGAAGAGCTGACATGCATCAGGTGGGGGGGTACTTACCAGATTGGCAAGAGGGACACGCTGAGACGATGTACTCAGGTTAGAGGAAGGGAGTTCCCCGTCAGACGAGTGGGTTGTGTATGATACCGTGAGAAACGTCGCTGGTTGGGAGGGACATTGTAAAGGAAGGGCTTGTAAGAAGAGATAAAACGGGGTATTCGTGTTCGTTCCGGGGGGATAATATAGTATGGATCAGCTGACGTCGGTCAGTAGGAAAGGGGGCGGACAGAAACGGGGGGGGAGAGATGGAAATGGCTTTATGAAAGGAGAGGGGATTGAAGCAGGACTTCCTATTGATTGGAAAACGAGGGGGGAGCTGATGAATGGAATGGAAAAGTGTAATTTCTGACCGCCACCAACGAGGGGATAGAAAAGTCGACCATACCCGGAAGAGGGAAGAGGAATGGAGCAGAAAAAGAAGGGCAGAGGCAGTGAGGAGAGCCCTTCCACATTTTCAATGCGGAGGCCATCTACGCCCGGGGGGTATCTGAGGAAAGGGAGAAAGAAGCCGCTCCGAGGCGACTAGGGGGGGAAGGAAGGGATACTAAAGGTGCCTGTCTAGGTAAGGCGCTCAAACACGAGGAGGAGTAAAAAGGAGATCTGTAACCAAAGATAAAGAACAAGAGATAACCCTTCTCCAACAAGTAGAGACGTAGTATTGGACGGAGGGGATCAATCCGACGAAATACCACCAACTATTCAACCAAGAACGGGACTTAAATAGCTTCTTGAGGGGCCAGGGGGCAGAAAATGAAAGGGATCAATAGGAGGGGAGAAAACGTTTGAGACGAAAATGGAGCTCAGAGTTTGGTGGGGGGAAAAGTACAAGCTCAATCATTCCCAAAATCGCAGCAAGGGGGGACCCGAGAAATCATAACGAAGACTGGATCAGGGAAAGCAGAACGAGATGGAGACAAGCCTGAATCATTCACCAACCGGGTTTCATGATATAGCCCCCGGCTCGACATCCAGGACATAGTGGGAGTCATCGGGGGTATCCCCCTCCCAACAAAAAAACGGGGGAACCCTTTGTCGATTACTGAAAAACCAGATCCATGGCCTTAAGCCCGATTCACTTTCCTAAACCAGAAAACCTCTCCTACTTTTAACAACGAACGGACGACGGGGGGAACGGTCGAAAGTCGTGGAAAAACGATACCTCAACCCTGAACTGTCCCACACTTTAGGGAGAGAGATGGGGCACTAGAAGCCACAGGGGCTTGAGGAATTCTGGAAGCTCCACTCAAAAAATGAACAGAGTCTTCCGAGAATCATGGAAGCCCACAAGGCGGGGGTAGCGAAAAAAAAAAAAGCTAAGAGGACTATCCTGGAAGGTGTAAAGAAGGTAAACAAAGGGAGAGGCGCTAACAAGTCCACCGCGTGCCTACCGGGCGGGAGGTCTCCAAAACCAGAACAATCCTAGAAAGGAAAAAGGGGACAGTGTTTTGGGAAGGAGGGATCGTTCCAAGAGGGTCCATCTCCCACAGTAAGAAAGAGGGATGGGGGGTTGTTGTACCCGAACGAGCGCCAAGATGTTTTTAACTCGGACAAGCAGGAAGTGGGAAGGGGCTCGGAAAATGAAGCGGGGGGGGGGAGCGACGCAAAATCACTCGAAAAAAAAACCAATATCCCGTTCAAAAAACAGGTCTAGGCTCAGGTTGACAGCGCGCGGCGTCGGGTGGCGGAAAAAAAAGAAGTAGACGAGCTACGTTTTGCAAAGCGAGAGAAACACAATGAGTAGTGAGCAAGAGGGATGGGGAGAAAAGACCCCCCACCACAACCCCCCACCCCCCCTCAATTTCGACGTGCCAAACGAGGTTGGGAAACACTTCGACTGGCTGCGCCAGGAGGCAAAGTGTGGGGGAAAGTCGTGGGGAACGAAGGGGGGGGGTAGAAGGGAGGGTGGCGACAGGTCCAGGGGGACTTAAAAGGAAAGAATGGGGGGCTGCTTAAGTCAGGGAAAAAAGCCTAAACCAACGACAAACCCAGATTTCTAACGTGGGGAGAAACGGGAACTGGAAAACCGAAGGGGAAAAAAAACCGGGATCACAAGTGACAGGGACGTAAGGGTCACCGGAGAAAAGGAACGAAGACGTGTTTAGTGAAAAAAGAACGCGCACTGTGGGCGTAACGCGCTCCGAGGAGTTGTTTTGTGGAGAAAGGGGAGAAATGTGTGCGCGACAGAATACGTGTCGAAGAGTCATTACGGTTGGCGGGAGTGTACTCTAACAGTGTCTTGGAACGAACTGGGCTGAATGAGCGAAGAAAGACCAGGGTGACGCAATAACAACCAAAAAACAACAACAACATCTGGACACGCGGCTCGTTCTAGTTCGCCGGACGGGGAAAAGAATAGTGGTGGTATTAGTAAAAACCTCGAGGTGGAAAACTGAGGAAGTAAGAGAAGGGGTACGTTCTGGGGTGAGGAGGGGGGGGAGATCCACCAAACAAACCGGAAGTGTCCTTGGAAGGGGCACTTTCTAGAGTGGCGACCTTAACTCAAGGTGCAATCTGATACGGCTTTATTTCAATGAAGGTGTTCGAACGATATAGCGGAGAGTGAGGGACTAGGGGGATGCATGGATGCACGAATGGAATGGGGAAAATAGAAAATTGATCGGTGTCAATTTCTTACCTAACTCCAAAATCGCGAGAAAAGTGTCCATAACAGGGACGAACATAATATCTTGCTAACGGGTAAGCTTAGAGAAATACCTTAAACGCCGAGAGACTCTGTGCAAAAGGAGAGTCCGACGGGTTGGGGAGAGGAGGGAGGGATATAAAGACGAACAAGAACCTGAGAAGGAGACTCGGTTAGATTAACCTAAAAGGAAAGAAGGGGCGTACTCAAAACAGGAGGAGGATGAAAGGGGAGAAGTTACAGGAGGGAACCCAGTTGAGTAGTACCCTCCTTAGAAACAGAGGAGCCTATGACGGTGAGGATGGAGAATCTGCCTAAGGACCAACGGCACGTACGGCAGCTGGAAGGGGGGGGGACCAGAGAGCGTCGTCAGGGAGTTTGTCCAAGGCTAAACAGAGGAGATCACGAGAAAAATGTTTCTACCAAAAGGTGGGGGAAAAGAGGGGGGGGAGAAAAAGGGGGAAGAAGGGAAAACCGAGACATACCACACTCACAAGGAGAAACAACAGCAATAACGCAAAAGATTCTCTTAAATAGAAGCGAACAAAAAGTCAAGAGGGGATTAGGGAGCAGAAAGAATGTTCAACGAAAGGAAAACCGCGATGGTCAGAAGGTCCTCGGCGAAAAAGAAACGAAGACAACTAAAAGTTGATCGAGAAACAAGCGCCCAGTGGCCGAAGAAAGTTGCCTACCCCAAAACCCCTCGCCGAGGGAAGGGGGCCGAAAAGAAAAAAATCATCAGGCGACGTGGATCGAAGAAGCGAGACCGATGGCGACAGTGTACAAGGGGAGAACCATTGGGAACCACACCTGCTTTGGCGTGTTAAACCGGTAATCAGCGGGGATGAGACCTCTACAGCAAAAAAGGAAGATAGGGGGGATAGCATAGAAGAACAAACCAGGAGATAGCACTGAAAAAAACATCGACACCGGGGAATCAACTCTTCACTAGCAACAAAAAAATAAGAAAACGCAGATTGAAGAAGCTCAGAGGAGACGTTAGACACCTGGTGAAAAGTCCGAGGAAAGGAGTATCCCGGGGTGTCCTGCGTATAGTTTCAAGTCCAAGGAGTAAAAGGAAGACGATGGTTTCACTGGAAAAATCTCCATGGGGCAAAAACCTAAAAACAACCCAGGAACAGAAAGCTGTGTCAAATTCGAGGGGCCTTCGGAAGCCACCTCACTTAAAGACTTCCGCAGAACCCACGAGACAAGGAACACCAAGCGTCGGAGAAAAAGGAACAACTTCATCTACAGGAGAGTGAGGTAAAAACAACGGAAAGGCTAAACTTCTGGAGAATTTTTCCGCCATATCTCAACAAAGGAGGAAGATATGGAGGACACCGAAAAGAAATGAAGGATGTGAAACCTGAAAGGGAAGACGCGTCGCTGGGGTAATCTGCCAACATTGGTGTTCTTTATCGTGGCAGGCCATTATTTGTGGAGAAGTGGATTGGACGCTTGCATGGGAATTTTCGTACGCAAAGATGTCAACGGGTCTGGGACCTGGCACTGATAGGGTGAAAAAGAAAAAAAAAAAAATATGGCTTTTAACTACTGGACCAAAAAAATCCCGACAGAACCAAGGTCAAGGACTAATCTCAGTCCTCAAAGGCAAGAAAAATAAGAGACTGCAAGGGGGGGCAGAGAAGGAGCAGGTCAGGCTTAGGCACACTGTTAGACTTGTGAAAGACCGGCTCGGTCCTAATCAGAGGCGTGTGGTTATTGTCGGACTGCGCATGGTTTGTCTAAGGGCTCTGTGGCAGACAGAAAGGGAAGGGTGAAACTGGGGGCTTCTTGCAATAAACCGTGGCAAGCAATATGCTGTAAATCGCGATTTAAAATCGTCTCAAGAGGTTTGGTTCCGCCATATGTAGAAAACCGAGGCCAAGCCCGGTCTCGGAGGAGAGGTGGCACGTAGAAAGATTTGACTGTTGGGGGTTAAGGGGAAGAGTTTACCGGCGCGGGGGGTGCATTTCCCTGTGGGCGGACTGGGCTTGATGTAATTGTTCAATTGAAGGTGCAGGGGAGGGGGAAACGCCGTGAACTGTTCCTTAGTCGGGTCGGCTGAGGTCGCTAACCTAACCTCGTGGTGAATCTGAACTCTAGAAAGATTCAGGGGAGGGGGGCTGGCGGCAGGGGAGGGGGGGGAAAGGAATCAGTGATGCGAGCAATTGTAAGGGGAGAGAGTGGTTTGCTTACAGTCTCCACCTCGGGCTGGAAAAACCAGTCACCATAAGAGGGGATCAAAGGGGTCAAGCGACCAGAAAAGGGGAAAATAAGAAGATAAAAGCATGGAAGTTCAAGGAGGACCACTTCTACGTGAGTTGGGCTCTGTATGCGGAGTGGATTAAAAAAGATGGGAGAAGGGGGGTAATGACGACTGGGGGTCAGAAAAAGGTCTAGGTGAAACTCAAAAAAAAGGAAGTAGCAAATGCCGGAGGAACCGGGAGTAAGAAACCCTCCTCTACCTCGCCAGGGAGAGGGGAGGAGTTACTCCTCCAAAACCGGCACGTCGGGATTAAAAAGGGCTGAACAAATGGCGCTCTAAAGTCTTCCGGGGGCGTGGCTGGCTTCCATCTAAGGGAAAGAAAGACTAGGGGTCACCTAGGCTTCAAAACTGGGAAATCCTCGACGAACAAATTTCGCACTCATGAATTCCAGAATCACCGACGAGGACAGAGAAGGGGAATCTAGGGGGCAGAGTAGAATCCCTCTCGTCGAAAGGCCTCTCATGTAGAAGAGGAGAACAAGAGGTAGTCCAACCGAGTCGGAGAAGTCAAAGACGAATAAGGAAAAAAGGTACCTCGTGAGGCCCCCGACCCGAAAAAAAACGGGGGGAAAACCTTTAAAGAGGCGGGACAGCAACGAACCATACGCCACCTGCACAACAACCTAGTGCAAGGTAATAACCTACGGGAGCGTGTAACAGGAAAAAGACCGAAGGGAGGAGAAACAAGGGGAAGGTCCCCATCTGGTCGGAAACACACCTGAGGATGACGCAGATGTGAACACTCATCTTAAACGAGAAGAGGAGGTAGCTCCCCGGTAGATCTCATTCACGGGGAAGCAACCCCCCACAAGGAAGTCGCAGCTAACCAACCTGATCAGGCGGACTATCCTCCTTGTAAACGAATTACTTAACAGTGAAGCGCCCGACACTCATCCTCCGCTCTCCAAAATAGAGTTAGGAGGTCAGTGGAGCAGTCGAAGGGTAACTTGAAACGGGGGGGGGGGTCCGTCGGAGTCGGGCAAGTTCAACCTAAGAGATCAGGTGAGGGGGGGGTGTTAGGTAAACTCGATCACAGGGCTGGTTCGAGGTACGGAGAGGAAAAACAGGAAGGGATTTAGCTCGTACGGAACTTCAGGAGTGGGCCTAGGTCTCCCCTAAGCTTCAACAAAAGTACCGCAGGAAAAATCTTCAGAAACCAAGGTAGCTAAAACTCCGGAATTAAAGCTAGCAAATGAGAGGTGGCGTACAAACAATCACGTAAACAGGTGTCAGAAAAGAGAAGCAAAAAACGGGAGGGGGAAAGAGGAGAAAGAAGTGGAGGAAACGGCGCGTTATGTGCCTTTTTGGGACCGGAGAATTGAGATGATCCCAGTCTTGGGTGGTGGGGGGGGTGTAAAGGCGGACGTGGGGGGGGGGGGAAGTAGTTGAGGTGAGACGCACAAAGGAACTGGCGTAAGTTCCTTCCACTCAGATTAGTAACGGTCTGGTCCTGTCCTACATCCTGCAAAAAAAGGGGGTCAAAAATAGTGATTACGGGGGAGAAGTTGGAAGGGAGATCCGTACAAAAAAGGATCATGTCATGACGGTTCAAGGGGAAATTGGGAAGGAAAAGAACGCTACTCAACAGCGGAGAGGGGAGGGAAGATCACGTAATAAGGGGTGGAAACGTCGATCGTCCTCGCAGAGTTGGTTGTGAGTTTGACTGTGGATAATCCTGGTGCGAGTGACAAGCTTTACTTTTTCTCGCAGAAACCGGGGAAAACGACGCTGCTTACATGCTGAGAAGAGTGGGGAACTTACCAGGTGAGAAGATGTAAAAAGAGGGTGGAAAGCTGTCGTTCTGCGTGTACTGTTTCAAAAACTTCTGAAAAAGAATGGACTATTAAGGTGACCTTACCTCAGGGGGGGTAAAAGGAAAGTGACGCTTTGCGGCGGACAAGTAAGAGATCAAAAGGGACCCTGGGTGCAGGGGCTGGGGACTACGAACGGAACTCCTGCATACTTCTGACTCAGAGAGCAAGGGGCTAAAAATCCTTAATAACGAGGTTGAGGAAACTTGACATTTAATGCAGGGAGGATTTCGAAAGATGATGCAGGAAGGTAGTTGAGGGGACTCAGGGGGTACTAGTTCTGATAAGGGGGGGAATGAGATTGGAAATTTTGCTAATTCGCCACAACTCGTGACATTGACGAGTCTGGCAAATCCGAGGGAGATTTAGAAGGGGATAGAAAACGCCCCGAGTTCACGGTGCCGACATCGGTCCCCATTCAGAAGGTTAGCGTGGAGTGTTCTCATTCTTAGAACCACACCCTATCCACTGAGAATACGGGAGAAAGTGGGGGGGCCGGCGAGGGGAGCCGGTCATACTGTTTTACGACTATGAAATAAAAAACAAGGTATAATAAAATATAGGAGAGTACAAGGAGAAAGGCCCCCAGTAGTAAAATCCTTAGCCCCTATCGGACATCAAGGGGGGGGGCGCGTGGGGCTCCTCAAAGATCCAAAAAGGCAAGCGAAATGAGAATTTTAACTTGGGAACATGCGTGGCGCTACTCTCAGGAGCGAAAGGGGGGGGTCAGATCTCATATGAAATGTAAGACACTGAAGGGGTCAGACCGACTTTCTTCCCACTGAGAAGTGGTCGTAAAGCAATTGCAAAGAATGGGGTGGGGATGGGGGAAAGGGAAAACACTGACAGGCAGCAATTGGAGAGCAAGTCCGAAGCATAAAGAATCCTAGACTGAAAGAAGAAAAGATCATAGTCAAAGGGTGCGTCCAGTATCGCACGCTCTAGGAAAACGGATCTTGAGCGTAGGCCCCCCTCCCGCGGGCAAAAAAGAAAAATCAACAGCTAGTAGGAGAACGACAAAGTCATAACCGTTCAGCGCAAACATCCTGGACCCTGGTAATATAAAACTAATATAGTAGAAGTGACAAAAGAGCGGGGGAAGGTGGCCCAAATAGGTCTAAGTGACACTTCATTCTCAAAATGGTATAAAAAAAAGAGGAAAGATTTTCATCAACCTTATCAGCTTGCAGGAAACAAGGTCGATTCGCGAAATTCAAAAGTAAGGGGCTGATGAAGAAAAGAAATCGACTCGCCCCCCTCTTATAGTAGAGACAACAACGCAGAATGAGAGACGAGCCACGTTTTGGGGGAATCCTCTAAAAAGGAGAGCCACAAAACAGACGAGAGTTGGCCGACACACAACTTCCGTCGGAAAGCACAAGAAAGAGCTCGACCGGGGAAAATGTGATCCCGGTGGTGGGTACGGGCGGGAGCTGGGTGACGTTAAGTCAACGTAGCATAGGTCTGTGGGGTTGGACGGGGAAAACTCGAGCAGGGAAAGTGTTCGACCGGTCACCTAGGAAGAAACACATTGAGGTGTAAGCGATTTGCAAAATTCGCAGTGAAAAAAAAGAGACCACGCTAAATGCCGGACAAAAAAACGTCCTAAGCCCACGATCCCCACCACCAAGGAGAAACGGAACTAGTAAAAGAGAGGAGGAAAGGGCGGGTAAAAAAGACAGTTCACGTCAGGAAAATTGGCGGGGGGGCCATCCCCAGAGAAAAACAACAAAAGAGGAGGATGGAAATAAGGAAGGGGGGGAGGCAACCGGCGAAGACGGTTCGAAACAGCCTGGTGTGGGAAGAAGGGATTTGAAGCGGTCGCGGAAAGCCTGCCAGTTCTCGACCTTGGGGGGGGAGGGGGGAGGGGGGCCATATGGTGACGGGGGAGGTGGCAACAAAGCCGTCAGAGGGGGGAGGGACCGCAACTAAAATTCAATTTTCTGTCTAAGTAGGAGACAGCGGACAGAGGGGGACCCGAAAAAAACAGAAAAAGGTAAGTACGAACTTACCAGATCACCAGGGAACAAAAACCGGAAAAAATCAGTTAAAGTAGAGACTGATCCAACAGGGGAGGGTAACAGCAAGGGGACCCGTAGGGATGATGTTCGTAGGAAGGGACGATGCAAAAACCTGAGCTTGGGGGATTGAGAACTGTGGTACCAGAGGACAACGAGAAGAGGGGTGTGGGTCTGCGGGGGAAGAAATAAGACTCGGGGGGTAACTAGCAGAGTAGTCCGGCCCTGGAGAACCGGACGGGCAAACACATCCGCAGTTGGGGCAGTGCCAGAGGGACGCTTGCCCAGCGGAAACGAGGGAAGGTGGGTCAAACGGAATAGAGGGTTGGACGTTGGGGGTAATGTAGAGAAGTGACGATGAGATGGGGGGGGGGAAAGGGCACGGAGACTGGGGACTGAGTCAAGATCAACTGGGGGGAGGGTAGGGTTGTGGCGGGGCTAACAAACGATACCTTTAATGCACTCGGAGGCACTGAGCAGGCGAGAATTTAACAATAGGGGTGAAAGAGGAGAAGATGAGGGCCGAGTATTATTTCAGAAGAGCAACAAAGGGAGGCGGTATTAGTTACTCTTTGTTACAAGGGAAGTTGGAAAAAAGGGGGGAGAAAAATATAAGGTGTGCGTGAAATTAGAAAAACTCGATGAAAAGGGGAAAAGTGAACCCCAACAGGTCTGAAGAAAGATCCGCGGCACGACTGGCTCCAGTTCAGCTGAGAAGGAAGGGAAGGTGTCAATCAGGAAAGTTAGATAACAGCACAAGCAAATCCTCGAAGCGAGATTGTATTACGAGGGTGTCATCCGGTATAGAGGGAGACAACAAACGGAGTAATTGAAGGACTACTTAAGAAGAAAAAAAACCTCCGTCAACCAGCGCCGAGAAGGAGTTCGGGGATGTCTCCTCAACGAGACGAGCAAATGCACTCGAATTAGGAGAATGTATCAGGGGAGCTCGAGATTCAAACTTAACAGAACACTAAAAAAGGGGATACAAAGGACCAGCGGATTGGACCTCCGTTGAGGACTCAAAAAGGGGGGTAATTTGGGGGCGACGTCACAAGAGCAAGATTAACAAAGGTCCACTGTACAAAGGGTACCATAAAAAGAGAAAGGCCTCAGAAATCTTCATTAGAACTAATCGCATGAGTTGTCAAGAATAGTAACCAAAGGTTCGGAGGATCGGGCAAATAGGTCGAGGACTGCAATAAGAAATAGTGAAGGGAAAAGTCCTATTTAGCACCACCCGCCACTAAAGGAAGGAACTGAGAAGAATTGATCACTCCCATGGAGAAAGAAAGCAACCGACACAGGGGGGGTCAAGGGGGGGGAGAATCCCAAAGGCGAAAGTGGCAAAGATCAGCAGAAATGGTTAGAACAGGTGAAACCATCTGGGTACGGAAACCAACTAACAGATGTGGAGAAAACTAATGGCTCAGGGGGGAGGGAGAGAACGTCGAGTCTCAGCATCCCAGCTATGCTTCAAAAACCGGACGCGCCAAAGAAATGCGTTTATAACATCCTAAAGCAAAAAGCATCAAACGAGCCTCCTTTGGTACAAAAAAAACCTCAGGAGAGCAGGCGAATACATATCCTCCTCGGGGCCACACAAGGAAAAATCGGCGTTCTCGAACTTTTCGACCTGCCGCGACCTGAGAGGGTCCCCGTTGTGTGGAAAGGCGGGGAGGGGGACGCAAACGGAAAACGAAGGAGTCAGGGGTGGTGGGTCAGGGAATCGAGGCTTCGTAATTCACAGACCCGTGACATTGGAGGGTTAAAGCGTGTCCTTCGACTGGAGAGTCAGACCACAGAAGGGGCATACCACAACAATCCCTTCAAAAAGAGAAAGGTTTAAATCAGAGAATGGCCAGGGAAAAGGGAAAGGGACTAATAGGGGCTTACTGACGTCTGAGCGACAGGGGACGGCGCAAAAAGAAAAAAAAAAAGGAAGAAAGAAAATATGGGGAGGGAAAGCAGGGAGCTGGTGATCACCGGGTCGACTGGGTCGGAGAAACCATTCTCTACCCTGGGGGGGGCCGGGATCGGTCACGTCGTTGTTTTTACCAGTAGGACCGCACTGGGGACACCTTCAAAGGAGGAGGTCGAAGAGACGGACGAAAACAAAGAAGGGAGAACTGGGTGGACCAAAAAAAACAGAAGTAGACGGTGGACGACGGGAAAGAACCATATCCAAAATGAGACAGGAACCCGTCTATCTGTCATTTGCAAGACCAAGGAAAGGACACGGGGGTTTGAGGCAAGGAGATGAGTGAGTAGAGGAAGAAGGGGAGACGAGTGTTACCAAGGCGCAGTAAGAAGAAGGTTATTCAAATGGGTCAGCGCCTATCTCGGGCCAGCTTAAGAGGCGCACTAACTGGGGGCAAGACACGCGAGGAATGCTCTGAAAATTAGCGGGGAGAAAAGAGGTGGGGTGTTGCGCGTATCCAGTTCTCAGAGAGGGAGAGAAGGTATATCTGCAAAAAGGACCGTGGGTCCAAAGGGAGTTAGGGGGGATTAGGACGGACAAACGAGGAGCTGGTGGGGCATGAACGGGGGACGGGTTGTTCCTGACAGAAACCTAGAAAAGGGGTGCCATGCTTGTAGGGGGAGACAGAAAGGTTTAAGCATAGGAGGTGTCAGAGGGGCAACGGGGGGAAGAAGAAAGACTAGGGGTTGAATTGATCCGTCGTGATGGGCCAGGGCATGCCGAGAGTCTAATAGAAGGAATGACGTGCCGGGTCGGAGGGAAAAATGGGGGGAGCTGAATGCACTGGGTAGAGCTGAGTTTTGACGGGGGTAACGGGTAGGGAAACACTCTACGGCGGGAAAAAAGTGCGCAGAAACAGGGAAGAAGGGTGATCCGGGAGGCGGAACCGCCCCAGATCGACGAGCGGGAAAACTCTGACAGGGTTAAGGCGCAGACGAGGATACTTCCGGGGTTGTCGCTGAATCACCCGCCTGCGACCAGGGAGAATTAGGGGGGAAGGACGAACTGGGAATAGAGGAACGAAGAGAAGAAAAATGAGAGGAAATAAGATGGAGAGAAAGGTGACTAAGGGACCAAGGTATTGGGGACCCTCACTTGATCCCCGATATACCTATTCGAGTCCGCCATCAGCAACGATAACCCCGCACGTCTTCGGCCAGAAGACTGGGCCATTGGGGGGGCTAATCTCGTATTTTAGAAAGGGAGGTTGTCGCCGAAACACGGAAGAATGTATCACGAGTGTTCAAACTATGCCAATGTCATCGGCCAGGGGGGGGGGGGGCGAGTTTATATGTCCAGCAATGTACCCCCAGCAGAAGCACAGGGGAAAACACTCGGATCCCTCAAAGGGAAATCCCAGGAGTGGACCTAAAAAGAAGATTCACAAAGAGTAAGTCAGATCGTCAAACCAGTCGAAGAATCACCTACGATAGATCGAAAGAAAATGATAGACCGACCCTGCACCACTATGAAAACCGGTGCCGAGAACCATCGTCACCGACAAAAAAACCATCGCGGAGTCACGGAGAATAGGTCAAAACCTCCGTTCAAAGGGGGAACCTCGCCGAAGGAACCGAAGAACAGAGGGATCAAGAACTGGGAAATCGGGCAAGACATCTGTAAGACCACACAGCGATGGCAAGGGTCCGCAAAAACGGATCAAGCGTCTTGCAAAAGCAACGTATGGAAAGGGAAAAAGAACGGACGGCTATGCTGCAACGAGAGAGGAGAAAACAACAAGCGACAGTCTAAAATAAAAAAAACCGGACGGACGGAGGAAGAAGTTGTTCGTCTGAGGAAAAAAAGAAGCAGCATACAAGGTGAGACCAAACAACTTTATAGTTTCGGGCTCATAAAGTGGGACCTAAACGCTACTGAAATGGAAAGGTGGTGGTCTTTTCCAGTCAATAGGAAAAAAGCCTCTTGCTGGTTTTGGGGGAAAAAGAGAGAACTTTTAAAAAGTCCTTCACGGTCCTCAGACCTGAACAATTGAAAGTGTCGGCGGTGCGACCGTCACAAGGGAACGGCCACCTACATCCTGGGGGGGGGAACGTCCACCAAGAACCTGGCCCACTCATTCACATGCTACTGGAAGGGTTCCGCAGCAGGTACTCTTCTAAAGGGGGGAGGAAAAAAACACTGCACGTCAGGGGGATTCGCGAAGGGGGACAAGTCACAAAAAACGGAGTAGAGGACGAATGGGAAAAAAAGGAGGTTCAACATGTGACCTCACTATTTCCGACGGAGGGCTGGAGAAAGAAAAGAAACTGGTTGGGGGGAGGACGTGGGAACGACGTGGGGGGCGTCAGTGAGGGAAAAGCCACTGTGGAAGGGGGGAGGAAACGCTATAACATGAGTGGGGACACAGACTGGCGCTCGAGTTTGCCCAACAAAGAGAGGAAACTTACGGTGACGGTGAAGAAAGGGAAGGCCACTGTCTAGCTGCATAAAAACTAGACAAAGACGCAAGGGTGCCAACGCTGAGAGAAATTCGTCCGGCGCACGGGGAATAGGAAGCAGGCTGAGGATACGCAGGAGTTTTAAAAAGGTTATCACTCGGTGGGTCAACTATCTCGGTGAAAAAGTCGGGTGGCGGGGGGTGAAAAGAAAAAAGGACCCAAGAAAGGCTTGCCCAGAAATCGGATCAAAAGGGTGTTTGCTAAGGGAGGAAATGAGTACACTCTTGAGAAACAGAGAGGACGGAGCTGGGCGTCGTACTATTGGTATGAGGAAAAGGTGTTACCTCTAAACTGGTTGGCAAGGAGGTGGGGGTACAGGGTCGGGGATAGACTCGATCAGAAGTGACCGTTCGGGGGGAGGTGTCATTAGACGCCCTGTTTAAGTGCTTCGCTTACTTCTGCGAAGAAAAGCGAGTTGGATAAAAGGAGGGGGGATTAAGGAAGGGGGGGGACGAGACGAGGGATGAAACGGATCTTATGGACTCTGGGTTCAAGGTTTTCAGGTCTACCTGGGGCAATTCGGGGGATTGGGAAGTCGCCAAAACATCGAGATGGGAAAGTTCAAGAGGTTCCGAACATACAGAGAGGTAACGTTCAATGAGGACACGACCTTTCAGGAGGGGAAGAACGAATTCTGGGACCTTTTCAAATGGTCTGCCGAATTCGGACGGCAATTTTTCAGGTGAGAGGAGGAGAGAACGCCCCTGCAGCGATTGGGAAGGGGGGACGGAGGAACGGCCGTCAATGGGTAAGAAGAGAGAGCACCAAAAAAAGGTATTAAGAGGAAGAGTCTTAGAAATCAGCACCAGAGGGAAAGCTGAGCCCCAGATAGGACGGTAGAATAAGAGGTTTCCAAAAGAAGTAACACAGGAAAGGATCAGTTACACTTGAAAAGGACATCTTTCTCCTCGTCGGAGGAAAAGGAGGTTGGGATAGAACCAAATGAACGAGGGTCGCCTCGGTCTCGGCGCGCTCTCTATTTTTGAGAGGGAAGCAATTCCAATAATAGATACCCCCAAAAGTCATCAAGGAAACAATCATACTCCAGGCCGGGGGGGGATCCATCCGGCTCGTGAAAGTCCCGGCATATGGCCATAAATACGTGATCAACTATGTCGGCAACTTTCTGCGCGTCAACAACGAGGAGGTGGGGGTTGTGGGGGGGGGCGGAAACAGTCCTCGCCGTAGCCACAAACACCGAAACTGGAGAGAACTGAGAAGAGAACATCCGTCCAAAGGGGGACTTTCAAGGGGAAAGGTAATAAAGAATTCCCAGGAAAAAGTACACAGGAAGGCAAGAACGGGGAAAGAAAGGGGGAGCAAAGGGCTACGGCTGCACGCTTTGAAGCCAACCACAATGGGTTCAAAACGACACGGAAACGACACGGTCTGAGTAGAACAAAATCCCCACTGATCAGGAAAAGAGAAATAGAAGAACAAAAGAGAGAGAAACACGTACCACAATCTGCGTAATTACAGAAGGGGGTCATATCGGAGCGAGGACTAACTCATAATCCGCCGACTTGGTCGACAAAAAAATTTGCGTAGAAGTTGGAGTACACTGGAGAAATAGGAAGAGGGAACGGGGGGGGGTGATCGGGGTGGGGGGAAGGCTTAATACAGCCACTACCTTAAGAATGTGGACGGGAAAA
>Ga0179593_1417413_pt1 | contig 30586 bp, 16 predicted proteins | sample CZODoug2_1_08_16_FD_185931 | JGI IMG/M metagenome (GOLD analysis project Ga0179593, IMG submission 185931) | Vadose zone soil fungal communities from Angelo Coast Range Reserve, California, USA - CZODoug2_1_08_16fungal (PacBio error correction) | ecosystem: Environmental > Terrestrial > Soil >...
AAATAGAAAAGTTCCGTAAGCATCCACGAAAAAGTTGGAAGGTAGCAAACAATGCCCCCACCCCACCACCCAACAAAAAAAAAAAAAAGAGACTAGGTAGGATAGGCTGAAAAGAAAAAAAAAGATCAAAAGTCGTGAAAAAAGGGTATGCTGTCCTCCGAAGGTTCCTTCCTGGAGTGAAAGGGTGGCAAGACGAGTCAGACAAGGAAGAGGGACCTGGGGGAAAGAGGGGTTGCCAAGTGACTCTATCAAAAAGATTCGACATCACGTGACCAGCCTGACTGCGGACATAAAAAAGGAAAACGAGAGGAGGGGAAAGACTATAGAAGGGATTTGAGGGAACAAAGGGGGGCTGGCAAACAAAAAAAAACTGAGCCTTTCAAGAGGACGCGTCTGCAATGGAAAAGGAGAAGGGGGGGGGGGAGGGAACAAAGAGGGAGGGGGGGGCACTGTCGAAGACTCATAAAAAAAAAAACGTCAAAACACGAGCAACAGGGGACTGAACCCCTGACAAAAACGAGAATAGGGTTCGAAAATGGTGCAACAAGAAGGAGGAAGGGTGAAAAGCGCCAAGACCAAACACAAGAACAAGAACCAGCACCGGTACTGAGGGTGGTTCCTAAACTGCGAAAAAGATAACATGGGGGAGAATGGAGGGGGGAGGGGATGAAATGGAGGAAGAAAAAGAAACGTCTTAAAGACAGGTTGGAATAACAGACAAAAAAGAATCAGACGTTGGACGACCACCGGAAAGGGGGGGGGGTGAAGAAAATCCGGGCTACTTTAGAGGGGAAAAAAGAAGATGAGTCGAATGCGGAGGGGGCGTCAGATTCACCGTATGATTCGGAGTTGAGAAAAGTCTGGAGAAAAGGGGAAAGGCGGGAAGCCGAAAAGGGCCTCGTTTAAACAAGGTGGTTCAAACTATCCCCGACGCTTCTACGCAAAGGGCTGACCCGCGAAACATAAAGGAAAGAAACTTCTTGCCACAAAAGAAGACAAAAAAAGGGGGCCTGAAGACACAAAGAGATAGATTCGAGCACTAAGGGAGGTGTGGGGTGACCGAAAAGGGGAGGGAGGAAGTTCGAAAAAGTTGATAGACAAAAAAAAAAGAAAAGGTACACAAAAAAGGCAACAAAGGCACAAAAAGCGTGGCCGTGAGATCAGGGGGAAGAATGCAAGGAGGACGACGGGGGGGGGGGGAGACAACTCTCGCTCGAACCTACGACATACAGAGCGGCGACGCACTGAAGCTCGCAAGGGGGACCCATAGAAGGAAAAAAAACAACAAAAGAAAACACTGGACGGGTAACCAGAGGGAATTTGCTACAGGGGAAAATCGAGGGTCATCCTAGAATCACTAAAAAAAACCACGGGGTTGTTGTATCTTTGAAATAGGCCCGGAGAAACGCGAAAAAAAACACAAGGGGCAGAGAAGGAAGGGGAATACCTCAGATCAGGGGGAAAAACAAACGACGACGAAGAACCAAATCTAATTCTGCGTCTCCATGGAGGACCTGGAGTCGAGAGAAGAAAAAAAAAAAAAAAAGAGGCAAGGGATCAAAAAAAAAAAACAAAAAGTGAAGAACTATTCACGGGAAAACGATCCTTCCAGAACAAACAATCTTAGAAGGTCAAAGTCAATAAGGGGGGGAACTCAGGCCAAGGACAATATAAAAGGGGACGACTATCGAGCCGCACGCCCGAAAACAAGAAAAAATAAGGTCAGGGAGGAAAAAAAGAGGGATAAAGAAGGAACATCCTGAAGAAGAAGTACTAGCCAACTTAATCACGATAGGAAGTTACGGGTACGTTTCCTACACCAAACGCGGGAGGAAAAAAAGAATTCACCGAAAAAAAAACGCGTTACGAAAAATCGAGCAAAGGGACCGGAAAAGGGACACGAGTAAACAAAACGACTTAGGGAAGGGGGGGGGGGGGTGAACCTTGGGGTCCCCCCCCAAGAAAAAGGGAGTGACTCTAGAAAAAAAAAGTCCATTATTAAGCGAAATTGCAGGGGCCAAATTATATCTTCGGCCCGACAGGTGTAAGGTCAAAGGACTCGTCAAAAACATCCTAAAAGGTCTAGAAAGAAGAGACGGGAAAAAGCCTATGAACCAAAAAGGTGGAAAGCATGAAAGACTTATGTTTCCTAAGCAAAAAGCCTCCTGTGTAAGGAGGAAGGTGGAGAAAAACTCGGGAAAGAAAGACAGGTTTGAAATATAAAAAAAACAATCACCGGGAAAACCACACAAAATAACATTCTCATGTCCACAACAAGGACCAAGGGGTAAAAGGGGGGGGGACCATATAACTGAAAGAAGGGTCAAAACCAGGTCAACAAAGAAGGAGATCCCAAAAAGAACGAGAAGGAAAGAGTAAGTCCGATCGAAAAAGAAAACTTTCCGAACTTGGGGGGAAAAAAAAAAAGACCACGAGAGAGGCGGTTCAGCAAATCAATGCAAAAACGTCGTCCACGCAACCCAAAACCCGGTGGGTTAGAAAAGCCAAACTGCGGAAAGAAGGCAAAAAAAAGGGGGAAAGAGTTCAATTGGTGTAGAAGCTTTATGGGCAACGGGCAAAAACGATAGAAAGGAGCTAACAGCGAGACTGAGAAACTACCTTGATCGAAGCAGCAACAGGGCCCAGCGAAAGGCCGGGCAGAAAAAGAGAAAGAAGGGGGCCACCAAACCTTAGGTACAGATCGTCAAAACTAAAGAAAAATACCCCGAATTTAGAGGGAGAAAGGAAATCACACACCCTTGAAAAAAGAGAGCACTACTTCAGAACAAAGCGGTACAACTGGGGGGAGGAAACTGACCTCGAATTGGTTACAAAGGGCAAAAGAAAAAGGGAACTCAAAGAGTCGCCGTCCAAACCGACTTAACAAGTGGCAAACCACTCCCTCATTCAAGATTATACAGGTGAAGAACTACGGGGAAAATCAAGCGCTTGCAAAAAGGAAATAAAAACAAAAACAACACCACCAAAAGTAAACCGGAACAGCTTTGACATTAGTATCATTCCAGAATAATCGTTTATTCAGTCAGGGGGAGGGAGTAGTGGTAATAAAAGAGGATAAGAAAAAAGAGAAAAGAAATTTGGTGAAAGGCCTCGAGAAAGTCCACAACAACGCCAATAAAGAAACACGGAACAAAAACTTGCTCCCCCGTTAGAAGAGGTAGGAGGAAGGTTGGGAGGAAAAAGAAAAAAAATAACGGAAAAAAAGCAGAAAAAGCCCAACACAAGCTGGCTTCGAGCGAACGAAAACTCAGACACGCCCGCAGCGAGAAGGCAGAAGTCTCTAATTCAAGAAAAAGTATATGAAAAAAACAAAGTGAGATAAGAATGCGCGACCGAGAAAAATAAAGAGTGCGGTCAGCAAAACCTTCTGCCTCGCCTACACTAAGCTTTTGCGGCACACGGCGCAGTAACGGATCGTCAGCAAAAAGAAACTTCTATTACGAGAAGAAATACGTTCCAACAAAAGAACCACTCTTGCAGCGTCTTCTGGGGGTGAACGAAGCTCGAGATAAGGTTGAAAAATCAAACTCAGGGGAGAAAGGAGGACTGAAAACGAAAACGCCCCCAACGACTAACCCGGAAACACGAGCACGGAGGAAAGACGGGGTCTTTTATCTTCACGGTGACCATAATCTCGGGGAGTTTTTGGCACTCTATAAAAAGCGTGACTAAAGGGGCTTTCAACCTGAACAAACGTGGAGGGAGGGGAAGAGGAAAAACGAAAAAGCCCTCTACGGCGTTCGGGTTAAAAAAGGTTGGGGGAAGTAACAAAGGGAAAATCCTTCCGATTACCAGGAGGGAGGGAAAAACACGCGACCCCAAAACAAAAAATCTCCACGTCTCCGGGTACCTAATAAAAGGAGGAAAACGGGGCTTTCTCCAGAAGAGGGTTGTGCTCGTCTTACAAGGGAAACGACCGGAAGCAGCTTGTAAGTCTTAAGAAAAAAAAAGGCGGGAAAAAGCCCCCAAAAACGGCGTGCTGGTTCTCCCAAAGCCGCTGGCAGGGAATGGAAAACATGGAAATTCTCAACCCAAAAGAAAAAAGTCGCAAAAGGCGGTTCGATAACGGAAGGGCTGGGGGTCTATCGGGATCGGGGGAAAGGGAAAAGAACCTCCCTCGAAATGGGAGAAAGAACACACTTGACGAGGAAACGACATCCGTTTGATCAAAAGGGGGGAGAGGGAGAAAGGGGAAAAAAACAAGGGGGGGGGGGGGAAGTGGGCGGTTGTTTGTGCCAGGGAAAAAAAAAGGGGGGTAAACAGCAAAACTAAAAGGAGTTGGGGGGCAAAACTGTCAACCAACGAAGAGGAGAGGGAGAGAGAAGAGAAAGAAGCCACACTCGATCCGATTAGGAAAAAGGAGAATACGTACAGGGCAATGGGGGATCTTCATGACGGGAGATCAAGGGGGAACTGGCGACAAATTGAAGGAGCAAGGAGGGGAAAAGGGTTTTGCCAGGTGGTGTTGAGGGACCGTTGTGAATCACACCGGTGGTCGGTTGGGCCAGTGTCTGAAAGGGAGGAAACCAACCACGACGGGGAACCACCCGACAGAAGGGGGGAAAAACCGTCAAACCGACCAGCGAGCAGTTCGAACCAGGGGGAGCATCCAGCAGAACTCACGGTCACCCAATCCGATATCAGGGAAAGGCGATCAGAAGAAGTGCTCTACTGAAGGGGAAGAAGAGAAACGAAAGGAAGAGTTTTAGAATAAAGTGCCCAATCAAAATAACCACCTAACAAGCCCATAAAGAATACATACGAAGGGGGGGGGTGGTGAGGGGAAGAAAGCCCAACCCCCCTAGTACATAAGCCGGGAGCCCTGCACCCGCAGGGTGTGAAACGGTTAGGCAAAGGGAGTAAACGCAAACGCGTCCGGGCCAGGGTGGGGGGGGAAAAAAGGGAAGACCGCTCCTGCTTAAAAAAAGTCGAACAAATTCAGGAAAAAATATAGGGGAAAGTCGGGGGGAATAGGACGGGGAAAAAGAGTTTACGCAGGGGGGAAGAAGGGCTGGGTAAGGGACCTGGAATGGGCAGAGAGCAGAGGGAAAAATCTGTCGAGGGGCGGGAAAGGGTTCAACACCTAGAGAAGGAATCGAAAACCTCCGTGCAGGGCAATGCTTCGTAAAGGGCTAAAAAAAAGAGGCGACCCCGGACAGAAACAAGCTGGCTGTTGGGGTGAGGGGGAGGTCAGGGGCGCTGAGCCATCACGCTGAAAAATACGGCGAAAAAACGCTAAATCATTTTGGGAAAGGGCAAGTAACCCGAGGGAATGGATCGCGTGGACTTATCTCTGGAAGGATAAAGAAAAGAAACGTTTGGTGACGTGCGCCCGCGATCCGGAAGGGTTTTGCAAACGGAAATGTGGAAAAAATTAGAAGCGCACAAATCAGGTAAATGCCAAGGGACGGAAAACCACCTGCCAAGTGGGGGGGTCAGGGGGGAAAAAAAGGCAATTAGAACACGAAGGAAAGGATGTGGCCCGTGGTGGCTTAAGAAAAAAAAACTTCGTATCTAAAGGAACTGAAGACTCTCCAACCTCATAAATCAAGAGAGACCGCGAATCATCAGACTTCACGGAAAAATTCGGGATGGGCAGGGAGTGACGTTCGTGGTCGGGAAAAAAAAAAAGGAAAGCAGAACGCCTCAACGCATAAGTTTCAATAAAAGACCCCGTGGAGGCCATCACTCAGAGCGGGGCGGCTAATCCCGGGGCACTTTAAGGGGGGTCGAGCAAACGCTTCCAAAAGGAGGGACTGGAGGGGTGGTTTGTCGAAAGGCTCAGCGGGATAGGAAACTACACCAGACCAAATTTCTCCTCGTGCATCTGCACAGAAAGACTACTTTCCCTCCGTGGAACTAAGACCCGGTTAACGTTCAACTTAAAGAACACCCTAACGATAAAAAGGACTAGAGAAAAGATTAAAAAGAAAACTGTCCTGTTGCACGTCCCGAGGAGATCGCAGGGCGAACACCGTCCGAGAAGGAGAGCTCACTCGAAACCAGCAGCCCTCTAACAAAGAGAAAAGAGTCCACCATGGAGAGATCCGTCGGACCCCGAAAAGTGAAAAACATGCCGACGGTTCTTCACGGGGTGTTCAGAGGGCGAGCCCCTGAAAAGGGAAAACGTTGAAAGCAAAAGGAAAAGAAAAAAAAACGAACCCTCGCACGTCTGCTGTTGGACGGGACAGGCCTCCTTTGTCGAAAAGTTGGATCGCATCTCACACGGCGCCTGACATCGAACACGAACTAACATTTTCTCGTTAGAGGTCGAAAGATCCGCCAAAGCACAACAGCGAAGGAAGTCACTGGGAAGAGGGTTAGTAGTCAGACCCCCCAGCGACAACCATGAACTCCAATTCCGCAGTCTTGAAAGGGTAAAAGGGGAAATGTCCTCTTCCATCTTTTTATGTCGGGCCCACTCTGGGAATCAAATATGACCCGGAAAAAAAAAACAAAACTAGGACATAAGCTCTATGGATGAGGAGATGAAACACTTTCACTCCACAGAATCGCCAAAGCTTTGCACTCTGCCTCCAAAACCCTGCGCCGATAAAAGAAGTTCGGTTTTTCATGAAAGATTTTTCCACTAGAAAAAACTTCCGGGCTCTTCAACTGGCCTGGTTTTCTAGCAACTGCCCAGATGGAACTCTCATTAGGAAAAAAAAAAGGAAAAGGGAGACCACGAAACAACACGAGGAGACAAATAATATAATACTCATGTCCTCAGAAAAGCCCGCCGACGTCGTATGTCTGTATCAAAAAACAGTGGACCATAGATGCAAGGAGTAGCTAATGGGGATGAAAAAAGCTCCATTTCATGCGCGGTAGGGGAGAACGGCGTAAAGATCGTTTGGGAGATTCCGGGATGTGGGGAGTTTCAGATGCTCAAAATCGGGAGAAAAGGCTCCCCCGGTTCAGAAAGTGCATGGCACTAACAGACCCAAGCACCGAGGAAACGAGGCGACGTCTGCTTAATCGGAAGGGGGATTTGGTCGTCACACTGGGGCAGGGACTATGCAAAAAAAAAATTAGGCCTATGCGCTTTGCTTCAGGAAAGATGAGGTGCTCGCGAACGCCGGGACAATGGTCGCTTTCTCCACGACGATGAGGGTAGGTCCAGAGACACAAAAAAAGGGCTGTAAGAAGGAACACCAAAACGTTGGGCAACGGGGGCACACTGTGCAGCAGCTTGGTTCCATCGCCGCCCTTAAAGGGGGAAAAAAGCAAACGGATTGAGTGTTCGGTCAAAAGGGAGATCCTATAACTGGGCAGACTGGGAAGGGGACACTGAAAGTTGAGCGCGATCTGGAGAGGAGAGTGGTAGCCCTCTACCAGACTTTACTAAAAGGGGAAAATGAAGGTAAGATCCAGCGCTTAGAAGAGCCGCTGAATACTTGCCTTTCCCTGGACAAACGGAGGTCTTTCTTGAACCAGTCGCCTGAAGAATGGGGAAGATCAGGGTCGATCAGGAGCTCGTGCTCTCGCTCAAGACGACGACTTAGGAGACGCTCAGAACAAGGCAGTGGCAGTAACGATCCTCAACGAAGTAGGCTTGACGCTCAGCGTCTAAACCTTGGCGTACGTAGGAGGAGTCAACATAAGTACTCCCGCCATTCCTGATGACGGAGGACGAGTCGACAGGGTCTCGGAGTTAGACTGATGAAGAGCTCAGTACTCGTACCTAAAGGAAATGCTGCAGCGAAGAAATATCCTTCTTTCGATTCTCGAAAGAAAGGTCCACTGAAAGGACAAGCGGGAAAGTGATTCCATCCTCCTGACGCGAGGAGATGCTGACCATGTAATAGGGAAAGGTCGGGGCGGGAGTCCAAAACACTCAACGTGATACCCTCCCGAAGAAAAGGCACCGACGATCTGAACGCCAAAAGCGGATTTGGAGGGCAAACAGATTTCCCGATCTCACCCCCTCACGAAGGCAGTCAGGGTACTATTTTGCACTATTCTCGGCGAAGGCCGGGGGGAGACACACTGCACGGTAAGGGGTGCGAGGAAAGAATTTGCAAAACAAAAGATCTGAAGGGGAAAGGACGTCCCACTCATGCCGTTCCCTGCGTACACGGGCAGCCAGCCGACCAACGCAAGAAGCGACTCAAGAGAGGGAAGGGGGACGGGTCGGCGGTAAGCATGTGCTCAAATGCCAGGCACGCGTGAAAAACAAAACTCACACCTGGCCTTGTAGTCAACTGTGAAGTAGTGGGTGCTTACGACACCCAGAAGGGACAAGTAATTAAAAACGCTAAGGAGCGTTGCGCAGGGAAGGGGAAAACTTGTCGCTCGAATCGCGCAGGAATCTTGCCTACCTCTTTTCGCGCGGGAGATAGCGGCGAGGACAGCTGAGTCTTACGTGAGAACATCTTACTGTCCGAAAAGGAACTGCTGGTCGGCGGAGTCCATTAGGAGCTACTGAGCCCTTCGGGGAAGGGGAGACCAACAAAAACGATCAAAGAGTATACACCTACAATCCTGGCCCACCCGACAGGTCGTTAGACGGAAAGATGTCGAGAAGCACCCAACTCATCAAGATGAAGATCACCAGGAAATAAGCGTCGGTCCATCTGAGCGTAGAATGAGAACGTGAGGAAGGGGGGGTTCTCTCCTTGTCTGTGAACACCAGGCCAACCAAGCGGCCACTGACACACAGACCCGGTTATCCCAGAAGGAAAAAAGAAGGCATTCAACGGGCTAATGGGTGCATGGGCGGGGGACAGCCGAGATTAATCTGACACACACGAAAGGAGCGACGACACGTTCAGATGGCGGAGAATTCCACTAAAAAAATCAACAAACGACACCAGCAACAGGACAGTATGTGGGCAAGTCCACACAAGCTTGCTCGCTTCTCACCTCGGAAGCGAGAGCAAGGAGTCCTTGAGGAGAGACGAAAAAGTGCGTCCGTGAGAAGTGCCTGGTTAGTCATGTCCTCGCTTCCCCTACGTACACCCCCGGTCACATCCGCCGCTTCGTCTTCTCAGGGAGAACTACACGGGTCACAGAAAGGCAAATCAGTGGCACGATCAGGGAAGCAACGCGCGCAAGGGGGATCTAATCATCATCCACTTTCTCTCTTGAGGCGATCAGTAGGGTAGGGTTGGGAGTAGATAGCTAAGCGATCACTCGAAACTAGGGCCTTGCCTGCTCGACCGGGTCCACTGTCTGCAGGACGGTGGGATATTACGAGTGCGGGCAAAGCGCGCGTCCAGATACTGTTTGGATTGAATCTTCATTCTCAAGCGCGCGTCGGAGCCGAGTCGGCAAAACGAGCAGAATCAGCGATCGCTCAGACTCTCATCTCTAAAAAACAGAGAGAAGTGATATGCCGTCCTGAGGGAGGGACGCAGACGAGCAAGCAAAAGCAAGTGTGATCAGTTCCTGCCCCAGAAAAAAAAAAGAAAAAAAGAGACACTCGCATACGACAAAAACTTATATGACGCTCGCTGAGCCAAATCTTCAGACAGGGGAAGGAAAAAAACGGCCGTTCTATTCGTTGGCTTGACATCAGCAGGCCCAGTAAAAAGAGTGTATAGTATCTTCGGCGGCACGGCTCCCCACGACGAAACATAGCCGATCCGACGAACGGGAGAGCCGGGCTGATAAAATCCGGCTCCAGATGAGAGCTGAGCGCCGAAGAGGGATTCGGGGATCCTTGTCCGTGGTGCCGCTGCTTGCGGTGCCACACGGTGTGTAAACGTCCAGTGGCGCGTACGAGTTAAGAACGGACTTTAACAAGTTGAGGAGAAGCAGCCCGGCGAAACGACGGATACAGAGGGGAAGCCGGGAACTATTTTTGCGCGGCAAGGACAGAGGGGGGTCAGTGTAGGCTCAGAGGCCGCACCAAAGAAAAACCCACGGCTTGCTTCCGCATGAGGCCTGGCGATGAACCGTCATCCTCTCTCAGCAGGAGAGACTTCTGCGTTCGATCCTGAGACGTTCTTCTCAAGCCCATCGCCCGCTTTCAGAAACACTTCTGCAGTCTCCTTTTATATCGATGGAGATAGGATGGGGATCACCCTTGGTTAGCTGGGGAGGGGGGGGGCCTGATTTCACAAACAAGGTGGAAGAAACAACAGATCGTATCACACGAACGCGGATCGCAAGGGGGAAGAAGCCCTTCAAAGCGTCTACTGAGACCATCTTGGGGGGAGGGTGATTTCAGGAAGAGAGAAACTGCGTATAGGACAACGACCTCCGGTGGCCAAGGGCCTTTTGCTTGTTCCGTGACGTGTCCTGGTCTAACGGAAAGCTCCAACCACGAGGCCGAGCGCCGCTAATGACGAGGCACATTCTCAATCGAAACACCACGGCACCAAGGACCCCGCGAGAAGCTGCTAGGAGAAAAACGGAACTAGTCACGCATCCGAGTTCGACAGAGACAGAAACTTTCCGCCCCCTGAGAGGGGGGAGAAAGTCCAGTGGGGGGGGCAATTACAAACTCCAACCCACGAACGGCCACGTCAGGTTGAACTACGCCGGCGCAAGAAGCGTGTCGTAGAGACGAAAAAAACGCGTCAGTAAGTCTCGCTGGAAGGAACCAAATTCTACGACTGCGTATGGAGTAAGCCGAAAGGAAGGCTGGCTCTAGTTGAAACCGCGGGATCAACTTCTTGATATCGTCCAGAGCATCCGCGCAGGCACAAGGACAGTCGCTTGCCTCCAGCTTGCCGCGTGAAGGGGAGCAGGGCTTCGCCCGAGAATTGGTTGTAGACAAACAGGTCTCGTCTTCTCTTGCGCCTCTGCGGTGGCGGGTCGCGCTGAGCCGGGCGACTCGCTAAAAAAATCCGGCGGGTTCTTCCGAAAGGAGCGACGGTGGAAGCTACGTCTGAAGACGTCGTGGGGCCAGAAGACTTGGAGCTCGACAAACTGAGAACCCGGCAGTTCTACAGAGGAATGCCGCGCACCACAAACCGTCCTCGTCGTGGACCGAGGCGAGATCGATTTTAGCGCTGAAGTTCACACTCGTGCCGGAGCAGCGTAGTTCTAGCGCCTTCGACGAGCTCTAGCAGAGAGAAAGCGAATCTCAACCCATCTGGGCGGGCGGTTTGAAGGCGTTGGACAAATCACAGTCCGCCACGAGGTCCAAGCCTCCCTTAGGGGAGCATAACGAGTATGTCGCTCGGAAAACACTGAGGGTTACGAGCGCCGCACATTTCTTCGTGTGTAGAGCGGGGATGTCAGCTATCAGCTCAGGGAAACCACGTACAATCTTTCTGGGAGCTTGCGAACGCACATTCGTCGGTACGACCCCCGGGGAACCATAAAGACATCGGTTGCAGGCCCAGCCCTATCGATCTATCGATCTGCTGGATATCCAAGTGCCTAACTTTTCTGTAAGTCTTTCCGAGGGGGTTGTCAACCAGCCTCTCGGAACTGAGAGCAGCTCCAACTCAGAACCAAAATGCACATCTCATCGCCACCATGTTCTTCGATCAGACCCTCTACGTGGGTGCTTGGTAGCTGTAAGTTGCCCGGCGCGTACTACAGACAACAGGCAACGACCGCTGTCGCGTGGTCACCAGGGTGTGCGAGCTACGTACCGCATCGTTCAGGCCGTCAAGACCTTGCATTATCCGAGAACCCGTGGAGTATGCAGTCAAGCATGAAAGAGTGGCGACGGGTTGCCGGGCCGCATTTACTAACGACAAAGCCGCTCCGATAAAAGGAAGGAGGTTCCTTAATTTCCTCCTGGTCCTCGGTGAGTCCGAAACGCTCTGCCGAGATATCCAGAATCAAAACAGCAGCATGCTGGGGAAATCTGCACTCACCGTTCATCTCAAATCTTGACGCCGGACCAAGACAAAGACCAAGCCGAGAAAATAAAGAGTTGGCACACTTAAAACTTCAAAAGGGGCGCTGGGAACGGTCTCAAGAAGACTGAGTCTCATTGAGAAGAAAAACTACTACACAAAGTATTAGTAAAGTCCAGGGGCATTGCCCTATCTTCTGGCGTGAGCCACAGAATCACATGCTGGAACGTAGAGGATGTTCAATGAGAAAAAAAATTCCTTTAGGCGCAGAGCATTTATTCGCGGCTTCAAGCTTTGAGATGAAGGGATTTCCTTTCGGAGCTAAGACAAGGAAGGCTTCGGCTGTCAATCGTCCGCAGAAAACGCGGCTCGAGCACCTAGTCGCGGCCTAAGGAAAAGGAGAGGGTCTTAAGACTGGTGCGCATAGACAAAGGGATTCCAACCGCGGAGATGCGCCTTCTGAGACGTTCCTGTGGCTCGTCGAACGCGTAAAAGGGCGGGCGACGCTGTTTCGGAGACGATTCGTAGCAGAGCACCTAGAGGAAAGAAACAAGAGCAAGATGCAAGGGGAGGGGGGCCTGTTGACCGGCGCCGGGCCAATCGCAGCTGAACAAGAGGCACATAAGAGTAGGGGTACTGAGGTGAGCGTCGTAGAGACACGTGTGATTGCGCGGGGGATCTTTTTCTTTTGGCGCGAGCGAGATGGCCGAGGCGGGTGGAACCCCGCTCAAGACTGTGGGAAGTGACCCGGCTCCAACGGAATCTCGGAGGGGATATCGAGCTGATACGGCTGGGGGGGGGGGGGGGGGGGTGCCGGGAAGAAAATCTTAGTGCGAAAGTCTTTCTGATAAGGCATGGACTATCGGGGCGAGCGCAGAAAAACGTGTGAAAGAGATAGTGGATCTCTTCGCTACGACCTAAAGAAACGACTTCGCGCGCAAAGCTGGACCTTCCGTGGAGACGCAGGAAAGGGGGGTCTTCTCGCGAATCACGGGCGGCTGAGAGTTGATTAGGCTTCGCTGCCGTGAATCGCAAATCAATACACGCAATTCAGGGGCGGTCGCATGTAATCCGGGGAGGGAAAGGGCCTAAGCGGAGCGGTCGCTCTGCCGACCCCTCATCGGGGCTGCAAAGTCGAACTAGTCGTCTCGCCAAGCACTTAACACAGGGGGAAACGAAGGACGGGAAGTGTGGCCAGGCAACTCCGGCGACGCTATATACTTAACCTAGGGACTTGCAATCCATTCACAAAGAAGGCTCTACGAGCGGAATACCCGTAGCGCTCACGGAGAGACGAGCGTACAAATCTTATTCTTGTTAGAAGATAGAGCCGATGCGCGCAGCCCAAAAACCGCGCTCAAAAACGACGAGGTTATCCTCAATGGGGAAGCCCTGGCAGGCACCTGAGATCACGCGTCCTAGCTCAAGACGGTGCCCGCGCGCGAACAATAGAAATACTAGACAGCCCAATGGAGACCCCATCCGGCTGCCGTCACTAACGAGCACAGCAGAAGGCGAGGAAAAGAAGTCGACGGTAAGAAGGGGGGATACCTACAGGCACGCCATGCCTAAAAAGCAGAGGGCACTTCTAACTCGCGCCTACCACCGGCGGGAAGGCGCCACGTAAGGTCCGTGGTGGGGATCTCTCCGGCACGTCTGTTCCTCGAATGGGAAGACGGGCGTTCGGCTGAGGGACCAGTTGCCTTGCCTTGCGCAATCAAATGCGTGCGTCTAGGGCAGCTCAAGGGGACGATGAGGCGGGAGGACCGATGTGCGACGATCTGTCGAACTGGGAGACAGGTTCGTAGGTCGGAACTTAGCGGCGCTTCGTCCATCAACCTTGCTATGTCAAAAACCGACGAAGAAAGCACGACAAGGAGGAAGGGTCCCCACCCACTTCTTTTGCGTCTCGATCAGCACCGTATCTGGGGGGGGAAGAAGAAATGAATATCACCCTACAGAAGCGGTCGGTCCAGAGGACGAGGAAGGGAAAACTGAAGAATCAACGGTGATCCGATCTGTTGCGCGCCAGGCGAGGAAGTGGGCAGTGAACATAAAGCGTCCGCACACGTTGAGAGAAGCTCAACAGCGCTCAGAAACGTGCGTAGGTCTAAAGCCTTCATTGTTCCGAGCGTGCTGGGCGGGGGCAGCCGATACGACAAGGATCGAACTTCAACGCATGCCAAGCCTGCATCGGCGACAGCCGGGGGAAACAGTTCTGAGACGCGAAAAACCTCTAGGGCGAGCGCGACGAAGCATACCTCAAAGCGACGCAGGTGTCCAGTCCGAAAGGCAACGCGGCGGTAGGAAGGGAAGGGCATGGCCTGTGTCAGACACTCGTCCCGCTGCCAAGGCGGCACAAAAGGGGGAACCCAGCGCGCGGAGCTCGCGTGAAAACGAAGGGGTCATCGCGCAGCCGCGGATCGATCTAGGCAAAAAGGGAGCTTTATCGGAGAAAAAAAAGGAAAAGAGAGGAAAGATCGTTTTCGGGAGGGGAGTCGAATCGCTCAAACCAATTGGGCCTCTGCGCGGGGGAAGGCCAAACACTCAATCCACCGCGGGACAATGTTCTTTCGTGAATAGGTTGCGGGAAGCTCCAGAGTCAAGGACGTTGGGAGAGGTACAGGCGCGCGCCGCCGCAGCTGCGGCTTGGCCGAGCTCGTCGGAAAAGAAGATCGAGAGCTCGGGTACTACACAAGAGAAAAAAGAAGATCACCTAGCTCGTGCAACTAGCCGAAGGAAACGGGGACGAGACATCTGGACTTAGGTGGCGCCATGGCCTCGTCCCCTCAGAACACGTATATGACGCGCGGAGTCAAACAAGTGAAGGGCGCCACGCTTGCTAGGAGTGTTGGCTGGTAGCCGAGCTGAGCTATCCATTTGAGAGGCTGATCGAGCGAGGGAGTAAGGGAGCCTCAACGCCCGCACAATCAAATCCGAGCGGAGCCGTTGCTTCCGACGCAGGTCGAGCTCGAAACGAAAGGGTTAAAGGAGGGATCGTTGCCCTCGAGCGCCGCGGCCTGTGGGGACCGGTTGGACTTGTCAGATGACGGCAGCGCCAGGCTTCGAGTTGCGTGCAACACACCCGCTGAGAACTGAAGTGGAAAGAGGGCCTCTAGACGGCCGGGTGGTGCGATTCAGGGAGCGCCGGAGCGTTTGTGGGCCTTGATATGTCCGCACCAGCAAGGCGGTGCTTAGCCTCCGGCCTGGCCGGCTGGGAGAGCGTCTATGTGCCCTATCAAATCTCGTCGGAAGATGGAGTCACCCCCCATAAAAGAGGACTTGCCCCGACGAAATGAGCGGAGGTTCCCGTTCTGCCTGTGAAAACGCGGTTGTGGGGTAAGTATTTCAAATTCAAGCGCGAAAACAGAACACTTGCTGGATCTCATGAAGGAGCGCAAGGAATCGGCCTCCAAGGACGCTCAAGTTCTTAGCTGGACAGATCAGTGCCTGATAGACGCTGAGGAGCACAAAAAGCGGGTGGGCCAAGGCCGCTGGATGGGATGGATCTCCGTGGATCTGGGAAAGGGCCCAGGAGACAACCACGAATGGATAAATGAGTCCGTCTATCAAGAAACCAGCAGGCGCAGTTAAAAAAGTACGGCGAGAACCACTCGGAATCAGGCGGACTCCTAAGTGAGAGATAAGACGGCAAAGATCCCACATAATATTTCTACCTATCAAAGGCACTGAAAGCGAAGAAATAAAGAATAGGAGACAGAACGTTGCCGGGCGAATGACCGTCCACAAAAGAAGAAGGTTGACTACGACTGCGGAAGTTACCTTTCCAGGCAACGATGTCGCCGGAGTCGCGCGGTGGTTGCGTGGCCCTCCGCGTCACTGAGGACGACTCTCGCTCGTAGACGCAGGGTAGGAGGGCGCTCTTTTGGGACGGCATAGCGGGATGGTGAGGGGCATGGCTCGTCTCAAGTCGGAAAGATCTGGTCTCCGCAACACTTTCGATGCCAGCATCTTTTTGCGCGCTTCTCAGCGCATCGGCGGGAGCACCGATTCTGCTCTGATACTCGCGGTAGGGGGCGGGTCTGGCGCGACGCCTCGAGAGCACCGCGTTGGAGTCCAAGCGAGGGAATTCTCTTACGTTGTGCAAGCTAGGTGGGTGGACTTCCCCAGTCAGAACTCTTCAAACGCAATAGTGGGAGCCAAAGGACGAAAATCCCCGAGTCTGTAAAGGATTTCTATAATGGTCAGGCCCGAGCTTGCGATGGGGCGACCGCGTTGGAGGTTCCGCAGAACGACCTAGAGAAGGAGACATCTGCGAAGTATTCTGAACCCTCTTGGTATAGGGGGGTTGGGGGGAGGTGTTAAGGCGATTTTGCGTCAAACGGAAGCGAACTGCCAAAGGGGAAAAAGAGCCGGAAATACGGCGAAGAAACCAGAATCTTTCCCCCAACGGCCGGGGTTTCGAGGGGATCTCGAGCAAGAAGTCACCGTCTTAATAGGGAGCCATACTGACTAGCTCGGTCAGACACTAGGGGGAGTCTAGAAGCTTGAAGGCGTTCGGCACGCCCGCCTTGGAGGACCTAAAATCTTGGCCTGGAAACAGCAATATCGGGTGAGAATCCACGGAATGGAGCCCCTTAAGGAAATGTTCCCTTCTATAAGACGCGGGCGCCACCTCGAAGGAAAAGGAGCGAGAATCAAAAACTTCCACACCCCGCTCACAGAGCATCGCCAAAGGCAGGAGACCACCTAAAGCGGCGTGGTGTGACCTGGTCGGTGCGGCTCAACAGGTGCCCTACCGGAAAGAAGGATGTTTTACCCCCGTGTGCTCGTGACAAAAGATCGTCAGGGCTGATCCGCCGACTTTGACGCGCTACAGCCGCAGTCCTTCATAAGTCATTTTAGATCGTCAAGCCCGGCGACAGAACAGCACGATCCGGAATCCTGGTGGCCTGGCAGTTAGAAAGAGAGCTGAAGGCACCCATTAACCAGATAGGTTCAAGTGTGAAAGGAAAGGGGGGAAGGACCCAATAAACGACAAGAAAGATTGAAAACGGAAAACATACAAGATAAAACGAGAATGGAGCTGTGGTGGCAGAGAATAAACATTGAGTGAATGCTTGTTGCTGGGCGGAAAATAATCCTTAGAGCAGGCGGAAAGTTATTCTCACTAAGCGAGGAAATTAGAGAAGAAGAATTCCGAGCGGGAGCGAAAACGCGTAGGCACTGAACTTGCATTTTTCCGGCTGCACCAAGGCTCCACAGGACTGGGGATATCTCCTGTATAGGTCCGCGTCTCAAGCTTTTGGAAAAGTATTGGAGTGGCAGGATCTTAAGAAAACGAAATATAGCGTGCGGAAGAGGTGCGGTGCCTGCCTCTCGAGCGAACCTCTCTGGTTACAGCCGCCGGCCATCGGGAAACAAATTATCGTAAGCGGGCTGTCGTCGCCGGGCACATCTCCTCGGCCTTCATGAAGGATGGGGGGGATCCGAACGCAAGTCGTCGCGGCGGGTTCGTAAAGGTTTCGCAAGAGCACAACGGCGGAGGGAACGAAAAAAAACCGCCGCAGTCGGCACCTGGGAGGAACGCTCGCGCAAGGCCAGGCGTAAGTCATCCCCCTCTGGGCGGTACTTAGGGGAGGGAACTGGAAATTCTCTTCACTGGTCGATGCGTGTGACGGTCTGCCGGTCATCTGCTCCGGTCGCAGGCAGATCTCGGGAAGAACACTGTGGCGTCTATCCAATGGATCTCGGCAAGGAAATGGAATCTCTCATTATAGCCAGGGGGCTGAGGCAAAAGGCACCCGACTTATGGCACGGGAAAGCAGCAGGCGGAGCTCGCGGAGTTAACTATCCAGAGCTCGTCGAAGCGAGGACTCTCCGTCCACGTCGAATACGAGGAAAAGGCGACTTAGGGAGCTCGCGAGGGGGAAAAAACCTTCCTTGTGAGCCGCCAAGATCGAGTGATGCATATGCCGAACGGGCCTTGGCAGGTCGTTCACGTGAAGCGACGACAAAAGAGGAATACAACCCGTAGGGCGTTCGAAAATGGAGGGATCTCTGCTCTTCTGCTGTCTCGCTCGGACAGGTAGACACAAGACGCAAGCTCAGGGATGGACATCTGGAAGACCAGAGCCATTCGATACTCACGCGATCGAGGGTGCGGGAGGAGACTCTCGGTACGAGATCCACGGACAACGTTCCGAGCACGGGGGGGCAGTCAAACGAGCGCTCTAGAAGGATACCTCCGCGAGAAAGGAACTGAAGTGGACCTACCAACGAGATCAGGCGCCGATGTTCGAGTATAGCGGCCACATACAAGTAGATAAAAAGGTGAAATCCAGGAGAAAAGACCGTCGCACCTGCAATCGGAAATACTACGGTTGGAGATCGCGAAGATAAAAGGAGACCAGGACCTCCAGCCGCTCATGCCGTCACAAAGGCGTCACCGCAACCAGCGCAGAAAGCCCTTACTGGAGACGGGGTGAGATCGGCTCCAAAAAAGCCTGCGCAATGTACCAACCGAGGTGTAGGGAATAGGGGGAAATAACTAAACCGGGCAGCGTGTCAGAGACTTTCGGTCGTGTCTACATTTCTCCAAATTCACTTGGTCTCTGGGATACGGGCCGGCGTTATATCAGGGCCTTGAGAGGGGACTCGACTGCGTTATCAGGGGGGGGCCTGGTCTATCATCTTCTGTCTTTCGATCAAGCGGCTGCTACCGCCGAGGACTTTTTGCTCACGTAAGGGGAGGAATCACTCCTGCTGTCGTGCGATGAAAACGGTATCTGGCGCTCACAGTCTTGGCGAATAGGGGGGGAGAAAAGAAAACGACCTATAACATCACAACTAAACAACAAAAAAACATGGGGGAAATGGACCGGACAGGTCGTTGACCGGGATAAGTCTCAAAAGGGATGGGGGGCTAGCAAAGATACCAATCAAAGAATATTATCGTCCGCCCGAGAGAAGGCACTGGCGATCAGAGCGTGTCCGGGCGCGCAAAGGCGGGGGAGAACTCAACCGCGGGCACGGCACAAACCAACAACTTTCGCACGCGCAGGCGATCAGAGATGAGACGCGCGTCAAGTGGGGGAGTCGTGCTAGGGCGGTGAGCAGCCGATCAGATCTAAGAAGGGGAGGAACGCGTGAGCCGAGATCCAAAGGCCCTGCCAGCGGGCAGGTAGACAAAAGCACGCAGGGGGTCAAAAATGGTTAGGGGACAGCTCGCTACAAGGCGCCTAATACCTCAACAACGTCCTCTACTTCTCAAAATTCAGGTCAAAGTACGGAAAACCATTTCTTCTTCTGCAGGGTGGGAGGTCCTCAAGAAGGGTCGAAGAACGGCCGACGACGGGGCTGACCTGCAAGACTCCGCGTCGGAGAGCTGGGGACAATGTCGGATAGAAAACCCTCGTCGAAGACGGTAGGGCTCGGTATCACTCATCGAGAACGAGAAGAGCCACGCTCTCCCGTAGGAGGATCTATCCCTTGGGGAAAAAGGACAGGACGACTTACAGCCAAGACCTAAAACTGGGCCTGCTAGGCGTCTTTTCAAAAATCAAATGTGCCGTTGAGCGGTTGATAATGAACGAGGGGGACGACTCGCATGTTTGGTTGTCCCCGGAATGGAAAGGGGCGGGGCCAGCGCGGCCGCAAGCGCCGGTAGAGGGCGAAAAAGCGAAAATCAAAAAATAGGTGCGAGTTCTCATGGACTCTCCACAACAACCACGGGTGGTCAAAGATTGCAGAAGTCTAAGAAAAAGATCGTGCTGAAAAAGGAGACACCTCTTGCATGAAGCATCTTAGACACGGGTTGACAAAATTACAGGAAAACCGAACATCAACCGCCGCCCACGCGGCTGTTGCATGGGTTGCTGTGAAAGACCTCAAGGCCGCAGTGAAAAAGAGGTGTATTCTATCTAGCAATTCTGTGGGGGGCAGAAACTAAGAACATAGACGATCCAAGAACCATAGCGTTCTAGACTAACCTTCCCTAGTTTGCGTCGAGTATCCTCAGCGGGCCAGAAAAAAGGGAGGAGCGGGACAACCGGCTAGAGGTCTGCGTGGACAAGTGTGTCGTCACTGGAGAACGCAAATGAACCGGTACTTCGGGGGGAACTTGGACCGGCAGGGCCGCAATGTGTCGAGGGAACCGACGGTGAGGCAGGAAACGAGTGGTGGAGAGTCCTCGGCCGTCCGGTGATGGGCGTGGTGTACCTACGCCACCGTGGGTAGGGAATCTTTAAGGCTCTTGGGACATTAAGGATCGAATCCACGGCGTGGACAGTATTCTGATCGCGGCACAACAGCGCACGCTGGAGGTGGGAACAAGGTTACGCTCTCTAAACGGGAGCCGTTGAATGAAAAGGGAGGGAGAAACTTCACGGGTGATGCCGGCCGAGAACCCTGAATTGCACCAGTGCGCGGAATCGGAGACATTGGGGAAGGAGACAGTTCCAAGAGACCGCTGGCTACGCTCATCTGGGGGGAGGGGTGAGAGTCATCTGGAGAGAGGGGATCACGTGCGTAGCGTCCTGCGCAAAAAGGTGGAAAGCCGCAGGGGGCGTTGTGAAACGTGTATCTGGTTTCGGTAGAAAGTAGCGCCAACCACGACGGGGAAGAAAAAGGCAAAAAAGAAAAAATTAAACACCGACAAGCAGGCGCAGTGAGTAAGTTCACTCCAGAAGCAACATGAAAAACCATATCACCTAGAAATAACTGCTCGACTACTGACAGAGAACTCATCCGTTGCGACCGGCAAGCACGCCGACGCCCAATCGAAAGTGGGTTGCAGAAATGACTCGGCCAAAAACGTCGGGGTGGAAAGAAACTACCCTAAAGGTCCCGGAACGGTAGGGCGGCCTATTCAACAAGCTTGGGGAGTTCCTGACGGTAAGATGGACGCTTCGCAACGGCGATCAGAGTAGCGGCGTCCGACAGGGGGCTGGCTGCACGCGGGGGACGGAGAGGGATGGGCGCGAAAGGAAAAGGAAGGGCACTAGAGTACAGTAAATTAGAGCTCAGGGAAAAACGAGGAGGGGCCTACAGCGCTTACGTCGTTCCATTCACAGGATGATTCCTGAAGAAGAGGACGGGATCACAACCGTCGGGTCTGAAGTCGGCGGTAGGGGCCGCTGAAAAGAGGACATCTGAGAACGGAAGAGCCGCTTTGGAAAGCACGTCGCCGTAAAAAATCTGAGGTAACTGCCTCGGACCGAAGTAGCCAAAGACGGGAAGAGGAAACTACCCGGGAAAGAAAGGGGAAAGTAACGACCAAAATGAATAGACGACAGATTCCCGAGGAAAGGTTGGACCAGAGAAAACGAGTAATACTAGCAGGGATCAAAACCACAAAAAACCAAGGAGGGGAGAATCAGCAAACCTAGGGGGAATCTGGGTCCGAATGACGATCTCTCTCGACCGAGATTAGAGTCCCGGCAGGTGGACGGCGATTTTGGAGGGAGATCACGTAAGAATCCTCAACGAGGTCAGAAGAGGGGAGAGATCGAGTCTCCGGAAAGGAAGGACACTCTGAGAGCCGAGGAACTCACTTCTTGTCGAAAGGAGATCATCTGAAACCATGAGAGCGTGCAGAAATCGGACATGCTGCGGCAACGAAGGAAGAATCTGTTGGAAGCACAGGCACACCCATCATCTAGACATAGCCCGATTCCCGGTAGCCTCCCAGTGTGGACACATTATCGGGAGACCACCGAATCTCGGATCGCCACGTCAGAAGCTTAAAAACGTTATGATCTCGAGTATTCCAGAACCTCCTTGACTGGCGTACTTTATGTTCCGTTTCGTATTGGCCCGGCGCGACAGGGGGACAAACAGCCCCAATTCTGCGCTGTGATGGGTCTCAAGGAGGTTTTTCCATATTTACACAAGTCGGACTGAAAGAAAAGAGAAGGTACAGTGTGACGAGTAGGAAGCCGCAACCTTCAAAAACAGAGAGCATTTAGCGTGGTCAATAGTTCAAAGATTGAAGGAAAGACTCAAAAGTCAAAGCAGATGCGTTAGGGTATCCGCGGCTTAAACTACGGTGGAAGGTCGTGTTCTATAATCTGCAGATGAACAGCATCGGAGCATTGCCGTTTAAGAGATAGGGCAAGCGACACTCACAGGAAGGCCGAAAGTCCGTGAATCTCCACGTAAAACAGAATAAAAGAATGGAAGGGTGCAGGCGGGGGACATCTCGTATAAGAAGGTGCCTGCTGCTAAAAAAAGAAGAACGTCGTCTCATTCGACGGGAGGGGGTCATCAAAAGAAAACAAGGAGTGAAAAATAATCCTGACGTACGCGAAGGCTAGGGAACATCAGGGGGAGAAGAGAACGGGAGCATTGAAAGGCCACCAACTCCCAGTTGGTAAAGGAGAAGGTTGTTCGTCAAGCGTAAGATTATAGCAGTGTCAGAAATCGCGAAATAAAAAGGGACTGTCAGAATTTGCTGTAACTCCTCGAAAATCGAAATCAACAGGAAGACCCGCAGCGAAGCTGCGAAGGCGGATGGGTTTGCCTGGGACTGATTAACCTCTTTAAAGCGGACTTCTCGATGACTGAGGGGGACGAGAGCTAAGAAAAGGCGCAGGGGGGGGGGGAGCCGAGCACTGTCGTAATTGTGAAAACTTCGATTCCTCTCAAAAAACCGAGAAAGATTATAGGAATTGCGAACCGTAAAAAAAAAGGAAATGAAGTCTTAAAAAGTCCATACGGAATACGAGGAATGACGAGGAGAGAGGAAAGTGCGGAGCGTGTGGGTTTGGGGGGGGGGGGGGGGGGGGGTGTGGTTTGGGGTTTTTTGTGGGGTGGGGGGTTTTGGGGGGGGGGGGGGGGGGGGGGTGGGGTGGTGGGGGGGTGGTGGGGGTTTGGGGTATGGGGGTGGGTGTTGGGGGTGGGGGGGGGTGGGGTTTTGGTGGGGTTGTTGTTGGGTTGGGTTGGTGGGGGTTTGTATGTGGGGGGTGTTGGTGTGTTGGGGGGTGGTGGTGGTTTGGGTTGGGGGGTGGGGTATTGGTGGTTTTGTATGGGTGGGGTGGGGGTTTTGGGTGTGGGGTGGGGTTTTTTGGGTTTTGGGTTTGGGGGGGTTTTGTTTGTGTCGGGGTATGTTTTTGGGTGTGTGGGTTTAGGTGGTTTGGTTGGGTGTTCGTCTGGGTTCTTCCGGGAGAGACTTCATTGTCTCGGCTTGGTACGCCACCGAAGCCTAGCGTGACGAAGGGAGAAAGGGTGAATCGAGGGGAATAGATCCACTTTATCTTGAGGGGGACTGGTGACTGGCACATGACCAGGGGAGTATCTGACACTTCTGTACCTTCGCGGTGAGATCGCACGCGATCATGAGTAATGACATAAGAGGAGCGTCTTCCCTGACAGAAAACGACGATGCTGAGGAAACTCTCTCTAAAACCAAACTTGTAAGTCCCATCAAGAAAATCTGGCTGCGCCGATAAAAGGGAAGTGGAAAAGACTTGAGGCTTCAAGTAAGAACGAAGTAAACCTAAAAGCCATTAAGGAGGAAAACACTCCGATATCAGGGGTCTAGCTGCTACTAGAATGAGGACTGGAAGGACGCTCTACAAAGCAAAAGAGTACGGGGCCACGCTGCAGACATCTAAGTGAAAATCGCATTCGAGACGACGTCCACTGACCTAGACAGCGGAGTGTGCGTCGATCCAAGGGGAGGGGAGCTAAGAGGAACCGGGGGGAAGCGGGGGAAGAACTGGGAAAGGTCTAGGTCATAGATAGAGGATCTCGACTTAAATAAAAAGAAGAAAAAAAAACAATATATCTACCTAGCCTGGGATTGGAGGGTCCCTATTTCAGCATACGCAAAAGGAAAAGAACCAGAAGGAGAGAAAAAGCCACGATTTTATAAGAACGGCGCGCAACAGGTAAGGCACAATCAAAACGACTCTGTTCAGAATAGAAGATACATGAGAAAGGGAGACTATCCCTACGGTAAGGCCCTCAAAGAGAGAAAGTCCCTTCTTCCAAAGACAGAAACTCCTAAACCAGGCGACTACCAAATAACTGAGATAAGAGAATTCTCGAAAAAAAAGCGAGGTACTTAAAGGCCAAACCCAGTCAGGATTAATCGACCTACTCAACCGGAAGGATTCCTTCGAGTAAACTACTAAATACCTGCTGGGGGGGGTAGGGTCATGCGAACCCAACTAAAGAGAGTCTCTCGATTCCTTTATGAGGACTTCTTCCATAGTGCCTTGAAGCTCGAAAGATAGGGGTCATGGAAGTCTCGAAAAGGCTTCTTCGATCGCGATCAGCGGGAAAAAACATCAGGGAGGAGATTCTCGCCAATAAAGAAGATGCTTCAGGTACGACTTGTATCTTCGAATCCATCCCGTCTTTGGGTAGGAACATGGGGACTCAGACACAAAAAATGATCAAAGAGGCAAAACGACAACACAAGAAGGTCTCTTGTCCAAAAAGAAAGCGGCGTTGCTTCCTTCAATGTCTACAAACTTGACAGAGATGATAAGAAATCCACTGAGCGTAGGGCAAGGATAAGTATTAAGGAATTGAGAGAAGATGAACGTCCTCCGGATATTTTGTGTGATGCATGGGGGAGACACTCAGAAAAAACCTCTGAAAGACCCCATTTATCTCAACACGCGATCATTAAAACGGCGGGGGAGCGGAGAGGTCAATTGTGGTCTAAGCGGGCGTGGGCGGGGTGAGCAGGATAGATCAAGGAGCGGGCTAAAGAACACGTCGCGGAAAAAAAGATGCAAATAGAAAAGGTCCCATCTTCTTTGACAAGACGCGGTGTTCCCCCAGGGGCAGGAGCCAGGAGACTGAATCCACTAACCGCTAAAAGGAGAGACGCCACATCAGAGCAAAAAGAAAAAACCGGAATGACTAACAGGAGGAAAAACATTTTAACAGGGACGTAAGGCAGGCAGGGGGCCGTTCTCAGAAACGGAGGTACGCCGTCTTGAAGAAAAAAGGTACAAAGTGACGATAGCAAAGAAAACACAGTGGAGGGGGGAAAGTCGGGAGTCCCAAGAAGGACGCAAAGTGCTCGAGCTCTAGAACGTCAATTGGTGAAGGTATAAATAAAAACCACTCTCAACCCGTGAGAAATCAGGGGCTTGGGGGGCTTTGACTTTCCGTAAAAAAAGATAAAGAAGCGACTAAAAGAAATTTTTTAAACTGGGAATTCACAAGAGGAGCTTGAAAAGAGACAATCACGACTGGTGCAGAGTGCATTATGTAACTAAGAAAAATATATGATATACTGTCTTGGTACTATGCAGGCGTCTCACTTCCCAAAAAAACGGTGCTCTCGATCGGTAGTCGGAAAGATCTGCAGCGAATCTAGAGGGGATAAGTCAGTTAACATCTTCTCGACGAAAAAAGATTATTAAAATATGAAGTCCGAGTCATGAAAGCGATTTCTAAAGAAAATATCGAGAAAACAGCTTCAGGAAAGCATGACCTCCGCAGGAAGCTAAAACATACAAGCGGAACTTACAGTCTAAAAAAGGCTGGCGCCACGACTTCGGTTCTATTGGGGGGTTCTGTACGAAACAACTCTCCCACGGTAAAACTAAGGGCTGATTAGGACGCTCAAAAAACCCCACAGATCCGAAGACCTCACAAGAAGGGGCGAAAAAAAAGGAAAACAAAGTGCGGCGTTTTGAGAGGGAACGTCGGGGGCTTCGGGAGACAAACGGGGTTCTTGTTAGACTGCAAGGAAGGGGTGCCAAAGTTTGGGGGGGGGGCCTGGAGGAGTACGCAGTAAATGGGGAGGACGACACTTAAAAGGTGCACACCAAACGAAAAAAAAGTGGACCGACTTGGAAAGGAAGGGAACGGTGTTCGAACGAGTTTTTCGCTTCATCCTCCTGAATAGTTTATGGGGCGGCAGAGGGAGAAAAGGGGTTACCCCGGGAGGGGGTTTAACCCCCGCTGAAAACGATGGGCATTCTGGCTCAAAAATGAGTCGAAGTCCAGGAAGGTCAGGACGCTAAAAACGAAAGGCGATGGACAAAGGAAAAAAGAGAGCTAAGGAAAAGGGTTGTAAGGAAGCAGAGTTTAGAGGAAGCAGGATCCCTGGGGGAGGACCGACCATGTGTGAACAGAGGGGAACAGCAATCTACGGGGGAGAAACAAAAAAAAAAAGCTGGGGGAAGTTATAAAAAAATTCCGAGAAAACGAAGACGAAAGGGAAGAAGCTCATCTTAGTGCAGGGGGGAAGAGACCTGGATCGAAGTGAGTAAGCTACATATCCATCAAGACCTTGGAATGGGTCCAATTACCGGACGTTCAGGAATATGTTGGATCGTTCAGGCGAACTGAGAGAAAACCAAGACGTGTGACCAGAGCGAAAAATACAGCAAAGCCACACAGAGTTCGAGTATGGAATCAAAGAAGAATGCAGGAAAGTCCCGCCGATATCGACCGAGATAGAAGGGAGACGGAAGAAAAGAACACATCACAAATTCAAAGAGGTCTAACTATTCGGTCAAGGAAACACAGGGGCAGCAGACGGAATCCGAAAAAAGGACTGTGTGGTAGAATTACCGAAACCGAGGTGGGACGGTTGATAAGGCCAGCAGCCGGTGTCATATTGCCTGAGGGCCTGCGCTGCTGTGGCTGGGGGGGGCTACGAGAGATGGTGAGGAAAGATCGACCTTCTAACACGGCGATTTCGGCAAGGGGGGATGTCTCGTGGGAAGAATTTACGGTGGGCTGATGTGATTAGGGGATCTGCTACTTCTAAGAGCTTTCCTAGCGGTAGAAAGAACGTAGTCTGGTATGAGGGTCCAGATGAACCTGTTAACCCTCTAGGTTCCGCTGAATCTTTATTGCAACACAGCTGAAGGACATTATCGCTCGCGGAAGGGGGAGGAGATGCCTCGACAGTAGCAAAAGGGGGGGGAAATAAGGAGTTGGGGGAATGTCAGCTCGGGGGCCGTACGAAGTAAGAAGGTAGAATTCCTAGAATTGATATAAGGAGATATGTGGTACTTCCAATAGACTCAGGGGACAAAGGAAGCCGGGAGGGGAGAACTCTCGTAAAAGAGGTCAGACGAGGAAAAACTTCCATCCCGGGAACTCTTTAAAGTGACCGGGTGTAGAAATTCTGGGTTAGCACAAGCTTCAGTCGTTTCATCAATGGGGAAGAGCGGGAGGTAAGTTTAACTTACTAATAAGAAACATCTCATATAAGTGAGAACGGCGATAGTCCGGGGAACGACCGAGGTCTGTTAGGTGGAAGGGATGGGGTCGGCTGATAACCTGGGCGAAACGGGGCCTCAATAAGTGGAAAAAACGAAGGGATCGTATAAACACTCTTGAGGATAGAGGCGGAAAGGCCGGGTGTCGAAAGGGCAGAATCGTCGTGGTTGACTAGAGGGGGGGCGCGGAGATCGGGAAGGAAAAAATGAACCAAGGCAGGACTGTGCTATTCAAAAAGGGGAAAAAGCGTCTTTACTTCGCCGTTCATAAAAGAGGTAGAAGGCAATCGGGAGAAGGCACAAAATCAAGGGAACTAAGATGGAAAAGGGATAGACCTCAATTCCCATTTGTCTTGAAGAGAACTCAAGACCCCACATCATCCTCGAGGAAGCAGAAACGCAGCAAAGAGAAAACAGCATCACACATATAAGGGCGATCAGCGGACAACCGAAACGAAATGGGCTGGCAGTGGGTAAAAAGTGGAATATGGGAGGAAAGAAAACAATGAAGAAAATTGCCATGGACTCTCAGGGGGGAAGTGTTCTTTCATCCTAAGGTTAAGGTGACTACTGTAGCGAAGAACGAAAGAAAAAAGGGGACGGATTCTAAAAGGCATCAACAAAAAAAAAAGACGCATAGATGCCTGCGGGGTGAAATCTTCGCACAAAAATGGCGAACCGTCGGAGTATTTTAGGAGGAAGGAAAGGCCCTAACTGGGAGGATTAATCGGAAGGAAAAAGGGGGAAGGACAGAGAATATGACAACCAGGCGGGAGTGTCAATTCCACGGCAAAACGGCATACGCAAAAAGGAACTTTCCAGGGGATGTCAGATATAGAGACGAGAAAAGGAGCATTGTTTTAAAAAAGAGGTCAAATGAGGCTAATGGATTGGGAGTTTCGCAGGTGGTTCTCACGCCATAACCGGGAAGCTGCAATGCTTAAGGTAATGGAAGACGATACAACAACTGGGAGAAAAAGAAAATGCCGCTTCACGAAGCTGAGGAGCGGGAGCAAAACATCAGGACTAAAAAGACGTAAAGTACTAAGGCATTGTTAGGCACCAGGAGTTATTGCGAGGGGGATTAGGGCCCGGAAATTGGTTTATGTCGGGAGCGGTCAAGACATGAAAAGGAAGAGCTTCTTTGTACAGAGGGACGGGAAACCCGAAGAGAAACCATGGTAATCCGCTCTAATAGGAACAAAAGAGCGGAGAGAATGGACGGCTTTAGGGAATAAGTTCTTTGTTAACCCCCAAAAATTAGGCAGGCTATAAGTCGATTAAAAAGGGCAGGACGACGAGTTAATGAAGAGAGCTTTTAAGGAATAGGAGGGTAGTCAGGAGGACTAGGACACATCCAAAGATGAAGCGGTTGAGAACCTGCGCACCTAAGAAGCAGAGTACCATTAAACAGAAAATCCTTCGGACTTGGGCGGGGTGACCAAGATAGTCTGAGAGAGAAGGGGGGAGCAAATTGGGTAAAGGAAAGTGGGCTCGTCGATGGATCAGATGATCAAGAGAGAAGAGATCAGAGAAAGAACGTCTACCCGGGAAAATCTGTTAGGGGACGAATTATTTAAACCGAAGAGTACAAAGGGGGATTCTGTAAAAACGCCAGGACCTCCTCCTGGGAGAGGCCAGCTATCTCCTGTCGGGTTTGGGTTCAGAAAGAAGCGAGGAGAACGCTTCTCTAAAAAAAAGAGCCTTGGGCAAAAAAAAAAGAAAGCGGCGGGGCCCAGCAATCCTAACCCATCCGGAGTGGGCGGTCTCTCTCTTCTCGGTGGAGGGGGACGTTCGGAGGCCGTACAAAAGTCGAGAAAGCCACCATTAAGGGCTTCGGAAGATCTGGAGGGGGGTCGAGGGGGAGGGTCATACTGATATTGAGAAGTGCGATAGAAAGCAGAGACCTACGATGATCTGGGGGCAAACATCGGCCGGCTGGAAAATCTCAGGAAAAACTAGAAAAGAGGGGAAAAATAGGTCCTAAGCTGATTCGAGCAACAGAGGGGGGAAGCGGAGGAACCAGACTGCCAAGGGGCAGGGCGATCAAGGCTCATCTGCAATAACGTCCTTCTCTAATATAAAGCTGGAAATAAAACAGGAGTAGGAGTGTCAAGGGAGGGCCTAGGGAAAAAAAATTCAAGGACTAAAAAGGCGAAAGCTCCTACTATGTATGCTAGGATCGAAACTAAGAAGTTTCTGTCAATTAGCTTTGCCTAAGAAAAATAAAAGGGGAACTAGCTACAAACAAGTGACTATAATAAAGACCAAACGAGCATTCAAAACAGGCTTCACCTAAATACGAGACCAAATGAAACATAACTGGGGAGAGAGGGGGGAACTTCGCATACAACGTCTCAAAATAACCAAAGAAAGAAGAGCACCCGTTTCTAACACTTCTCGCCCGAAAAAAGAAAAAACAAAAAAAGAAAGAACCTTCTGGGAAAAGGATAAAACTACTATTGAAGGTCTTGGGGGTGGGAAATGAGAACAACCCACAGGATCAAGTGCTCAGCGGGAATGCTGCGGGGGGAACTGCGAGGAGAGCCAGTCCGAAGGAAAGGAGTTAGACTTTCCTTACTTCCTAAGGTATTCTCGGGATGAATGAGATCTTCTTAGTGGAAGCCGGGGAAGTTTCATCAAGGAGAAGGGGTCTAGTAGTTCTGAAGGTATAAAGGAGAAAGGTAAATAATTATTTTGAATTGATACAATCCAAGTATCACAACTCCTAACAAAGACCGGTTTTCCCTCCCTATGTTTACCAGATTGAGGAAAAAACCGTTATCTCCAAGAGGGAACCGCAGCAGGGGAAGGAAATAGAGGATGGGCAGGGAGGAGTATTAAGGGGCTTAAAAAAAGCGTCACTTTTCTCAGATCTGGGTGGTCTCTAAGACTCGAGGTGTTTTTAACAGTTAAAAAAGCGGCCACGGCCAAACCATGGGAAAGGCCTAGCCAAAGGGAAGGAGAAAGGCGATGTATTCTTCAATGGGTGGAGAAGGGGAGGGATGGGTGCTTTTTATTCACCTCTATTAACAGACTGAGAGCCGGACAGACAAGGAGCCAGGACAAAGGCGGAAGAAAAAGACAAAACTTGTTTCCCTTTCGAGAGGACATAGCTCCTCCATAAAACCCGCTTACAACGAATCGCGAAAAAGCTCATATTCCTCCTAAAGAAACGGGGTCGTCACAAAGTACGTTCTCCATTAATTGCGAGGGCGGCGAGGGCAAGGGGACGTAAAAAGTGCAAAGTTCAGAAAAACGCTGCGTCCAAGAGCACTGACTTAAAAGGGAAACACACTGCCCGCGTCTCTCAGAAAACGGGGTTTCAAAAGAGATAGGGAAGCAAAGAGGAGGGGGGGAAGAAAAAAAAAAGAAAGACGGAAAGAGGCAAGGGAGGATCACGAGAGGGGAGGATCTTATGTTCGGGCCGTGGGAGCGGTGTCCGAATCGCTCGGGAAGAAGAGCCAACACTGAAAGAGCCGAGAAGGGGGTAAACCAAAAGAAAAAAGGAACACGTGCGGTTTCGAGGGAAGTTTGAACGGATTCAGGAGGTGGCAGGGAGTGAGGACGCAGACGCGGGCTCCAGAGGACGAGAGGAAAAAATCCAAGACATCCGAAAAGTATAGAAGGAAGACGAGACGC
>Ga0179593_1328878_pt1 | contig 30578 bp, 65 predicted proteins | sample CZODoug2_1_08_16_FD_185931 | JGI IMG/M metagenome (GOLD analysis project Ga0179593, IMG submission 185931) | Vadose zone soil fungal communities from Angelo Coast Range Reserve, California, USA - CZODoug2_1_08_16fungal (PacBio error correction) | ecosystem: Environmental > Terrestrial > Soil >...
AAAAGAGTAATCAACCGTCCCCAATGGGGGGGGGGGGCCGTTCAAGGGGGGGGGGGGTTTTTGAACCGCGAAGGGGAAAAAAAAGCCTGAAAAACCGGAATGGTCCGGGGGCCGGGGTTTGGAAGGGGGAAGGGGGGTCCCCCATTGAAAGCGGGGGGGGAAAAAAGACAGCAAGCCAAAAGGGGGAAAAAGGGAACCCCTGCTTTTTTGGACAAAGCCAACCATTTTTCACGGGATCAAAAGGTTGGGGGGGAGGGGGGGGGCCTCCAACAAAGGCGGTGGGGTTGGGGATCCTGCCAGAGTGAAAAATGTGAAAAGGAAACCACAAAAAAAGGGGGCAAGGAACCTGAACGCAAACGGTGGTTGAACTCACAGTGGTACGGGGAGCAAAAGTCCGTTTGCAAAGAAAAGGGGGAGGCGGGGAACTGTTGAAAAAAATAGGGTAAAAAGGGTAAACAAAACGCGTAGCCACGTTTTGGGGGCGACCAGGGCGAAAAAAAAGTGGTTGTTTTTTTCTCCACCCCGGGGGGGGCAAAGAGTGGGGAACAACCCCTTTTGGGGGGGGGGGGTTTTTTCGAAACGCCCCCGCCCGGAAGAAATCAGGGGGTTTTTGGAATATGAACGGGGGGGTAACTTTTTTAAAAGGGGAAGGCGAAAAAGGGGCGACGAAAATCCTTGCCGAGAGCCCTGGGGAGGTTCAAAATCCCCGTAGGACGGTGGGGTTTTGGGGGGTGTTTTTGTGGGGGGGGGGGCGCCAAAAGGAACCAAGCCAACGGAAAAAAAAAAGGACCAGAGTCCCCCCCGTGTGGGTGGCCAGTATTCCCGACGGGGAAACTAATCAAACCGGTTACTGAAAAAAAAAACAGGGGGGAGGGCATTGGGGTCCCCCCTTGAACTGGGAAAACAAAAAGGTCCCCGCTCCAACAGGGGATGGAGGAACGGATGGCCTGCGGATAAAAGGGGGGGGACGCGAAAAAAAGGTGTTGTGGGGAAAACACAAAAAAAGGGGACTATTAAAAAACGGAGGGACAAATCCCAAAGGGGGTTGGTGCCTTTTCGAGCAAACCTTCATCAAACGGAGTAAAATTGACGCCGCCAAAAAATAACGTGGGGTGGGGGGATCCGCGTAAACAAAAAACCGGGTTTCCAGAAAAAAAGTGCCAGCAAAAAGGGCCCAAAAAAAGGGTTTTTTTGGGGTTAAAAAAGCAAAAAAAACGGGAAACTGGCAAAGAGGAAAAAAAAAAGGCCCCCAAAGTAAAGCGGCTTAGAGGGAAAACGACTAATCGGCAAACCAAAAAAAACCCTGTTTTAAAAACAGAAAAGAAAGAGGGGGGGGGAAACGAGGGGAAGAAATGCGAGCCCCTTTGTGGGGGTCAAAAAAGCAGGGCATGGGGGGGGGGGGGGGGCCCATGGGGGGAAAAAAAAAAGCAAAAAACGATCGGCGAAGAAAAGAAAAAACCGCAAAAAAAAGAACAGTAAAAGGGCACTGTCGAGAGCTGAGGCGGAAAAAAGAAAAGTTCAAGGGGGGGGGGGGCGAATTCCTTTTTGTTTTTTGGGGTGTCGCCAGAAAACGGAAAGGGGGGGTTTCGGGAGGAACAAAGGAGGGGAAAAATAGACGGGGGAGGGTAAAAATGGGACTGAAAGGAACTTACAATGGCCAACACAAAGGGGGACCAGAGTTTTTTGAGCCCTTTCAAATTGAACCCAAAAACCAAAAAAACACCGGGTGGTTGTGGGGGGCCAGGGGAAAAAAAAAGCGAAACCCCAAAAATCAAGGGGAAAAGAAAAAACAAAACGGCCAAAAAAAAAAAAAAAAAAAAAAAAAACCGAAGGGAAGTCAACCTTAACGAAGAAAAGAAAGGCCATGTTTTGGAACTTGGAAGGGGGGTCGTGTAACAACCAACAGAAAAAAAAAGGGGGGGGTTTTGGGGAAAACTGAAGAGGGGGCACGAAAAGACGTCCCAAAAGGACCCAAAAGCCCCCGGGGAAACAAAAAAAAAAGGCAAAAGCCTCGGGAAAATCAAAAAAAAAAAAAAAAAGGGGTGAAGGGATGGCCAAACCGGCCCAAGTTAAGCACCACGGTGGACCAAACAAGGGGGGGGTGTTTGGGGGGGTGCTTTGGTAAAAGAAAAGACAAGCTGTTTGCAAAAAGCCCCCCAACTTGAAGGACTTGGGAAAATGTAAAACGGGGGGCCCAAAAAAAAAAAGTTCCCCGGCCAAAGAGAATCACAGTGGGGGGGGGGGAGAAAAAATTTTTCCGCAAGCACTAGGGGAAAAAGGATGTCCCCCCCCCGCTTTGGGTCCGGGGGGGTGGGTGGGGGTGGTGTTCCCCTTACGGAACAAGTTTGGGGGGGGGGGGGGGGGGGGTTTTGCGGGGAAAACAAAATGTGATGGGTCGTCCTAACACGCTTTGTTGCCAAACGGTATAAACTCAAGCAAAGAGAAAATTGGTGGTGGAAAGGGAAAAAACCGCCGGACACAAACCCAGCGTTTCCGAAAAAACTGGAACGAAAAATTGCATCATGACAAGGGGCACCCCCCAACCCAACGTAGGGGGGGGGGGGTGAAAAAAACCCCACCCCCCGCCCCCCGGTCGGGAAAAACCCAAAAAAGGGCAACGGAGGGGGGTGTTTCCCCTAATCACGTGCACCACACGTTTTTTGGGGAAACAAAAAAAAACGGGGGGGCAAGCAGGAAAAAAAAGGGACCAAAGGGGGCAGGGGTCCTTTGCCAAGGACAAGTAGAGAGTGTAAGAAAAAGAAACATTTCCCCCCCAACACAAATGGCCAAGTCACGACTGAAAAAAAGTTCCGAAAAAGCACAAAAGAAAAGAGCCGTTGAAGGGGGAACGTAAAAAAACACGGGAAAGGAAAACTATAACTGGTATTTGCGCCCAAAAAAAGGCCCGGTGTGTGAACGCGATATCGCATGCCTTGGCACGAATTGGGGAAAAAAAAAACAAAAAAAGGAAAGAAAGAGGGGGGGAAACAGAACCAAGTGAATGACCGGGGGGGCTGGAAGAAGGAAAAAAAAGACCCTTCAAAAAGGGGGGAGGGGGGGGCACTTGTTCAACTAAAAAAAGAGGGGGGGTACGTTAAAAGGTTTGGGGACACGGGGCGAAACAGTTTGGCAAGGGGCCGAGGAGGTGTCCCAACAGGTTTTTTTCACTAGGGAAAGGAGAAGAAGCTCCTCCGGGGGGGGTCTCCCCCCAAACGCAGCCGTTTAAAAGGGGGGGGGAGGCCAATCGGGCTGGTTTGGTGGGTGGGGGAACCGGGACTTAACAAAACTCCAAGGGACTGGGGATTCCCCCCCCCCGGAAAAAACCAAAACTACAGAGCAGGAAAAAAAGGGAATTTTCAACACAACCATTTAGGAGCGAAAAAACCGGACTAGGGGGGGGGGGAAAAGGACCGGGGGGTTGTGAGGGGCGTTTTCGGGGGAGCGGTCAAAGAAAGAAATTCGCCACAGGAAAAAAATGAAATGCTACGCGGGAGGGGGCCCGGTGTGGGGGTTTCAACGTAGAAGTGGGCCCACTAATTTGGGGGTGTTGGGATGTGGCCCAGAAACAAAGTCAAAAGGGGGGAGGAATAAACCTTAAGAAGGGGGTTTTGGGGGTGGGTTTTTTTGTCGAACATGGTGGGCAAGGGGGGGTGGCAACCGCTTTGTTAATTGGCAAGAGAGTTTTTTGGACACACCACGTTCCCCACCAAAGAAAGCAGGCAAAAAGTTAAAAACCAACACGAAAAAAGGGGTGGGGAGAAAGCCAGGGCGAATTGGTACACGTAAAAAGGTCGAAAAAACACTACTAACTGGGCAAAAAAAAATGGGGCAAAAAGGGTGGGGGGGAAAGGACAAAAGGCCCGACGAACCACAGGAATTTCCTGCCGTGACCGGGCTTGAAAACCACACCCGAAAAACACAGAAACGAAAGGGGAAAAAGGTTGGGTGAAACGTTTACGCCAAAAAACCCCCCCCCACCCGGAAGGGGGGGGTGACGGGACCTGGCCGAGCCAAGGCCCAGAGGAAAAATGGGGGGGGGGGGGGGCCAAAAAAAATGTGACAAACAATACTCCCCAACATGGTGGGGGGGGGGTTGGGGGGGGGTGTTGGGGGTTGGGAAAAAAAAAATCTCCACACAACTTGGAAAATTGTAAAAAAGGGGGAAAAAGAAAACAACACAACATGTTTGCGCAACGGCAGAGGGGGGGAAAAAGAGGACCTTCGGCTTTCCAAAGGTTGTCGAGGTCCCCAAAAACAAAAAAAAGCTGGGGCGGGGGGCGGACGGGGGTTTGAACGTCCCGCACCACCGGGGTCCCGGGAGGGTGGGGGGGAGTTGGGACGACAGGGGAAAAAAAGAAATCCGGGGAAAGGGGGGGGGGTCCCCAAACCCCCCGGCCGGAACCCACCAAGGGCACAAAAAAGGGGGGTTTCCGGTAGTGGGGGGGTGGTTTGGGGGTTTTTGGGTGGGTTGAAAAAGCCAAGGAAAAGGAAAAACCCACGCCCAGAAAAAAATTTTTGCAGTGGTTTTTCGGGTGCCCTGATGTGTGACCGGGGGGGGGAGCAAAAAACCTTTAATTGGGGTGGGCAACAATCCAGGGGGGGGGAGGTGTTGCCAAGGGCCCACAAATGAAAATGTTTCCGACAAAAAAAGGAAAAACGGGGGGGGTCCCCCTTTCCTCCACTGGGGGGGGGGGGGGTTGTGCAAAAAAAAGAAAACCCAAACAGCTGGACCAAAGAAAGAATGGTCAAAAAACGGGGCCCCCCCCAACCCAAAACGGGAACTGTTGGGAACAAGCTGAAAGAAGGTCCTGAACAACAAAACCGGACGGAACCTCAAAAGTAACACAACTATCCGAAAGGACCAAAAAAGCCCCGGGTTTTTTTTTGTTTGGAATTTGAACTCAAAAAAAATAACCAGGTTTCCGGCCCCAACCCCGACGGGGGGGGTCCCCCCCGTGGTGGGTAAAAGGGGGAAAAAGTAAAAAATAAAAAAAAGCAAGGGAGTACGGCGCTACTGAAGACCGGACAAGACGGTCAAAAGACGGGGAAGGGGGGGTGGGGGAATTAGGGGGAGGGCCGCGAAAAAGAAGAGGCGGGGGAATTGACGTCAACAACAGGCCATCCGAAAAAAAAAAAATCGAAGGCGGTAAGGGTCCCACCCTCGGAATAAAAAACCTGGGGGGGGGAGGAAATACGTTTTTGAAGACACTCGGGGACAAAAGACCCTTCAAGAACCCAATCCACAAAAGGGTTTTTTTTGACCGGAACTGGTCCACCACCCTCAGAGAAGAGGGGGAAAAGGCTGGCGAGATTCAGATAAAATCCCGTATGGAGCGGGGGGAAAAGTAAGGGGTTAAGGGAAAAAAAACTGGGGGGGGGGGGGGTGTCTCTAAAGTGAAACGGGCCCCTGCCTCGTGTGGGGGTCAAAAAAAAAAAAGGTTGGCATTGCTCCAGAACCGGACCAAGGGGGGGGAAAAAATGGAAACCAAAAAACGTAAAACCACCCAGACTAAAAAAGGTATACGGTGGAAAGGGGAAGACCGGGTAGGGTTTCCCAAAAAAATCAAAGAAAAAAAAAAAAAAAAGGGGGGGGTTGGGTGGGTTTTTGGAGGTTCACAAACCAAGAACGTGGGGAAGGAAAAAAAAGACCATCCCAGAAGGAAAGACCCGCCCGGGCTGACAATTTCTGAAAAAGGACGGGAAAGGGGAAAAGAAAGGGGAGCGTTTTCGCAAATAGGGGGTCGGAAGGGGAACGGGACAACGTTGGCATTTCCCCCGGGGGGGGGGGGGGGGAAAAAAAAAAGAAAAGGTGAAAAGCCTCCCCCGGGCAAAAAGCGGGGGCGGGGAATGCAAAACCAAAAAAAAAATCCCATTGTACAGGGGGGGTGAAACCCAAACCAACCAAACAAAAAAAAAATAAAAAAAAACCGAAAAAAACGTAACAGCCGGCAAGACAGTCGAACTAAAAAAAAGGGACGCGAAGAAAGCGAAAAAAAAAAAACCAATGGGGGGGAGGGACCGGCCAAAAAAAAAGAACCCCCCCCCTCGACACATGTTTTGAAACAAAAAGGAGACAAATGGCAAAAGGTTGGGGGTTTGCTTGGGGCCAAAAAAAACAGAGCAAAAGGGGCGGGGAAAAAAGTTGACGCCTCACGCAAAAATGGGTCCCATCAAAAAAGTTGGTCAAGAGGAAGAGGCAACGGGGAAAAATCCGGTCCGCAGAAAAGAGGCCCCCTCTCAAAAAAAAAAACCCTTAGGTGGAAAACACGAAAAGCAAAAATGGAAAAAAGGGGGTGCTTTAAAGGAGTTGAAAATTCGGAAAAGATGCCCCCAAGACCAGGCTTGGTTTTGGGGGGACAGGGGAGGGATGCCGGGGGACCGTGGACGTACCACCCCGGAAAAAAGGGGCACAGAAAAAGGGGGGGAAAGGACCCTAAACTCCTGGGCGGTTCTACGAAGGAGAAAGGTGTTCACGCCCATATCGAATGACCCAAAAAACCAAGGAGGAGAGGCCGCTTTGTCCTAACAAAAGATCATCGGTGTTTCTTGGCCGAAAAAGAATCGTACCGTGAACAAGTTGGAAAGAAAAAAAAAAAGCACGGCAACAGAGGCAACCTAATACGGGGGGGAAAAACCCCCCCCACCAAAAGGCTTCCAAGAAGCAAAAACTGCTCTCAAGGATAATTGCCGGCCCCTGGGGACTGGGAGGTAAAAAACAAAAACATCTCAAAAGAGAACATAAACCAAACATAGGGGAAAACTTTTTTTTGGACAACCGGATCTATGTGGCGGGGGGGGGTCAAAAAAATAGGGGGGACCGACCCCCGGGGCGGGGAAAAAAAATCCGGCATTTCAAAAAAGGGTTGGGGCCGCGGGGTCTTTTGGTGCAAGCAGTCAAAACCTGTGTGGTTGTTTTTTCAATTTCCCACTTGAACCTTTGGGGAGTTGGGTGATTAAAAAAAAACGGGGACCGGGGGAAAGAATCAACCCAACCCATTAAGGGGTCGAAAAAAAAAAAAAAACGAACGAACTTGTGGTGTGGGATGAACTCTCTAAATCACCAGTGGGGGGGGGGGTGGGTGGATCTTTGGCAAAAGGGGGGGCCCACCATCGGGTCCGAAAAATCGCGCCAAAACGAGCAGGGCAGAATCCAAAATAAGCATCCCTGGCCGGCGACAAAAAGGCAAGTAAGAAAAGAGTTGGGCCCGATTGAGAACGAGGGGGGTCCCAAAGAAAGGGGCACCTGCTGAAGGGGGGAAACAAAGGAGGTGGAACCAAAAAACGGGACACACGCGGGTCAGGGCCCCAAAAAAGAGGGAATAGCCGAAAGTAAAAAAAGGGGCGTCCGAATGGCCGGTCCGGGAGTTTTTAAAAAGGAAAAGGTCAGAGAACCAAGGCAAACAAAGTGGGGGGGGGTGGACACGACAAACGAACCTCCAAAAAGAAGGGTTTACCGGTCCAAGAAGGGAAGTGTTTTCCGCCCATTTGGTCACCAAAAAAACGTTTGGCAATGAGGGAAGCAAGGAGGTGTTGGGACAAGACACAACACTGCTTTCGAGCACCGAAAAAAACTGGGGGGGGGGGGGCCGAAAAACGAAAAAAAAACCCCCGCCCCCCGAAAGCGGGGCCTCCCCCGGCAAAAAAAAAAAGCCGGCTCAAAAAAGTGACAAGACCGGGACTGATTTGTGAAAACAAACCCTCGGTGGAAAGAAGCAAAAAAAAAGCACCGGGGAACCCCGAAAAACCGTGAAACCGGGGGTGCTGTGATCCAATTGGGGGGGGGTTCGTCCACCCCCAAAACAGGGACGGAGGAAATGTTCAAAATCAAAAGAGACATAATCCAAACAAAAAAAAAAATTCGTTTTTTTTTTTTGGACGCTGTGACCCCAAACCTTAAAAATTGGGTCAAAAAACACAAACCTACCCCACACACCCCAAAAATTGGGAAAAAAAGTTTTTTTGGAAATGAAAAAAAGAAGGGAAAACAACAACAAAAAACAGAAGGAAGGAAGGAAAGAAAAAAGAGGGGACAATCCCAAATGGGGGGGTGGGCTGGGTCCCCCCGGGTTGGAAAACGCAAAAAAGGGGAAAAAAAAAAAAACGCGGAACATGGGAACGGAAGGGGGAACGTGCCCATGGTGGGGAGTTTCCCCCCATGCAAAAGAGGACCACAAGCGGCCGTCCAAGAAACGCCGGCCTTTTCCCAATGGGTGTGGACAAAAGGGTTTAAAAAGCGAAAACCCAAAAAGTCCGCTCTAAACTGGTTGGGGAATAACAGCCAAAGGGGAACCCTCCCCCCCCCCTTGAAACGTCGGGGAAAAAAAAAGGCCCTGGGGGGCACCATAAAGTGGTTGTGTTCGGGTGCCGGCCCCCCGAGACCGGTTGGGTTCGGTGGAAAAAAAAAAAAAAAGGAGAAGAAAGGGTTGTAACGCAACAGGGGATTCCGAAACCAAAGTACCCTAACCAGAGTCGACCAGGTGTAAAAACGGTGATAACAGGGAAAAAGAAAAAGCCTTGAAAAAAAAGGGTGAACAAGTGGGGTTTTTCCAAAAAACATGGGTCCCCAGAAAAAGAAAAAAATGTTGTTCACAGAAAAAACAAGGAACCAAGGGACTACTAAAAAATCCTAGGGAATATTAAAACAAAGGGCACAATTCCCCCGGCAAGCCAAAAAAACGAAAGCAAGGGTGGAAAAACGGTCGTAAAAAAGAAAAGCGTGGTGGGGTTGGGGGGCCCCGCCCGGGGCACCAGCTGGGGGGGCCAATCCGAAGGGACAAATAAGAACGGGCCCGGACAAGAAAGGAGGCATAATGAACAGGGTCGGTATGACAGGAATTTGCACGCGGGGGAAAAAAAAAAAAAACCGAAAAAAAAAAAAAAAAAAAAAAAGAAATGGCAGGAGGAAACAAACCGGCGACAAGAAGGGGGGGGAGGTGGTGTTTGGGGAGGGGAAAATAATGTGTTGTGGAAAATGGGCGAAAAGTTTTCAGATTGTTCAAACTGGTTGGGGTCGGGTGAAGGGAGGGTCCAAAAAAACGGCCTAAATAAAACAGCCACACCCGTGGAGAGACGTCAAAAAAAAAAAAAACAACATCCAAAAGGGGGGGGGTTTTGATAAAAAAAGAAAACGGTGGACCCTTGTGTGAAAAAAGAACACCCACAAATCAATGGTGAAAAAAACTTAAAACAGGGGGGGGGGGGGGTGTTTTTTGTATGCCAAATCTTGACCAAAATGAACAAAAAGGGCCCAAAAAGGAGCGGGGGAAATCTACGGGGGGTTGGTTTCAGGGGGGGAAAAGAGGGCAGCACTTTACCAAAAAAAGCACGTGGGCACTGAACGGGCACGAGAGGGGTTGTGTTGCGGGATCAACGCTGGGAAAAAAAAAAAAAAAAAACACAATTGGAAACAAAAAGGTTTTCGGCGGCGGGGACCCCCCGAAGTAAAAAAAAAAGCGAAGGGGTGAAAGACCATAAAGAAGGGAAAAAACAGAGGAAAAAAAAAAGGCTCCCCGAGGGATCCCCGTCCCAAACCAGTTGGGTTTTTGGCAACAGAAAAAGAACGACCTTGGAAAAAAAAAAAATTTGTCTGGCCAGGGGGGGGAAGGGGAAGCGGGAAGGAAAATTCGATGGAGGAAAAAACTCAGAAAGGTGGCACGGGGCAAGGAAAACGAAGGAAAAAAAGGTGGTTTTTTTTTTTTAAAAAAAAAAACTTTTTCCAACCGGCAAAAAAAAACGCCAAAAAAACAAAGCCAGCCCAGGAGATCAAGAGAAAAAAACAAAGGAAGGGGGAGGCACAATGAAATAAGAGGGAGGCCAAATGCAATTGGGTGGGGTTACCCCCCTGGAAATACCGTGTTCCCCCCGGAGCCAGGGGTTTTGGACGGGGGGGAGAACCCCGAGAAAGGACCAGGAGGGAAAAGCCGGAAGAAAATCCAACTTGAAAATAAGGAAAAAAATTAAAAAAGGAGTGGGGAGCGTTCCCCAAAGGTGGGGGGGGTTCCCGCAAGGTTGAGGGTGCAAACAAAAAGACCCGTAAAAAAAGGGAGCAACGGGGGAAAAAAAAGAGAGGAACCGAAAACCACCCCCCGGGGATTTGGGGTTGTGGGAAGGGGACCAAAAAAACACAAACTGAAGGGCCAAGAAGCGTACGAATTTTGTTGGAAAAACCTGTGTCCTTTGTTGGGGGGGGGGGGGTCCCCCCCCCCCCCCCTGAGGGCGGGGGGGTTTGTTTGTGTCCACGGAAAAAAAGAAAAAAAAATGGGGGGGGGACACGTGAGGGGGGGTTCGTGAACGTAAAAAAAACCACGCCCGAGGGGGGGGGGGGGCGAGACCTCCTCACCTCAGGAAATTGGTTGAAAAAAAGGTTAAAAAAAAAAAAAAGACAAAAAAGGGGTGGAAGACCCAAAAAAGGGCAAAAAAGAGCCGTTCCCCCGAAAAAAAAAGGAGAAGAAAAAAAAGAGGGAAGGGTCAATCTTTTTCCGTCAAAAAACCCCCCTAAAGGTGGTGCCAAGAAACCACAGGGGGTGGGGGTCGAAAAAAAAAAAAAACGGAAAAAAGTCACGGGGATGGGGGTTGGAAAGACGGGCTTTTTTTTGGGAAAGGGAACAAAAGGGCAGCGAAGCACAATGGACCCCCTTTACCGGGGGGGGGGGAATTGGAGGAAAAAAACGCAAAAAGGGTGTGAGGGGGTGAGGGGTTCCGGACTTGGGGGGGGTCAACCTCCAACCCAGTTGGGGGCAAGTCGCCGAGGCAGTTTTTGGAAGACAGGGGGGGAAAAAAGGGGGAAAGGGGGGAAGAAAGTCAACTGGAGGAACAAGACTTATCTTTCAGGTAAAAAAAACTGGTAACCAAACTAAACCCCCGGTGGTTCAAATTCGAGCACAAGGGGGGGGCATGGGCAGGGGGGGTTTAAAAAAGGGAGGGTTGGCACAAAGCAAAAAGGAAAATGGTTGGGAAGGGGGGGGTCTGAATCCAAGAACGCGGCATGAAGGGCCAAACGTCATGCAGGTGTGGAAGTAAAGATGTTGGGGAAAAAAACATCATTGGCCCTAAACTGGGTGGTTTTGGAAAATGGTGCCTTGGAGGAGTGGGTGTCCCCGTGTGGTTAAGGGAGAAATCAGAAAGTTGACCCCAAACGGAAAACTCGAAAAAATCCCCCAAAAAAAACAACGGGGGAAGAGGCCATCCAACTCCAGGGGGGGGGGTAAAAAACGGGGAACGGACATTTGTGAAGATGGAACCACCCGATCAAAAAAAGGAAAAAAAAAAAAAGCCCAAAAAGGGGGGAAAGGAGTTTTTTTTTTTGGGGGGAATCCGAAAAGGGACCGGAAAAAAAAATGAGGGGGAGGAACAGTTGGGCAAGCTTGGGGCAATCTGGCCCCAACCCGGCCAAAAAAAGTTTTCCAGCCATCGGAAACCAGAAAAAAAAGGGGGGAAAACAAAAGGAAAATGGGCCCCCCCTTTAAAAAAAAGAAAGGGATTTTTGTGGGGTTGGCAAAAAAAAAAAAAGCTGGGGTGGTTGGGCGGGGGTTGTGGGTGGACAGAAAAAAAAAACACACAGTTCGGGGGAGAACGGATCAGTTTTTTTGGGGAAATCCAGGGTTGGTGGCAGAAAAACGTTTGGGGGACAACGCCTGGAAAGTCAAAGGGGGGGGGGGGGGCGCACACACTACCAAGAAGACAAAAAAAACAAAAAGAAGGGGGGGTGGTTAGACCGGGGGGGAAGGGGGGGGGGGTAAAGAACTTCAGGCACTAAAAAGAAAAAAAAACACGGCCAAAAACTAAGGGGGTTGGGAGTCTGCCAAACTACAAAGGAGGGGGACACGGTTCGTCCCCACCGGACCCCCACCACGCAAAAGAAAGAAACGAACCCCCGGGAAACAATTGGAACGGCCCCGCCCCTGGAAAAAAAGAAAAATTTGCCCGGGAGGACACACGAAAAAAAAGCCGAGGCAGGAGGGCGGTGGGTTTGCTTGTTGAAAAAAAAAAAAGGAAAAAAAGAAGGGGTTGGTTGGGTGTTTTTTTAAAAAAGAAAAGGAAAAAAAGAGAACAAAACAAAAAGGAAAAGAAAAGGAGGAAAAAAAAATAACTAACACAGGGGGGGGGGAAGGCACCAAAGACCAACGCCGTAAAGCAAAAGACAGAAAAAAAAACAAGGGACTTTCCGCTTTAACCAAAAAAAAAAAAAAACGTTGCCGCAAAAAGAGAGAGGGGGGAGGGGGCCCGAAATTTGTACAGTCGCCCCCGGGGGGCCCCCACCAAAATGGGGGGGGGGAAAAGTAAAAGACCGAAACCCGCCTAAGCCGGTCCAAAAAAGGGGAACGAACCCCCCAGGAACAACGAGGGCAAACGGGAAAAAGGGAAAAGGGTTTTTGCGAGCAAGTCGAAACTCCCAAAAAAAAAAAGTAAGTTACCCAAGGGGGGGGGTAAAAAAGGTTACCAGGTACACTGTGTGGGGGGGGGGAGGGCAAACTGATGATGGGGGGCAACAGGGTTTTGAAACCGGTGCAACCACTGGCAAAAAAAAGAAAAAAAAAAATTTCCGACAAACCCTGGGAAAGAAAAGTGTTTTCCGGGGGGCGAACTGGGGGGGGTGCCGTGGGGCCAACACCCAAAAACAGCCGGGTTGTGGTGACACAAAGGGAAACTGGAAAAAAAAAGGAAATGACCCCCCCGGTACCAACAACATGTAAAAAGGGGGACGAAAGGAGTTAAAATGGCTACCAGCAAATCCTCCACTCGGGCCAAAAAATAACGGGAAAAAAAAAAAGAAAACCTTTTTTCCAAGGGGGGGTCCCAAAAAAAACCGGAGGGACATGGGGTGGGTGGGGGTTTCGGTAATTACCTGAGGTTGGGAAAAAATTTCAACGTGGGGAAAAATGAGTTATTAAAAAAAAGAAAACTCGGAGCGATGTGAACAGGGGCCACAGCGGGGGGAAAAAACACAAAAAAGGAGTCAACCCGCTGGTGGGAAAAAAAGCGACGGAAACGGGAAAAATGGAAATCAAAAACCATCCAGGGGGAAAAAAAAGGACCGGTCCCGCTTTGAGACCAAAAACACCTAAAGCAAAAACACCGCTGTGAACGGAAAGACTAAGTGGTTGGGACACTCATTTTTTTTTAGCGGGTGCGCAGGGCCTCCAAAAAAGAAAAACAGCAACCCCGTTTTTTCAAAGAGGCATGTCCCAAACTGTCGAACGGGGAAAAATGGACCTGCGGAAATCAAGACTGAAAAAAAAACAGTTTTGTGAAGGCGGAGAAAAAGTTTACCGGAGAAAAAAAAATAAAATCCCTTTTCCGAAGGGAAACCCGCCCATTTCGGGTCCAAGGAGGGGATTGAGGAGGGCTAGTGGTCAAAAAGGGGGGGAAAGTCTGTACCAACCTCCAACCCAGGTGATGGCGAGACGGGAAAAGGGGGGGTTTAATGCCCGCTGCAGTTAAGTTTTCAGGTCAATCACGGAAAAAAAGAACGTGCAAACTGGGGCAAAACAGACAAGGGGGACGACCCAAAGGCGTGGGACGGGGGGGGGAGGGAAAAGGGTGCGGGCTTTTTGGGGGTTGAACCCGCACACGGGGTGTAACAGAAACGGCCATTGGCAAAAGCTAAGAAGGTGGGGGGAAAAAACCTCCAACAGAAAGAGGAGTTTCGGAAAAAAAAAAACCGCGGATGCGACGACGAAATTCCATTGTGGAGGGGGGGAAAAAAAAAAAAACCCCACCTAAAAAAAAAAAAAACAAAACAAAAAAAATTGGAACATCGGACAAATAGTGCCGACTTGAAAAAGGGGGCGGCTGGGGGACATCTAAAGCCAAATGTTGGTGGAAAAAAAACGGAGGAAAGAAAGGTGGGTTCCATCCCCGGCCCTTTGGGTTTTTGACCGAAAGAAATCCAACAGGAAAAATTTTTGCTGCCAACAGCAACCGGAAACAAAAAGGGGGGGGGCGTGAAAGAATCCCAAAAGGGGATGTGTGGAAAAGGCCCACCAGTGGTCATTGATAGCGGGGGGCCCTTTGGGGGGGACGCCCGGAACCTGAACCCTTCCTTCGGCAATAAAAAAAAAAAATCGAAAAAAAAAAAGAAAAAACCTTAGTGGGGGAGGACAAGGGAAAACCCCCCCTCAGAAAAAAAAACGCCAACATGCCAGGGGAAGAGACGAAAATGATTTCCAAAGAAGCCAGGTTTTTGCTTTTGAGGGATGGGGGGGGGAAAAAAAGGGTCGAAAACCGTGGGAAAAACCAAACAAACTGTTGCGTGGGGGGTGCAGTAGTAGTGAAACCTCAGGGGGGGGAACGTGTTTTTTTTCACCACCTCAAAGGCCGACCAAAAAACGGGGGTTTTTAAAAAAAAAGAGTACGAATCAAACGGCCCAATTTCGAGGAGTGATGCCCCGCCTAGAGAAAACGGTCGTTGGGGGGGGGGAAGGGGAAAAACGGAAAAATCAGGTACAATGAACAAAACACGGTCGAAAAAAAAAAAAACCAGGAAAACATGGCCAGCGTACAAAGGATGGAAACTTTGGACCGGGAACGACCGCAAAAGGAACGCAAAAAATAGGGCGGTAACAAATGCCACGTAAACCCAAAAAGGATACAAACCAGGCATGAGCACACAAATCGGGTTCAAAGTGAAAAAAGAAAAAAGGGGGGCAAAAACAAAAAAAAGCTAGAAAGGCCAAAATCGAAGGACTCTCACGGGTCAGGTTTGGGCCCGCGGTGGCAGTTACCAGCGCACCAGGGGGTTCCGTTTTTCTGCCTGGTTAAAAGTGGGGTGGGGGAGTGAAAACAAGGGAGCACACGGAAAAAACCCCAACCTATTAGGGGTGGGGAAAGAAACGCGGGGCCGAAAATTGATTTGATCGCGTCAACGGCAAAAAAAACCAGTGGGGGAGGAAGGGGAACAATCGACGCTCAATCCGGTCCCACTCTAAACAAAAGCGCCACAAAAAGACAGAAAAGGGGGACCCGCCGCGGGGCCGAACCTCAAAAAGAACCTGGTCAATTGGGGGGACAAAGGTAATAAAATAAAAAAAAGAATGGGGGGGGGGGGGGAAATAAGGTTTAAGACGGGGGTCCCTAGGCCACAGGGAGGGGGCAACGGACCTTTTTCAGAGAACACAGCTGGCCCAAAAACACAACGCTTAACCCAAAACAACGTAAAGGACGAAAATTAGAAAGTCCAAAAAGCTTTTTCGTGACACCAAAAGACGGTCGTCAAAAAAAAGGAAGTAGGGTAAACTTTGGGTGTAAAAGCGGGTAGTAAAAAAAAAAAAAAAAAAAAGAACAAAACATTGAAAAAACAATTGCGGGGCCCCGAAAAAAGTTTTGCCCCACAGGGAAAGGGGGCGCCGAGAACGCTTAAAAAACCGGCCAAAGAGGTAATTGGTTTTTACAAAAAAGGGGGAAAAAAATCACCGTCAGAGGGGGGCCGGAGCACACAAGCTTTTTTTCAAGAACAAAGAAGGGAAGAAAAACCAGAAAGCAGGGGGAAAAAACAGACCGGTTGTTGTTTTTCCGAAAAACGGTGAAAGCTGGGGGGAAGGATTCAAACCAAAAAAGGTTTTTTTAGACCAGGAGAAAAAGTGGAGGAAAAAAAGTGAACAAGGGGGGGTTTGGAAGCAACCGAGGGGCATGAAGAAGCCCGCTAAAAGGCCAAAGGCCTTCAAAAAAAAAAAAACAATGAACCAATGGCAACGTCCCAAACCGCCAGGACCCATTTCCCCCAGTGTTTGACCGGTAGAGGGTTACGGGTGACAAAAAAAGGGGGAAAAAGCACCCACAAAAAAACCAAACCATGAAGTTGAAAAAAATCACGAGAAAACACAAAAAAAAAACGATGAGGAAAAAGAAGAGGGCAACCGTCAAAGGGGGGGGGGCTGTGTGGAGGGGGGGGGGACCGCAGGAAAAAGAAAAAGGGAGGGGGGGGGACGGCAAAAAACGAAGGGGAGGCCCGGGGAAGAAACTTGGGGGAAAAAAAATGGAGTCCAAACAAAAAAGGGAGGGGGGAAAAAGGACTTGGCGACAAACATCCAAAAGAAACGGGCCGTGGTGCGACCTCCGCTTTTTTCGCTTGGGACGGGGGGGGGGGGAGGCTAAGCCCCCAAGGAGGGAACCAAAAAACGCAAAGGGCGCTTTTTAAGAACACGGGGGTCACAAAGGGGGGGAAAAAAATGGGGCTGCATTTCGTTTCGGGAAACTGGAGGATTCGAAAACAAACCGTGGGAGGAAACGAAAAAAAAAAAGTTGAAAACAAACCGAGGGCGGTAGTCAAGGTTTTTTTTGGAGAGCTAAAGGGCGAAAAAAAACGTGGAAGTGGTTTTGCGCACAAAGGGTCCAAGGGGGGGGGGGGGGGTTGTGTTCGAAGAGGGGCAGACACTACCTCCCTAAACATAGGAAGAAAGGGGGCGAACGGGGCACCCATCCCCAACGGGGGGGCACGAGGCAAAACAGTTGGGAAAGTGTTTGTTTTTTTGATTTTGGAAAAAACGGAAGGGGAAAACCGTGGGTGTGTTGTGGGACGCCCAAAAAAAAAGGGGGGGGCCAAATCGTGACAAAACCAGGCCCAACCGTTTTGGGCATGAGGACACCCGTAAAAAAAACTCCCCCCCCCCGACGCCCGTACGTACGAAATGAACTACCTTGGGAAAAAAAACCAAAGAACACCCTCGGCAGTGACAGGAAAGGAAGGCGCACAGACTTGCGCCCACAGGGGGAAAAGGGGTGGGTTTGGTTTTTGACCCAAAAAACAGAATTGAAAAAAAAGGGAAAAAGGGTGTGGCATATCCCAACTGTTGACAGGGTTCGAAGCGGGACCGCTGAAAAGGAAAAAAGGGGCCCGGGGGGGCCATGCCCCCCCCAGGGACCAAGAAAAGAGGGGGGGGGTTGGTTTTGGAAAGCAAAAGTCAACCCAGTCCCCCCATAACAACCAAAGTGGAAAGGGAAAAGTTTAGGCAGGGAACCCACAAAAAACTCACAAAAAAAAAGAAAAAAGGGAAGGAAGCGTGGGGGCGACCCCCTTCAGAGTGGTGTTTTTCCGGAATGAAGACGCAAACCTTGTTTAGATGCCACCTGAGAAGGAACAGGAGACTTGCGGGCGTGCCCACTGTTTGGCCCTCCCAAAATGCGGGGAAGCGCTTTGTGGCGCCGGGGAAATGTAAAGGGGGTTGAGCCTGTTTTTTCCAAAGAAAATAGCATCTCTACAAAAAAAAACGTACCACGGTAAAAGGAGAAGGGGGTTTTTTTTTGTGTTTGCCACCAAAAAAACTGAAAAAAAGAAAGGAAGGAAAGCGGAAGGCAGACTAATAAAGTAGAAGACATCCCAGAGAAAAAAATTTATTGGCGGGAGGAGAAAAACCCATAAAAAAAAATGGGTGGGGGTGACCAAAACCCGTGAACAATGAACAAAAACACTCCGCGGGGGGGTGAGCAAATCAGGGAAAAAAAAATAAATCCGAAAGCCAAACAAAAAACGAAGAAAAAATCGTAAGTAGAAAAATTACAGACGGAAAAAAAAAAAGGCCAAGGCTTGTTTGTACCCTTACTTGGCAATAACGGGAAAAAAAGGGAACACTAAGGGGGCCTTTTGGGGGGGGAAAAAATATGTAAGGGGAAAAAACGAGGAGTAACAAAAGCAGACAAAACCCCGTCAGAAAATCTTCCCTGAAGAAAAAAATAACAATAAGGGGGGAAAAAAAAAAAAACCGGCCGGTGATTGAAAAAAAAACCCCCAGGGGTGGGTGTGTTAGACAAACCTTTTTGTGGGGCACACACCTTTAAGCTTTGGGCAAAACAGACAAAAAAAAAAAAAAAAGTGGAGCGAGTAAACAGGCAAAGGGAAAAAAAGGGACCCTGTGCCCTACCCAAAAAGTCCATTTGGTTGGGGTTAAATGTTACTACCAAGGGGAAGCTTAAGCGGACAAAAGTTTCCCCCCCAGCTTTGGGGGAAAAAAAGTGGTGGTGGTGGGGGGTCAAAACCACCCGGCGGGACAACCCTTGGTGTGGACAGGGGAAAAAGAAAAAAAGGGAAAGAAAACGGTGTTTAAGTGCGCAAAAAAAAATGAAGCCCAGGCTTGCCACGGGGAAAGCTCCAGAAGTAAGGAAATTGGTGTGAAGTTTAACACCAAAAGGCGTTGTCAACTGGAAAAAAAGGGGGGGGAACCCCCCGTTGAACCAAAACCGAAACAACCAAGGGAAAAAAAAGAAGACAGAAGAAAGGGGGGTCCACCGAACCCACCTCCACCCTAGTTGGGGGAAGAACGGGTGAGTGGGGAAAAAGGTGGGACAAGTTGCAACGGAAGGGGGGGTTTTCCACCAAAAAAAAAAAAAAAGCTTTGGCACCACTTTTTACCCCGACAAACACAGGGGTTGCAAGCGAAGCACAAAAATTAAAAATGGGAAGTCCCCAACCAAAAGAAAGAACGCAGTTAGAGGGGTAAAAAACGGTTAGGGTTTGCCAAAAAAAACCAAAACTTGTGGTCAACCCAAAAAAGGGGGACCCCCCACGGGTTTGCCCCCCGCAAAGACGAAAAGGTTCACAGAAAGGGAAAAAAACAAACGGAGGAAGCCCCACCGGATTCGACAGCACAATTGGAAAAAAAAAAAAAGTTTAAAATGCTTTTTGGGGCACCGACCCAGCAAAAAGGTTTTTTTTTGGGACAGGGGAAAAGAAAAAAAGGAGAGGGGGCCAAGGCCCCCCCAAGGGGGGGGATGGCGAGGTATCGCCCAGAACGGAAAAGTTTGGAAACAGGGGGGGTGGGCCCCTGATGTTGGGCAAACCCTCCACGTTGGAAGGGGAAAAAATTTATCCCCCAAGGTAAATGGGCCCCAAAAAAAAAAAAAATTACTTTGGGGGGGGGAAGGCAAGCCACGCCCCGCACCCCGTTTTTAACGCCGGGGAAGGGGGGGGAAGGATCAATCCAAAAACAGGTTTTCGGCTGAGAAAGAAAAGGGACGCGAACGGATTCAAACACAACGGGGATTTGGTAAAGGGGATCCGACGAAAAAAAAAGGGGGGGGGGGAAGTCAAGCTACTCGAAAACGGTGAAAACGAAAAGGGACGGAGGTCCCGAAGTCACGCCCCACAGGAAAAAAACAAAGAAAAAAAAAAAATTGGGAAAAAAAGGGGGAGGGTTGGAGGGAAACCACGGAAAACACAAAAACCGGAATGGTTCCCTCGTTGGGGGTAAGGAAAGGGGGGCGGAGCGCCAAAAGACGCGAAGAACCCTCAAAGTAAATGGGGGGGGGGCCTAACAAAAGTTACAGGGGGCAACAGTTTTTAAAAAGATTTTCCGAAAAGGGTGGGGTTGTTGTTGTTTTTTGCTTGGGTGGGCCCCAACAACCAAAAGGGCGGGAACCGTAAAAACAAAAAAAAGTTTTGTGGGGAATGGTTGGGGGGACGTGAAAAACAATTTGAAACAAACGCGTGAATGCCAAAAACAGTTTTGGGGGGACCCGGCAACACACAACCGGCACAAAAGACATGAAAACCCGACTGGTAAAAAGAGTGAAACGGGCAGGGCCGTCCCAATGGAAAAAACAATGGACCCGGGGGGGTAAAAACAACGACGAAAAACAGGTGCCCCCCCCCCCAGCGTTGGTGGGGTGGAAAGGGGGACGGAGAAGAACACAGTCGCGGAGGTCGTTCCAAAACGACAAAAAAAAAAAGAACGCAAAGGGGGGGGGGGGCCAAGGTGTGAAAACGTCAAAAAAACCGCAAAACCCCGGTCCCGAATGAAAACAAAAAAAAGGAGGAAAAAAAATCTACATGGCCAGGGGGGGAGGAAAAACCGGAGTTCGGCATATTAAACAGGGGTGTTTTTTTGTTGGGGAAAAATCTCAAACCCAAAAAAAAGGGGGGGGGGACAAAAAACAAAACAACTGGAGGGGAGGAGAACAAAGGAGAGAGGGGGAGTGAAAAACAAAAAAGGGGACAGGGGGGAAAAAAAATAGGGAGGAAGAAACCCGCATCGCCCAAAAAAAACTGAAGTTCGCCATTGGTGTGGGGGAACGCCGAAAGGACCGGGCGAAACGGGAAAACGGGGACGTGTTGACTGGGAAACAACGGGGTCACGTAGGTGGTGGGGGGTTTGGGGAAGAACGGGAACGGAAAAAAATCCGTTGGGGGGTGGCAAAAAAAAATTCGGGGACGAAAAGAAACAAAACGAGGCCCCACCACGGTTCCCAGGTGAAGGGGGGTGGTGTGAAGAAAAAAAAAGAAAAAAAATTCGGCCCCGACCAAAATTTGGGGGTAAAAAACCGGGGGAACAGGGGACCCCTGCTGGGTGTGTTAACGTGGTGGGTGTTTGTCAAAAACTGAAAAAAACAGGAGATGGGGCACCAAAAATAGCTTGTAAAAAACGGGGGGTGTTTCTGAAAAAAAATGACCCAAACTTTATCATAAACACGGGTGTGGGTTTGGCGAGGACGGTTTTCGGGGACAAAAAAAGGAAAAACAAGAAAAAAGGGGGGGGGAAAAAAAGCGTAACGGATTTAAGGGAGCACGTTGGCGGTTTGTAAGATGGAAAGGTCTTCAAATGCCGATCCCCTCCAACACGAAACAAGAAAAGCGGGAAAAAGCAGCCAAAACAGTTGTAAGGACCGGCAAAAAACTAACAAAGGGGTTGTGTTTTTTTAGGGGAAAAACAAAGGTCTTGTCAAAAAAAACTGTGGGACGGCGGGGAAATCCAGGGAGTTAAAGGGGGCGACAACAAGGAACAAAGGAATGGCAACAAGGTGGGAAAAGCCCAGTCACGCGAAGGGGGAGAGAGAAGAGAAGGAATTCCTCGACGGGAAAAAATGTGAGGGGGTCCGCAACACAGGCCCCATCCGGAAACGGGGGGGAAAAAAAAACCAAAAAGCTTTAAAAAATAACCAACCTCGGAAAGGGACCAAAATTGTAAAGCTTGACTCAGGGTTTTTGGGGTGGGGTGGCAAACTGAAGTTGGAGAACACGGTGACTTACTTGACCCCAAAACTTAACCCAAAAAACCGGTTTACCGAAGGGATTTCTTGGGGAAAAAATCGAAAAAAATACGCCATGGCACCAGGGATGGAAGTGTAAGAAAAACCGGCCCCCTTGGGGGCGAGACAGGGGAAGGAATCCAAAGTGGAGGGGGGTCCGATACGGGGGAGGGCCCTTCCCAGGGTGGGGGGGTAAATGGTTTCACAGAAAAATTCCCGGAGGGAGGGACAAGGGGGGGGGGGAAAAAATTGGGAAAAAAGTGAACCCCCGACCTACCGAAAAAAAACCTCTACGGCCTGCTGAAAAACGGGAAAGGGTAATCTTAGGGGGGGGAAATGCAAAAAAAAGATTCAGGTACCAAGAAAAAAAAGTTTAGCGAAAAATCCAAAAAAACCGTTGGCAAACTCGGGTCCGTAAAAACCGGGGGGGGAAGGAAAAATCGTGGGAAACGGGGACGAATGAAAAAGCGCGTTTGTCAGAGGGTTTTGGAAACGAAAACGGGACTCCGACGGAAAGGGTTTTTTTGGAAAAAGAACACAAAAGAAAAAACCAAAAAAAGAAAAGTGGGATGAAAATTAGGGCACAAGGGACGGAACAAATTCGACGTAACAGAAAAGTTACCACAAAAAGGGGGGGCCACCCACGGCACAACCCCCTCCCCAAGCAAAGAACCCACAAAACATTGGGGAAGGGTAAAAAAAAAGATCCCCCGACGGGCCGCGGAAACCCAAAACTAAAAAAACCAAAAGGGAGAAAGGAACGAAAACGGGGGGGGGAAACATCGCACCCCAAGTGGTACAATCGCTCACAATTTCAAAAGTTGGCAACAGAACAGAGAAAAAAAGTGCGAAAAAATGGGAAACGCCCTCAACGGGTGGGGGAAACCCTAAGGAACAATTTCCGCGCTTGGGTCACCCGGGGGCGGGAAAAAACCCCCGGACTTGGAAAGAAAAAGGGTGAGAACCACGCTCAAAGAAACCTTCTGTTGGGTGATTAACAAAAAACACAAATCAAAAAAGGAAAGTGGGGGGGGGCTTTGAAGAGGTAAAAATGGAAGAAAAACTGGGTTTTTTTGGGGGGTTGCGGTTTCCGGAAAATGGTTCGGGAAGATTGACACAAAAGGGGAAGGGGTTGCGGTGGGGGGGGGGGGCAAGGGGAAATGTGCAGGAAAAACTTACGGTGGGGGGAGGTGTTGTTCTCACACGCCATGCATTTGGGGGGGGAGAACATATGACAGAAAGGAAAAAACCTTTCCCGGGAGTCCTTTTCGTCGCCGAATCTTCCCTGGGAACGGGGGTTTCTGGGCGAAGAAAGAGAATCAGAACCGGGGGGGGGTAAGACGCTCGTGTTGATTGTAATTGTGGGGGGGGAAACACCCCCCCCTTGTGCGGGAAGCAGGCTCGCGGTCAGAAATAAGGTTCGGGAAAAAAAAGCAACCCCTGCAGATCACAAACAAAAAGGCTCCGCAAAGGGTTTTTTTTGAACAAAAAAAAAGACGCGAAGCGGTAAAATTTGCAAAAATACGGCTGAAAGGACGAACCCTACGAAGGAAAAAAAAGAAGAGCGTGCCAGTGGGGGGCAGGAGGGGGACAAAAAAGTGGTGTTTTTTTTAAAGCTTCAACCTGTTTTGGTTGCTCAAACTGGGAGGGGGAAAAAAAAAAAAAAAAAGGGGGGGGGGATGGGGACCACGGGGGAGGTGAAAAAAACTAACGGGGGAGCAGAAAAGGGGCCTCCGGGGGGGAAAAGGGGAAAAAAAAGCGGGCGGCCCAGGAAAAAGGGAAAACAAGGGTTTGGGGGAGAACAAACAGCGCCGGGCCCGCTCATCGCAAAAAAAACACCCAAGAACCCGCCAAAACCCGACGGGCCACCCGTCCAAAGAAGGGTCAGGACACATTTCAGCCCAGGGGGGGTCCGCGAAGTGGCAGTGAACATCAGGGGGAGAGAGAAAAGTCCAGACGAGGGGGTCACCAACAGAGGGGGAAGACAAACTTCCAACGAAACGAGGGGTGCAACGTGGGCCCGCCGAGTGCCAACTACGGGAAGGTGGAAAAAAAGGGACCCCAACCACTCTCGGACCGTAAGGGGGGGGGGGGGGAAACAAAAAAGGGGGGGGAATTAAAAATTGAAGTCCCAAATTGACAGGGTTGTCCAGGACAGGCCCCACACGGGTGCGACCAAACTGAAGGAAGGGGAAGCAAGGGGGGCGGAATAGGGGGGTTGTTTTTTTCCCAAATTCAAAGCGAGAGAAATAAAAACAGAAAAAGACGGAGAAACCAGGTGGGTGTTTTTTACAAAACCGTGAACCGAAAGGGGGGGGGTTGTTGGTTTCAGGAAAGGACACTGTGGTCCGAACGGGAAAAAAGGGCCCTTGAAACCCCTAACGTCAACGGAAATGGCCAAAACCCCAGGTGGGGGTTTCGTTTTTTTCCAGAGAAAAACTTGGCTGGACCCCCAAAAACAGAGGGGAGAGGGAAAGGAAAAACAAATGGGGGGGGGAAAAAAAAAAAGTTTTGAAACCGTGGTTCCCTTGGGGGGGGAAAGCCTGACCCCTGGTTGTTACGGCCACAGACGCCACACCCGCCAGGGGAACCCAAAGCAACCCCCCCATGGGGTAAAACCCATGGAAGAACCGGGAGGGGACAGTCAGATGGTTGTTTTTCCCCAAAACGTTGACTTCTCCGTCACAAAAAAAAGGGCAGGAAAATTTGGTGTACTGGGGGGGTGTAGGAAAAAACTCCCTTCAAACACAACAACCAAGAAGGAGAAAAAAAAAAAGAAACAAAAAGATTGGAATGGTTCACGGGGGTCTAAGGGAAGCACTGGGAAGAAAAAAAAAATTGTACACCACGGCTGAAGGCCATGGAGGGTTTTTTCCCGGGGAAGCCCAGGGGAAAGACACCCCATCATCACCTTGGGAGACGGGGAACTCCTTGAAAAACTTGGGTTAAAAAACCAGGTTTTCAAGTGGTCGGGCGACCCGATGTTTTGAACGTACACGCAGGGTGGTTTTGGGGGGGGGGGGGGGGGGGAATCACTGAAGCACAAACTGAATTTCCCCCCCAACAACGACCGAAACAGGGCCTGGTGCGGGGGGAACCGAGCATTTTAGGGGGGGGGGGCCCAAGGGGGGTGGCCTCGCTTTTCATGAAACGGGGGGGAAAAGCCCAAACTAAATTGGCCAAAAGGGGCGAAAAAAAGTGAACCGTGACCGACTAAAACGGGGGAACTTGCCCGCGTGCGTAAAGCCAAAGGGGCAAACCACAGCGGGATTTGGCGGGAAAAAAAAGCGGGGAAAAGGGGTCCCCCAACGAAAAAGGGGGGCACAAAACACCCAAGAAAAAATCCGTTTTTTTGTGTCACACGCCCGCAAGCGAAAATCGGGTGGGGGGGGGGGGAAAAAATAAAAAGTTAACGGAACCCCACAAAAGACATCCGCGGGGATTATAACATTTGGCCAAAAACGAAAAGGGGAAACATGGTTGTGGGGCCGCCCCCGCCCCAGAAAGGCCAAAAAAAAAAAAAGACAAATTTCACAAAACAGGGGGTGGGGGAAAAAGGGCCAACTCGTACCACGCGGCGTCTGCGGAAAAAAAACTCTGATTTTGGTCCACCCATTGCCCCCCACCGGTGAAGGGGAAGGAAATGTAAATTTTCAAAAAAAAGGAAAAACTGGGGGCAAGGGCCCGCCGTGTGGAATGGGGAAGCGGTTGGGGGGGTGGTCCAGGACTAAAAAATCATGGCCCGAGGGTTCAAGGGGGGAAGACAAAAAAAAAAAAAAGGGGGGGGGTTTTTGGGCTGTGTTTCCGAGAGGAACGAAGGCAAAAACGGAACCCAAGGGAACTTCCACCCCAAAAGGACAAAATAATCGGTGGGGGTTTTTTTTTGAATGAAACAGTTTGAAAAAAAAAAGGTACCACAAAACCCCCCCAATCCAAAAACTCAAAAGACAAATTTGGGGGGGGGGAAAAAAAAAGGAGGGAAAAAAAAAAATGGTTGTTTGAATGAAAGGGCCAAAAACGGAGGGGGCCAAAAGCAGAAGGAAAAGGCCAAACTGGCAAACTGAAAGATGGTTTGGGGGGGGGTCCGGACGGAAAATCTTTCCACGGGGGGGCCAGGGTACGATTGAAGGCCGGCCTGAAAAAAAACGGGGCTTTGACGAGCTTGCAAAAAATGGGGAAGGGGGCGGGGGGACGGGGTTCCCACCCAGACCCAAATTAACGCCCAAGGAAAGGGAGCCGTGGGAAAAAAACGACCGAAAAAGTACAGTAAGGCAAGTGAAAAGAGTAACGCGAGTTTTAGAAGGTTCAAAAAAAAGTGTAAAGGGAATGCCCCAGGTTGGGTTTTTCCGCGAACGAGCCTTGGCAAGAAAAAACGGGCGCAAAAAATAACCGACATGAGGGAATTATGGACGACAGGGGGAGGGCCAAAAAAAAAACAGAAACTCAAGTGGGTTGTTTCAGCCCCTTTCAAAAAAACTGACAAAAAACGGGAAAGGGCCAAGCAGGAACAATAAATCAAGCAAAAAAAAGTGCGAGGGGGGGAAAATTGGGTGAACGATCAGCTCAAGAAAAAAAAGGCATGTTTGTTTACCCTTGGAAATTCAAAGGGTGGGGGGGTCCCCACCACAGGAAGGGTTTTTCAAAGTTGGGTAGGGCATTCCGAGAAAAAAAAAAGAGGGCAAAAACAGGAAAAGGCAAGGGGCAAAAAGCGCCTCCTGAGAAAGGCCAACCATTCGGTGAAAAACGTTCCCAAAATGGTGTTGTTTTTTCGGCCCAGTTGGGTGCTGAGGGGGGGGGAAAAAAAAAAAAAAAAAAAAAAAAAACCTGGAATGGGGGGGGAGAAAGGGTGTTCCGGAAAAAAGAAAAAAGGGGAACGGAACCCCGGGGAATCACCCAATGGGGGTTTGGGGGAAATTGGTCACTAAACCTGGGACCGAATGTACAAACAGGGTTGGGGGGTTGACAACGTGGTGGTTTTTGGGGGTGGGTCGGGGGGCCCCAGGCGGCAACCTGGGTTTGTGGTGGAAACAAACACAGGAAAGTGGAGGAAGGAAAGGTTTGGGGGAAAAGTCAGGGCTGCCAAAAAAAAAACCAACTTGGGGAAAACCCAAACACCCTCCAAATCGGAGGTGAAGGTGGGGGGGGGGAAAAAGTGGGGCAGGAGGAAAAAAGCCCCGAAAAGTGACCCAACGATTTGAGAAAAAAAAGGGGCGAGGGGACCCTGACGTCACAAAACGATTGGGGTGGGGGGTCCGCCCACCGGGGGCTTGTGGGTCAGGGGACAGAAAGTGTCAAAGGGTGTGGGTTTTTCCGAAACGGCTTTAAAAAAAACGGGACCATGGGTTGGTTCAAAAAGCCGAGAAACCAAGGAAAAAAAAGTAAACCGCCCTTTCAGCAACTCAGGAGAGGGGGGTAAAAAAGTAAAAGGGGTACGGACAGTTTTGAAACCCAAGGTTGGGCCAAACTGGGAAGTCGAAAAAAAAAACAGGAAAGTGAGCCGAAAATGGACCACGAGTGGAAAGCCCGTCCACTTTTGAACACAGGGAGAAAAAAAAAAAAAAAAAAAGATCCCTTTGAAAAACCACAGAGAAAGCCCTGGGGGGGGGTTCGTAAGAGAAGATCTCACGCAGACAGGGCGGATAAAAGAGGGAGGGGGGGGGGACAGCACCCCAGCAGGGAAAAACGGTTTGGGGGGGACGGGAAGGTCCTGCGACAAGAAGAACCCAAACAAAAAGGGGGGGCAAAAGGAGTCCAAACCAGCACGCAACAGTGGTGCAAAGGGGGTACAGGGGGGGAAAAAAAAAAGAAAAACGCGGGCCGAAAAGGTTCCGCACGGGAAGAAAACCCACTTGGAAAGGGGGGGGGGGGGGTAACATGAAACAAACACCCAAGTGGGGAATCAGACTAAACCTGTCATGAAGGGGAAAAGACAAACACACCAGGCTGGCCGGTGGAAAGTAAAACATGTCCGGGGCATCATTTGGGGGGAAGTGGACGACCGTAACCTCCGGCGACTTTGGACCGGAAAAAAGAAACCAATCAACGAAAAAAAAAGCGAACGTGGATTAAGGGGGTTTGGAAAGGGATACACTAAGAAAACGAACTGTACCTTCTCGTTTGAGTGACTGGTGGAAAAAAACGTGAAGAAAGACGAAATCAAAGAGAAAAATTGTTGAGGGGGGGAAAGAACAGTAAAATGAAACCAGGGCAAACGAAGAGTGGTGGTTCCCAAAAAACAATGTTGGTTGGGTGGGGTCGTTTTTGTGGGGGCAAAAAAAACCAGGTTAAAAAAACCCAAAATCAATAAAAAGAAAAGGGGGGCATTTGGGTGTGAAAATGTTGTGGGGGCAAAGAAAAAAAACGGGTCAACGCAATGCCAAAAAGTGTCGGATTGTGGGTTGGTAGGCAAAAAACCACGGGGTCCCAAAAACAGCCAAAAAAGGTGGACAAAAAAAGACCGGTAAAATCTGGGAAAGGACACCGGGGTCTAAAGAACAGGCTTTGGGGGGTTTTTTGAACGTGAAAAAACTAACGAAACAAACAACATGTAGACAGGTGTGGGGGGGGGGGGGAGGGTTCCCCCAGAAAAACGGGAACCCCACTCAAAAAGACCAAAAAGGATTCCAAGGAGGGGTTTACGGTCGTACCACCCCAAAGAAAAAAAAGAAACCACGGGCCGAAAAAAGGGGTGGGGGGGGAAAAAACGGGCTCCCCCAAACTTCTAATAGATTGAGAAAGAAAAAAGGGCCGACAGAGGGAAATCCCTAATTACTAAATGGACCCCAACTGGGGAATAGAAACGAGACCCCGGGACCCAAAGTTTTTTTTTTGTGTTTGTTGTAGGAGAGTCTGGAAACAAGAACAACACTTTGTTAATTGAAGAAAGAAAAAAGGATAACAAACAAAATGGGGTGGTGGGGAGTCCAAGAACACGGGGGCAAAGAAGACCGAACTCGCCTTGAAAGACTTTTCCAGAAGGGGGGGGGGGGGTCGCAGAAAGAGACCGACACGGGGGGGGAAAGGGACGGGTTTCACGTTGCGCGCTCTCTGCCAGCCAAAAAGGGGTTTCCAAGGGGTGTGGGAGGGGAAAGAAACGTAAACCGCCCAAAACTAAAGAGTGGTTTCAAGGGAACCACAGGGGGGGGGGAACGCTCCAAAACTGGAAGGGGACAACGGGGGGTAATTGTGGGGTTTGGGAAAACGAAAACAGATAGAAGCTCCAGATAAAGGTTTGGGGTAACGGGGGGCAACCCAACGCTGGGTGGGGAGGTGCGTCAAAAAAACCCGGGAATGGGGAAAAAAGCAAAGCGTTTTTGGAACAAAACGTTGAGGCCAAAAAAGTTGGGGGTGGGTTCCAGGGAACCCAAAACGGGGAAAATCACTTCCAAAGATTGGGTGGGGGGGAAAGGGGACAAAAAAACACAAACCCAAAAAAGCCGGGGGGTGGACAAGGAACTAAAGTGGGGGGACAAAAAGGCACATAACGGGCACATGCCTTGTTTTTTAGCATGAAAAAGAAAAAGAGCAAGCGCCAAACGAAGAAAATGACAAAGGGGAGGGGAACAAACCCGAAAAAAGGGGTTTTTTTTCAGCCCGGAAAACCAGGTCAGGCCCTCTGGGGCCCCGGGGGGGTGGGGTGTGATGTCGGAGGGGGACAAAAAGGAAAACAGGGGGGGGAAACGAAAAAAAGTGGTCCCCCAAGAAAAAGCAAAGGCCCCGGTCACCCTTCAAAAAGCCGGAAGGGGGGGAGTAGGAAGTAGGAGGGGGGGGGATGAGGGAAAGGTCGAAAGGGAAAGGGGACCAAACACAGGCCCCGCCGGAAACTGGTTTAACCCCGCAGAGGGGCGCCAACAAGAGTAAGGCACCACTGTTAGCAGAAGTGGGGGGGGGGGGGCCACGGTCAAAAGTTGGGGAAAAAAAGCGGGGACCCTCAAACATGCTCCGAAAAAAACCGTCAGTGACGAGGGGAAAAAGAGGTGGTGTTCCCCCCCCCAACGCAACGTTAAAATCCAGCAAATGGGACAGGGGAAAGGGGAAATGGAAGGATTGGAAGGGAAAGGGGGAACGGACAACACTTGTTGGGGAGGGGGGGGGCGAAAGAGTTTTTTTACCAACGAAGATAAGGGGGACAGGCCAAAGGAAGCCTTTCCCCCTAAAAAACCACGGGTTCCATGTCCCCCACGAAAAAAAGGGGGACTTCGGACAGGGGGAAGTAAAAGTTGGGGGGGAAAAAGTCCCCCAAAAAAGGGGAACAACCTAAAAATTTGAACCTTGAAGGGAACAAAGGGAAAGGGTGTGAAAAGGGGTTTGGTTCAGGGGAGGAGATGCAAAAAAAAAAGGGCAATGGTGTGGTTTTCGAAAAAAAAACGCAGGACGGAAACCAATCCTTAACAAAACAAAAAAGCAAAAACCGGGCAGAAAACCAAATCGTGGTGTTGGGTTGGGGGGGGGGAATGCGGGGGGAACGAAAGAAAAAAATGGAAGGCGCATTTTTCGCGGAGGGGAGCGGAAAGGAAGGTTGAAACAGGTGAAAAAAAAAACTTGAATGGGTGGGGCCGGGGGTGAGGGGATGCCCACAACAAAGACGGAGTAATTGCGACGAACCAACGGTGGAGGGGGTGGGTTTGTTTTGTCCAAAAAAAAACCCAGCCCCAAAGCAAAAAAAAAAAACAAAACAGGGGAAAACAGCGGAAACCAAGGCCCGCAAGAAGGCCGGCCCAAAAAAGGATAAATAAAACGGGGGGGGGGGGGGGATTGACAACCGGCGACCGTGCCAAGACGGCCAACTGGGGAAAAAACAGCGGGGGGCGAAACCACACAGGTAAAAAGAAGTTGGGTTTGCTGGCCCCCACAGCAACTAAAGAAAAAAAAAAAATTGACAAGGCAATCAAGAGGGGGGGTCAAAAATCCTAACTCGGGGGACTTTGAACGGGGGGAACCGGGTACTTTGAAAACACCGGAAAGAACCCTCCAAATTCAAGGGGAAAAAAAAATAGGATAACCGGAAAAAAAAATGTCAAAAGAAAAAAAAAACCAAAAGTGGGGTTGGAAAGCGAAATGGGGTAACTAATGGACCCCGCAGATGTTTTTGGGGTTTGGTAGGGTGGCCAGGCTTTTCTGGGGTTCCACGGGACTGGCGACAAAAACCCGGGTGTGGGCAAGGAAAAGGGCACACTGAAACAGCTGCCGTTTTTTACCTCGCCCCCGAAATAGCTTCAAAACGCAAAAACAAGGAGGGGGATGGGACCCTTCCAAGCGGGGGAACCCAAAACGCCCCAAGAGAGATCCAAAAAAGTCCGGGCGGGGGGAAAAACAAACGGATTCACGTAACACCCGTGTGGGAAAAGTAAAGACAGTCACTGCGAAACCCAGGAGGAAAGTTTGGGTTACCCCCCAAATCCGCAGCGGGGGCGGCGAAACAGGAAGGGTTGGAAGACCAGGTCAACCCCGCGCAAATATCCGCAAAAGCCACAAAAAGACCGGGCAAAGGCGAAGCGGAAAGGGTGGGCTCGAAGTAAGTCACAGGACTAAAGGATCCAAACGAACAAGGGGAATTGGGGCCAGCAGGGACAAATTTTTTTTCAAACCGAAAGAACCACCACCCGTTTAAACACCAACGGTTA